>JAABUK010000171.1_pt1 | contig 156832 bp, 262 predicted proteins | sample 5559141 | NCBI WGS metagenome assembly JAABUK01 (sample SAMN10711869, study PRJNA513367) | rock metagenome | isolation source: Antarctica rocks | place: Antarctica: Victoria Land, Pudding Butte nord | collected 2016-01-03
CTGAGCTCAGGCGGTCCCACACTATCAATTCTTTGATCAGTGGCTGGCCAGTGCCTCACTGAAACACTTACAGCCATCCGAGGCAAGTATGAGGAACCTCGACTCCTCCCCACTGTGTGGATGCAAGTCACGGGAGACCACGTCTGGCTTCATGGTAATGTAAGGAGGTGTCAAATTGGGCTTGCAGCTGAAGCTCGTCTTGACCTGTAGAGCATTTGCAATCCTGGTGAGATTTTAGCTGGATAAGTCCTGCTTGACTCACTGCTTTGTGTCCTCATCTGTCCGCTTGTTGGTGCTGTCCCAAAAAGCACGGGTGACCTGATCACCACCCCGGATGCGGGGCCAAAACCCCTGTCAAAGATTGCACTCTTGGCTTCACCACTTGGATGCTCTGATATGAACCTAAATCACTGCCCGCAGCCGGGCAGCCACTATCCAACCACCAAAACTGGGCTGCTACGGCATAGGCTAGACAAGGGTGAAGCACCTTGCTGAGCAGATGACTGGTGGCCGTCCCATAATGCACATCAAAGACGGAAAACATGACCAGATCCTTTGACCCATCACCCTTCTCTGCATCAACTGGCTTGCCCTCTTCCTTTGATGTGGTAGAATGGAAGTCCGCACAACAAACCATTTCTCCCAAAACGATTTTCCTTCATCATGACCTGGAAGTAGCCTGGGCAGCCCATCTCCAGAGATGAGGTCAATGGAATGGCGGTCCTCGCAGACTTTGTTGGCGGGGAGGACGTTTGTGTCCCACCTGACCACCGGATGTCCGGGTCGGTCCACCTTGGTGGTCTTCTCCTTGCTGTGGAGCAGAGCCTCACATTCTTCCTCACTGAGTAGGATGTGCGGAACGATTTGCTCTTTGCCGATGTTGAAAGGTCCGAGCCAGAGTTTGGTCTGAAAAGTCGGGGCGGATACGGTTTTCAGGTGCGCTGCCCAACCGTTGAACATCGTCGTCCTCATGGTGTCATCGCGTATGCACTATTTGTAGAGGTAAAAAGCGATGCCGGAGGTGGTCCCGGTTACCATGAGTAGTGGGCCATATCGGCGAGCGAGTGCGGACAGTCCGAAAGAGTTCATGGCGACAATATGTTGTCAATAGAAAGACATATAAGTTCCGTCAGCATGTTGTCCTCTGGCGTATACGGACAAACGAAGGAGGACACGTCAGTCAGCTCGTCAAAAGGAGGCAGCTTAGAAAGGTGGCTCGCAAGCCTTTTGCTATTCTCCTCCGACATCGAGGAGAAAGGACGGATTGGGAAGGGATCATGCATCATCGTCATACAAGCGGGATCCATTGTTCGATTGGGGTGCATGTGTAACAGACCATGAGATTCGTGCCGTTGATGCTATTTCGAAGAAACCCGTTTCCGCCTATCGCGATTGGGGAAAGGTTTCGGAGATAGCTTCGGTGGATCTCGGATCGCAGCGTTATCTCCCAGCTCAGTGTCGGGTGTGACGCGTAGGCCTGGTTCAGAAGGACAAGCTCAGCTTGCTTAGGTCCACGGATCTTCTCTGGGACTCACGAAACGCTCCTTCTTCCTCTTGGACGCCCTGCACTACGTTCCTCCGCAAGAAGAGCGCGACCTCGAGCCATTCCTCTATCCGCTTCGATTGCTCAACTTCCGTCGCCTCAGAGGTGTTCGATGACGATGCCGTCGGAGACGAGGTCGAAGCTTGACCGTGGGTAGAGAGCGTGGGGGATGATAATGTTTGCCGAACAGCGGTCTGGAGAGCTAGTCTCCGAGGCGGGTCACCTTTGAGATGATGCATCAGCGCTGTATTTCTTGGCGTCGAGAGATGTCTAGGCTGACCATCGAAGGTGATCCTAGCTGATCTGAGGACGGCTCGATAGGCTGAGCGTGCGGCAGGCTTGAGACTGTGTGGCAACGAAGCCATGATACGAATGATGAGAAGACGAGATATCGGGCTTAGGTCGTGTGAATGCATGAGTTGATCGCTTGCCGCCGTTGACGGAATTCTTTGTTATCTCATTCTCATTTATTCATTCTTCCTGTCTCGCTCTCCGAATCCAAAATGCGGATAGTCGATAAATGTGGATGCTTGAACTTGGTTGTGGTAGGGGTACAAGCAGTGATCACTGGTCAAAAGAATTGCAATCAGGTGAGAAGAAAGGAGTATGGAACGGGTCGGAAGCTGAATACAGGACAGTATATGTGTGTGACCGGACTACATGATAACAGTACCAAGACGGAGACTTGTCAGCGTTTTCGCGACTTCCCTTTACGGTCCGCTGATGTTTGATGCGCCTAGACACGCTTGGACCGCCGGATGGCAAGGCTATACCGCTCAGCACGTTTGGCTGGATAGCCATGTACGTTATCTCTCCGTTGCGGGATTGACCTTGACTGATGACGGTTCTGTAGCGGCTTTGGCAGCAACATGGGTGAGAAGTGCCTGCTAATCTATGTGACAACCCGCTGACAGCTCTAGCCAATACCCCAATGGTCATCGGTTGGCCGAATTCGGATGGGTCATTCACCCTGAGCCAGCGCCAAGCGGGGAGCAATGTAATGCCTACAGGCGAGTGTTATGATCAACTCTATCTCCAAAGCTTATCCTGCTTGTCTCTAGTTGTTTCTAAACCACCACGAATCGCATCCCTTCAGAAACCCCTCTCCTTCTCCAATTCGAGTACCACCTCCTTCAGCTTCACCCTTCCCGCCACTACAACCACCTCAACACTGAACGCCACGAAGCTCATCTGGGCATACTCGACCACCAATCCCAAGTCATCCGCCGTGGACGCAACTATCGTCCAGCATCTCGCTTCAGGGGAGATGACCATAGCTCTCCTCGCTCCCTATCACAACACGACCTCCACCTCTGCGTCTTCGTCCGGGTCCACGGATACGATCTCGAACCGCAAAATGCTGGTGGCACATGTGGTGTGTGGTGCGCTGGCGACGATGTGTTTCCTCCCCATCGGCGTTCTCGTACCGCGCTTCGCTAGAGGTCTTACCACAGCGAGCTGGTGGTTCGCTCTGCACTCGGTAATCAACGGGATCATCGCTTTCGGGCTCATCCTTGCGGCATTCGGGATCGCCGTTTCATCCTTCGACGGAGGAATCAATTCGACCCATAGGGTACGCTTCCTGTTCGATTCTCTGGGCTCTTCTAGCATGGTCCTGACGTGGCCACAGAAATGCGGGCTAGCACTGTTCATCTTCACACTCTTCCAAGTCGCCCTCGGCATCTTCACTCACTGGTACAAGTCAACAGCGTATTCCCTCCATATGAAATCCGGGCGCGGACCGTCCAATTTCCTGCACATGGCGCTGGGTCTGGTATTGGTCATTCTCGGGTGGACGACAGCGTGGGAAGGTGAGCCACTCCTTGACTGCCATGACTCGGCCGATAAAGCTAGGTCTCGCCGTTGAATGGGGCAAATATTCCGGAACCGGTAACCTAAGTGTAGGCTGGAAGGTCGGATGGGGTCTCATCGTCGCCGTATGCCCCTCTCTTTCAACTCAGCTCCACACCACAAATTGACTTGATATTTGTCCCCAGCTGGTCTCGATAGCCTACATCGCAGGCCTGATCCTCTTCGTCCCCCGCCAAAGAGCCCTCGAACAGACTCGACGTGAGAGCGGTGCCGCTTTATTAGACGACTCGAGTAATCAGCGGCGAAAGGAATCCACTGCCTCCTTACCGCCGCCCCCGTCGGTGCCGCCTCGCCCGTCCGCGAGCTCGGCGGTGGGTGGAACGAGGAGGTTACCGCCGCGTTTACCCGATCGCAGGGAGTACGAGTTAGCGAGGCGACCTTAGAATATAGGTTATGGACGATTTATAGTGTATATATCCGGAAGATCATACACGTATCAGCGGGTTTGCTTTACAGATGTTGCTACGATTAGTTGCCCGTCAACGATGGAGACGAGGCCGCATACTTACGTACGACCAAGAAGACTGACATTCTGGCGTTCCGTCATGGCGAAGGGCGATTCTGGTGTAAGGTTTAGTCTTCACCGCAGCAAGCTACCGCTTCAGGATTGAAGACATGCAGATATAAAGACATTCATTCCGGACGACGTCTTCGTACTAGGATGCTGAGTGTACAACAGTAAGATTCTCCGCTGTTCCTTCCACGCCCGGAAACCCCCCGGCTTGCCCTCAAAACTCAACCACATCCCCCACGCAGCACCTGCAGCCCTCTCTGAAATCTAGTCGTCCAACGGGGATTGGATCGGCAAGATGCCTTATACTCGACAGTGACGAAAGGCTCGATTGAATCGACGACTCAGAGGGTGATCTCGGCATTCCCGGTCGAACTGACATTGGTGAAGAGAGCTTGAGAGGGAGATAGGAAGAGAAGAACGATAGTGCCGAGGAGGTGGCGGATGAGGCGGAGTGAGTGAGGCTGGCTGATCTCGCCATCGGGACTGCACGAGCTGAAGTTGGTAGCGGCTGCGAAACGGTCCGCTTTGGGCTGATCGTCACATGTGGAGAGACGCTCGGCAGACTTATGGTCGCTTTTGAGTCGCTGAATATGAATGGCGGAAGGTCGACGCCATCGAGCGTCTCTTCCAGGGGCTCCTCGCGAGGTATACTAGACAGACCGAAGAAGGAATCACGCTTCTTGGCGGTTTTAGTGGCCTTGGCTGGCACGCGAGGGAAGCCCCAAGCCTTCATACGGTTTACGTTCGGGTCATCGGCGGTGTCGTCGGTGTCAGGAAGCGGAGTTGCGGGTGTAACGATTGGAGTTGGGATCGAAGGTGTTGGTCGCGCGGTGGAGTCGGGGTCGTCATCTGTCGCTGGCTGACAGGCAAAACTCAACGGAGGAAAGGGAAGATTGGTCGGGGAAGGTGAAGCAGGATCTTCCAAGATCGAGGAGTTTGCCCTTGAATCGCGTAATTTTACGAGTCCTTGCAGCGCTTCCTCCTTTTCACGCCGTTCGCGTTCGAGGGCGGCAGTCAGAGCAAAGAGCTGATCTCGCATCTCTACGATAGGACTGCTGTCCTCGGTTCCTGGAGACGGCGTTGATGCAAGGAGATCGAGAGGGTGCGATGCGGACAAGAATGACAGGCGGTCACTCACTATGCCATCCGTCAACATGGCTGATGGAATGCTTGAGGTGAACTCACGCTTTCGTACCCGTTCTCGCAGCATCGCACCGTCCTTCCGCTCCGCCTCCAAACGGTCTTCCAGCCCCCTGCATCTCTTTCGCCAAAGCTCCACATCGTCCTTGAGCGCATTTCGCTCCATCTCCAGCTCAAGGCGATCGTCCCGCCAATGAAAGCTGTCGTGCGAGATCTCACTGCTCGGTCGGCCAGGTGCATCGGTCATTCCAGGATCTTCATCTTCTTCGGCTTCGTCCACCTCCCCCAATACTCGCCCCGAACCCTTGTTGTCCAGTCCGAGGCCAACAATATTCTTGGGACGCGGGCACGGCCGTCCTGCAGCGCGAGGGACGTGACCCCATCCACCAAATGCTGGACTCTCGAAGGACGATTGAGGGCTGCGAAATCCTTCCGTCGGTGGCGAGATGAGGCCTTTGCTACCCATTGACCAGTCATGCGAGGATCCTGACTGACTGCTCTCACGATCCCTCTTGTACGATATCGAGCTAGTCTTGGCACCGCGCCTGCCCGATCGTGGGGTGGAGACGGTATTGGTCGACGGTGGAGACGATGTGCCAGCGGAGAAGACATTCCCTGGTATGCCGTATAGGGGACGTGGCCGACCTCGACCGATCGCGCCGTACTCCCTCGTAGGGGAGATGCACAATGGCGCCGAGGGTATACTGGACGTTGGCCGCGGGAAGGTGAAGGTGGAAGTTTCGGTCGGGCGGGAAGGAGTACTGGATACGGAGGTGAGGAGATGCAGCTCGCGTAGTCGGATTGGGCTCGGCGCACTAATCGGCAAGTTGTCTATGGCCGGCTCCTCGGTCTCCTGCACCGGAAGGAAATGATCTATGGCCTCATCCTGATCTGTCGATTCCGCTTCGTCCTCGAGATCCGTATCCTCGTCGACTTCAGCGAGGATGCTCAGGTTTCGCGCCAGACTCGGCCGTTTCGCCATTGTCATGCCGAGATCGACCCCAAAGCCAAGACCGTTCTCCTTGGTCTCTCCTGTCTTAGAACCGAACCCAGACCATCGCTCGGCTGGAGAGCTTAGATCCTCGGGATTTGAGGACCACGAGCATGGCGATGCGGACAAGATAGATGGGCTTGAGGAAGCAGAGAGCGAGGACGTTTGAGGGAGAGCCGGAGCTGAGGGTTGGGCAAACGAGAAAGTATCGGAAAGAGGTCGGACTGATGACGCAATTGACGAACGATCGTCATCGTCCAAGTCTGGAAGATTGATCTTGGCGCTGAAGCTTTCGAACTGAGGCGAGGACCGTCCTCCGCCAGTGAGCTGTTCCAGTGCTTTCCGACGGTATTCTTCCTTTTCCTTCTCGGCTTCTGCACCTCGTCCGCTAGGCTCAAACTTGAGTCTCGTGCCATTGATCGGACCGCTCAACCTGAATCTGGCCGAGCCATCACCACTGCTCGCCGGCGAACAAGGTGGGGAGGGATAGCTGGGCGAAGAAGGAATACCTAGAGATCCCGGTCGACCGGTCTTGAGGTTAGGCAGGGAGATAGACTCGGATCGAGTATGCGAGTGACGCCTTCGTGCTACTGTCGGGGGTGTGGAAGGAGGTTGCGGTGCGGTTCCTAGGGAGGAGCGAGACGGCCCTGGAGCCCCGGGCGTTCCAAAGCTGAGAGGGGTCGGGCGGGTGAGGAGAAGGCTATGAGGACGCGAGGCTCGGGCTGAAAGACGATTGAGGGCAGATGGTGCGGAGACGGAGGACGTGGTCGGCGAGTGCAGTGGCGAGGTAGACGAAAAGGTGAAGTCGCGAGCCAATAGGTTTTGAGATTGGGCGGTCGGGACAGGCGACCGGGAAGGAGTCTTCGCGCCGAAGCTGAATGTCGAGAGCTTCGCCTTGACAGCGAGCACGTCTTCGACCGGCTCAATGTCCATGTCGGGGAAGTCGTACACGTCGGGCGCCTCCGCGAGAGGTGTCGCCGGGGTGGTGATGATCTCGCTTGGCGCAGAAGGGACCAATGCTGATCGTCGTTCAACGCCGTCGTCCCGATCGATGTCGTGGTGTAGCCCCAACGCAGCGGGATCGAACAAACCAACAACGCTGGTCCTCGCTGGCGCATGTCTCGGCGACACAGACATAGACGATGGACGCCTCCGATGGCCTCCGATGCTACTTTTGCTCTCCGACTTCCGCAGTCGTTGAGCTTTTGGTGACGCGTCTGCCTCTTCCGCAATTTCCTTCCCCTTGCTCGATCTCCTCACATGTCGCGGCATGCGATTGGTACCAGTATTCTCGGTCAGCGGGGAAGGTGGTATCGAAGACGAGGACGGGTTGGAAGACCTAGACTGGGAGGTTGAAGGGGATGTTGAACTCAGACTTGATTGGGTGGAGCGAGACGCGCGGAAGGCCTTCAGCTGCATACGACCATCAGACAGCGATACTGGATGTTTTCAGCAAAATATACGTACGGTTTTCTTCGCCGCAGCCAGTCGCTCTGCTCTCATCGCCTTCTCATCGCTTACAGCCGCCGACATCGCGCCAAGAAAGTACTAGACGAGATTATTCGGGTTGAATGATCGTAGACGTGGTCCGGAAACAGGAATGTTGATCGATATTCGATATAGGTGTGGGTTCGAAAAGAAGGTGTTTCCTGGCTCGTCAAGAGCAGGGTGGGTGTCGCTCAGATGAGGTGACAATTCAACGACGTCCTAAAGGCAGTCCTGGAGACTACAAGAACAACAAAGGAAGATATGTACTTGTCAATTCAGCCGGTCATCATTTTGAACCGCGACTTGACTTTTCAGAAACTCCCGTGCCTGGCGTCGTATAAAAAGCAAGTCGCGTCCATTACGTCTTAGCGATCTTTTGAAGGCCCTTGACTTCGTTTGTCTCTATTCCTCTTGGATGACTGTCTGAGCATTGTGCTTCATGCGTGATCTCCAACAGCAGTCGACTTCCACAGGCTTTCGGTAAGCTCACCTAGCTTTGCCAGCTCCTGGATGTCCCCTCACGATCCCGCCTGAGAAGATCCCCTTCGAATTTACGTCTACCGATCCCGTCATACGTTGAATGCTTCACCTGCAATGTCATCTGTGGTAAGCATGAGACGAAATTGGACGATTGGTCACCCTCGCCCAATGACGAGATCATTTGGCCTTGCTCGTCCAATGATCGAATCTTGACCCTTGCGCTGATCATAACGATTTGATCTTCCTTGGCAAAGGTCGCTCAGAGGAAGTATCGTCAGCCATAGGTGGACCAGAACGGACCTGAACAATCTTCTTACTCTTATTTCCTCTCACCTAAATCCCTTCGCAATACTTATCCTCACCTTCGGAACACCTATCCTCACTATCACTTGACTACTCAGCCCCAACTGCTTCAGCCTCTCGACCTCTCGTCGGGGCTAAGCAAAATGGTCGACCCGCCTCTTACTCCGCCTCGATCCCTAGCTTCTCCACTCCACTCGACGCAGCTGTCCCCATCATCGACACTGATCAGCGAGCTTCCCCAAGCCGACCGCATGGCGACTGTCTTTGACACGCACGACCTACTCATTGAAAGAGGTAGGTCTGCGAGTCGCGGGTTTCACACTTGGCTGATGATGACTTATAGCGCAGCGGACGTCGTCCCACCGTTCATCAACATCGTCAGCGTGGGTGCACAAAATGCGGCGAAGACTAGCGTGTGAGCAAATGACCGCTGTTCTGTCCTCGTCAGTATCCTTTCTGACCATTGCTATAGTCTTAGCCTCATCAGCGGGTATATACGCTCAGCAAGTGAGGCAGAGGTGACCGGCTGACGAGATGATATCAGCCTCCGCTCTGGTCAGCTGAAGGAATTGCAACCTATTGCGCTCTTCTCTTTGTGCTCTCTTGTGCTGATCTTCTCCAGTGGCCCAACGCAAGTACACTCGCGTTATCGTCCTCAGACGACCCTCGAGGCTCGCGTTGAGATTCGCCTCGCGCACCCGATTGCAGGAATACCGCAGAAAGTTACCTTCACTACGTCCCCGATCACCGACCCAGACATACTGGCGAACATATTGAGACTTGCGGGCCAAGAGGGGAGAAGGACAGCTGAGGGGTCGATCAGGACCCGGTAAACTGTCCACAGCATGGCTTCAGCATATCTGATTACGGCTCAGCACGTACGAGGAACTCAGTACGACGCGCGAGGACGAGATGGGATATCCCCGCATTGATGACACTTCCTTGACTGCGAATATCGTTTTTGCACGAAGTTCACAACCTGATTCATGAGCTATACTTTGGCTACAAACCGCCACATATCTGGACCAGACAGGCGGATGTGTCGATGGTCGATCTGCCTGGTGAGCATGCCAGAACTTGTCAGCCAGAAACGCGACTGACGTAACGATTAGGCATCAAGTCAGGAACATGGGGTGGCTTTCGAGATATTTCAACCGATCAAATATCGGCGAGCCTGACTTCCGCAGATCTAGTTGCTAGCTATGTGAGCAAGGCCGAGAACATGATTCTTCTCTCCTTCGCTGCAGGCGGTCGTAAGCCGAGCTCACTTGAAGTCGAATTTGCTGATAGACTTTCTAGAAGATCCTTCTTCTTATGGTCCCGAAACGGACGTTGTGATGATGCATGACCCCAATGGTGCCCGAACAATGGGTGCGGAATGAAAAATTCTACCGTATTCGCTTACTAGGCCAATTCAGGCGTCATTACCAAGGCGGACCAGATCGTATCCTGGGTCAGAACACGGACTTCGGCCCCTTCAAACCTGTGCACGGACGGTGGCCACTACGGCTAGGACCCACCAAGAGAAAGTCCACTCATTGCTTTACGAGATCGTCCGAATGCGTCAAGCCCAGCTCTTCTCGATGACCGACTGGGTGAATATACAAAAGCGTGCAGGAGTGACGTTTGGAATGGACTCCACCCGTCAAAAGGTGTACGAGGGTTTTGCCAAGCTGATCTCGAACAAGTGGGTCGTCAGCCTACATGATCTCGGCGTGTACTGAGAATGGTATGAGAGCGTGGAGAAACTCCAGCAGGTACTGCAGTCTACATCTAAGGATCTGAAGAGTAGCCTCGCGTTGCTGCCTCAATCCGAGCCCGAGCCCGTCGGCGGTCTCCACGATCGAATGATTCGTATTTCGACAGGTTTGCACGACATGCTCCTGAACCGCGCGCCGTATCACGGAAACCTGTACGACAACGCAAGCTGGAAGAGGATGTCCTCGCCATGCTGCCGACTCTCGTTCCTTTGCCGGACATGCTTTGATGACAGCGTATATTACTAAGATGAAACGACTTTCATCACGTCGAGGGGTGAAAGTGTTACATTCATGCTGAGATGCCTAATAAGCAGCAGCAGCGACGAGCTTCGTCAATTCTAGCCATCTATCAGCGATCGCCTGGGGAATTTCAGTACCGCACACTCACGACTCAGCTCCACAGTCTCCTTAACCACCCTAGCCTTAACATCATTATCCCCATTCTTCGGAAGCACCGCCACATCCCCTTCCACCGTCCATCCTACCCCCGCACACCATCCCTGCACCTCAGATCCCGAGAGGTCGAGCCATCTCTGTACCCGGGTTAGGCTGATTCGCGAGAAACATGAGGCGATTGACGTGGCAAATAGGAGTCGGAGGTTAGCTAGGAGATGGGGTTGTTGAGGGAGATAGACGTTCCGGATGACTGAGGATGCGTCATTATGGTTAAAGGACGACAAGGAGGGACATACGGGTAGATCCTTCGGTGGTGGCGTTGAACTCTTTCCAGAAAGAGGTGAATTGGCAGGTCCGGATCAGATCGTGGAGTCTCGAGAGGAGGGGCATGATGGTGACGAATGAGTTGTCCTCGGAATTGATGTCTCGCACTATAGCCTGGCCACGGCAATCAGCGAAATAGGACCGAAAAGGAGTGGAGCGTACGGCTGGTTCTCGGAGCAAGGAGAGGCATAGGTTGAAGTCCGGCCCGTGTACTGTCGCGGATAAGGATTTGAGGAGGATTTTGATGATTACATCGGGATTGCTCAATTGGGGATTGAATTGGTATCTATCCAATCATCAGCTGCTTTTGACAGGAGTAAGGGACAACGGGGACCGACAGTTTGAGAACAGCAAGATTCGCGAAGAAATCGTATACCCCATCCCGTATTTGACTGGACAGGTTATCCTCCATCAATTGTAGATTTGTCGGGTTATATCGGTCTGAGCAAGTGGTCAAGTCAATCCCGTCAAAAGTGAAGTTTGGGAAAACGAAGTGGACCTACCGACACCATGGATGAGCTCCTGGATGGTATCAGTCCGGCTTTGAGGGGTGTGCCAGTCTGCGAGGCTCTTTTGAGGGACCGCTTGAGCTGTGCCTGCCATACTGAGGGTGACGAGTGAGTGGATGAGTTCACAGAGGTCCGTCCGGAAGCTCGAAAAAGCAAAGCATTTGAACCTCGTGGCGTTATCATTGAGTCGGCTAAAATGCCAGGTAATCCCTTCATCGTTGAATTGCTTCCGGACCGCGTTTCAGGTCTGATTCCGCTTTCTCGTTGGAAAGTATGCTTCAGCTTTCGAGATGACAACAGGCGAGGTGCCTGTCGGCGCCAAGGTATCTGTCTCGCCCGGTATTGGCTATGTTCGATGGATAGGATCGAACCCGAAGTTCTCGGCTGGGAAATGGGTCGGCATAGAGCTGTAAATCCTAGCATGCAGAACTTGTCTAGACTTGCTGATGCAAAGCTCCATATAGCCTCGATCCGACGGGAAAGAACGATGGGACGGTCAAAGGCGAGAGGTACTTTGACTGCAAGCCGAATCATGGCGTCTTCGTTCGGCCTAGTCAAGTCAAGATCCTCGAAGGGCCCAGTACGCCGACGGTGCGGGGGACTTTGACTGAGCGGGAAATGTTCCGCTGATGTTGATACTTGCAGCTGCCGCCTCCGTCAGCTCGCCCTCCGCCCACTCCATCCGGCTTCACGCGGCCGTCTACAATCGCAAGCCGGACTACCTCACCTCAGAAACCCCCATCCCGCCCTGGTCCTTCTACACCGCCCCGAGCCGCCTCTCGCTCGTCAGCTCATTCGACGCCGCCGCCGAGTGTCTCTCGTCAGACATCAGGCACGTCGTCGAGCGTTGCGACGCCTCGTCCAGCTACGGCTAACATCTTCAAACGCCCAGCTTCGGTAGCTGAAGCCACTCCTGTATCTGGAAGAAGAGTTCCCAAGCCATCCCTCCCGGCGGCAGCAAACGATGGGAAGGTGTGGGAGGAACTGGTCATCCCGCCTCCGCCGACGGCCACCCGGGGAACTTCACCCAGCGGTAATAAATCTGACGTACCCCTTCCCAAACACGTGCCGACCCGATCATTGTCCTCAGCGTCTTCTTGTGATCTACCACCTGAAGCGGCTCAGACAGCATCACAAAGACCCCTGCCTGCTCAAGGACCTTCTTCCGACAAAGAAGCATCTGCCGCGAGCTTCGCCAGCAAACGAGAGCTCGAAGAATTACGTATCAAGGTTCGGATCCTGGAGAACCGGAAGACTGAAGATCAGGACCGCATCAAATCCCTTGAAGTAAAAGTAGGCGAGGCGGACACTCTTCGTGCTGCTCGCGTCAAGCTGCAAAGCGAGTGAAGTCTATGCCGTCTGAATCCCACTCTGATTACCTTGTAGCCAAGTTTCAAGATATCCAGTCTTCCCTTCTCGCGGCACAAAGGCAATCCCGAGATCTCACTTCGGAAAATGCTTTCCTCGAGATCCGGGCAGCAGAAGTACTCGAGCAGCTCGAAATGGCCACCTTGGATCGCGAGGTGGCGGAGGAGAAAGCTGAGGCAGCGGAAACTGAGGTAGGGAAGCTTGGCGAGAAGATCTCGGAGTTGGAGGTGGAGGTAGCTGTGCTCAAGGAGGAGAACGGTATGCCTCAAGCCTGCACAACAGGTTTCACGAGCTGATAGGATGTAGCGGAGTATGAGAAGCCTGTTGGGGCATTTGAAGGCGAGAAATCAACACTGGCTTTTGTACAGCTCGAGAAACACAATGAGCGGCTCAAAGAGGCTTTGATACGGAGCGTTCCGCCTTGGCCGAGGAGTTGAGACTGACATTCTGCAGGCTTCGCGATGTGTCTACAGAAGCTGAGTGGGAGCACAAAGCCAAGCTCGCGAGTCTGGGGAAAGAGCTCAGCTCGCAAGAAGATCTCGTCGGTGAGTGTGGCTTTTCTCCGAATGTTTCGATTGCCTTGCTGACGAGTTTGTTCAGGCCGTTTGGAGCTGGCTGAAGCGAAGCTCGCCAACGCCGAGACCCAAGTGGAAGACCTGAAAATCCAGCTAGACGACGCGCTTGGGGCCGAGGACATGCTTGAACAGCTGACCGATCGGAATCTTCAGATGGGCGAGGTAAGTTTCAGTGTGACGACGAGGCTGCGAAATACTGATCATAACAATCACAGCGGATCGAGGAGATGCGCGTGGCCATCGAGGACCTCGAGGCTCTGAAAGAGCTCAATGACGAGCTCGAGGAGAATCATGTGGAAGCTGAGAAACAGCTCAATCAGGAGATTGGTGAGTGGCTGGACATCAGCCCGAGCATATGGGCAGCTGATTCCATGGCGTATTACAGGCAGTACCAGTGCTCAGCTACGGGACGAGAGACAACGCTCAAGCGAGCTCGATGGAGTCATCCTGGACATGGATGCGACCATCAGCCAATTCCGAGGTCTCGTTACGAGCCTGCAGAGGTAGGTTTCCGGGAGACGAGATTGGCAGCGCCTGACTACAAAACCCTATAGCGAGATCGATTCTTTGCGGATGCAGCAAATCACGCAGGAGGTCGACTCGGCTTCGACCACGAAGGAGGCGCAAGCACTTATGAACCTCAACTTCAAGCTTCAGTCTTCAGCCGCTCGATCGCAGAGCAAGACTGTCGAACTGGAGCTGAAAAAGATTGAAGCTGTTCAGCTCGCGGAACATATACGCATCATTACGGTAAGCTACGTCTGACTCCAGCTGCGATTTTCTAATCACCATAGGCCTACCTTCCTGATGCGTATCATGAGAGCGAAGCCAACTCAGCGACAGTGCTCCTCTTCTTCCGCCGAATCGCCTCCAAGACCGACATGCTCATCAATATTATCTCTCAGATACATGGCCTCCCTTCTGCCTTGCAAACGGCTTCCTCTGAAGTCCTGGTTGGCGTATGCGAGCTTCGCGGCAAAGTCCGTCACTTCTCGAGCCTCAGCCTGCGATTCGCAGCCATCATGACCCGTTCCACCCCCGAAGACTGGTTGGCGTACGGTAAAATCCTCGGCGAGGTAGTTGGCGTGGAGGCAAAAGTCGACGGGTGGATCGCTCTAATCAAGGCAGACGAATTCAGAGAGGGAGATTGTGCGCGAGGTCTGGCGAATCTGATCGCTCAATTCGATCATCTGGCCGAGACGGCTTTTCGACGGCCGCAGCTTGATGTCCCCGAGCAGCAGCTTGGATTAGCCTATAGCTTCGACTGTGATCTCGACAACTTCGCTGCTGCGATCGGATTTGCGAGACAAGCTGTCCTGGGACTTGCGAACGAGGATGGTTAGTCCATGGTTTGAATGATACTTCTGCTGATGAGATCTTCAGACATCGCGGTTAATGCGGGCGAGTCCTCCTTGGAGGAAGGGGTATACGGCCCTGTCCAGCGGATCCTCGATCTTGTCCGAAACGTCAAAGCTCCTTCTAGGTAGGCTGACATATATGGCATACTCTGGCAGATGCTGATAACGTCCGCAGCAAGCTCGTCATGGATATGGAGGAGAGGGTCCAATCAGCAACGGCTTTGCAACCTGAAACGGCAACTCAAGTTGGCGATTTAGCGACCTCGGTGTCGAATGCCGTCGATTTGGCAGTCCAGGTAAGCTTTGTCCGCTCTTCATGGAGCCTCGCTCATTGCGCCACAGCTCGCTCAGCGCATTGGCGCGCATGTATCGTCTATCCGAGCGTCGAAAAAGCCACTTCGCCTTTCCGATATCGAGAATTGCCTGCGTGAGGTGACTGCGGAGTCGTCCGCCAGGTCCGACACCTTACCATGGGAGCATATCGGTAAACTCATCTCAAAATTGAGCATCGAGTTAGCTGTAGTACTGCCCAAAGTTCGACAAGCGATCAAGGCCGGGAACCTGGTTCCGAGTGAGCTGACTCGATGCTATATGGTGCGATACTGATCTCCCGAGAAGTGAATATGCCCGCTCCTTGGCTAGCCCGGGTCGAATCCATCAAGGAGGCCGCTGCCTATGACGCGGACACCGAAAAGAAGCTGGTGCGACTGGCTGAGGAGCTCAAGGACACGCTTCGTGAAATCAAGCTGCGAGTCAGTACCGCCCTCTGCATCACTGCGCGTCACGCTGACGCTGTTGCAGGACCAGAGCCTGCAGGAATCCGGAGTGAAGGTCGAGACCCTCGAACGCCGACTAGAAGCAACTCGCAAGCAGGCTGACGTGATCACCGAGCTCGAAAACGACGTCGCCAAAGCGAAGAAGCAGGAGAAGGTATATGAGGACGGCATTGAGCAGCTGCAAGCGGAACAGGATGTGTTGGAGGCGGAAAACACGAGATTGCGGAAGGGAGAAGGGTCTGGGGATCGCAAGGTGACCGCATCAGGCTCGGCATTGAGCATGGGAGACGGCTTGGGGGTGGGTACAGGAGGATTCGAAGCCGCGCAGCTGGCCGAGCAGGTGAGCGACGCGACATTTGTAGGGGCTCAATTGGCCGACAAAACGGTCCAGGTGGAGAATCTGCGAAGTGCTGTGCGCTTCTTGCGGTCCGAGAACGCCCACTTCAAGTCTAAAGAGCTGTACAATGACCTACACCTTCTTCCCGCTCTGGCGCGCCGCATGGAGCCCTCGGTACCGGAGCTCGACCCCTCCTCACCCCTCTCCTCGCCACTCTCCTCGCCATCATCATCGACTTCCACCGATCTTCCTGTGACCCCGACGAGGCACGCACTGGAGACGGAATCGAAGTTGCTCTTCAGGGACATTGCAGCGTTCCAGTCAAGTCCTCGCATTGTGGATATCTCGAGTCTGGGCAATAAGCCTGGATGGCAAAGTAGGAAATATAGTCCGGAACAGCAGGTTTGGGCTTGGAAAGTGGAAGAGAAGAGGTTGGAGAGAAGGGTTGAGAGGCTTGTGGAGAGGACGAGGGCTCTTGGGTCCGGAAGGAAAGCTTGAGGGAAGCGATTCTTGTTGCATATCTTGATATCCCTGCCTTGTTGTACCTTCATGTTGGTAGTCCGTGGTTGGGTGATGTGAGCTTGATGCATGAGTTGTCAATCTTCATTGTCGCTAAGTTTTGAACGCAGAGGTGAGTGGATTCATGTGACCTGGCATGTCTCTACTTGAACAAGAATTGACAGCTATAAACCTTCTCATCCGCATCCCAATGTTCCCAAGTCGACTCCACATCCTCCTCATCATCCACCAACTCCTTCGAGGGTATCGCAAACGAGATCGTCTCGTACGGTTCTGCAGCGAGCTGATCACAGCCAGTTCAGACCACACTCCGACTGCACTGGAAAGTCGACTTACCACGAGGTATTGGAACGCCCGATTGGGAACCTCCCTCCGCTGTTCGAACGCCGACATGAACCTCCTTCGCGGTCTTTCTCCAGGTTTGATCTCGGTTAACGAGACGGTGAACAATAAACCCATCCGCTGACTGATCGGTTCGCGGATCTTGATGATCTTGTACCCTGCGAGAAATCCCCCAATCAGCCTTACGCCTCAAACTTGGTCCAGAAGGGTGGACCTACCTGGTCTACCGATTTTCACAAACACCTTCTTCCGAACGACGGGCGCGGCAGGAGCTTGGGTGATCATCAACGTCGCATCCTTATTATCCTTCGCGGCCCGCCTCGCGAGATTCGTCTGGTGTTTTTTCCCCTGTGTGTGGGCGAGGTAGGAGCCCTCGTTCACGTGTAGGGTTAGGCATAGTCGGCACTCGAGCGTTCCCAGATGCGTCCTGAGGGAATAGTCAGCGAGAGAGGGGAAAGACCGGGAAAGGAAGGGTGGATGAGGGGGACGAACCGGAGGATGTAAGGGTCTTTGGCGAGGTCGATGGTCTCGAGCGCGAGCTTTCGAAGACGTTCGCGTCGGTCGACGGCGGTCTCGGAGGCGCCAGCTGAGGAAGCAATCAGTCTTGGGTCACATGGAAGATGAAGTCGGACTTACCGACCCCACCGCTGCCTTTATTTGCGCCTGCTCGGTTCTGCGAGAGGTATTAGCAAAGAAAGACGGATGTTCCCAAATCGCGAGCAAGCTCACTTGGTAGTCTGCACGAGACGCAAAAGTGTCAGTATCACCATGAAGAGCTCGAAGCGGGTAGACTCACCCATTTCCTCTATCAAATGGCGGTCAGAGCCAGACTGACGGTATTATTCTTCTGCGAAAGAAACAAGTATCATAGAGCTTTGATTTGGGGAAAGTGACAGGCGACGAACGGAGAATGCACGCTGTCCGTACGTGGCAATCCGGCGCTCTGGTCGATGCTCCCTCATCACACTACCATGTCCCTCTTCTCCTCAGCTTTCCACTCCAGCCCCGTAGCAGGACCATCCACTCAGCTCAATCATCATTATACGACATCAGCGAAGCCTGACAAGCGGAAACGTCCATCTATCGAAAAGGGTCCAGGCGAGAAAGATGATCAGCTCCGAGCGACGCAAGCGAATCTCGAGCGACTGATGAGCAAGGTGGAGAAGGGGGATGTAAAGCCAAAGAGAGAAGGCGCTGAAGCCACGGGCGTCTCGGCTGAGGCGAGGAAAGGGAAGCGGAACAAGCGAGTCGGCTTCAAGGAGGATGCCATACAGGAGGGAAAGAAGGCGAAGGGTATCCTCGCTCTCCCAAATACTGAGCCCCGGAGGACGAATATGGGTCTGACCAAAGCGGGAATGGGCGATGGCTTGGTACCGCAGGATGAGAAGAAGGCTTGGAGAGAGGTGAGGGCGAATGAGAAAGCGCAGAGGAAGGCGAAGGCGAAGGAGATAGGCATCGAGGTTGCTGTGACTTCAAACCCGGCTCCGGCTCGACTACCTCCAAAGCGCTTGATTCCAGCTTCGCCACGACCTGAGAATGGAGCGGAGGAGGAGAGTCTGACGGAGATGCAGAAGGGGATGAAGGCGAAGCTCGAAGCAGCTCGCTTCAGGTGAATGAGCTGACTGGGAAGGTCGATTGGGCTTGCGCTGACAGGATTCGTACAGGTGGATCAATGAACAGCTATACTCGACCCCTTCGACAGAAGCCGTGGCGATGATGAAAAAAGACCCGAAGGTCTTCGCCCACGTGAGGAGGCTTTCCCTTCCTGTGTCGAAACGCTGTATGACGTTCCGAGCAGTACCACATGACCCATCGAGTCCTCACTTCCGCCTGGCCATCCCCGCCTCTCCCATACCTGATCTCCCTACTCACTCCCCTGCCAGCAAAGACAGTCATCGCCGACCTGGGATGTGGAGAGGCAGGTCTCGCTCGAGCTCTCGTCCCGCAGGGCAAGGTCGTGCTGAGTTACGACCTTGTAGGAGATAGCGGTGTGCCTGGATTCGTGGGGAGTGGAGGATGGGTAATCGAGGCGGACTTCCTTCAGGGAGTACCCTTGCCTGGTCGAGCTGGAGGCTCAAGCGAGGCCAAGAATGGTCACAAGGGAGACGAGAGGAGAAAGATAAAGAAGAAGGATAAGGGCATCAAGGAGGATGCGGCGAGCGAGGTGGTGGACGTCGTGGTCTGCTGCTTGAGCTTGATGGGGACGAACTGGGTTGGAGGGATCTACGAGGCTTGCCGGATCCTCAAACAAGGGTAAGTGTTCTCGATCCGGCTACAGCAGTAGTCTGATCTGCGATCTAGGGGAACCCTGCATATCGCTGAAGTCACCTCGCGCTTCATCTCCACCGACTTTTTCACCACAAAAGTCGAGTCCTTCGGCTTCAAGCTCGAGAAACAGGTGAGCTCGGTGTAGTCAGCTCTCAACGGCATGATGAATATGGTCAGGAATCGCCATCATCGCACTTCACGCTGTTCCGCCTCCTCAAGGCGTCGGCCATCCCGCTTGGTCCGGCTAGGAACGAGACAGGATTCGCGGAGAGGGTGGCTGAGGGCGAGGAAATACTGCGGGGATGCGTGTACAAGAAGCGATGACAATCCACTAGGCAACAATTCGCTTTCTCTCAAGTCGTCCATTTTGGTAGAACTAGCAAGGCTCAGAGTACTCCGACGAGTCTCAGTCTTCTCACAAGAAGGGATATTGCCTTCAGTCGATCAGCAGGCGACACTGGGAACCGCCCCTGTCCACCGTGAACAGGGGACGCTTGTTTGCTAAGGAGCGCCTGGGGTGCTAATCGATGATAGGAGATAAAAGTCAAATGCGACCGTGCTGCGAAGCTGTGTTGAAGCCGCCGCACCACCTGAGACAATCTGACCATGCAAAACGAGAGACTCTGCTTCCGACTTTCATCTGATCTGCTGAGGTCGAACAATGAGATCGAGACAAGATGCATCTCACCGCATCATCTACGTGTATATCCACAACTCTCCGCAAGGAACGCAATGCACAACCCGAACATCCAGCTCCCTGCAATCCCGGTCATTTCCCCCATCGAATAGCACCGGCACTTAGCAGAGCTCCTCAAGCTATGCCACTCCATCAGCTCATACGCGCCTGTGCGGAGGATAGAAGACTCACACCACAGCAACAGCACTCCTCGAGCGCGCAGCAGCACAGCTACAATACCATCAGCCACGGATCTGTAAGCGGTGGGTTGGACTCACGATACCATCGATGCACGCGCAGCATGGACCGAGACCGCCTCGGAGACGGAGGGGGAACCATGAGGACTTGGAGATGGTGGACGCGTTGTCGGCGGCGGTGGTGTCGGTGGACTGGGTGAGTTCTGCGAGGGGGGGGGAGATTGGGCATCAGTGCTTGATGGGTTTCAACAGCGGGGGGAACGGGGCGGGCACTCACTCAACATCTTCTGGGCGGATGGCTGGACGGCAACGGCCACGTCTTGGGTGTTCTGCCGGGTGATGGGCTGCATCTTGAGGCGATATCAGGAGATGACAATGGATTAAAGGGGGAGTTTTAAGCGGTCGCGAGACGAGATAGATAGGTGGTGTCGGTTGATGGAAAAGAATCAAACAATCATAAACCTCGCGGTGATCCCGCACACCCCCGCGTCACGCATCGCCTCTGGGATTGAGATCTTCACCCTGAGATTTGGTGTATGCAAACTGCGCTAAAGCTATTTAAAGCGACCACGTTTCACCTGCAAACGCCTCGCCGCACTTTTGTCGATTCCAATCAGGCCCTCACCCATTCTTCGGAAGACAAGAAATACATGGTGAATCAGAGCAGCTGTGCCATCTCGGATGAGAATGTAAACAAGATGGGAAAGCAGATACCGAGATCGAAATCGAAAACTACAGCCCAAACCTTTCCATGTCCTCACATCATCCCATCCGCCGGCGGCAAGAGATGTGCCGCTGTCGCCACCACCCCCTCCACCCTGCGATTCCGCTGTCTCGCCAGATCGACCTGTCTCTCCAGTTCCCTACGCCTAACATCAGCAAGAGCTATCGTCCAAGCACGATCCGCATACCGGACCTGTCCCTCCAGCTCCCTCGCTCGTTCCTTCCCACCCTGCTTCTCAGTCTTGATCTTCTCCCCCGCGATCCGAAGTCGATTCTCATACTCCTTGACCCGAGCCTCCCATTTGTTCTCCGCTTGCCCGTTCTTCGCTTGTAACTCCGCCAGCTTCTGTTCGAGCAGTGCGAGCTGTTTGGTAGAGTTTTGAGCTCCGTTTCGGGCGGCTTGAGCTCGTTCGGTGAGGGATCGGAGGGACGAGGTATCGGAGGTGGAGCTGCCTGCTTTGGCGCCGGCCAGTTGATGAGACAGCTCGGTATTGCGCACCTGGCGGCACAAGTCAGCACGTTCCTACTTTGATGCATTATACTGTTGAAAAGCAGCAAAAGGACTGACTTTCGCCGCTTCGAGCTCCCCATCCTTGGTAGAGTACTTGTTGCGCCATTGCATCCGGGTTGTCTCAAGCTTCTTGACCGACGCCTCGAAGTTGTCCAGAGTCCGCCATTTCTGCTCGAGCTGCTTCTTGAGCGCACTGCTCTCATCAGCATTGGCTTGATATGTGCTGTCAGACACTGACACCATACGCTGCTCGACGGACGCTTCGGTCTCCTTCACCCGCTTCTCAAAGTCCGACCGGACTTGATTCATCGAGCGCAACCGTTGAAGTAAGGTATCCCGGAAGACAGCGAAGTTGGCCGGCGTAGCATGGCCCTTGAATCAATTCAGCACCAGGTAGTATAGATCAAGTCGGCGATGACATACATCCGTACCCAGGAATCTGTTGACGTCTTTAAACACGCGAACAAGTAGCTCGCTGCGTTCCTGGCGTTGCTGCTCCGATTGCCGCTGAATCTGGAAGCGCTCCTGCTGAGTCTCGGTGAGGAGCGGCTCGAGCTCTTCGATCCGTTGGCGAAGGGACTCAGCATCTCGCTCGAGTTGCCGGGAGTTCTGGAGGAATCATCAGCTGGGAATGGCATCTCTCATACGCCTGGTTACTTTGTTGGCGATATCCAGCTTGTCGGACAGGTTCAGCCGTCCTTGCCGTTCCGAAGCGAGCCGCGCCTCTAGGTCTCGCAATTTGTCCAGCTGTAGTTTGTTCAGCCAAGACCAGCTTCGCACCGAGTGGCGACGCACCAATTGAGCCCTCTCCAGATCTCTCTGCCGCAAAGTCTCCTCTCTCGCGTCCACCTCGCCTCTGGCACGGTCCAGCTCGTCCTCTGCTGCCGCCAGATCTCGCTTGACCCGCTCCATCTCCAGCTCAAGCGAGAATCGATCTGACGTATGCTCGACGCCGAGCTTTCGGCGTTCTGTCTCAAGAGAACGCAGTGCAGTTTGTACGGATAAGAGATCGCGATCTCGTTGCGCGACACGGTCCCGTGCGGCTTCGAGCTCGGTCTGCAGTCGGGCGTTTATCTGAATAGGATTATCCTTGTTCCCGCCAACATGGGATCGACACACCTGGTCCTTGTCCGCCAAAATCCGTCGATGCTTCTCCGCCTCATCCAGGTTCTCTTTTCTCCAAGCGTCCTTGTCCACGACCCGCTTCTCCTGTGCCAGCTTCGCATCCACCAGCGCACCATCCCTCTCGTCCTGAAGCTTTCGCCGAGCCTCCTTGAGCGCATTAACCAGATTCTCGTAATGCGTCTTGGCATTCTCGAAGGCTTCATCTGCGCTGCGGAGGTCGGCATTGAGGTCCCGCTCGCGGATCCGGAAGGTCTCGATGCCTTCTTCCAGTTCGAGAACACGTTGTCCGAGCTGCCGATACGTCAACATCAATCGCTCGCAAGAACGTACCTCTTCCACCTCCCGGTTGGCTGCGACGAGATCCGCCTCCTTGTCCGCGTTGTCTCGATCGATATTCTGCATGGTCTCCTCGAGCTGATCATGAGTTTCGCCTTGTGCTGCTTCGAGTACTGCCACTCGATTCGTCGCCGCGGCCAGTTCCTCTTCGCGCTCGGTCAGCACTTCTCGGATCTCTTTTATATCCTGCTCCCGTCCCTCAAGGACCTGCACCGATGTCAGTCATTCTCGTGGAACAGTGAGATCACGCACATCCTTGAGCTCGTCAACCTGTGTACGAGCCTCGAGAAACTCATCACGCCAATCCGCCTCAACTTGCAGGATCTCCTTATCGTGATCCCGGACCTTCCCATCGAGCTCTTCATTGAGCTGCTCAATCTCCTGGTCGCGGTGGTCCACGTTGAGCTGAGCTGCGGCCAGTCGATCGCGCAGTTCGTTGAGACGCTACAAGGGGCCATGAGCGAGATCATACAGTCACCAGACTACTCACATCCTCGAGCTCGTCAGTGTTCCCCGAACCTGCCTTCCGCAAGGCTTCAAGCTCGCTCAGCAGCGTAGCGTTGTCCTGTATTTCCTTCAGCATTGGAACCTTCCCTGCAGTCCACTCACCTGTTCGAGCTTCGCCAACAGCCTTGCCTCCCGCCCCTTGCTTATCCCAATGCTATCACTCAATCCCAGCTTCGCCTCCGCCTCCGATTGTAACCGCTCCACATCCTCTTGCGCTTGATCCGCTGCGTTCCTGACCTGGTTCATCTCCTCCGCCTGATCCTCGGCAGTCGCCCTTGCGGTCTCGAGCTCCTCCTCGAGCTGCTCAGCTTTCCGTCGCCATACCGCTTCTGCCGCCTCGGTTTCCTCCAGCTGAGCTCGCAGCTCCTCAACATCCGGCGCCTCCCTCTCTCCATTCCGCAGATTGTCCAGCTCCATCTGAAGCCTCTTCCTCTCCGCCTCGGCAGCTTTCCGCCGCTCCTTCTCCTCTCGATAGATCGCCTCAATCTCCCTTGCATCCTTTCCACCCCTCGCACCTTCCCGATCCCGCTGTGTCTCAGCGAGATCCCGATCCTGTTGCAGGAGAAGCTTTTTCAACTTGGTCATCTCCTTCGAGAGATTCAGGATCTCCAGCTTGAGCTTCACATTCTCCTTCAGAGCCGCCTCGATATGGTCCGGAGCCATCTTGGTGAGCCGTTCCTTCAAGAAGTGGTTCTCGAGCTGGAGGTTGAAGATGTCCTTCTTCGCTGCATTCAGTTGCTGCGAAATATCAGTTCCAAAGTCAGCCTGGAGAGGCAGGACATACCTGCTCCTGATCCCGCAATGTGAATGGCCCAGTGCCCGATATGTCCGCGGCAACACTATGTCTCCCTCCGTGCCGTCTCGGTCCACCATGATACGGTGCTTTCGAGGAGGGGAAACCATTCGCCATCCTCCCCGGGTTCACATTGAAGGGTAACACACTCAACGCTCCATCATCGTCATCGTCTGTCCCTCCATATCGCGCCTCGAGGGGGCCGTCGACATCGGAGGACGAAGCTGATGACATGGACGACTTCCGTAGGATTCTCGAGCGACGAGGAGCATGGGATCCGGGTGCTTGCTCGGGTAGGATATATTGCGAGGAAGATCGTCGAACGGTGGTGGGTGGAGAGAGGGACAGGAGGGCGGAAGCTGGCATATGGGGAGGGGAGGGAGTGCTTATGGATGCGGAGTTGGAGGTTTCTGGTGATTGTATCGATGGGAGGTTGGGTGCTATGAATTTTCAGCTCTGTTCAAGATTCAGAGTTGCGCTACGGTAGCGTTCCAGGATGTACGCTTCAACCGCTGACCCACCTCTTGACACCCCACCTCGTCCTCGCCTGATATCGCCATTCGGATGCCCATCCTGATCATCGGACCGGAAGCTCGAGCCTAGAGAGCCCAATGTGATATCGGGGAGGGTCTTGCCATTCGCGATGATGGTCGAGTCGTTCGAGGAGGCCGCGGGGGAGTGCAGCAGTGCAGCGAGGGAGGAAGAGGGAGCCATGGCGGGAACGCGGACGGTTGTGTCGGGCCAAGTGTGAGAGCGAGTCGACTGCTAGCGAGTCCTCAGTCGGTCAGGTGCAGGGACGCCGGTTGCATCCTGTCTGTCTAGTAGTGTCGGAGGTTGGATGATCCCCTTTGGAACAATTTACCCAAGGCCAGCTGTCTTCGGACTACTAAGTGGTGAAAACGGGTGCCAAGGAAGCGGTGTCGGTGTACTCGCTGGCTGAGTGGGGCTTCTGTCAGCCTGGGACAGAATAATAATTTAGAGGTGGACATCAACTCGTCGATTTGTTGCGACTGTTTGTTGTGACGCGCCAAACAACTTCCCATCGGAAAATCCCCGATTAGGAAAATATATTCCAAAGATTTCGGTTAACACACACACACCCAAATCGACGTCCACCTCACTCTTTGCATTGCGATATGGCGCCTCAATCTCCCCAGTCTCAAGCTTCCAGCTCGCGTCTCACTCCGATCACCTCCTCTATCTCCTTTGCCAGATGTATCGATCCCGACGCCCCTCTCTTTATAGCCAAAAGCACCATCATCTCCGGTAAATCTACTATCCATTCAGAGAGCTAAGCTGAACCAGAGGTCGGCAGGAATTCTCGGGGCAGCACTAGGCGGGACTGTCGGTGTGACTCGATCCATCAATCCCGCCCAGCTCGCCGGGAGTATGGGGATACGATGGTTCGTCATGAGCTCCGCCTTTTTCGGTATGCCAAAGTCAACGCCCACACACAACCGAATATACCCTCATGGTTTATGCAGGATTGAGGGAGTACCTAGTCTCACCCCTTCTCACTGCCAACCAATCGACCCGCTTCCACACCCACCAGCGTACCGAGCTCCTTGGCGAGTCATCTTCCGTCCAGCTCACCAAATCCGACGTGCGGACCACCCGATTACTCGATAGCGCTCTCACCGGCGCGCTCGGCGGACCGGCACTCGTGATCTTCCGAGAAACTTTCACGCGGCTAGGCTATCCTGGCGGACCGCGGAGTATGCTTCGTGCAGGCCTGACCTGCGCACTTATCGCATCCAGTCTGCAGCTACTGGTCAACCAGACCCGGGTACTCCGACTCGACCTTCTTGCTCGACAAGATGGGCGGCCTCTGACTACTCCGAATGACTCAGGTCGACCAGAGGAGAAGAGCACGTCCGAGCAAGTCCGCGATTCACTGCGTAATCCCAGTCGGAATCCAGAAGGCGACAAGCTAGGTGATAAATCGCTCCCTGGACGAATCCTTACGACTTTATCAACATTCCTACCGATCCAGAAACTTTCGGACCAGGAATACCTGGAAGCACTGCAGAGGAAACGTGGAGAGGTCGATACGCGGTTGGCGGAGATCGAGAGGGAGGAAGGGAGAATATACGAGTATGCAACGAGGGGGAATCGGGAAGTATAATTTGCCTGCTTGTACCTGGTCTTACATGTCCACAAGGTGTTACATGTCCATGTTGAATACAGTCATCATTGGGCTCGATCTGCGGGCCTGCCACGGGACCGACTTCTCCCGCCGAGACCCATCGTGCTCGCGATGAAGTCGTCGAACCTTGCTTTATCTATGCCCCGGTATCAGCCGCACATCAACAGCAGAATGAAGGACGCACATTCCGGGTGCCACCTCGATAAAGCTGGGCGGTTCTCAATGACGTCCCTAAGGGACCAGGTCATCCTAGCTATATCCAGATCCTACCCCGAGTCTTTTCAGCTTTGCGCAAATAGGACGAAAGGTGAACTCACCGAGCTCGTCTCGTTGTCGGGACAGACGACGTAGAAATCGCCCTCTTCGAAAACCCTCTGAACCATGTAATCAACCGTCTGCTCCGGTGACCAAGCGCCAGCAGGTTTGGGGTCGCCATTCTTTGCGCCGGTCAGGCCGGTATGTACCCATCCAGGACTGTTCAGGTCAGCTTCAATGCCATTCCAAGGATAGGACAACCCACACGAAGAGGTGGGCGGTACATCGACCGTCCGACGCATTCCTCAGTTCATGGGCGACTGTCCCGTCAGCTCTGCCTGTCTCCAGTTGAGCTCACGTTGCTCCGTGAAAGTCTTGACCGCGGACTTCGACACATTGTACCCAGCATTCCCCCTATCCCCATCAGGATCACGGGGACCAAAGCGGAGGGAGCAACCCACGGCGGACAAGTGATGCCCTGTTTACTCCCCGTATTGACGATAACACTACTATTCTCCTGTCTCGCCATATATGGTGCGAACGCCTGTGCGACGTTAAGTATCCCATGGAAGTTGGTGTTGAGTACCGCATCCCAATTCTCCTGGAGTTCGGGTAGTGGAGTTGTGAGAGAGAATGCAGGACATGGTTTCGAGATTCCAGCATTGTTCATCAATATGTGCACCTATACCACACTCATCAGCACGGTCACTTCCGTTCAATGAGCTGGCTGGGGGAGACCCACCTCTCCAAAGACATCAAGGACTCTCTCGCGCAAAGCTACCACCTCGTCCACCTTGCTCACATCAACTTTCATGCCCATAACCTCGGAGACGCCTTCGATGACTTTTACGCGTTCCACGGCGGTGGTGAGGGCCGACTCGGTAATGTCCACGAGGAAGACGGACATGCCAGCTTTGGCATATTTGATGGCTGCCGCTAGGCCGATGCCGGATCTAGCGACGGAGCGCTCAGCGATACTCCTACGGAGAGTTGAGTGGAGCGACGACTCACGCGGCACCGGTGATGACGGCTACTGCCTTTGGGCGGATGACAGCGGATGGTCTGGGCATATTGAGTATTGTATAATTTGATAGTGAGAGGATTGGTCGAAAGGTCCTGCACGACCGGTGACCACCTCCACTTCTGCTTGACGTCATTCGATCCTGGAATGCGGGGCAAGGAATCAAATACAATGCATACAAGTTGGTCGAGAGACTCGAAGTGGCCATGAACATGAACTAGGAACGTATCGTAGAGAGCAAGCTAGAAGTCCCGCTGCAACCCCTTACCCGCTCGCCGCTGCAACGACTCTGACAGCCCCACCTCCCCACCTAGCTTGAAGAATTGAGCATTAGCCTCGTCCTTCCCATACTTCGCTCTCATCCGCTCGTCCTTCTCCGCTTGCCGCTTCTCCTCCTCGGCACGCTCGGCCAGAGACTTCGTGCGCCGTACGGATAGCTGATCGGCGGAGGAAGACATCGCTGCGAGTCGTGCGGCACGCATGTCATCCAGCGCATTGCCGTTGGCCGGAGCTGTGGGCGATGACGCCGGACGTTCGGCCATGTCCATAGCGGATGGTTGGGAGGGGTGCGGCTTCACGTCGTGGCCGTTGTGTCGGGAAAAACGGGCGTCGTCTCGGGAGTGGCCACTCCGCACGTCGTCTTCCCTTCCAGGACCATTGCTCCGCCTCGGACTCTCGTCTCGGTATCGTCTCGGTACATCGCGCCGATGTGAGCGAGATCGCTCTTGATATCGATCGTCTCTCCGTGAATCATACGAGTCGGTACCTCTCCTCGAGCTATACGAGTCACGCCTCGACCGCTTATGATCCCGCTCATCTGAGTAATCCGATCTCGGGGATCTCGAATCGGGATACGAATGCGAATGCCGGTGTTTCTTTTCATGTCTCGCCTGTCTCAGCTCCTGCGCTCGTCAGCACCGTCTCATGGGTCATTGTCATGACTCACCTCCTTCTCCGCCTTCTTCCTCGCCCGTCTCTCCTCCTTGCTCTCAGCCTTCAACTTCTGCATCTCCTTTAGCTGTTTCCTTATCTCGGGCCGGTTCGCCAATGCCGCCATCGCCGCCTGTTCCTGCTGTTTGATCGCGAGTAAAGGGTCCTCGCGGATCTTCGCGGCAGTGTCGCGGGCGGAGTTGGCGTTCTGCACAGCAATAAATTCCTTGTGCATATTACCGATCTGCGGAAGTCAGTAAGCCAAGTCCACTGCAGGAAGGGTAACCTACATTCTGCTCGCCCGCCTTGAGCACCTCATCCACCCTTCTCTTCCCCAACAGGTAATCCTCCATCTCCTTCTCCCCTATCCTCGCACCTCCAAGAACCCCACCCTCATTCGACGGCGCCGCGTACATCCAATCGAGCTTGTCCACCCGCTTCTTCCCGGTCGACTGCTCTTGCAACCGCTGGAGCTCGGCCAGTTGCCGCTCCTCCTCTTGCTCCTTTCGCAGTTGAGCAAGCTTCTTCTTCTCCTCGTTCTAGGCGTCCAAATCAGTATGATGATATGAGTATAGATGGAGGGACATACCGCAGTCTTCTCGGCCTTCCACACCCGCTCCTGATTGACCAGGAGAACGGGGTGCCAGGACTTCTTCATGTTCAGGTCGCCGCCACCCATCTTGCACCAATGTCTTTCGAGTCAGGGTTTGTTAGAGGGGTGACCGGAAGTCGAATGTCGAGTTCTCCTCCTACCGCAAGTAATCTACCTTACCGCAGAGAGATGTACGAAGGTGAGGCAAATCAGTCGCAAACCAGCCGAGTTGACCGGGATTAGCAAGGCGAAGATTGATGTGGCAACTGGAATGGGGTCCCCGCAACTCTGTGGTTTGCCTGACGATTGGCGACCAGCCCAACTGAAAGCTACAGTGTGACCTCGGAATCCCAACGCATCATGGTGTCAACTGGGTTCATCATCACCTGCGTCAAGGTCAGTCATCTGTCTGGAAGCGAAAAGAGCCGTCGTCGAAACACGAGACGAGACTTGCCCGTCAGCTGACTCCCACATACAGTATGCTGCCGGCGCTACGGGCCTCACCTTCGCCCTCGGAGCTGGAGGTCTCTGGTACTTTCAACGCCGACTCATCTACCCATCTTATGCTCCTGATGGTTCTCGAAAGAGTGAGTCTTCGGGAAACCCAGCTCATCGCGCTTATCCTTCCAACAGATGTACCCAAACCCACCGCCGTTGGATTGCCTTACGAAGATGTCACCCTTACGACTCCAGACGGAGTCAAGCTCAAGGCATATGTCATCCCAGTACGACGCCACTTCATATCGACTCATGATATGCAGACGATGAGTAGCAAAGAGCGAAAGGAGAGGACTGAGAAGGAGGTTGAGGTGTGGGCGGAGGAGATGGGAAAGGAGGATGCGCTTGAGGTGGGTCAGCTCGATGGAGCTGGGCTGATGGCAGTATGCGCGAAGCAGGCCCACGGCTGTTATCTTTCATGCGAATGCGGGTGAGCTGACTCCGAACGAGATGGTGTAGTACTGATCCGCATCAGGAAATATGGGACATAGGATACCGTTGGCGAGGAAGTTCAACGTGGATCATCAATGTAACGTCTTCATGCTGAGTTATCGGGGGTGAGCCTTGTGATACATGAGCTGGGGCAGAGCTGAGGCATCCATCGTAGATACGGGCTATCAGAGGGACATGCGTCCGAGCTGGGTGAGTCCGCTGCTCCACGTTGCTCAGGAGCTGACTGCTGCAGGCATGCGCATCGACGTGGAGGCATGTCTCGTGCTTCCGACCTGTATGAAAGACTGACGTTACTGCAGACTGCTCTGGAGTACATCACAACGCACCCAATCCTGGGCGGGACAAAGCTTGTCGTGCGTAGGATGTTGGTGACAAATCGAGACTGACGGATCACTCCTTGCAGCTCTACGGACAATCTATCGGAGGTGCCGTCTGCCTATACGCTGCTAGCACCCATCCCGATATCGTACGTCATATCCCGTTTCTGTTGCTGATCTCTCAGGTCCGTGGCGTGATCGTCGAAAACACCTTCGTCTCCCTCCAATCGCTGATCCCGTCCATCCTCCCTAAAATACCGCAATTCCTCCTCCCCATCCTCCTCACTGAACGCTGGGACGCAACCCTCACCATGCCCAAGATCCCGACATCTACACCGATGCTGCTGCTGTCCGGCAAGCAGGACGTGCTGGTCCCGCCAAGTCATATGGCAGAGCTGAAAGCTTTGCGAGGGCATGGGAGAGTGAGGTGGAGGGAGTTTGATGGGGAACATAATACCACTTGTCTGATGCCCGACTATTGGGAGGAGGTGGGTAAGTGGTTGCGTGACGAGGTGGAGGGGTCAGAAGTACTCGAAAAGGGCGAATGAAGCGGTTTCGCCATGTAATGCGGGTGCCAGTTGCCGCACCACAGTTGATCTGTGTCTTTTCCGGTCAAGGGTAATCCAAAACCTCTCATGGAATTTCCCATCTCTTATGATCGATCTGATCAATCGTTCCATCATGCTCGATCCCGATGTGATGCGATAGGGCGATCACACACACGTTAACCAGACCGGAATCCTGATTGTCTCATCTTCAAGGGAATCTCTTGACGGAGTCGCCCATGACGGCCTTGATGTCGTGACGTCGTGATCCGGGAGCTAACGAGCCAGAGTCATCATATCGAGCTTCACCTATACATAGACGTCATCTACCAATCTGACCACTTATAGCTACACCAACTTATCCCATACCACAATTCTCTCTCGCAATGTCTTTAATCAAGTTGCCGGAGGGTGGGTCGCTTGTCTGCGTCTCAGCGACCGTCCATGTCGCCTCGGCAGCACCGATCATCACGCTACCCTGAGACGTTCCGATGAACTTCGATGACCATTGATAGCCACAAGGTTGCGATCAACAACGACTCCGTCCCCTAGGAGGGCAATGAGCATTTCAAGCAGTCCGTCATAGTCGGTCTCCCGTCAGGACGTCCCTGATGAGCTACGCAGAGTTCTGTCCGACATGGAGAACTCAAACGAGATCCCTTCGGGCGATGTCGAGCAGGGGGACCACACCGAGAACAAGGTGCGTCTTCTCACTCATCAAACTGATCAATGTTGATGAAGACTGTGCAGGGCAACATCGTTGGCGGACGCAAGGCGACCCTCAAGAACCCAACTACTGGTGAGAAGTCGAAAGAGCGCTCCCGCCAGGTAAGCCGCACTACCACTGGATGATAGAGTATTGACGATGTCGTCCAGGTTCTCTCCGAGCATGGGGTCGAGGCTAAGGCGGTCGCCATGCCAGATATATATATCAAGGAGCAGCGAACTCGTCCATAAAAGATGAAGCATGAAGACGTTGATAGAGCCAGTGATATCAAGCCTGCCGTATCACCACGATTTCGCTCAAGAGTGGTGGCCGTTTAGGACTCGCTAGCGGGGACCAGATGGGATGAAGGCACAAACTCGCTGCTGAATGTAAGGATGAGATCTGTCATCTGTCCGATATGAAGAGCATAGGTAGCGAGACGACGTCCTCCGCGTTTAAGCAAATAAGGTGGAAGAGCTCTTCTAAGACTCAAGAGACGGATGGGTCGAGAAATCTTCCTAAATTGGAGACCCCAAACTTAGGCTTGCCCGGAAGCGTTGGCTGCCGACGGATTGTTGTCGAGCACCTTTCAATACCTACTTCCGAATACCCTTTCGCTGTCTCATATGCGTTTCTCAGGCTCTTGACGCGACTTCGAACGCAGGATGTGGTGGCCGGTTCAATGGCTTGTCATCTACGTGCTCGGCGGTCTCACCTTTGTCCCTCTTGTCATCATCGGCATCATCAGTACGTCATCACCCCTTTGCCCTCGCTAATGACAGGTTATGTCCTGACCTACGGCTCGACGCCTATCGGTGATTCCGACCCGGACAAGTTGAAGAAGGCGAGCCTGCAGCACGAGGCGGAGAAGGATGAGCAAGTTGCCCGAGCACGAGCCGGCAGCTCGTCTCGCGCCCTGTCTGGCTGGCTCACCGTTCGCCGGCAGTTCAAGCCTACATCCTCTGGAGTCACCAGTATCTTCACCTCCGCGCGTACGACGGATCTGAGTGGAGCGAAGGTGCCTTCGGAGGAGAAAGAGGAGGATGCGAAACCGCTCAATGGCGCTCCGACGACGTATTCTGGCCGGATAGCCCATACGTACCGCCAGATGCTGGAGGCGCGGCAGGCCAAAAAGGATTCACAACCGAAAGAGTTCTTTTTCTGTGTGCTCAAGGGTTCAGTGCTGTTTCTGTACGATGATGAGGCCCAATCGGACTGCGTTGCGGCGATTGGGGTGGACAAATACGTGGTCAGCGTGGAACCGTCGACCGGGGAGCGGTTCAAGGGGAAGGATGCGGAGATGTTCTCGAAGCGGACCGGGTTAGTCATGCGATTAGCAGAGAAGGTGGGCAAGGAGAAGAGTGGTCTGCCGGTATTGGTGAAGGGGATTGACGGGGAGGACGAGCGGGAGATGGAGAATGCGCCGTGGTTCTTGTTCACTATATCCAATATAAAGTGAGTGATCCCAAGTCGCCTCGCTGACAAACAGGATGGAAGACTGGTACATCGCTTTGCTTCAAGCCTCTGCCCTCAAACCTACTACTTCCGAAGTCTACTCGGTCTCCGATATGCGGGCTCTGGTGGATACCATCGATACCGAGCCGGATCCTATACCGATGCGGTGGCTCAATGCTATGCTGGGGAGGGTTTTCTTTGGGGTCTACAAGACAGAGGCTATTGAGCAGGTGAGCGTCGTATGAAACCGGCAATCTCTAAGCTCGCAGTTCATCATCGGTAAAATCATGAGAAAGCTATCCAAAGTCCCCCGTCCCAGCTTCCTTGGGCCGATTGTTATCCGCGAAGTCAATGTCGGCACTTTCCCACCGATGCAAGTCGGCGTTATTCCCTATGCGATGGCGCTCTGATGTCGCGAAATAGCTTCTCCAAGCCCATGCTCAAAGATCTCAATCCTGAAGGGACCGCTGCCTTCGAAGTACACATGCAGTACCGCTCCCGTCCCCTCCAACCCAACTCGGAAGTCCGTCTTACCATCGCGACCACCGCTACTATCCCTACCGGTTTCAAGCCCTATATCGTCGATCTCGTCCTCGCTGTCGTGCTGAAAAGCCTCGAAGGGAATATGATGATCCAGATCAAGAAGCCTCCTAGTAATCGCGTTTGGTACGGTTTCACTCAGATGCCCAAGATGGAGGTGGAGATCCGGCCGATCGTCAGCGAGCGGAAGATACAGATCGGGATGGTGCTTAAGGCTATTGAAAAACAGCTGCGCGATGTCGTGAGTTCGACATATTCGGAAGTATGTTGACATCTAGATCGCCGAATCGGTGGTGCTCCCTAACATGGACGACATCTCTTTCTTCGATACTTCAAAGCTCGGCACTCGCGGAGGTATCTTCAGTGAAGCTGGCAAAGTCGCTGCCGATCAGGCCATCTTGGAAATGGGAGTAGAACCGATTGCTCAACCTGCCGTCATTGCCGGGGAGGATCCTGCATCTGCTATTGCAGAGACAGCGACATTGCGATTGCGTCATCCTAGCAAGTCGATGACTCTGGACGGAACAGCCCTCAGCGAGATCGTCAAAGAAGAGACACCTGAGATTGGATTGCCTCGCACCGATTCTGCGCCACCTACACTCGCTAATGGTACTTCGGCAAAGAAGGGAACGGCGGTGCTCGAAATTAAGAACTGGTTCCCGGGAAACGGTCGATCACCCTCTCTCTCCTCCCAGACGGTCGTGAATGGGTCGCATAATGCCTCGCAGGAAAGCCTCGACAAGCCAATATCGCGCGATAATGAGATCGTGAAGCTTGCGGCGCAGTACGCAATCGGGCCTGTACTGCCTGAGAGCGGCAGTGCCTCTGAAAGCTCTACTCGACCATCATCACCGCCAATGAAAGGAGTCTCTTCCGTCAACTCGCTCGGAAGAGCACCCTCGAACTCTTCGGACTCTGCACTTACGGAAAGAGCGATCCCAGCTCCTGACAATGCCGCTGCGTCGTCGTCTACCACAGCCCTCCTCAACAATATCCGAGCACGAGATAAGAAGGCGATTCAGACTCAAGTCAATTCCGCTCGAGATGCTGTCAAGAAATGGGGCGTCAACTGGGCCGCAAAGCGTCGGACCAACATCCCGAGCAAGCTTGACGAGCGAGACGAAGATCGTCCTGCAGCCCTCTACCGCCCTGCAGAGGAAGATGAGGGTGCCGACCAATCCTCGACGGCTCCCCTTTCGCCGACCTCATCTCAGTCACTGAAAGACAGACTGAATGCCGCGGCGAATGCACCGCATGCGCTGCCCAACCGCGTTAGATCGACTTCTTCCGCTTCACATGATTCTGCGAGCAGCTCACGGCCGAGTCTCCTTCCATCCCCGTCGAAAACGACCGTTGCACCGGTAAATCATTCCTCCTCGCCCCCTAAATGGACCCTCGCTTCGTCACGTCCAATCACGGAAGTAGCGACGGACACAGTACTGGCGCCGAATCCATCGCGACGATCAAGCGGGAGCGCAGTGTACGTGCAGCCGTCAGCGGGGCGGACGATGGTAGTGCCTCGAGTCCCGAAACGACCAGGCGAGGTCACGGGTATGGGATCACATCCCGTCCAGGGAATGGTACGGAGAGTGTCGACTGAGGATCGGACGGAGCTTGAGCGGGATCAGCAGAGACCTGCGCTTGCCCCACGACCATCGACGGAGGAGCCGCTCCCGACAGATCATTCTGTCTCGGTGCCTCCGCCATCTCATCCGTTGGATCCGCTTCGACAATCTCCGCTACCGACCGCAAATGAGCCTCGTACGGATGAGGCTATCATATCTGATGACCAACTTGCTGAATCCGCGCTTTCGATATCATCAACACCGCCGCCAGAAGAAGCGCTCGTCCGTTCCGAGTCTGCTCCCCTTAGTATCTCTCTTCATTCCATACCAATACCAAAAGACCCGCTTCCCGTACCAATCGCTCAGAACGGCGTTTCCACCGCCGCGAAGCTAGCTTCGTCGCAGGACGGGAGTACTGAGGCTATTCTGGACGATGATCAGCTTGCAGAAACGCCCCAGGAATTCACCGGAACAGCGGAGAATTCCGGCGCATGACGCCTGATGGCCAGGCGGGATTCCAAGGCCATGATCTCAGCGGTATGATCGAGGTACTGCTTGCTTGTAGTCATGCATTTGTGTCAGCATCTCGCGGATTTTGATTACTCTTGACACAGTCACGTCAGGAAGCTTTCTTGGCGGAAGAAGCCCGTCTGCCGAGCCGGCACCGGTGACGACCCAATACCAAATCCCATCGGTGGAGGTTTGCACCAAACCTCATTTCTTGATCCACCTTTCACCGAATCCCACTTCCGCCGCCGCTTTCAGATCGGCACGTTTTGAGGCAACATGTCGAACCAGAACAGTCCCTCGACCGCCGCAACCTACCAATCCATCATCATCGCCCTAGTAGCCGCGGGTATCCTTTCCACCGGACTGGTTTCCATCATCTATCGACGGAGACAGAGGCAGCGATTACTCCGGGCTAGTCAGGGTGGGATGAGGACGATCATCTTGCCTGATGGACGGGTGTTCAGCGTGCCCAGGGAAGGGATGAATGGTGGAGGGGTAGGGAGAGGGAGAGGGAAGAAGGTGGGTAAGGAGCCCGGGATTTGGGATACGGTGCTTGGTGACGTTGAGGAGCCGGAGGGAAATGAGAAGCGGAGGAAAGGTGGGGAGGAGAGGGAGAAGGGCGAGTGGGTGGGTGAGGCAGAGGTCAAGGGCGATTGGCAGGTGAGTCCCTTCTCGATCAAGTTTTGTAGTAAGGATGAAGTTGATGAGTATACGTCGTATAGCCTGTATCATTGGCTTTCCCACCATCCCTCGTCACACCCCAACGGATAGACGTGTCGGGTAAACCGCCAGATCCGATTGACGAAGCTGTGGAGATGACCGTCCTCATCGCCATGCCTACTCCCCATCCACACTTCCCTTCCACTTCATCACCATCCTCCTCCTCATCGACACTCCATATATCCCATACCGACTTTCCGACATTGTACCAACCCGATCCCGTCCTGGACGACATCCCTCCCGTCGAGATCGCTACCACCGAGGTCCCCATCACCTGCACCACCGACAGCGATCGATGGTCCTTAGATAAACTCCGGACAGAGGCGATCGGGCGGAATGGGGTTGATGTGCCTCTAGTCCAAGGACGAGGGGTACGGATAGAGCGGACGGATGGTTTTCGCGGAACATCATAGACTTGGCATGGCATGGCGTGTCGTCATTCACTCATACAGATTGATTTCAGGTGGATCTACTCCTGTGAAATGTCCACAGCATCCTCGTTATCACTCTCCTCCTCTCGCCTCGCACGGCGCTTCTCAAACTCGTCGGCCCGCTTCTGCAAGCTCTTGTCGCTCTGCTCACTCATCAGCCGAGGGTCTCGGAATTAGGCAGTGCCAAGTGGACTCACGATCAGGTTCTCCGACTTGAGCTCGACATTACATCCCGCAACCGGACATCGAGCAGACCGCTTATTCCTCTTTGCGTTCGAGAAGATCCCCTCGATCCCATGGCGGGAATACGAGTGGTTACAGATATTGCTACTCGAGCTCAGTACCTATCACCGGCGTAGAAGCAGGAGGACCCACCTGGTCACGGCGTCCTTGAACGGCAGCATGGTGACTGGACATCGGTAGTTCTGCGTCGTCCCGCCCATCTCGAAGTCGTCGTCGTCGGACTCGTCGGCGTCGGATTTGGGGAGGAAACGGGACATGGGAGGACAGGCTTGGTTCGGGTGGTTGACCTCCTACGCGGGATATGTGGTCAATGGAGACGGGTTTTGGGCGATGGATTGTAACTCACCCAGATGGAGGTCCGGAAGTCGATGTACTCCTTCACATCCTTGACTGCACCTATATGAGCGAGGATCCTTCGCCTAGGGGCATCGGGCAGACTAACACTTTGCCCGTTTAGTCTTCGCCATGTACTCCTCTGTCCGCTTCGCCGAACTCTCCTCAAATATCCCATTTGCGTCTGCCTGCTTCCTCCAGTTCCGTTCACCTGAGGTTTGATAAGACGCACAAGTGTCTCCCCCTGTCGAAGTATCAATTGCATCTGCTCGAGCACCTCAATCTTGATCTGCAGAGTCTGGCGCTGCTCGATACCCCGTTGCAGTCCAGTCTCCAGCTCCTCAATTTGCTGCACACTATCAGTCTAGAGTCCACTTCGAGGCACATACGTACATCGTCATCTGGGCTCGCATCTTCTATCGCCTTGGCATTATCGGTCGCCCTGCTCATACCATCTTCGACCTTCTTGATCACCTCCTTGAATCTGTCCGCCACGCCCTTCATCTGCTCGGCATCAGGGCGTTCATCAGTGAAAGTGAGGTGAATGACCATAGCTATGACAGCAGTACTCTTTTCGATGGCTCGGTCAACGAAGGTATCGATGGTCCACCCATCCTCCTTCTCATCTTCATCCCCATCATCCTCTGCGCGCGCAACCCTCTTTCCTCGAACTCTCACCGGCTCATCCGCTACATCATCCTCCACAGGGTCGCTTTCCACATGCCCATTCCCGACCGAACGTCTAGAGGACGATGCGACCGCTTTGCGCAGTATTACTGCCATGATCTTCGATGCATGAGAAGACTGACGGAAAGATGAAGCGGCAGGAAAGGAATGTCGACAAGTCACGTGATGCACGCGTCCGACGCGTTGTACTTGTTCATGTCGGGTGACTCACCCATTCCTTCATCTCTATATATTCACTAATTCTCATCAATCCTCACAGTTGATCGGTCGCCTCCGGACTGAAAGCCAGAACCCCGCGTGAGACCGGGACTACCTACAACATGTCGTCCCCCCTGACTGCCGGTTTTTGCGAGCTTGTCTACCAATCCGCCGAGACTCCGGAGAATGTCGACCCGGTCCTACAGGTCCTCAGCGTCAAGAAGATCAATGCTCCTGGTGCTTCTGGTCAGGACAGATTCAGGCGAGTCTCCTTTCTCCCTCCGCTGAAGAGGAGATGCTGAAGAAGGTGCACCAGGATCATCTTGTCTGATGGGAAATACTTCATCCAATCGATGCTTGCCACCCAGCTCAACCATTTCGTCGATGGCAAACAGCTGGACAAGAACGTCGTGGTGAAGCTCACAGGATTCGTCACCAATGCTGTCCAAGGGCGCAAGTGAGCTTGCCTGGCTGCGAAACTCGCCGGTTCCTGCCAGATCAGCACCAGCTCACGGCTCATCCCAGACTTATCATCATTCTAAACCTCGAAATCCAAAATTGGAACGGCGAGAAGATCGGTAATCCCACCAATCTTGAGCAGCAACAAGCGGCAAACCCAATCGCTCCGGTAGCTCCGGCAGCGAATGGGCGGGGGGCGCCAGCTGCAGCGAGGGGAGCAGCTGCGAAAGGCGGAGCTTCGCGGACAGCTGGGAAGGATATGGGACCGCTGTATCCGATCGAGGGGCTTAGTCCTTATCAGAACAAGTAGGTAGCTTCCTGATAGAAGCGACCGTGCTGATGAGTGACAGGTGGACGATCAAAGCAAGAGTGACGCAGAAGTCGGAGATCAAGCATTGGTCAAACAGCAAAGGGGAGGGCAAGCTGTTCAGCGTGACATTCATGGATGAGACGGTGGGTGCGGCTGAACCCGTGATGATTGTGTCTGACAAGGGATCTGTAGGGCGAGATTCGGGCCACGGGTTTCAACGATGCCGTGGACAGCTTCTATGAGCTGCTACAGGAAGGCAAGGTGAGGCTGGTTGTTCCGTGCCGAGGGGGAGGCTGATGGAGCTTAGGTATTCTTCATCACGCGGGCCAGGGTGAACATCGCAAAGCGGCAATTCAGCAATGTCAACAACGAATATGAGATCACGTTTGAGAATAACACGGAGGTCGAACCAGTAAGCACTCTATTATCTGAAGCATCGACTTTCTGACTGAGCGATGTAGTGCGACGACGATACAGTGCCGCAAGTGAAGTATGCGTTCAAGGGGATCGGGGAGCTCGGAGAACTGGCGAAGGATGAGCTCTGCGGTGCGTGCAGTCTAAGCGAGTGAAGCGGAGCTGATAGAGCTGTAGACGTGATTGGAGTCGTGAAAGAGGTCCATGAGCTTGGTTCAGTCACATCGAAGGCGACCAACAAGCCAGTGAGTCGGAACTTCACTCAGCTCGGTTTGTCAGAGCTGACTCGTTTAGTTCGCCAAGCGAGATATTCAGCTTGTCGACCAATCTGGTCAGAGTGTCCGCCTGACACTCTGGGGCAAACAGGCAGAGACCTTTGCGGCGGACGATGATCCGATCATCGCGTTTAAAGGTGTCAAGGTTGGCGACTTTGGCGGACGATCTCTATCCATGTTCAGCTCGGCGACGATGGCCGTCAATCCGGACATCCCGGAAACGTACTCGCTGCGCGGATGGCAAGTCGCTCGTTCCTTTCAGAGCCAGCGCTGACCGAGTCGCAGGTACGACGCAGAAGGCCGGAACAAGCAGTTCCAGGCATACACCAACTCGACCGCCACCCGCTCCGACAGTAACGTCGTCCGCCCTAGCGAGCTCAAGACGATCTTGCAGGCAAAGGACGAGCAGCTCGGGATGGGCGAGAAGACAGACTACTTCACGACACAAGCAACGGTCGCTTTCGTCAAGCAGGAATCATTCAACTATCCAGCATGTGCCAACCCGGATGGATGTAATAAGAAAGTCATGGATGATGGGAATGGCTGGGTGTGTGAGAAGTGCGATAAGAAGTGGCGAGAGCCTATTTACCGGTGAGTGTGGTGCGACCTGCGGGGGTGGCAATCGCTGACGAAACGAAGGTACATCCTCCAAATGAACATCATGGATTACGCCGGATCGATTTGGATAACCGCGTTCAACGACGTCGCCGAGCAGATTATGACTATCAACGCAAACGACCTGCAAAAGACAAAGGTGGGCTCGCTGACCTCAAGGTGCAAGGCTGACGATGTGTCCAGGACCAAGGCGAGGACAACAAATTCGCATCGTACTTCCAAAAAGCGACCGGGCAGACATTCACCTTCCAAATGATGGCGAAGCAGGACTCGTACAATGTGAGTATCCCAATCTTCGCCAGCTTTATGATCTGACGGACACGCAGGACCAACCGCGAGTACGATACCAATGTCGAAAGATCAATCCGCCAGAGTACATCACCGAGAGTGCCCATCTCGCCCATATGATCTCTCAGATCAACGTGTAACATGCATTATACCAACCGAGGGTAACAATACTTATGCCTATGCCAAGATGAATATACCATCGCATGCCAGACCCCATACCTACAACTAAGCCACCTTCCACCGCGCCATCTGCTCGGTCAAAGTCTTGACCACCTCTTCCCGCACTTTCGCCTTGACCTGCTCCTTCTCCGGCTCGGATAGACCACCTTCGTCCATCTCCCCGTCCATCCGCCCCGGACTGAGGTCTAGAGGGTTGAAGCTCAACGTCCGACCATCACTGAGTGGGATCGTTGCCAGAACCACGTCATCCGCCTTGACCATCACACTCCTCGGCGCGATTGATTGTCGGAACATAAGCGATGGAGCGCGTTTGGTCTTTCTCGAAGGTTTTGACAATGATTCCGCAGAGGTTATGGATTTATCGAGTATCTCCCGCTCCAGCGCCTCTGGATCAGGGAGGTCGGACTCGTCGTCGCTGGGACATGGGGAGTTGAGTGATGATGGTGGAGGAGCGGCGATGGGGCTGCCGTTGAGGGAGATGAGGGATTCGTTCCGCCTGGCTTGGCGAGGGAAGGAGGGAGTTGGAGGGAGGAGGGGGTTGAAGATGTGGTCCTGGGGTAGGCCCTGCGAGGTGTCAGGTCTGGCACATATATCTTGTTACGGTTGATACAACAAAGTTTGGACGTACGCTGGGTGGTTTAGAGGTTGAGGTCGCGGGCGTGGGCTTCTGTCGGGCTTGCGTAGGAGGTTTCCGCTTGTTCGCAGCTGTTGATGGACGGAGGAGTTGTTTACTCGTGCTCGTACTAGCTTCCGCATCTCGTCGGGCTACTCAAGGTCAACACCATCCTCATTTACACAGCATTGATGACCTACGGTTCTTGTTTACCCTCACCGGACTCGTATCCAACGTATTCGCCGTCCCCCTCTTTCTACTCATCGACCATCAGCCATCTCCGTCTCATCCGTCAAAGAAGAGTAACCCACCTCTTGCCCTTCTCCATCCTCTCCTCCTCCTCCCTCTCCCTCCTCTCCTCCTCCTCTTCCATCTCATCCCTCTTCAACCGCATCAACGTACCGGCCCAACTCCCACCCCACTTCCCCTCGAATTCGCCTAGGGTCATGTTTCGCAACTCCCGGGGGATTCGCAGGAGCTCAGTTTCTTGCCGGACTTGGAAGGATTTCAGGCGGGCGGAGAGGGAGTCACGGAAGTTTCGCGTCTTGTCGGCCACTACTCCCGTCATCAGCTAAGTATCGGCAAGGGCGAGAAGAGGTGTGGCAAGAAGGGGAGCAAAGAACCTTCGAGGTCGAAGTTGTCGAGCAGGGATTGTTTGTCCCCGGCGGTGTATGCTGAGCGGGCTTTCAAACGGGGCGGAGTGATCATCGCCACAGGCCGACGGGTCTTGCTAGCCATGTCGAGGAAAGACAGCTCAAGATGAAGCAGAGGAGAAAGGTTGAATTTGGTGTAAAAATGGAGACGATTTGTTGTTTTCGAACTTCCCGGTTCGCAAATACCATGCGCGTCAGGGGGTGCGATTTGCTTCCGTATTTACATGAGGCTTCTTCTGCGTCAAAGTTTGAAGAAAGGATATCCATGACCTCAACCCAGCCAAGACGTAGGCTGGATGCTAACACATGGCGGATGGTCGAGTCTCGGTGAGAGTGTACTGGCGGGCGTGCCCATGATGGTTTGGCCATTGGCACATAGCGATCAGGCGCATACTGCGGCTTTGGTCTCGACTCGTTCTGAACCGATTGGGTTCCAAGTTCTCCAGGTAAGTCTTCCCTCGTGTTCAGGTGTAGGCAGCTCAAGTGGGGTAGACCAGGAGGGATAGGAGACCGGCCAAGAGAGGAGTCGAGATCGTTGGGACCGCAGAAGCAATGGCCGATGAATTCCGGATCCGAGATCAAGCGGTCCAAGGGACCAGAAGGAGCGAAGATGGCGGAAACCATCGCTAAGCTCGGGAAGCAGCTTCGGTCGGAGAGGGATGTTGGGGACTGGGAAACGACCAAGGCGTGTGCTGCGGATTGCGTCGGGAAGAACCGGCTCGGCAGACAGGTCAAAAGAGAGAAAATCGAACAGGTGAGAAGTTAATAACCTAGATCCCTGCTTAGCCAGGCATGTATGCGCATGGCGATGATGGAGAATGTATTGTACTCCGTCTCAAGCTCAGACTTGTGGTCATCCTAGCAGATCGGCATTCCCCGACGCACTGATAGCAATGATAGTCTGCGCACATGTCAGGACGTCCACGCGATGTCAAAACGCGGAAACCCACCTCATCCTCCAGATACTTGCTGACGGCAATGCTATCGCTCAAACCCTTCCGTCTCCTCGTCTTCAACACCAGATCCCTCGCCAAAGCCTGTCCCGTGGCCGGCTCAAGCGGTCTCAGCTGGATACTCGTGTCTGTCGGATCTCCTGGAACAACGCTCCAGTGGTCGAAAGCCATCTGGCAGAACGCCTGGCCAAGGGTCGCCGTTCGGAGGTCCGTCTCGAACCCGTTCGCATCGAGTACCGGGATGAACGCTTTGACAGTGTACAAAGGAGAACCGGGTTTAGGGATATCTCTGGTCACGTGGCCACGCCGCCGTGAGAGAACGGTGTAGACGGCGGCAACGCAATCGGCAGGCGCTTGCACTTCGACATAGTAGACGGGTTCGAGCAAACGTGGTGTGGCCTGAGCGAGAAGTCAGTTGTGTACGCACCAGAACCTTGACATGACGTACGAGGAGGAAGGAGGAGTAGCAGACACGGCGGGCGGTGGGGATGATCTGTCCACCGCCCCGGTATATAGGTTCCTGAGCAAGGCTGGCGTCGAGTATCCGGAACTTGACCCCTCGAATCGCTGTACGAATTCAGCTGAAGTCTCACCATGACAGGCTGAACCCACGCTCATCACAAAGTGGTCCTTCTCGTGTTCCCCATTGGAAGCCCTGCTTGATCGACTCTCGCACACCGCTCAGCAGTTTTGTGTCCACCTGATAAGCACCATAAGTCGATTGCCTCCGACGCCTTTATGTTGAGCTCACCTCTGATGGCAAGGTATCGTTGATCAGCACGTTCGGCCCGTTCTCCTCCGGACCGAACGCCCAGATATTCCGCGACGCGAGCAGGTCCCACTGATACTTGCTTTCAAAAAAGTTCCCTCGCTCTTTATTTGTCATCCGCATATTGACACGGCCGGCCTCAATGTCGTTTGCGATACCTGTCTCGAGCGGTTCGGAGATCATGGTGACTTTGTTCCTGAACCGACGTCAGCAAATACTTGCGGAAGTATACAATCACTCACTTCTTATTCGGTGTTTCCGCATAGCACTTCAGGGCTGATGTCTCCACGACGGTCTCGCAGAATCTGGTCACCGGATCCGACACCTTGATCTCGATCTCTGAGAATAGTCTCCGCAAGTCGTGTAGAACCGAGTCCATGTAGAGCTCTCCCGTACCCAGCAAAATATGCTCGCCTGACTCCTCGACCTTGGTTTGCACCAAAGGATACGACTTGTTGACTTTCCGTAAACCGTCGAGCATCTTCGGAAGCTCGGAAGGGGCGATCGGCTCGACGGCGACTTTCAGGACAGAGGTGGTCATGTGTTTTATGGGTCGGAAGATGTAGAGGTCGTCCTCGATGTCTTTGGCAACGATAGTGGCGGTTTTTGATATGGACGCGTCGACACCCGACAGCAGGACCAGGTTACCAGCACCTGCTCGCTCGATATTGACGTTATACCTAGCTTAATATTAGCGGGACTGGATACTGCGTTTCACGAATTAATTCACCGAGATTCGTTAATCATTATCGCTTCGACGATCGCTGACACCATGTCCTCCTCGTCTTCGAGCGAATACCCTTCGCCGAGAACCTTGACCGACTGCCCTCTCCGCACCGTCCCGCTCATCACACGGCCAAACGCTCGGAACTCTTGCGCATCTGAAGTGTGGTACAGCTTGGTGATGTGCACTACCGTTGGTCCCTGCGGCTCGCACTTCCTCATGGAGTCGGCCAGACTCGCACTAAGGGGTCCAGTGTATGTCCCTCGGATCTGATACCTCATCAGCCGGTGCGGAGGGTGTCTGGCTCACGCACCTTCTCAGCTGCATTGTCAACAGGCGAAGGGATGAACTCGGTGATCATGTCCACCAGTCCCACCGACGGTCCGAAGAATGCTTCCAGCACGACCTTCAACAATGGCCGTACATCCATTTTGTAGAAAGCAGGTTTCAGTGTGATGCGCAAATCCGCAAGTGTCTCCTTGAGCGTTGACGAGTCCTCGCTCAACACCTGCCACGCCTTATCAGCTCGGCATCCGAGGAGCAAAACGACAGACCTGGGTGTAAAGCTTGTACAAGGGCTCCAGGATGAAGTGGACGAATGACCGCTTCGATTCAACGTCCGAGGGCTTTCGCGAGAATTTCCGCTTTTCTCGGTCAAAGTAGATGTTCCCCCATAACCGGACAGCGAATTCCTCGACGTCGAAATTACCAAAGGTGTCTGAGTACATGCTGGCAAAGGTACGGAGAGTGAAGCACCATCCCATCTGGGTGGATGCAAAGGCGACATTGCCTCTTTCGGGGGATAACCGGTAAGAGTCATCGGGATCGATAGATCTGAGGCGAAATGAGCTTGTGAACCTCAAGAAAACATCTGACTAACGCGATAAAAGAGTTGACCTCCTCGATGGTATGCTTGATCTTGAAGAACGCCTCACTTGGAGGCAACCTCAACTCCAAGATCAATCGGTCCATCTTGTTGACCACCAGTATGAGCTTCAGTTTCTCCTGCATTGCATGCCGAATGATCGCCTCGGTCCCGTGCATGACGCCCTCCACCACATCCACCACGAGAATCACTCCGTCCACTAGCCGTGCGATGGAAGCCACCTCATCTGCGAAGTTCACGTGTCCAGGTGTGTCGATAACGTTTACGAGGCTGCTTTTGCCTTTCGCATTTTGCAGTACGAGGGACATGGGACCTGATTTGATTGATATACCGCGTGATCGTGAAAGTGTGTGGGTGTCCGTGTATCGGACCTATCATGGACTGCATGAGCGTTTTACACGGAATTAGACGAAGACATGCTCACCGGTGAATCGACGTCCCATGTCAATTGATGTGTTTCAAATACCAGCATGTCCATCAACGCCGTCTTCCCATGATGCAGATGCCCCGCAACCATCACATTCCGAATCATCGAAGGGTACGCCATCAGGTCGATCATGAAACTGGGTTCATCGTAAGCCCTTCTCCGCAGAAACTGGCTTGACGAGACGCACTTTCGGTCAAAGCGAGTCATAGGTAGCCCCTTCTCCTGCACCGTAAAGCTTCGCACTTTGATCGGCGCAACAATCGGTTCCGTTAGGGGTTGCAGATCCTCCTCCTGCACCATCGCCTCGACGTCCGGCCCATACGTCTCCTCTGCCGTTGCATAATACTTCTTGTCCTCGTGCAAGATGACCTGATTTCCTGCCGTCCCTGTACCATCATCAGCTCCTTTCTCTACACTTCATCGTTCCGGCTCACCATCCACGCCATGTAGAGTCATCTCCATCCCGGTATCTTCCTCCATCTCCTCATCCTCATCTTCCATTCCCTCGAGCGGCGCATAGCTCTGCGCCGGCTGCGTCGAGGGTCCGGGAGCTAAAGGTGCGGCTGCGGGACCATCCTCGATGTCGGACTCATCGTCTGACCCTAGGTCACCGCCAATGTAGTTGCCGAATTCTGTTCAAATTCAGCTTGTTAAAATGGGAGGTGCAGGGCAGACGGACCATCATAATCTTCGGTCGACATTCTCTCGCAGCCAGAAAGGGGAGTAGGAGGAGATAAATATGCTCTTCTTTGGTGCCCGTAGGGTGGTCTCCTCTGAGAGCCTTTCTCTGGATGTCTATAGTAGAAAGACTTCGGTTTGCGTAAAAGCTGGCAAGTGAGCGAAGGCGGAAACAATAATGATTGAGTTTAACCATTATATCCCAGAATGTCTCATTCGACCTTCTCCACATCATCGTTTCTGTTTGGAAAACAGCAAGGTGCAAACCAACCGACTATGCCGCCCCGGGTCCCCCTGCTCGTTCGGGCTTTCCGTCTCGAGCGCTCTTTCCACGTGAACCGCCCTATTTTCGCAACTGATCCAGACCTACCACCGGCCCTGAGGACCGCTGCCGATTTAGGCTTCACCGGGAATGCAGGTCGAGTAAGGGACTTCAGCAAGCTCGACATACCAGTCTCGAGTCGCTTCGACATCAACACGACTCGTCCCACTGGTTCGAGCATGGGAGCGGGGATCAAGCCTCAACAGGTACGCTTTTCGGAGCTAGGGGTAACGGGATATCTGAGCTGATGAATGTAGGATCGATCAGAGAACCGGCAAGCATCGCGCCGAAATCGACAACAAGGTGTCTCAGAGGAGAAGCACACCCCTGAGCCAGAGAGCGCAAGCGGTCTCGGTCCGCTACCCGAGAGCAGCTCAGACGATTTCTCCCAGCTTTCCGATTCGGCAGAGTCATCGGGCTTTCCACCTCCCCGACCGAGAAAAACTCTATTGGAGCGAGTTGATCTCGAGCTGGATGTACCACCGCCTTCCGTTGCAGGCAGTCCCGGTACTCGTTTCGTGTCAGCCGGACGATCATCCGATCGTCCACCTAGGCACGATAGCCAAGCTGGGTCTAGCCGTCCACCTAGGCCCGACAACCAAGCTGGGGCTAGTCGTCCACCCAGACGGCCTTTCCAGCCACGAGCTGCGTCAGGACCCGAAGGACCACGAGGGCCGCGACGGGATATGCCACCCCGCCGCGATGGCCTGGGTCACGGACCTCGTCCTGGCCGGCCAGCTGGCACATCCCGTCCACGATCCGCCCGACCGCCCCGCCGAGACGCGCCCAAAGAAGACAGGGCCATACTGAGAAGAGAGCCGCGCCCGCCTGCTCCACCCCAAAAGATCGATCAGACCTGGGACGCAATGTTTGGTCGGAGAAGTATGGTCGTGCCGATTCCTAGAGGTGGTGGGCAGCCTGAGCTGGGCATCTGGGCGAAAGAGATGGAGGCGGCCGAAGGTGAGTGAGCACGCCCCGATTTCTTCGGTGGGACATCTGTATTGGCCCCCGGATCCTAAATCGCTCGTGTCGAAGGCTCTGCTGACTGTCGCCTCTCCCCCAACCCCACATGCTGATCCATCGTAGCACGCAGACACGCAACCCTCAGTCTCGCCGGCGCCTACTCCCACATCCTTCCCAAAATCCCCTTACCCTCCGATCCCACGGTTGCGAACAAGCCTGCCGAAAGGGCAAAGTCTACCATTGCTTGGAGTCTTGCACTGGATCCAAGCTGTACAATGAGGGCGGCAAAGCCCGGGGAAGAGGCGGTTGAGCGTTTCGTCCGGGTGACGGCCTATAGTTCTGCCCTATGAATTTACACCGTACACAGCGGCGATCTCCGCAGATTCCGGAGAAGAGAGACCCCGTACATTTCGGCTTCGTGCGATGATTGCACAATATCTACCAGCTCTATATAATTTTCGTTTCTCGACCTCAGTACTCAGCATAAGAAAGAATCCGTCCTCTGCAACCGATCTCCGTCACCTTGCTGTAGAGCTATCGCTATCATGGACAAGTCTTCCTCCGCCGAACTCCTCCTCCCTCACTCCACTTCTCACCATGCGCGGTCCACTAAGCGATCCCTCGCCCTCGTCATCTCCCTCTTCGCCCTCCTCTCCCTCCTCGCTCCCTCCCCTCTATCGATCATCACCTCCACCATCTTTCCGTCCGCTCAGCATAGCAGCGAAGTTGCCTCGCTCAGGTCATCCTGCTCGCAGGCAGAGCCTATCATGCCCTCCAACGAGGTCCACAATGTCTCTTCCGTATGGGGGTTCAAGGACAAGATCATCGAGTGGCATCAAGGGTTGATCAGGATCCCGACTGAGGTGTATGATGAGATGGGTGAGCCGGGGGAGGACCATCGGTGGGATATCTTTGGGCAGCTTCACGAGTGCAAGTGGACTTGATTTGTCCACGAGCTTCAGCTGAATGTTCGGTCGCGCAGATCTCGAGAAGGCGTATCCCTTGTTGTGAGTCCTACTCTTCATCCTAGAACAGATCCTGATACTTGATCAGCCATAAGAACCTGAAACGCACCAAAGTCGACACCTACGGTCTCATCTTCGAGTGGTTCGGTACAGACGAGAGCTTGCAGCCGCTCATGCTTACCGCACACCAGGGTGCGTCCATCTCAGCCACTTCATATCCTCGACTGACGTGAAGGCGTACGTCTAGACGTCGTGCCGGTCCTGCCTGATACTGTATATCAGTGGGAGGAATCCCCTTGGAATGGTACCTATGACGGGACGTACATCTGGGGACGAGGAAGTAATGACGACAAGTCTGGTCTCACCTCTATCATGTGCGTTCCCTATACTCTGCTTGTCCAATGTTGACTGTCTGATAGTGCATCCATCGAGCTCCTCCTCTCGAACTCCGATTTCAAGCCACGCCGGACCATCGTCCTCGGTTTCGGACACGACGAAGAGCGCGGTGGCCAGCGGGGCGCTCCGGCAATCCGAGACTGGATGCTCGAGAACTACGGGCCGAACTCGATCTCCCTCTTGATCGACGAGGGTTCGGGCATCATGAATGCTTGGGGTCGAACATTTGGCGCTCCCGCGGTCGCTGAAAAGGGCAAGTTCAACCTCAACCTGACTATCTCGACCCTTGGCGGCCATTCATCCGTCCCGCCAAAGCATACGAACATCGGTCTCACCAGCTTGCTCGTCGCTGAGCTCGAGCGCAACCCACATCCGATTATCATCGAGAAGGAGAGCCCGATCTGGGGGTACCTTCAATGCGCTGCGAGCTATGCGCCAGATATGCCAAAAGCGCTGAGGAAACGCGTTGTCAAGGGTCAGAAGGATGCCAAGGCCTTCAAGAGCTTGCCGGAGGACGTGATCGAGTATGGACTAGGATCGACTTGGTCCACTCCTGGGATGGGCGACCTGGCGGAAGCCCTTATGTCGACCACGCAAGCAGCGGACATCATCTACGGCGGTGTCAAAATCAATGCGCTGGTCAGTCTATCTCTCCCCATCCCTGTCGTAGACTGATACCGTTTAGCCCGAAGTAGTCACCGTCATGGTGAACCACCGAGTCAATATCGCCTCGTCCACCGAAGAGACAGCCGAGCATATCTACAACACCCTTCTGCCCGCCGCCAAGTCTCTAAATCTCGCCATCACCGGGTTTGGCGAATCTCACATCCCGTCCAAAACCCCTAGGGGCCATATCTTCCTTTCCGAAGCGTACGAGCATGGTCATGGACCAGCCCCGATCAGTCCTACTGACCTGGGGACTGAGGCCTGGAAAGTGCTCGCCGGAACCGCGAGGGGGATGTGGGCGAGCCGACCGGAAGTTAGCGAGGATGGGAGCATCATGCAGCTTGACGAGGAGGATGAGCTTGTCATGACACCTTACATGGGGACTGGGGTGAGTCTTCACCGGTGATCTATCGTGACTTGGGACTGATATGGCCAGAACACCGACACGAGGCGGTATTGGGACCTCACGAGGAATATCTACCGATGGGCGTACTTCCCTCAGGATGGGGAAGGAGGGGTAACTGGCTGATACCGAATGTGACAAGCGCTGATGCCCGGTATGTCTTAGGCACACACCATCAACGAGCGGGTTGTGAGTGTTCGCTGGATTCGTAGTTCGGTATGAAGCTGATGTTCGCTAGCCGGCTGATACGATGGTTGAGTTTGTCAGATGGTTCCAAGCGATCATCCTGAATGTCGATGCGAACACCGAGATGTGATGGGTGCGTGCGGGATGAGGGACCGTTACAGCAGGACACTCCGGTGGTGGGGAGTAATACATACAGAAGTTCCGATTACTCAGGACTATCTCAAAGGCTCTAGATGCATTGGTATACGTACTAAAGAACCCGGTTCATTCCTCCTACTCCTCCCCACCCTCCTGCCCGCCCTCAACCTCCTCCTCGCCCTGTCCCCTTTGCACCTCCGCGTGCCCCCCCTCATTCCCCTGCTCCACCTCATAATGTCCATAGGTCTCATTGGGTACCGCCGCGTCAAACGGGTCTGTCGCTGTGGGCGGGGTAGCCTGTCGTTGGCGTTCGTATAGGTGTCGGAGGTGTGTCGAGCGGGGTTGGGGGAGGTGAGAGGGTCGGAGGGCAGGTGAGGGGGGTGAGGGGGGACGTTTGGCGCCCTGAGTCGCAAGCTCTCATTACTAGCCGCACGAGGGTCTCATGCGGCAAATGTGAGTAGTCGAGGAGGAGAACACTCACCGCCATACCCGGGGGCACCTCCTTCCTCTCCTCCACCTCCACGACCTCCGTCAACCCCAACTCCTCCCACCCCTCCCCTCTTCCCCACCTTCCACCCATCCACACCCCGCCCATCCCACCCTCCATTCCCTGTCCTCTCCCCTGCCCGTCCCCGACCGTACCCAACAGGTTCCCTGGCCCACCCATCCAAGGCCTCACCGGCCTCCCAAGACTAGGTGGCCTCCCAAACGGGTAGCTCGGATGCAACTGTGACGGTAACGTCTCGTCGGCATCGAGGCGGGGTGGTTCGAGGTGAGCGGGGACGGGGATGGACTCGTCGAAGCCTGGCATCACGGACCAGCCTGATTCGGGGGGGTCGTCGAATGACAGTGAGAGGAGGTGGCCGGGGGTGAAGTGGAGCGAGGTGTACCGGGCATCCTGGGGCATTGTCAGTATCTGGGGTACCATGAAAGTGGAGAAGGTGTACGGTGATGCTTGTCGTCATGATGAGCGAGGGTCCCGGTGAAGGTAGAAGTTTATTGGGTGGGCGGACTGATCAGGACGAGACCCGACTTTTGATAGCGGTCCCTCTTGCTTCCGACGAGTCATCGCTTGGGCTCATGAAGAACGTCCCACAAAGAGACTAGTGCAGATTCATGTATGCAATGTAAACAATGCGTTCCCATTCAATCACACCAGGCTCACGCCGCTGCCACTTGCGCGAACCCCCCATACAGCTCCCTCCTTACATCAAAGTACACCTTCCCTACCCCTCCCTCCAGAACGATCCGTCCTTCCTCCAACTTCCGCACCGCCACTATACTGCCACCCTTCGCATCCCCACCCTGATGTATGCCGTGACCGCAGATCAGGACACCTTCACCTGCGAACTCAGCTGGGATCGAGAGCGAGGCGAGTCGGGCTTTGAGCCTCGCTAGCCGGAGGTCGCCGACGAAGAGAGAGCCGGGAAGAGGGGTGGGTTTGGGTTTAGTCCGGACTGGCTTGGTGATTTGTTGCGGCGGAGAAGATGGGGAGACGCCAGGCTCCGTCTTGACGACTGCCATGTCGGTGTCGCCATCTGCCTCATCTTCCGCCTTGACCTCCTTCTGCGCTGGTGGGATGATGACGCTCGATTCCTCGAGTGTCGGGACAGTCGATCCGGCGGAGAAAGCGATCTTGCCGTCTATCATCGCCACTTCGTAGCCTTCAAACTAAGTCATGTCAGGCAAGGGATAGACAAGACGAAGTTCACCCTACCTTAGCCCACTTCGCGCCCAGTCCCGCGGAGATGCTGTCGCCCAACATGATTGAGTAGCTCGCGACATGCTCCCCGATCCTCACATCTTCACCTAGTTTCGGGGTGAAAATGTCGTTCGTGACAATAGTAGCCGCGAAGAAATTCACGAGCGATTGAGTAGCTTCATCTGATGATCGTACCAGGATCTACCCGACATCAGTCCGGAACCAACACAGGTCAGGCTGCAACGCACAAGCTTGCGGGGCTGGAGATCCGAAATGATCGTCTTGATCGCCTGTCCGTCGTGCAAACCATCCATGTCAACGGAAAACATCGACGCCTTCAGGTCGAAAGTGCTGTGCTCGGTGATGTACTTGAATGGCGGTTCTGGCGGGACCAGCTGTGAATTTGTCAGTTCAAACTCACTTATACTGCCAACGCGATTCACCTGCCTTTCTTCGTCCTCGACCTTCCGCTTCTTCGCCTCACGCACCTCTTCCGTCTCACCCTCCTCCTCAATCTCCCGGCCCTTCCTGACCCACTGTCCAATATCGAGACCCTCCCCGTAATCATCCACTTTCCTACCCCTTCTCTCGACGAACGGGAACATCCTGAACCGAGCCATCTCTCCCGGCGCCCCGCGCCCGATACGCATCTGCTGTCCCTTGACGAAGATATCGAAAGACATCTGGAGGCGGTTATCCTCCCCATCACCGGCATAGGCATTTGCTCCTTCTGCACGAGGGGCGATGATGTCGTCAACCTCGTCTGAGACGTCGGATTCGGAGTCGAGATCATCGGCTTCGAGCATCCGGCGTGATCGGTCGAGAGCTGCTTGGTGAGCTGCCTCGCGTTCCTTCTGCAATCGCTCGGCATCGAGGTGCTCTTCCAGTTCAACACCGGCAAGAGGGACTTTGGAATGCATCTGGACCAAACTCAGCCTGATTTAGGAAACCCGATAAGAGGACTCACATCTATTTGAAGCTGACCGCCGAGATGAGCCAGATTTCCAGTTCGGCCCTTGCCCCAGGTGGCGGTCTCGTCCTGATCCCGTTCCCATCGCCCATAAAGATCTCTAGCCAGTGTACCGTCTTCTCCTTGAGAAGTGAGCAAGATTACATTGCCGTCCACGGCCGCCATGGCCGTGAACAGCCATCTTGACGGACCATGCGATAATGTCGGTGGGGTCGCGAGGACCAGCTTCGGTCGCATCATGGGAAAAGCTTGTAGCAGGTCTGTCGGACTGGCAAAGAACCGTACATGTCTGAGATAATATCGTCAGAATCGCAGTGGCTGAAAAAGGGAAAGTCCCACCGAAAGTCGAGAGCACCGTAATTCGAACCCAAGGCTCCGCCCGTTGGCCTCCCCTTCCGTCCTTTCCGCCGCTTCTTCTGCGTATCCATTTCCTCGACAGCATCGCTTCCCCCACTGTCCCGGATGACCCCTCCCATCCACTCGATGAGACTCCGGGCAAATGCCAACATGTCTTGCGCAGTCCGGCTGACCACACATAGGGGATATGGCCATGTTTCTTCAGGTGGTCGATTGGTCTGCCGCGTAGGGGTGAGCTTGAAAGACCAATGTTGATCGAGGAGGACGAGGAGCTCGAGAAGGCGGGGTGAAGGGTCGCAGGGAAGGAGAAGGGATCGGTCGGATTCTAGGGTACCAGTGACAAGGTCTTCGGGCAGGTTAGTAGGTCTAGAGGAAGGGGTAGCGTCGTATGACTTACCGAGTAAGGCCGCCTCTCGATCTCTCCGCTTGGGATTGGTGACCAGGCTCCGTCCACCCTCGACAATGAGCAGATCCGGTCTCAGAACGCCTTCTTCGTAGCCTGATGAGCCCCCCTTGCCTGATGATTGTATGAGCCGACGGGTAGGAGGTAGGATCCGTCGAGTACGTACCAGCAACCATACCATCAAGGTGTCTCTCGCCAGTATGATTGATCCCCACTGCGTACAGCACAGTACCCGACGTCGGTGACCGAAGCTTGAACAAGGTCCCTCCGAGAGTATGTCCAGACGGGAAGGGCGTCAGCAGGAGGTGTGACAAGTCACCTATCAAGGGATTCTCAATGTTCTGCGAGTCATGAAGATCCGATAAACTCACCGCCCAGATGCAGAGGCTGGTTATATCGAATCGGCTTGATCCAGTCAAAAGCCTCATGTATCTCTTCCACGGTAGGCACGAATGGTCCTTTTAAAGGCTTCTTCCCCTTCCCCCTTGAGCTCTCCCCATCCATCTCTCCCTCCATTCGATCCTCCTCGTCCACCAGATGTTCCGCTCGCCATGATTCTGCTTCGGCGAGGCAGACGACACGACCCATCTCGACGGTCGGCTGAGTGGCGTACACTGGGCATCGAAGTCCCCATCGTGCTCGAGCAAAAGGATAAAGCGAAAGATAGGCGGTCGGAGAGTGGGAAAGGAGGACGAGGTCCACTTTTGGGGCAAGCCTGTCCGAGGTCAGTATGGTCGACCATGTTTACAGCCTCTCAGTACCGACTCTTGCAACTTTTCCTCGTATCGCCATGTCTCCTGCTCTGTGCTCGCTTGATAATCCCTTTGTCCCATGTCGAGCATGATCCGAGCTTCGTCCAGCTCGAGGAGGTAACATAGCGGTTCAGATGAGGAGGACGAAGCGGCTGATGAGGATAGAGGCGTGAGAGTGATCATTGTACCGTCTCACTTAGGCGATCACCACGCCGCATCGGTCGCTTGACAGGATTATTGCAGCCATCGAGGATCTAAGGAAACGAGTACGACGTCTAACAGGTGCCTGCTCGTTTGCTCAAAAACCCTCCGGAATCAGAACGTGATTGTATCGCCTTCCTTTCTGCATCACTTTGATATCCCCATCATTCACGAGCAGCGAGGGAGACCCCGCTTTTCTGCAAGCAAAATGAAGGAATCGTACCGGTGAAACGGACCATCAGCCGGCCGATCGCTAGCAGTGTCACGCCTCGTGCAATCAACATAAAACATCCCCATCATGTCGACCTCCCCGGCGCGCTACCACACCTTCGAGCCCTCAAACGAGTCTTCCGCTCGACTTCCACCACTTCAAAACGCCGCTGCAGTCCGGTCGCAAGCGGTCGCGACGCTCAAGCGAGCTGCTTCGATCCCTCGAACTCCGGATGGACGCCGACCGTCCAATGATACCCAGGACAAGCAGATTTCAGTGGCGTCCCAAAATGAACAGGAGGAGGTCCTAGGGCACCTCACCTTCCAACCACACATCCACGATGCCGAAGAGTACCTGTCGCCTTCGCCGCTGGCGGCTACATTCGATCACTCCAATCTGTCCCCTGCGATGGCTACAACGGGAATGAAGCGCTCCGCTTCTTCCTCATCGTCCTTCCACATACCTACACCTTCACATGTGACTTATGTTCATCCCTTCGGCGCTCCATACTACTCGACCTCTTCCTCTGCCTCCCCCACGCCGGACTGGGCGGCGATGCAGTTCGCCCAATCCTACCTACCCTCTCCATCTCACCCCCCTAGTTCCTTCCCCAATACTCCTGTTCTTGGCCGAAACACACCCAGTCCGCTACCGACACTCGGCGAGCTCAGGACGCTTTCGCGCTCGAATTCAGCTGCTGCTCGAGCACAAGCGATGTCAAAGCTCACTGGAGGCAAGGAGACCCCTTCGGACGAGGATCACAACATGCATGCTTCATCGTCCCGCCCGAACCTGCAGCGAGCGGATTCACTGGGAACTCCGACATTCGGATTGGCGACAGCTCGTACTGGGCGTACTCAACATGGACAGGAGCCTCTAGCGTTGAACATCCAGGAGCTTAGACCAAGACTGCAGCGAAGCTTCACTGTCTCCTCGTCCAATATGGGCGAGGAGCGACGAAGTGCCGTGGGTCGACGGATGATGGACCGGCTGGCGGGGAGAGATGCCGTGCGGGATCAGGAGCGAGAGGACGAGGAACGGAAAGTGCGACGGTTGTGGGAGGAGAGACATTCCGCTTCACAGGAGAATCCGGATTCTGAGGCTGAAGGCAGTGTCGACGAAGACGAAGACGATACGGCGACCCTTCCTAAATTCGAGAGGAGATCTTCAGTGAAACCGCCTCAGCTGAGACCCACTCCCGTCACCGAAGGAGCTCTGCTGGTGGCGCCGGATCGTGCCATCTCGCGGAATACAATGCTTTCAGGCGAAGAAGCATTCGAGTACGAGGCGCATCTTCGTAGAAGCTTATCCAGCCGCACGGCAAGAGGTACAGCGGGCGTGACTGCGCAGCAAGTGCCGGCTCCGTCGTCCCAGCTTCATCGCAATCAGGCCGAGCGACATGATGAACACATTCATGGACTGATTGAACACCTTCCGGAAGAGGATCCCTCATTGCATCAAGCGCCTTTCCATACTCCTTCACGCCATGTTCAGCAAAATTCCACTTCGACAGGCGGAACCGCTCGACTCGATCACTCGCCAGGTAGAGACTCGACTCCGACAAGGGACGCGTTGGGGTCAATGCTCTTCGTGATGGGGCGCGGCTCGGCTTCTAGTTCTGTGACGGGAGGGCGTATCGGTGAAGCTAATTGGCCGATGGAAGTGGAGGAGAACAATGGGAGTGATTGGGTTACACCGGCCAAAGATTTCCATCGTATGGCGCAAACACTGGGAACATCTGAATCATACTGATCGCTTGAGCAGAACCGACGTTCAACGACTCTCCGCTTGCGATAAGCCCACTCGCCCCGATAGTGCAGCACGTGGCATCGCATCCGTTTCACGAAACACATGGGGAGGACGGAAAATTAAACCCTCCGTTCGAATCCCAGCGCTCCAGCGTCATGTCTTGGGAAGAAGTCGGAGGTTCGGCAGATCAGGAGGTCCCAATCGATACTCATTATTACAAGAAATCGGGCAGCATGTCCGCCAAGATCGGACGCAACATCCGTACGGCTATGCGGAAGCGAAGTCAGAGTCGGAGTTCAGTCACCAGCTCGAATCGAACCAGCCCCCCGACAAGTCCGAAGATCCTCGCCGCAGCGATTCAGAGCTTCGGTAGTCGTCGCGGATCGGAAACATCAGTCTCTCCCTCGCAGGCGAGTGTTGCGAGGTCGTTCGCAATAGGATCTCCTTCATTACAGCAAGGCGACTTCATACGGCGAAAGCCCTCATGGGGCTCGGTGGCAGCGTCTGTCCCTGGCCAGCCGGAGTCTTCGGAGAATAGTATGCTTTTACAACATCAGCTTTCGGCCGACCCCTCGCCCATGTTACACCTGCCTCGCGCAGAGCTCAATGACCCTCGGATACATAGCTCAAAGCTTTCACCCTTCCCCGGCATCGCTCACCTTGAGCGAAGAGTCGGAGATGGCTCCCCATTGAGCCCTCCACCACTACTCCACCAAGCTTCAGATTCGGTCGTCCCACCTCAGCAGCACGTTACACCGGCAAGCGACTCGATCTACGCCATACCGCTAAAGGCGACTTCCTTGGTAGAGTCCAGATGTGGCTCCGATGACAGCACGGGGAAACGCAATTGGTTGGCCAAGGTGTTTGGTCAGCAGACATCGCCTCGAACATCAGTAAGCGTCGCGCGGAGGAGCAGTAACCAGGACATCTTTGGAGATGTAGGTCGGGTTGGGCGGAAGCCATCCACCGACGGTCATCCATCGTTTGCGCTCCCTACCCCAGAGACAGATCCGTTCGCCGGTCCTCCTTTGCCTGGGACAAAGCCCACGCGCCATCGCTCAGCGTCTCCGTCGGTCTCGACTGTGCCTGAAGTGAGCGACGAGGGCAGTCGGCTCACACGATTTACTGCGGCCACACAGCGAGTCGATAACTCATCGCCCTTGGTCGAAGAAGACGAGTCGGAAGAAAGCGGGCAGCCGTTGCCGCAGAAGTCCGTGGACGTGCTGAACAGGATGGACAACCTGCTCGCTCTCGCTCTGGATGATCCTGCTCGACCTGATATTCTGGACGATCCGCCTCGGAAACTGCTCTTGGCCACTCAGGTCTTGCAAGTGGTCAACGTAAATGTGTGTTTTTTTACTGATCGCGGAGGAGACCGCTCACCTCGCTTAGACCGCGATGGATCGCTTCCTCTTCCTTTTCAACGACATCCTAGTCATCGCAAAGCCGATCATCTCTACCGGTTTCACAGCGACCCTCGACATGAAGTACATAGTCAAGTCCATTGTGAGCCTGGACCGGCTGCATATTAGCGGAATCGGTTCCGAGCCTACGACCGAGCCGGGACGCCATATCGTGGTCCAGCGATTTATTGAGCACTTCGGAGATGACCCTGTCGCCGCCTGTCGATATCTCGTCGACCGGAGTAATCCACGCGTTGACGCGATCACTATTGCGAGTCTGATCTTCAAGACGTCCGAGCTGGACAAGGGGCACATCGGTCTCCTCTTGTCTGGGAACGACAAGCTCATGCGCGCTTTCATCGATCGCTTACACATCATCGGAGTCCGAATTGAAGATGCGCTGCGCACGTTCCTCCTGTCCCTCCGCTTGCCCGCCGATCCGGAAGCAAGCCAAAACCTTCTTCGAGGCTTTGCAGATCGATACTCCCAGGTCAACGGGGATCTCTTGGGGCTCGGGCGAGAGACGTGCACCGAGCTAGTACTTGCAATCATGCGGCTGAACGACTCCCTCTACGGCATGTACGGCTTCGCGCTCGGCACCGAGCACCTCTCCGAAAAGGCCTTCGTTACCTCCTGGCGGTCGACGGACCTGGAAGTGGCGGTACCGGACGATCAGCTCTTGCAGATCTACGCATCCGTTCGGGATATGGCGCTCGCTCAGGCTCTGGACTCGAAGCAGGAAAAGGAGCATGGCCGAACGGTGACGCTGACTCCGGCACGACTCCCAACCAAGATCACATGCAACGTCTGGACCGATGAGATCCGCATTTCCCTCCCTTCGACAGACTCGGACTTCGGGATCAGGCTGCTCGGCGAAGGACTAGAGTTTGATCCGCCGGTGCTCGACTTCTCGCGCCAATCCGATGCATCGTTCAGAGTCCGCGGAACATCGCTGGGTACCAGATTGATCCTCTTCGATCGATTTGGCAGGAATGCGTAGGGTCTTGCTCACCATTTATCATCAGCTACTGACGATTTTGGTAGGGCGTTATACTCGAGCCTCGGCAATACCCGGACGTTCGCCGTCGAGCGCGCATTCATGGCGCATACTTTCCACGTCGCCTTCCTCTCTCACACATCGTCCAAGCGGAAATACTGTTTCAGCGTGAACGACGTCGAGACGCGATCGAAATGGGGTAATGTCCTTGCACGTCTGATCGCTGCTACCCGGACTGCCAAATCCCAGGCAGCATCCCGGATCGGACAAGCGGCGGAAGGTGTGGCTCTGCAAGTCCTACGCGATGCGGTGATCCCGCCAGAGGAGAAAATGTCCAAGAGCGCCATATCGAAGATCGCTCGGAGTCGTTCTGTCAGTGTGGCTTATGCGCATCAGGCGGGTCGGAATGAGCGGGATCTCGGAGAGCTTCAGGCTAGCAAGCCTGCTGTCGAGGGCGACGGAGTGGGCGGATTGATGGATATCCAGACGGGGAAGGAGTTGGTACTCCTCTGTCGGCAGAACAGTCTGTTGCCGGGTTTGTTGGAGTCGCTTCAAGCGGGGATCGGGTCGGGGAATGGAGGTGGAGCGCAATACTCGCATGAGAGAATGGAGTGTTACGGCAGTCAAGAGATGAAGGAGAAGGGATTCACGAGAACGGAGAACGTCAAGGCAAGAGTGCCGGGAGGGATGGTATGACGAATCATGATATTACGCACGAAAGAGATTTGTAGATGGCAACAGCAGCATTTGGCGCGGCTCCTGTGCATATGTACTATATCATGCAACCATTCCTCTATGCAGGTGCACTAGTGGAAGGCAACCGTATGCAGTACTGCGTGGGGATGCGCGTCGGCGTGGGCTACGAGGATGTCATCGATTTCAGCGTCCAGGTCGTCAGCTCGTTCGATCTGCGACTCAGTCAGCTCATATACCAGGTTGAGGATCGCGGGACGGCTACGGGTTGAGGACGATGGGACACAACATCAATCATGAAACAAGGCAGAAACAATTCAGGCGCGAAGATGCCGAAACAGTCAACCGCAGCTGAGTTCAGGGGGCTACGCAGGGATGCGGGTGGCAGGGAACCGACTACAGCGAAACGCGAAAGGAAGGAGGAGGCAGCCAGGAGAGAGTTGACTAACCGCTTTGGCGAGCTCCAGTATCGACCTCCCCGCGATTAGCGCTTCCTCCGGGTTATCCCGGATCTCGAGGTTGATGATATGTATCGGTCGATTATACTCTCCTCCTCTCGTCAACAGGTCTGTTCCCTCATCAGCACCTTCTTCACCTCATACTTCTAGGGCTGGATGAGAGCGAGACACACCATCGCACACCGAATCATAACACCTCTCCTCGCATGTGATCACCACATCCGCCATGATCGCCTTCTGCTCCTGCCACTTCTCGGGCGCGACCTTGACCTTCCGATTCCGGTCTTGCATCGCCAACATTCCATTCCGAGTATACCTGGTCCCCATTCAGCTTCCGTATGAGCCATTTAGGAGTATTGGTGGACTCACAACGCCCGGTCTTTCGAGTCCAGGTCTCGGTAGATCTCGTCATATGGCGTCCCGAATCGATAGACGTTTGGCTTATCGATAGCTGGACCAGGGAGACGCACGGCGGAGCCGGTACCGGCAGACGTAACTCGCATCGAGGCTTTGCTCAGCACCATATGGGCTTCCATTGACCTGTTCTACACCCACTCGTCAGATAAGGATTCAACAGAGCTGGGACGACCAACGTTATTGCTTGCACAGACTACGCAAAATAGGGGTTTGTTCCTCGCCTTCGGCTCGGAAGAACCGTTTGTCATCTCCACCTCGCTCGGACCGGCCTTCCCATTCGGCTTGACGTCAACGGGAGAAGGGAGAGCAGGCGGAGTCGAAGATCCAGGCGGAGGTGTGGGTGTGGAGTAGCCATCTTGTGGTACATACGATCTCGGATACTGCATTCGAGGATCTTGAGGTCGGATTCTTGGGTCAGCGGGTGGTGGAGGCAATGCAGAGGGATAGGAGGGTTGAGGTGCTGGCATGGGCATATTTGGTGGGAGTGGGAGATTGAGCGGTCGAGCGTAGCGCGGGTCTTGGTTGGAATGGTATGAGGTGTACGATGGACGAGGAGGACCTTGTCGAGGTGGTGGACCGCCATGTTGAGGTGGAGGAGGTGTGTTGTATAGGGTTGGAGGAGTTGTGTATTGGGTTGGGGGTGTGGGAAGGCGGTATTGGGCGGGTGGGGTGGAAGAGTGGGGTGGACGGTAATTGTTTCGCCGTCGGGCGTCCATGATGAGCTCCACCTGAACTCTCCGCACACGGTCAAGGAGTTTGTAAAGGATGTAGGTGGAAAAAAAAAGTGGAAAGGCGATTGACTTTTTGCTTTGTTGGCGCGACTGCCAAATTTCGAACTTCCTCTCATGTCCGTCCTCTCCGCCCAAAATCACATTGATCTGTGGTGATGCACCTGCCCATCCGAGGAAGATGCGAGACCGAGAAGTGAGGCTGGACTGATTTCCATCGGCCCGTCAGGAGAGCTGGTCGAGCAGCCATCAATCCATCTTGTCGAGGCGATCATCATGCACCCTAGCTACTTCCCTCAACAGCTCGTCCACGCCCACCTCCCAGCCCCTCCTCTCATTCCAAACGCCATCCCTGAGCTCCGTATACCCACTCAACGTCATTATCCAGCCACTTCCGACGTCCTTGGCGAACCCCTTCATCCCGACCATGCCGTCTCTGTCGTCCACGACCCGATCACCGGCATTCTCGCTCGGTCCATCCAGAACGGTTATGGTCTCGAGCTCCGAAGCTTAAGTCTGGTGATTCATCCGTACAGGGAAAAGGGTCAGACCGGCTCGGAAACAATACGAATCTTCTTTCCCGACCGATTGAGACCCCTTGCCGAGGGGTGCATTGTCTCGTCGAGGCGTGGTGGGCGGGTCTACATCCTTGCGGTCAGTCAGGCCAACGTGCTGTACCGACTTAGCTTTCCGCTCGGCAGCTTCAAGGCTCGAGCGGGTGATCGATTTGTGTTTATGACCAAGGGGAATGACGACTGGTCTGAGGAATGGGCGGTACCAGACGACGTGATTGTTGCCTGTGGAGGGGTCGGAGCCTGGACAGTGGTGCATGAGGGAAGTGTGGCGCTGGGAGGAGGAGACGGCGGGATCGTCAGACTGTTGAGGTTGAGCCAAGGAAGTGGTGCGTCGACTCAAAGTATCGCGAAGCAGTTATTGAGCTAATCTGTTTACAGGTCAATGGACAGCACACCATCACCGAACCACATCCCGCTTCCGCCTACCATCCCTCTTCTCCCGCAACGCCAGCTCACACGAGCAAGTCATGTCTTTCGCCAGCTTCGGGCAAGAAGGCCATCATCCTGTCCTCTACTCGTTGTCGCGCGACCGGAAACTGCGGATCTGGAACCCCACAAACGGGTCATGCTTGAAAACCATCGAGGTCCGCTCTGCTTCCCAAGAGCTGGTCCCGCATAGATCGCAGCCATCAAGCAGTCAATCGAGCTCGGCACTATCTGACAATGCCTCTGTCCCACTCATCCGCGTCATCCCTCACCCTTCCCCGGCTTCGCGATACTCCCATCTCCTTGTCATATTCCTTGCTTCTCCGCACAGCTTCTCCTCGGCTGGCACGATCGACGTTTACCGTGTTTCACCCACTAATGATCTGGTCTATGCTGGTGAGCGGCCATGTTCGCTGGCATCAGCCGGGTCTCATCTTCGAGGCTTCGAGATCCAACCGCCGATGGAGAAGGACCGCTTCGATAGCGGGTGGACACTGTGGGCGACGTGGGATAATAAGGGTACCATCTCATGCGAGTCGGTCATCATGGACGATGTATTCCAATTCCAGACCCATGTGGAACCTCAACATAGCTCGAGATCCCTGTACGATTGGCAGCAAGCTTCGCATTCGACCGAAGTGGAGCAATTCGATGCAGCTTACTTCGATGACCTTCTCAGCCTGGACCCGCCCAATCCTGCTCGGCCGTATGACAACGCCGACATCTCCTCGATCTTCATCCATCACCTCTTTTACCCCGCTCGGTTCTCCTCACTGACCCTCACCACGGCTTTCGACGAGTACATACTACAATTACCCAAACGCCACCTCATCCCGCAACTTTCCGCAGCCTATCCTTCGCTCTCGAAAAAGTATCTTGCGGTCGTCGGGTGTCAGATCGAGATGGAGATGAGCCCGCAGACCGGTGCCCCGGTTGTACAGGTCTTTCGGCGGGATCTGAAGCTCGACTGGCTTGGCATCTGGGCGAGAGTTCGAGACCTGGACAAGCAGGCGCGGTGGCCGGTATCTACCGCTGCCGTCGAACAGCAGCTGGTCGTTTTTACTCGGGAAGGTGTCACAGCGTCGGTGCCTGAGGATGCTATCCGCGTCGTCGATCGGCTAGGGCAGTCCAGCGAGAATGTTCACGACTTCTTGGATCTCCCCGAAGGCTCGCTCAAGAGTCTTTTTCTAGCCCTGACACCGCCAACAGCTCGAAGGTGCGCAGTAGCGCTATCCTCCGTTGGCACGTCCATGTCCACGGCTTTGGCTCGACAGGAGGCGGACGAAGGAGGAAGCGGTCTCGAGCTCTTCAACGATCAGGTCAATGCTTTCCTAGCGGCACCTGCATCGCAGCCAGTTGAAGCGCTCGCCGGCAGCCTCTGGGATGATATGGTCGATCCTTACCTGACCGAGCAAGACCGGGTCAACGTCCGGCGGCTCCTCTCGGAATGTCCGGATACCATGCGCGGCCTCAGCGAATCACTCGACCTCCTCGCCAATCTCACTTTCCCCCTTCCGGGCACTGACATCTCGGATTTCAATGACTCAGGTCTCGCCAAGTCGCTCATCACGTCGACCATCATGGCAGTCATCGCTGCGCGCTATTCCTTCGCCAGAAGTATCCTCCTCGTCTCCCTCTTCCACCTAGCGCAATCAGCAGATGAAGAAGCAGAAGATCTCATTGAGATCCTCAATCGCGCCGTGGTCACATACCACCGATATCGCATCCTCAAGTGGGTGAGCGAACAAACTGGCGAGGAGGCGCAAACACGTAAGAAGGGGAAGCGTTCAGACAAGCGGAAGCAGAATGGCGGGGACGATATGCTTGCGGAGGGTTTAGGTGGCCTGAAGATGCGTGAAGGAGAAGAGGAAGGAGTTGACATGGACGGGTACGATGTCGGGTACTCGCTACTACACTCGCTACTCGCCCGGCGGAGTCCGCAGACGGTCAAAAAGGGCTCCATTAGTGCGATCCACGAGTCAGCAACCTCGTTCCTATCGGCGACTGGCCTGCTACGCAAGAACCAGGTGGACTTGGAGCCGCAGTCAGCCGATGTGGAGCTCGCACATAGGATTCTTGTCGATGGTCATGCGGCCCTGGCAGGGCAGCTGTCGGCGCTTTACCCTTTGTCATCCGGTATGGCGTATGTCCGCGGTCGAGCCTATCTCGAGGTCGGAGACCCCGATTCAGCTGTCCGCTGTCTACAACAGGCTGCTGCAGGATGCAAAGGTGATGATCTATGTTAGTCGTATCGATCGCGCTGATACAGTCTCCTCAGACGGATCGCTTGCCGGACTTCTTCCTGCCTCTGCCGGTGATACTGGCCTCACGGCGTACTACCGCCAGCTCACACGCCTCTTCAGCGAGCACAGCGTCGACGGTCCGGTCGCATATTTCGGTCAACTAGCTATTGATTCGACTGCTCCCGATGACCCTTCTGTCCGAGATCTGTGGACGAAGGTATTCCTCGCGAATCTCGCCGTGGCATCGTATGAAGACGCATACTCCGTTCTTTCTAGCTGTCCCCATCTCGATCTGTGAGTTCAGAAGGCCATTGAGAGATATGCTGATGACAATTATCCAGGCAAAGGGATTTCCTCGGGCAGCTTATCTCTGTCATGTGCGAGTCCAATGAGGTTGGACGGCTCAACTCCCTTGGCTTTGTCGGGTTCCAGAAGGAAGTCGAGGCGACTTTGAGCTTCAAAGCGCGTAATTCCGATCCGCTGCGATTTCCGAATTATTACAAGGTGCTTTACTCATGGCACATATCGAGGGGCGACTATCGAAGTGGTCAGTGGAGTCCTGGATGTATCGGTTGGTTGCTGATGAAGCACTCAGCTGGTGAGATCATGTATCGACAAGGTCGACGTTTCGCGCAGGCCTCCAGTGGGAAGGTACCGGGATTCGAGCTGGCGGCAATGCAAGCGCGGAGTTACCTTGCGGCCATCAACGCGTTGACACTGGTTGACAAGCGGAATGCATGGGTTTCGGGATCACCAGCACCGCCTCGAGCTATGACAGTGGGTACCGAGGTGTGCTAAAGCGTTCTTCAGGCTGATATGGGACGCAACAGGGCATCAAGCGACGGAAGGTGTCTACATACATCCCAGAGGATGAGTTTTCGCAGGACAAGGGACCGATCGAAATAGTCATTCTGTCCGACATCGAGGTGGAATATACTCTAGTACTCTCCCGCCTGCAGCTGTCTAGCCAGATCCGAGACCTTCACGAGCATGGTGAGATCGCTGTTCAACCTGAATGCTTCGGCTGATACTCAGTTCGCAGGCGTGTCAGTGTCTCCCGAGGAGGTCGTCGGGCTCTTCACGCAGCGAGGGATGTTCGACCATGCTCAATCAGCTGCCGCTGCGTTGCAGGTTGACATGACGGATATGATCCAGAGCCTTGCAGCGAGATGCGTTGAGCTATCGCGAATATCTAACCTTGGCGGGTGAGCCCTTTCTTCGTTTCGCTGTTCGACCTATTGACAAGCGCTTTGCAGTGATCCGTGTGCTGCGACCTTCTGGCAGATGTCGCCTTTGACCTCGCGACTCCGGGGCCCACCGTCAGCTCTCGCTTTACGATACCTGCAGTCCACTCTCGCCCGACACGACTCAGCACGCACACACTGGAGGTACAGAGCAGCAGTCGCAGAAACACTATTCGAGATGAATCAGGATAAGCGGGCGGGGTGGCAGATGCCGGTCTGGCTGGTGGATTGGGAGATGGAGCGGGAACCGGAAGGCTGGATCAGTAGAGCATTGCGATGGGGATGGGTGGAGGAGGCGTTGGACTGGAGTGTGGAGCTGTTGCGACGGGTGGGTCCGATCCATCGGGTAAACTGGGTAAAGCTGATGGGAACAGGCGACGCCGCCGGAGCTGTTACCCCCGCGAAAGGCGGATGTGACGATCCTCCCGTATAACCTGTTTGATCGAGTCCTAGCCGCGAGTGGGGAGGGAGATGAGAAGGATGAACAGAGGGTGCAGGGGAAGGCGAAGGTCCTGCGTGAGGGGATCGGGCGGCGAAAAGAGGGGTTGGCGAAGGTCAAGGGGACTTCATGATTGATAGTGGGAAGCTGTTTAACGGATGGCATCTATCCTGCTGCAGAAAGCCGATCAAACGCGCCATTCTGTCTGATTTCCGAACCATGTCTAGCGATCTTGCAATGGGGGCCGGACGCAGACCCGATGACTTAGCCGTTCGATCGCTCTCAGTTCATCTCTGATCTCCGCGATCTCCTGTCTGGTTCCGGATTCAGATGAGGGTTCGAAAATTTCTCGAGGGGGACATCCTGATCAGCCTGATCATGGTGATATCATGCATGTCTGTGGAAACAACTGAAAGCAAATCAATCAAAGTCCCCTCCGAAGTTCGAAACGCTCGCTTACGATGCTATCGCTTGATCACCTCCGGCAGCGTGATCGGTCCCTGCGCAGTCGCCGCCACCCCCGAAGTCAAACCTCCAACATAAGGCATCAACGAGTACCACAGCGTCATATTCGCGCTCTCTACCTCTCTGACTCATCCCCATCAGCCCCATCTCTCAAACGTCTCGTTGGGCCACGCACCTGAAGGATCCCGACGGATTCTTCCACTGATACTTATTTTTCCCCTCCTCGACCCTAACGTTCCCCCTACCCCTCTTCCCGCCTGTCGCTCTGGACAAGCTCTTCCCAACAGCACGGAAATCCCGCATATCCCCACGCGTGATGATTCGATCCCAAAGGACCACTTCATGGCTCGAGTCGGGAGATGAAAGGTCGGGTGGTGATGGTGAGGGGGAGGGGGAGGACTCGGAGTAGGTTGCGGTGAGGTAGAGGAAGAGTTGCTTGGTATTGTAGGAGTTTAGGAGAGGGTTGAGGTCGGCGCGGACGTCGAAGCGGAGGGAGGCGAGCTCTTCTTCGATGGCACCCCAGCGGTGGCGGAGGCGGCCTCTTTGGCTGTGCGGGGAGGGGAGAGGGCGAGGGCGGGAAGGAAAGGAGGGAAGATGGAAGACAAGGGAGAAAGGGGGAATGGGGGAAAGGAGAGAGACACGTTCAGCTATGGTACGGATTATGAATGGGAGAACCAACATGATGAGGTCTTTGATGTCGATCTTGCCGAGATGGACCGTTGGTTGTAAGAGGAAGGAAGCGATGGAGATGAGGCTGAGGAGGATCATGATGTATGTGGTTGCGAGGGAGGAGAGGTGATTCAGCCGCTGGAGGGTAGAGTACATCTTGGCGAAAGGGGTGTTCCCTCGCGTGAGCGCAGGCGAGAATGGCGTTGGAAGCTTGGCAAACAAGCGGAGTTTTGTGCAAACGCTTTGTCGCCATGAACTCAAAGCAGATTTCGTCGCGTTCTTCCACGTGGAGACTGTGGTGGTAGAGACACGTCACTCTTACTGATAGCCATGCGGGGACGTGGTCCCGGAGAGGGGAGATCGCCGAGATGGCCGGGATAGGCCATGGGCCGCATAGGAACAACGATACCTGATATCATGTTCTATAGACGAAACGCTTACTATCCAGCATGAAATTTCTCGCAATCGCCCCGCCCTCTTCCCTCCTCTTCGGTCTCGCGACGACCACGGGCTCCCGCTACCTCCGCTGACTTTCGCCTACCAACGTCACGGTGAATCTCAAAGTGGATATTTCCATCCCCTCGACCCCTTCGGGTCCCATCAATTGCACGTCCCACCTTCTCACTGATGAACATGCCATGATTGCTGATGTGTCTCATCAGACTTGAGTTTTGGCGACTCCACCGTGACCGGGCCGATAGTGAATGCCACGACCCCCAACTCCGCCGGCACGTCAACCCCAATAGCGAACGGGACGGTACAGCCGTTCCAAGACCTATTTCAGGGCGACACTAGTGACGGCGAGCCATTCGTCATCATAGAAACTGGCCTGATCAACGCCAACGAAAGTACATCTCGTCATGTGAGTCTGAATCGTAGAGTTGAGAGCGTGGCTGATATGCGATATGTCTAGGTCTGGAGTATTGGGGGAAAGTACACCAAGCAGGCGGAATCGTATGTCCTTTGTCATGGCGCTGCGGGTACGACCGTGGAGATAGATTGCTTTATCGTGTAGGGCGCAACCCCGGAAACTTCTTCGCGAGATATAATCCTGTATGAACGCATACAAGTTGTCCTATCGAGCCTTGGCGTGGAGAGCTCTTGGGGAATGCTCGCGAAAACGAAGACCATCCCGGTCTGAGTTCTCGTGCTCGGATATAGGTCGTAGAGAAGTGCTAAGCAACCTTGGGTTGGAGGTTTCGACATGGGTCTGATCGTTCATGATTCGAATACATCCAGATAACGCACTGATTCTCTAGGTCGCCACACATCAGGCTGTCCGCCTAGCCCAATGATTTTGATTCATTCTGCCGCCAGCTAACAGCACTTCTCCCCATTCACCACCACCCGATCATCCGTCTCCAACCTACAAAAGCACGAGCTCGAGATATCCACATCCGCCACGGCCAGCGCGAGTCGGAGTTGCGGTTGTATGATCGCCGCCTCGTCCTTCCTACCCAACTTCATCAAGCACTCGTGATATCCATGCAGCGCCCAAACGTTATTCGGGTGCTGGACCGCTCGAGGTAGCGAGCCGTTGTACCCTAAATCCGCAGCGTAGGTTGATAGCGCTTCTTCGAGCTCTCCGCGTTCGATTTTGAGCGCGGCGTAGGCGTGACGGACGGGCTGCATCCAGCCCCACGGTTCTCCAAAGCCAATCCCGTCGTATCGTTCGATCGAGAGTCGGAGGTGCTTGAATGCGGCCTCGAAGTTGCCCTTTCGGTATTCGAGCTCGCCATCCAGCATGGCGGTCCCGATCGCCAAGACGTCGGTCGCTTTGTTGGGGAATATCAGGTGGCCCGGTGGGACCCGGTCGAGGGCGGAGACGTAAAGCTCACGATGACGCTCTGCGTTTGAGATGTCCCTAGTGGCAGAGTACGCGACACCTTTGGCAAAGAGCGTGTAGGCTGTGGTGAGGGGAAAGAGACTCTGCGGCTCGGGCAATTCCACAGCGATGATCTCTTGCCATCGACCGAATCGGACGAATACGTGTATCTTGACCCGGTACAAAGACTCGACGATATGACCGAGGTGTTGGACCATCTCTTTGGGCATAGTCTGCTCAGCCAGCTCGGCGTATCGTATCGCCACCTTGTATTGTCCGCTTAGCATCGCCGCATAGACCAGAGTATTGATATTGTGAAGATGATAGATGAGGTAAAACCCTTTGAAACCTCCTGTTGCCGAGAACATCTTGTCCGCGATGATCGCTCGAGTGTTGGCGTATATCGCCCTTCGGTAATCGCCGATCAAAATGTCGAGGTGGGAAGGCATGTGATTGAGGTGACCGGCTGCGGGGACGAGGCCGATAAGTCGGTCGGCTGCGGGTATGGCAAGTTCGGGAGAGGGAGACATCTCCATCAGATGAACGTAGAGGTGGAGGAGTCCTGGGTGTTCGTAAGCCTCGTCCCGCTTCAACGCCTTCTCGAGGACGATCTTGACGTTGTCGGCCCTTGAGAGCGCAGTGGGTCGGCCGGTCTTCAAGTCCCACATCTTCCACGGGGAGAGGAGCATCATCGATTCGGCATAAAGAGCTGCAATGTCGAGGTCCTCTCCGTATTGGACATAGACCACCTTCATTGCGTCCGCGTATGCCGTATTCCAGGATACGAAATCTCGGGATTTGAAGTCGCTAGGCAGACGGGCCGCCGCAGCTTCGATCAGAGCGTTCTCCACAACCGATCCATACTGTCGTTTTTCCTGAGCCTTGTCGATCGCATCTTTGATCTTCGGTAACATGGACTCGAGGTCTCCTGGCGGAACGATCTCCCACGACTTGTTGTACTCTATCCCTTGAGAGAATGCGAGTCCCCAGTAACCCATGACGCAGTCTGGGTCATGCGCCAGCGTCTGCTCGAAACATATCTTGGCCTCGTCTTGTTGAAAGCTCCAGCATAGCGTGAGTCCGCGATCAAACCAGATCTGCGCGTCACGGTTGGATGTCGAGATGCACCGATGAAAACTGCCCAAGTCGAAATACGGTTCGTCCGCGGGGATAGCTGTCCGGTCGACCATGGCGAGGCTTAAACGACGATTTATGGAAGGCGATCAATCAAATACGTAACTTATTTCTCAAAGGTTCGGGCGACCGGCGATGTAGGGTCTCCGACGCTATCCGGCACACCGGCATATCACTTTTAGGGTTTCGGTTCCCGAGTCGACGATCTGTTGATACCTTTTTTCACATAAGTTACCTGGTTTCATTTGGAAAGCGTTGGAATGCTTCGGTCCCGAAAAGAAGTCCAAGAGAAGGTCAGAAACGGCCAGAAATGGGATCCGTATAGGGATGGGCTGGAATCGGCGCCCGACGCCGAAGACGCATCGGCCGAAGCATTGCTCTATCAAACAAGAACAAGTTACGGTTGATTGAAACAGGGATGATAAGCCATATCCCAGTATGCATAGGAAGGACCATGCGAGTGGGAAGAAGGGTCGAATTCTGTTGATGTGTCTTGAGCGTCGCGACGGCGTCGGGCAGGAATGGACCAAGATCGAGCGTTTAGTCTCGAAACCGGGGTTTGGACGGTATTTTCGGATCTCCAGCCGTCTGTCGAATAAAGCGCTCGGCTTGGCTCAAGATGGCAAGTCCGATCAATATCGGCGCCAGATCATCTTGAAACAGACGTGGAAGCAATGCGAAAACGCCGCGTCGAGCCAGGAGTATGACCAGCCCTCCGACGGAACATACCGTCCCGTCCGATGCGCCATCTCACGTATTACCCTTCTACGCCGATCCTTCATTCACCAGTCCAATGTGACCTCGTGAATGGAGATCCTTAAGCCATCTCATCATCGCTCGTCGACTTCTCCGTGGCGACGATATGGACGGATCCAGGAACCCGATGAAGATGTGCCTGTATCGAAGAGCGATTTATAGATACTGACACCGCTGATCATCTCGCGATCTTGATCACCCACATTGGTCGGCTCGTATTGTGGATCTCTGACGCTGAGCGTCTCGTATCCTAGTCTTGTTTGATCAAGCAGCGACGGCCGCATACTCGAGATTCTCCCTCAAACAACCATGATGAGCCAGTACGTGTTGCTCTGCCCAAACAAGTGTTCCCAACTGATCCACCGCAGTCGTAGTACATACCACTCGGCCCCGACACTCTCTCCGGGCACCGCCAAAGCTCTTATGGAGAGCTTCTCGCAGGGCCCATCCGACTACGCTTCCTCAGACTCAGACTCGCCCGATTCGCTCTATTCGAATGGCTCGCCACCTTCCCGGACAACGCCTTCGAGTATGACGTACAGCATGACGAGGATGAATACGAGGCGTTGATGGAGTCGACAAATGCTTGGTCAAGCCCGACCTGGGGAAGGTGGCCGGAAACGACGAGTTCGGGGCCAGGGTGGACTCCGAAGGAGACGGGTGGTATACCCAAGACTGGGTCGATCATCTCGATCTCGCCGAGAGGGAGCGTCCAGCGGAGGTCGATGGGCATCATTGACGCAGGCTTCCAAGCTAAAATCTCAGGGCGGGAGGAGGGATAGTGACGCAAGCCTCCTTGGATTTGAACTCGCGCAGAGAAGGCGATCCAACACGAGAAGATCCAATCGACGACGGTCAAGCGCATTCTCAAACGTTTCATTCCAGCTGGATCCGGTAGAGGATGCCCGGCTGCGCAATGTCTCGCGCATGGACGGGCTCCCACGCCGTTCCTCTAAAGTGGTCGAGGTGACCTGCCCCAGCGATTCCGAATCGGCAGAGGACGATACGGCGGTAGCTCGAGCGGCGGTGAGCCGGTGGTCGCCGTACTCATCAGCGGAAGAAGACGACGACGACGATTCGGAAATCCTCACTACCCCATATTTCTCTACACCGGAACTCCCGCCTAGCGTTCCCTCCGTCCTGTCCAATTTCCCTCTCTCTTCCGTTGCTCAAGAGCATCAGCTCAACGCCCCGTCCGACGACCTGTCATCTGGTCCATCTCCAGTCATCCCTGCCCGCCTCGTCCAGCCCACGAATCAGCGCTTCATATCCACCCCACCTCTGCCCGCTTCACCATCCTTTATCCTCCGCGACCGGGTCCGGCCCCGGTTTCCTCGCGCATCATCACAATACGAATCCCCACCTCGAAGCGACGGTGTTCCAGCCGGTGCCACTCTTCCTCGCCCCGTGCTCAGCCGATCCATATCGACTCCGCTCTTCTCAGCGGCGACGAAACCGCAAGAAGCGGCCATGAGGGTGGAGAAGCGTCTCATTGGGGCTTTCCCGATTGCTCGTGCTGTACCGCTTGGAATCTCGCCCCTCCGGGCCTCCCTTCGCAGGCAGTCGATCATGTCGGACAGTGACACGTCTCGTCGAGGCAGTATCGCCAATCGCCGAGCAAGCCAGAAGACCACTGGCTCTCGACGGAGCAGCGTGACTGCCGATCGACGGGAGAGCCTTGCCAACCGTCGCGAGAGCCTGGCCGACCGCCGCTTGTCCATCGTCCGAGATGGTCCCGTGGCTCGGCGGATCTCATCGAATTTGTCGCTCACTACCAACTTCAGCGCATCGCTCAAGTCCTCTACCTCAAGCCTCCGTCCGCGGAAGAACTCGCTCGCTTCGATGGCCCCGCGGAAATCGTCGGTGGTCAGTATTTCGGAATTCGGATACCTCGCTCCCCATATCGTCGTCGATGCACCGCCAGCTCCAGCTCTCATCCCCGAGCCTCAAGGTCTCAGCACACGACGCAACGCTCCCACCAACCTCATCTTGCCTATGCGGAACTTCAACTTCCCCGCTACTGCTCCCAATACACCGTATAGTCCGCTTGAATCTTTCCTTGGTCGATCGAACCCGTCGACGCCGATGCCGCTTTCTCCAAGTATGATTTGGACAAGACGCCGATGATCCCCCAGCTTTCCCCGTTTATCATGGATCGGGGTCGACCTATCTCCCCACTCGAGTTCCGGGGTTCCTTCCCGACCCTCCATCGTGGACCTAGTCCGGCAATGCCAGCGAGCCCCAAGTCCAGCAATGGGAGCCACAAGACCCTTCGTCAAGTCTCGCCCAAGGCTGAGCCTCAGATGTCATCCGAGGAACCCGCGGTCCATTTCCACCAGGAGCAGAACATGCACATCGAGACGGAAGCCGAGAGGAAACGACGATTTGAGCGAAGAGGCGCTGCCGATATGTTCAGTTTGGACGAACAGGCCACCCTGAGAGCCATCAATCATCGACGGACGATCTCAGTTGAGACCAATGGATCCCCAAGACCGATTGCGCGGCGTCACGCTCCCCGCCGAGCTCGATCAGGTCAAACAAACGAAACGCCGATCTCAGGTCCAGGCGGTATTGGGCAGCGACGAAGCTCAAGTCCTCCATGAGGCCTATCTCCTTGCACGCGGGCTTATCAGGTTCACCGGGATCAGACAAGACGCTCGATGACTTGGAGGAGGTGTTCAGAAAGGTCGGGTCGAGCAAGTTGGGCGGATGAGGAGAGGCAGGATTATTATCAGTAGTGCTGTAATGTAGTTTTGGCTGTAGAATTCATGCAGGATGCATTTGTCATACAGACCAAAATCAGCCGGACGACCAGAGCAGAGCGAGAGCGACTAGAGATCAAACGACAAGACTACTGATACTGCGAGAACAGCTTTTCGTGGCAACAAAGGGGGATAAATCTGGCGAAAGGATGAGGCGGGTCATCACCACTTGATGTCCTTCTCCGAAGCGTAGTTCGGGTCGACATCGCGAACGACACCGTCGTTATTGAGCTGCGCCGCTTCGCGCTCGGTGACAGTGTCCTTGAGACCCATCCTAGAGTCTTGCATGAGCTCGACACAACAAGAATATATTCAAGAACATACTGTGACACGTCATAGCCGTTTGCGATGAGGTACTCGCGGAACTGCACGAATATCAGCAATCGCAGCGGTCGAGACTGATCTGAACCCAACTTGATGTCCTCATCGTGCATCGCGTCAGGCTTGATGTTGGGGATGAAGAAGAATGTGATCGACGCAGAGACGATGGCGAGACCAGAGCCAATCCACAAGACACCCTACCCGACCATCAGATCTCTTCGTCATTGAGAGATACAAGACTTACAGTGTCACCACCGTATGTTCCAGCTCCGCCGAGGTTGGCGATGATGTTCGGGAAGGTGTATGTACCGATGAACCCGCCGACTGCAGCGATGTCAGCACGCCGGCAAACCTGACGAGGCCTACGAACCTTTGCCGACAGCGGCTGCGATCCCATACATCTGGCCACGAGCGGCAGTGGGACCGACGGCTTTGCTTGCAAGCAGACCAAGGCAATCTGCTCCCGCATCAGCGAAGTAAAGGATTAATGACCGGGTGTGCGCGTACTTCCAGGGCCGAGTTCCTATGCGAAAATCGTGAGCGATCTATTCGTAATGCGTGGACTCCGGGACTTACACCAAACGACAGGAAGATACCGTACATGATCGCGAAGCCTGCCTATTGTAAGCTTCGTTTCTCATCAACAGGTTGATACGGACCAGCGATGTGGCCGGGGACGAGCCTGGACACACTCAACGTCTAGCCGAGCGAGTGAAAGGGGACGTACTTGTTGTAGGCTCCAGAAAGGGCGAAGCCGAAAAGAGCCTGCATCAGGAGACCGAAGATCATGCAGTACTGGGCGGACTCATCAGAAATGCACTGAGTAGTAGCTTGTGAATTTACCTTGGGACCGAGATAATCGACGACAAAGGCGCCAATGATTGTGCCGGGCTGTATGCCAACATCGTCAGTTCGCGTCGCGGGGAGTCAACGAGGAAGGAAATCGTGGCATACCAGGTAGAAAGCGTTAATCAAGCATCCCCAGCCGATAGTTTGATACAGCGTGCCGTTTGGGATCACCACAGAGGTGATCGAGGTGGAGTAGAGCCGAATGGGTAGGTGATCCAGTCTGTAATCTTCAGCTGGTTTATCAGGTCGGCAAATGGACGGAGCGTACCGTAGATGAACCAAGTGAGGGATACCGCAAGCAACTTAACCCAACTATTTGATGAGCTTTGCGCGCAGAATAGAGCATCAGACGAACTATCTCTTCAAGATCAGCCAATAAGGGATCTTGACGTGCGTCATCGAATTCCTCGCGTACGACTCAGGCTAGGGTGTCACACTTTGTCAGCATCTAGACTTTAGGGAATGATCAGCTGATTCACCTCGTGCATTTTGAGTCGGAAGTACAGGAGGAACAACGGCGGCACGACACCGAGACCAAGTGTGATCCGCCAAACCGCATTGAGGTGGTTCAGTCCAAAGATCCAGAGGCAGACGAGGCAGACAAAGTAGGAGAGTACGAAAGCGAGGTCGATCATCGTGTTGGTGGCTAGGGAAGATATCAGCATCAGCGGAGCTGGTGGAGTCTCTAGCCTGAAGTGAGTGAAGCTTACCAAGGACAAAGAGACGCTGCTGCGAGCTCTTTTTGACTGTAAAACCATCAGCGACGCTGTCCGCCTCGACATAGATAATACTCGCTCCCGGGGTCCTCCGTGCATTCGGCAGCCGCAACACTGCCTGTGGGATATTCTCCGCCAATCCCGATACCAACGAAGAACCGATACGCACTGTCCAGCCTTAAGCATTCGAAACTGAGGTGACGTTTCGGTATAACCTACATCAGAGCGTTGATGGTACCCTGAGCGCCGTGGCCCTTCGATGCTGCCTCGAGTGCGGAGAAGACAAAGACGATGGCAGTACAGAGCAGCATCCCGAACTGATCTTCATCAACTCCCTTTCGCTACGAGCGAGAGCGTTTGGAATACCTTGCGGCCAATCTTATCACTGACCCATCCGAATGCTGGGGTCCATGTCAGGTGCATCAGGGTCATCTGGGCGGGACGTACAGAGTTGGCCAATGATGATTCCGGCAGAAGCCATGGAGCTGATGAGAGCGGAGTTCTCATTGCCTTTGGGGAATGCTTCCGGATAGATGTAGGTCTTGATGATGGTCCCGACGGGTCCGATGGAAGCATTGGCATAGCTACAAACTGCTCAGCACCCATCCGCAGAGACCACGGGGGAACGTACCCATCACTGAACAAAGAGGCTCCCTGTACGCTCCGTCAGTCAATGGCAAGGTCAATGTCAAAGGTGTCTCACGGAAGCGAAGATGCTGTTTCAAAACTCAGGTCAGCGGAGTCACACATCCATACCCGCTATCGAGAAGACTCACGTTCCGATTTTACCCAGGCCCATTTTCCGCTCAATCACATTATTCTCCTGGACATCATCCCCCGTCCGAGGCTCGAGCTCGAGATTCTTCTTGCTCCACGTGAAACCATCGTGTCTGATTGGAACGATGACCTGCACTGTGCTGATCAGGACTTTGTTGTCGGTTGTGGACAGACGGGGAAGAGGGAAGAAGGTTTCCGCACTAGCAGACGCCCTCCGATCCAAGTCCATCGTAGCCGGAGCCGGCCCTGAAATCGCTGAAAACCCAATCAATTCATACCCGATTAGCTAAATCGGACAAGCGGTCTATAGCACAATTGATGTTTGCATATCGCAGCGACGATCGACAGGCGATCTGCGAATCACACGACCCGACCGTTCGATGGATGTGCCGGAACCGGGCTATCGGTTGGAAGATGACCTCAAGCTGTTGAGGGTATCGACATGCATTACCGACCGAGACACGAGGACACCAATGACCGGGGACGGGAAAAAGGGTTCAGGGACCATGAGATCGTGATCGATGAGAGGCTTCGCGAGTTTCCCGAATCCGATTCGCTTGAGAGCCTGATTCAAGCGATCATTCAAACCCGACCATGCTTCTGCGTCATCGCTGCAGCTTGCTCGGGACGCAGCGCTGCTAACCGCGTTGCGGAATTTCGGACATCTCTCCCTTTGTCAAATTTGGCCGGCCTGACGCTCCTTCGCCCCAATCTAATACATGCATCAATCAATCCGCCAAATGCCCCAATTCCATCATCGCTCTCCAACCCTCCCCGCCTGCCTGCATATCCGATCGCACCATACGCCTCACCTCCATCGCTCTCTCCTTCATTCTATCCCCTGCCTCCCCTTGGACCCTCTCAAAGGCTCTGGACAAGTCGACCTTCAGAGCTTCGTCGGTACCCTCAATCTTGACCCCTTTGGCCGTGACGCGGCCGATATTTGAGCCGGTACGAATTTGGACGAGCTCGATGCCTATACCTAAGGAATCCAGCTGCGATGCTAGGAGGGGTTGGTCCCAGGCTCCAGGCCAAATTACTAGGGAACGTCAGCCAGCTGCGTAATGGAGAGAATATCATAGGAGATGAAGAGAACATGCGATGCAAACACGCACTGGTGGGCATCCCATTCAACATTGCCTCTTGAGCGGAATTGCTTCCTCCATGTGTGACAAATACTGCGGTAGCCTGGTCGTCACGATGTAAGCTTCACAGACTTGCCAGTCCAACAGGGCTTGAGTTACGGGATGAGCCAGAATTTCCCACTGCGGCGCCCAATCGCTCATCATCGCCTTCTCACCCATCTTCTCCGCCCACTCCGCGCTGACCTCCTTCACCTCCTCATCCACCTGGCAAGGAACGAGCAGAACCCGCAACCCCGACTCCTCCAAAGCCGAGAGGAAGACTTTGGTCTGTTGATTGGTTGGCGGCCAAAAGGACGTTCCGAAACAAACGAAGATGACGCTCCGATCCCCTTCATCTTCTTTTGCCTTGTCGAGGAAAGAGATCGTCTCGTCACCTCCATCGTTCTTCGAAGTCTGCTTTTTATCGTTTTCGGCATCGAGGCTGTCGTCTTCCTCGTCGTCGAGGATCATCTGCGCACCGGCTTGATAGAACTTATGCTTCGGATCGAAATGAGATATCGAACCGAGACATGCTGGGAAAGTCATTACAGTTGGCGAGAATTCGGCGTCGAGGATGATGCGATAGATGCTGCTCATGTGGAAATTCAGTCGGTCTGCGGACGATGAGTAAGCGCGGTTTCGCGGGGGCGATGCAGCGGGCCGACTTGCTGGAGATGTTAGGGTTGAGCTCAGAGATGACTGTCATTATGAGCGCAGAGATTGACGGAGGGTGGAGGTAGGAGACTCACATGTCTTCCCCAGTCCGACACGGGCATCGAGTAAGGTGTCGTTGCTTCCGATATGCTGTAAGCCTGTCAGCTCATGGTAATGCCAAGAGGAAGTCGTGGAACCAAACCTACCTTGTCATACGCCTTGCTCTTCTCCGTCCCATTCTGGATTTCCTCTATGTATGCCCTGGCTGCTGCCACGAACGCTGTAGCTTCGCCTGCAAACCACCTCCACCACAGTAAGCTTCGAGTCAAAGGTGTGAGAGAGGGCAGATCGAACGCACATGGCTGAAAAGCTGAGGCTAGTCGGCATCAACCTGTACGTCAGAGGTATCTTGACCCCGGCGTCTCGCGACAAAGCGGCGAGGTACGGTCGGAACCCGAGGAGTAAGATGACATCGACGAAGATGACATCGGGCGGGCGAGAATGTGGTTTGGGATGGGGAGCGTCACAGATCTCGTCTCCCTATCGGCAATCATACTGTATCAGTGTCCGTTAAACTCATCCTCGCCTGATAGCGATGTAAACGCTCCCTCAGTACGGGCTGGCCAAAAGGCTCACTCTCAAAAGCCTTCCATAGGGCACCAAGGCGAATGCTGCTTGCCAATCCGCCGCAAGTGCCCATCGACCATCATCCTCCTCCCCGCCATTAATGTCAAACGGGGGTGCCGAGGGTACGTCGAACCAAGCGATTCTCGCTCTGGCTTGTTCCTCCGGATTGAGCTTGAATGTCACGATCTCCTTTTGTATCCGGTCGCGGAAGTTGGCCGGGAGAAGGAGGGTTAACACGATATGCTTGTGCAAGCGAAGTAGCCGGAAGGAGAAGATGAGTTCGGGCCGAGAGTGGCCCCAGCCGCCTTTGGTCCCGAAGCAGATGGAAAAGTAGTGTTTTCCGGACAGGGAGGAGGACATTTGATAAGCAAGCCAGTACGACAGAAGAGCTTGCTCCAGAGGCAGCGACATTTGCTCAAGAGACAATTCAATCCGGGGACCCGATTGGTCGCTTGGCCGGGACGCCGAGCCGTCCAATGGCGCCTTAGCTTGATCATGTATAAAGTACCCCTACTTTAAGACCAAAATCAAGCACGGACTGTTTCTCGCGATGGGTTTCTCGGTGCCAATCTTATTTTGGCTCGGAGGGTACACTTGGACTTTCTGTTTCACCTACATCACACGTTTCCACGAAACATTGCCTGAATTAAGTCTTCCAACGTACACCATAGGTGGGTACAATGGGACGATGGTGTCAGCTGCATCATGCCAGACGAAGGGGTGGTCGAAGTGGTTTCAGTGACCAACAACGGCGAATCGATGCGCTTCACATTCGACCGTTAAACATGTCTGTCTGAGGATTGTTGGCCTGAGAACGACGTTCATAATCGAGCGTTACTTCTAGATCTGCACTCGGAAAGTCCCGTCACGAATTTGGAAGTCATGGTGAGATCGTGAAGGCTGTACGATAGATGCTATGGCTAGTCATGTACGTGGTGACCTCAGCTGATTAGGTGCTTACAGGTCTCACGTCCTATCTGCGACCCGCAGCATCTTCCGGTTTCGAAAGCACACAATCCTATACATCCATGCAGTTGGGAGGGCATGCTGATACCTGATCCGTTCCTGCTCCTACCTTGTCCAAATGATCCACCCGCTTGTGCCATCCTTCCAATACCCTCTGAGATAAAGTCATCCTTGAGAACAAGCCCAAATCCACCTGAGCATACACAGCCCGTCTCGTTTCAATGCCTTTGACGGAGATCGCGAAATCTGACAAACAACATTCATGCCATCCCATGATACATGCCCTTCCGCCTGTTGATGAGGAGAATGCGCAAGGAGTGAGCCGCGAATTGGTTTCACCCACCGCCTATCCTTTCTTCCTTCGAAGATTACAGATTCGCAGGGCGAATCAATGCGATGTATGAGGACGTGTACAACCTTTCACATGAGGATATTTAAGTGCTTCAGCCCGAAACGACGCAATGCGAAAGGAGGCATCCGAGACTCTCAAAATGCTTCGGTACATAGTCCTTATATGGGTCATCTCATCCTGTTCACTCATCTAGTTAGTCGCGTTCGTCATGGGTTTCGATTTTCCCCAAGAGACACACGTTATCCACCAGCACGTGCAGGTGCAGACTTCTTCTAATGAAGGCTGCGAATGCCTCCCTCAAGGAGACGATTCGATCGAGATCACCTTTTCTGTCGGAGACGGCGAATCCAGGCGTTTCCAACTCGATTTTGAGCCAGATCTAGTTGAACAACCCTTGCACACTTACGCTCCATGGGGTTTGTCGAGACGAAAGCTCCGACTATGTTTGGCATGTCGCGGCGGGAGTTTCGTTAAATCTTCGGATTGGGACAGTAGTGAGTGATACGCCTCCAAAGCTGACATTTCCACGGCAGTGCTCTCTCCGAAGCAGACGCCGGTCTACAGTCGAAGGGTCTGAAGAGAAGAAGACTGCTAACAAATTCGGCAGCAACGAATCGGCGGAGACTCGTGTCTGATGGATGCAAGATGCTGATTTGATGGTCAGTCCGACGTCGTAAATGCCGAGCAGTAGATACTGTTGATGAGCACGAGCGATGCCAATGCACAATATACTGTCTCTTATTTGTTTGTCCTGACTCCAACCAGAGCAAGGCGTCCTGTTCGTCTTTATGGATCACGCGGCAGTCATCATATCCTGTGGTAGTCTCGTCAGAGTACGGTCCCGGGACTTGTGATGTCAACAGAGAGCTTTGCCTTGGTCAAGGTGGAGCTCATGGTGGGCTAGTAGCTCCCATATAGCCGTCCAGCTCGAGCCTGAAAGCGGTGTCACCATGACCATCCCGTCCATCGAAGGGACAAGAAGCGCACGGAGCACGTGGTGAGGTGGTGTCCCTCCCGTACCACTCGATCTCTGCTACGGGATTGTAGATCCACCGAGGAAGCGATGAGATGTGAAAGGATACTGCGCAACCTTCCATGAGTCGGCTTCATGTCGCTTCCCCACATAGTCGTCAGAGGTGACCATGCTTCTGATCTTGGCTCGTATTCCTCCCCAACAAGCAGAACGTGATCAAATCATGAGTAGCGCCTTGATGTTCGCTTCCCTTTGGCGGGATGGCTTCAATTGCGTCTTGACTAGCAAAACGTCGATTGAAATCAGCCAATTTCCGGAAGGCGGCCATCCATGTGACTGAAGTTCAACCGAACAGGAGTGTGCTTTTCTCGCCCTGCGACCATCTCCGCTAGGTTGACGTGATACTCAGACTCCCTGGCGCTCCGTCATGATCGTCCCTTCACCGTCGAGGAAGGTCCAATTTTCAGCGAGAGTTTCTATGCGAAGCAGATTGATGCGTTTGCAGAATTCGGTGGGCGAGACAGAATTGGCTTCAAACTGGAGGGTGCCGTCTTGCTCCTCACGGAAAGTGAACTTCAAGACTTGTTGATGGGGTCCGAGGCGGCATCATCCGAAAAGAAGGCTCCGACCAAGATCTCGTTTTGCAAATTCATGTTTCGGTGAGTCATGCCGTACAATGGCACTGGGAATCTTTAAAATCGCTGAATCGATGACGATGGGCAGTGCCCCGCCCACGGATGAGATCGAGGTCGAAGCTGTGTCGGACGATGAAGCTTGGCTTTGGGACTGATGCAAGCGCGGGTCGAGATGTCAGCCCGCAGTCACGATCGGTGTGCTTTGGGGCGATATGAATGATGCTGCGCCGTAGAACAGCTAATGTGAACCCCCATGAATCAGTGTCCCTTCCCTGACCCGAGGGAAGACAATGTCGTCACACGGTCATTTGACCATTCGTCAAGCTTTTGCCTCCGCCACCGTCGTCCTACCCCATGTCAGCGCTTGCCAACCAGACTCCTCCCAAGGTCGAGCCCTGACTGCCTGCTGCAACCTCCTGACCCCTTCCTCGTCCCCACCGAGAATCTCCGCGATGCCCCTCAGTCTCAATGTCTCCGCTACAGTCGTGCTGTCATCCCCCCTTTCTTGTAGAGCCAGCAGGCCGATCGCCTCCTCCGCCTTATCGGTCGCGATGAGCGAGTTGGCCAGCTTGTTCCGTGTGGACGAGCTGGAGGGCTCGATACGCACGGCCGCTTCGAGTATCGCCAGTGCTTCTTGATCGTCGCCTTGGGCGATCGCGTTCGTATAGAGTACAAGATCCGTCCGACAGGATGGATCGTCAAGTGCGCGGCGCTCGAGCGGTAGGGATCGGAGCTCGGAAAGGGCGGCATCGATGAGGTCCTCGTCAGACGAGACCAGAGCGATCACGCCGAGAGTCGAGACAACCTTGATCGGCGGCCTTTCTTGCGATAGACTGAACAACCACGTGTAGCTGACTTTCGATAGCATGTCCATAGAAGACTTACGACTCCAGTAGATGCGTCTTGGCGGTCTCTTTCGCATCCTCGGTACCCAAGCCCCACAATGTCCGACTTAGAAGCACGACCACCTCATCCTTCAGACCTGCTTCACCTGAATTCTCCGCTTCGTCCAGACTCACTAAAAACGCTTCGAAGCATTCATCGACCTGTCCGAGCCAAAAGTACGCAAGACCCTGACCGAGCTTGCATTGTACCCTCAGACTGGCCCCTGGCGGATCCAGCTCCCAGCAATTCGTGAAGGCTTCTAGACTGCCTTGATAACCCCCAGTAGCCAAACGCACACGACCAAGGTTACAAAGCGCCATCGAATAGCGCTTCTCGATCTCCGTCGATTCGGTCGCTTCGAACTCTTCCTCGAGTATAGCTGCGGCCCGCTCGAGTGATGCGACGGCTTCATCGGTGCCGCCTAGTCGCTCGCAGATAAGCGCATACACGTGCGCAGCAGCTGCATCGCGAGGTCGTTGCTGAGTGTAATGCTTGAGTGCGAAGGCAGGTTCGAGGAGAACACTGTTGTCCATGAAGGTACCAGGTACGAGGAAGCGCTCGAAGGTGGCGGCGGCGAGAGCGAGGTCAGCTTCGAGCTGTGTGTGATAAACGCGGAATCCCGCTCTGGAACGATTGCACTTACCAAAGATCCGGCAGACAGTGTCACAGAATGCGCGAAGAGAGCTCGCGCATGCTCGGTGTCCCCATTCTGCTCCGCTAAGAAGCCTTGACCTAGCCAAGCTTGAGCCAGATCTGGGTCCATAATTTGTGTTTTCAGGAAGCACTGGTTCGCCAGCTCGGCGTCATCGAGCCGCAGGTAAAGATAACCCAGGTTGGTCCACACGACCGGATCCTATATCTTATTCAGTCTTTGCCGTTTCGCTGAGAATCGTATCATTCACCTTCGCATACAGCTCGAGTGAGACCACGAAAGCGTGCTGCGCCACCTCGGGTCCTGCATCCCCGCAAATCACTGCGAGAGCATTCCATAGCCTTTCGTCCCCAGCATCTCGCTCGAGTGCCAGTCTGATCGAAGAGATCGCGCCCTTCATGCAGGATGTCTTCACCGACTTGTTTGCTGCACGCTGCGCCATAGCATGCAACGCACTCGCAAGGTCGTACAAAGCCGAAGAGGCCACGCGCGGTTCGTTTTTGAGCAGATGCGCGCGATATGCGAAAGCAAAGACAGCGGTCTCGAGCGTGTAGTCGAGATTCACCGGGGATTGAAGAAGATTCGCGGCATGGCCGAGGCCCTCGACGGCGGAGCGGCGATCGGTATCGTTATCCACGAGAAGCTGCAAACCCGGCTGAAGCACCTGGGCTGATGCTTCCGCTTCGGCGATACTCGACTCTTGGGTGCTGAGCTCAAATGTTGCATCGGCAACGAGTTTCCAGCCCCAGGGTCGATGCTTATGTCCTTCCTGCAAAACCTTCCCAGCCAGTTCGATCGAATCGTGGAAAGCTCTCCGAGATCTTGCCCTGAATCCACCAGCAGCAGCTTGTCGACCGAGAGCCAACATGGCCTGTGCCAGGGCAGCGGTCACGCCAGTCTCCTTGTCCTCGGTCATCCGCGCAACCTGCTCATACGCGTCAATCGCCTCATTAAAGGATCCGAGCTGAGTATGAATGTCGCCAATGTCATACATGGCCATCCAATTTGTCGGGTCGAGCTCTAGCGCATGCTGAAGGGTCTTGAGACCTGCGATATGGCGACCGCATTTTATGTAGGACTCGCCAAGCCGGACCCAGGTGGACACGTCGTTCTGGTCGGCTCGGACAGCGACTTGGTACGCCTGGCCCGCTTTGGCGTGATTGCGATAGTGCTACGATTTCTCGTCAGTCCCTTGCACCCGTATTGCATGAGATCGACTGACCATCTCGGTCGACCCCAGAGCCTTCCACGCCCACCCGTTTTTCGGCGCAAATCTTCCCAATGCATCCATGACCTCCCCACCAGCCACACCGTCGACTCCACCTTCGCCCTCCATGACCCGCATCGCGGTCGTCCGAACCGAAGCCCACTCTTCATCATTTGCATACCCGATGACCAGCCGACGAGCGGCATCGGCCTCCGTCGCGTCAAGCTCAAAGGCTTTCTGGAAGCACTTGAGGGCGCGCTCCTCGTCGGGAGGGGAGGCGGAGGAGTAGCAGATTCCGAGGGAAGAATATGCGGAGGCGAAGGTCGGGAGAGCACGGATCGAAGCCATGAACCATTCTTCAGCGTGCTGCCGGCTCTCGTCATCTTCAACGTATATTAGCTCACTATTCGGAATGCTTCAGGTGACTCACCTCCAATCATCCACTCGGTCCGACCGAGACGCCACCAAGCCCTTGCTCTAGGCATCGCCTCGTCGTCCTTCCCCTCCTGCTCCCATCTGGCATCCCTCAACTCCACTGCCTTCTCCAGCACGTCTCGCCCCGGTTCCAGCTTGCCCTCATTGACCAAACACCACCCGACTTCCTCTTTTGCTGTCACCATTTTCTTCTCGTCGCCACCTGCATCAAGGAGAATCTGGAAGTTCTTGCGCGCTTCAACCCAGTTACCGGACGCCTGGAATATCAGGGCTCGGGCGAAGCGGGCCTCTGTATTTGTGGGCTGATCTTCGAGCACACCATTCAAGAGGCGGGTTGCGCGGGGATGGTGCTTTGGAGAGAAGTATGGTACGAGAGCGACTCCGAGAGCGGTGTCGAGTGAAGCATGTACGCTACATCTCCCTATCAGTCGCATGAACAATCAATGCAGGGTGACCGACTTTGGCAGTGAGAGCCCTCGTTCAGCCTCTAGCTCCTTGAGTAGATTCCGTCCCTTCTCGGCAAACGCGATCGCGTTCGCCCAGTCCTCTTCTTGCATCGCGATTCGTGCCATCACGCGATGAGCGAAGATAAATTTCGGCAGCTTGTCGAGGAGTCTCTAAGTTTACAGCATCAGCCTCACATAAGTCAAACCATCGTGCTGCCATTCACCGTCATCGAAGCCACAAGCTCATCCCGCTCTTCCTGATCCAGGTCTTCGGCGAGCACTCCCTCCTTCCCAGCCAATCGTCGCGTCTTTCGCCGTTCCCTCGCGTTCATTCCCGCCTTCCCCCTCTTGTACCCGCGAGCCTTCTTCGACGCCTTACTGGCCTCTCCATTCGGCTCAGTCGGTCCTTCCATAGTCTGTGCCACTTCGTCGGGCTCAGGAAGTGGAAATTTGAACCATCGGCAATAGTCGTCGATAAAGTCTGTAAGCGGAGAGGTAGGGAAGGTCTTGGCGAAGCGATGAAGGAGATCCAGGTCGTAGACTAGCCCCAGGTGTCAGCACACCTTTCGAGATACTAGTAGGGAGAGGCTGTAGGGAGAGGCTCACATGGAGTCGGTTCATCTTTACCCTCCAGCACCCATGACCAGCCCTCCTCCGCGCCACTGCTACCGATGCCCAGCAGAATGAAGCCTCTCGCCAACCCATCGGCGCGTGACAAGGCATCCAGCTTGTTCGGCTTGGGTAGGAGTGATGCTTGGAAGAGCGCAGGCGTTGGAAGCTTAGACTCCTCGCTTTGTGCAGATGACACCTTTGACTTTGTCTTCACCTTCGCTGCAGGTTCCGCTACGTCGTCCGAGCTGCCGATCACCTTAGCAAAGCATGGAATACTGATAAAGGTACGCACGGTAGGCATCCAACCAGCTTCCTCCAGTATACAAATTCCTGTATCTCGACATCTCTTCGCACGGCGTCATCGACGCCAGGATGAGCTTCCACCTCCCTCAAGAGATCCACCATCTTCATCCCCACCTCTCCGCCAAGTACTTCCGCTTCCACATTCTTCCTCACCTCCTTCTCAGGTCCAGCGCCCAGCCTTGTCCTACCGGCTTTGACTCGTGTCTCCACCTCCTGATGCACGAGCACTTGAGAGCGGATGAGCAAATTGAGGAGCAACGGGAGTGACGAGAGGAGGTGGAGTGCGTGTGGGAGAGGAGAGGGAAGGGTCGGAACGACAGCGAATGATTTAGGAGGGTAGATCGGTGAGGGGAACGGGTTGTAGGAGTCCGCAGGGGGAGGAAGGGGTTGGAGCAAAGGCAGGAGTGGTGAAGAAGGCAGAAGCAGATCGAGAGTCCGATAGAGCTGCGCTCATGTCAGGGATACCCTACGACGCCCAGGAGAGTTGAGCCCACCTGCTCTTGAGGTCCATGCTGGGATCTCAGCTCGAGCAGATCTTGCAGCGCCCCCACACACTTCTCCCCGTCTTGTCTGATCTCGTAGATCAGTATCCATGACTTTGTAGCAGTAAGTCTAGACTGACTCATAGTAGGCCGCCTGCACGAGGACCTCTAGGAACGATCCAAGCTTCTCCCATTGCTCGTCCTTCTCATACAGCTTTCTTAGCCCAAGACTCGCAAGCGGGTTCGAGGGTTGCAATCTGTAGGCATGTAGGTAGCACTGAGCATGTATAACCATTAGGCAAGCTCATCATGCTCATAGGGCTACATGCCTTCTCCGCTTCTTCCTTCTTCTCGACATGGGTGAGAGCAAGGCCCCGAAAGATCAATCTGTATCCCGTCAGCCTGGTCGGGACAAGAGAACCTTGGATCGACGAAGTGATCCTCTGGGGTTTGCCGAGACTCACACCTGAGCTGCCTCCGGCTCCTTCTCGTCCAGTCTCTTCAGCAGTTCGCTCGCCTCATACAGTGCTGCCTCATGTTCCTTGGCTTCAATGCGAGATTTGATCGATTTCAGCGCCTTTTTGGTACTGGTGGCCATGCGTGCAGGTTGTGCGGAGTGGGACCGAAGGGAAAGAGCGACTCGAGCAGGGTATCCTATGCAAAAGCTATGGTTACAATACTGACGATGCGATGCAAGTTATGGAAAGATGCGATGGGCAGAATCATGAGAGTGACTTTGGGACCGGAGCCGATCACAAGGTGATCAGATCCTTCACATTCCGTATATCCTCGTCAAATCGCACTTTTCAACTTTGCTTCACTCCAAACGACTTTACGGGACGGGATGTAAGACAGGACCTACTGATCGACCCAGCACGGCGGCAAAAAGTGAGTAAGTTAGCTCTTCCCACCAGTTTCCCATCCACAGCTGGAAAGTCTCAAACGCGCCTTTCCCTTTTGGCCAAAGGATGGGGGGTTCACTCCTGGGTGTCCAACCTTTGCGATCTCCCTGTGGACGAAAACGTGTTTTCAGTCTGGCCATCACCCGCCGATCATTCCGTGATGATCCGCAATGAAGCCGACTCTCGTGCTGATCGCTGTCCCTACCCCGCCTCAGAGTCTCGTCCGGATCTCTCGGGACACAGCATATTTGAATTTTGCGAGGAGCTGGCCGCACCGACACCGGCCAGCTAGATCGACGGACCACCTACCGGCGCAATGGTCGGTAGCACGCTTGTTGGCCCTCCTCCACCGGTAGAGATGAGCAAGAAGCAAGTCATGAGGGTGTCGACACAAGATGTACACAGGGAGAGACCCTCCTTGCATCATTCCACCACCTCCCCTGCAGCATCACCCGACCGAACAAAGACCTTCAAGACCGATCATGCGCCTAAGATCAGCGAAGATTCGACCATCCCCTTCAGTCCTCCCACTCCGATCTCACCTCCCACCGCTCAACCGCCTCAGCCCGAAGCCGGACCTTCCCAACCCCCTCTGGCGCACGCACGACCTATCCCTCCTCCACCCAACCCTCGGAAACATCGGTCAGGGGTGCTCATGTCACGCGTACGGGCGAATTCGAGTGCTCCAGCCTTCCAGACTGGCTTCCAGATGACGGCTAGCAAGAGTTGGGGAGATCTGAGCGTGATGGGTGTGACTAGGGCATGCCCGACTCAGGATATTCAGGCGGACGGCCCAGGTCGACCAAGGGAGAGAACCGGGCCCCAGGAAGGTGGAAAGCGAATTTTCAGCGATGGGAGCCGGCGAGGGAGTGACGAGCTCGATGATTCGCTCTGGGATAACAGGTAGGTCTCGCGTGTGACGCTGTGAGCAAAAGACTGACTCGTGATAGCGCCCGTTTCTACCACCACCTCCATTCCCGACCCGTCTCACGCTCAGCTTCCCGCTCTTCATCCCCCTCATACTCACCAGTCTCTCCTGGGCGCGAAGTGTCGGGCTCTAGCAGCACTTCTCCGTCCTACGTCCGCCGTAGTCTCACTCTTCCTCAAAACGGTCCCGGCCCTCCTGGTCCCAGCTCAGCCTCCTCACTATCACCCAATCATATCTTCCTCCAACAACACCTCCCACCTACCTTCCCGTTTCTTGGGTCGAGTGCAGAAATGCTAGAGACCGAAAGCCTGCCTACACATCCTATGGTCATTCTCACTCCCACAACGCAAGGCTGGAGGGAATTGAGAGAGATTCAACGGCTAGAAGGCGACGAGATCGATAGTGATGAGGGGAGCGAGAGCGATTCAGGACCGGACGGGAGGAGGTCAAGCTCGGCGAGTGAAGGGCATCCGTCCAGGTCGTCCAGCATGCTGCTTCGTTTCGATAGCGGGTCGACCGCGGCCGGCGCTACGTCGAAGAGGCCGCCCTTGCGAGGATCGCTCTCGGCGGACTACCTAGGGGAGGAATTGCGGCATACCCCGGATCCCGGATCACCAAGTATTCCTCCAGACGAGGAAGGCGAATCGCCAGATCGGCCCGTGTTCAAGCCGATCATCATCGCGCCGAGTCCTGTTATGCCCGGAGATGAGCAGGTCCCGGTACAGCCTGACACGCCTACACGAGGTGGAGCGAGACAGCTGTCTCCCGTCCTGACTGGCGTTCAGCGGAGCGAAAGTCCAGATCAAGCAGGGGACGGGACATTCAGCTTCAGTGTCTTTGGCGACGGTGATGAGGGATCGCCTATCGGAGAAGATGATAGCCCTGTCCGGTTCGCCAGTATCGGCAGACGCGAAAGCTTGCGAGTTTCGACAAAGCCTGAGGTCCGACCAGGAGTCCCTCGAACCAAGACGAAGCGGGAGCTTGAGCGGGAACGCCTCTTCAAGGATTTGGACGATAATATCGAGGCGGAGGGTATCGAGTCCAAAGACGTATGGGGCGGCGGCGTGCAGGAGATAGGCAAAGGCGCCGGTCTCGAACCAAGACCAAGTACAGCAGACGCGGTGTTGGAGGGGAGAAGCGGGACCCACTCTGAGATCGAGTTGGCGAAGACCGGCAGTCTCCCGATTGCTCCCAAACCTGTCCAATATGGGATTAGGCATGCCTTCAGGCCATCGCCACTGCACGCATCGCCCTTGACTGTGACTGGCAGACTGCCTACTCCCGGCTCACCATCAGCAGAGAGCTCCTCACCAGCGGCGGAGTCACCAAGACGGACCCCTTCGCCGGCTCAGTCGGCCAAGCTCGCCTCCTTGCGGGACTTCGCTCGTTCCCTCATCTCGCCTCATCCTTCTCACGTGAAGGAGAAGAGCAGGCCTTCCACTCCCTCACCGCCGAAATCACCTCGCTCTCGCCGACGGGATAGTCCCCGTGTCAGCCTGGTAGCAGGTCGTGTCGTGCAGCCCTATGCGGTACCAGCATCCACAGCACTCCCACCCGACGGATCAAGCTTCGAGAAGCCCAGCCTGCAGTCCTTCTCGCCATTCCGCTCGCCATCATCCAATGCTACCAAGTTCGGAAGGAGTCCGTTCATGCCGCCTTCATTCAATCGCCTGGACTCGACGATCTCCCTTGCCCCAAGCATAGGGGCCCCGAGCGAGCCTACCACCCCGACGAGTGAGACTGCGGGTGGAGTGGGAGGTAGGGGAATCGATGATTACGTGATACTGAAGGAAGCTGGAAAGGGAGCATATGGTTTGGTGATGAGAGCGAAAGTGAAGGGCCCAAGAGGTGATCCGGTCGGCGTGAGTGGCCCCCACCTTGTAAGCCGTGCTTGGACTATGGCTGACGAGAGCAGGAAGAGGTGATCATCAAGTATATCATCAAGGCACGGATCTTGGCGGATTGCTGGAAGAAGTGAGTGACCACATTTTGACGAGGAGCTTGGCTGACGAGAAAATAGGCATAAATCGCTCGGCCCTATCCCAGTTGAGAGTGAGCACTCCCATCATGCTGTCATGAACCTGACTGACAGAATCAGTCCATGTCATGGACCAGCTACGCCATCTCCTGTACAACCCGCCGAAAACCCCTCTTCGTTGGAGCCCATTTCGCCCGCGAGCCGAAGCTCCAGTACAGCTCTTCCATGCAGACACGTACAGCGCTCCTAATACGCCCGATTCCGCCCACTCGAGTCCAAGCTCCGAAAGGAGTTCTAGTGGACTGTTCTCACCGACGCAGAAGTACATCGCGGCGGAGATCCGGTATTTGCCGGAGAGGGGACATCCTAATATCTGTAAACTGCTCGACTTCTTCGAGGACCGCGAGTTCTACTACCGTGAGTCAATCTACCATTTCTCAGAGAGGGTGTTGATAGCCGACAGTGGTAATGCCGCGCTTTGGTACCGGCGTCGACCTGTTTGACCGGGTGGAATCTCAACCTGCAGGTCTCGAGCCATTCGAAGTGCGAACTCTTCTCGGTCAACTAGCCGATGCCGTCCGTTTCTTACACCTCAACGGCATCGTCCACCGGGACATCAAGGATGAGAACGTCATTCTCGATGGAAGCGGCAAGTGTCAGCTAATCGATTTCGGCTCCGCCGCGCATTGGCGACCCGGCAAGCGATGGGACACTTTCTCGGGCACATTGCACTATGCTTCCCCCGAGATCCTGCGCGGGGAGATGTATGGCGGGAAGGAGCAGGATGTCTGGGCGCTCGGCGTGGTAGGCTATGTCCTGCTCGTAGGCGAGACACCATTCTCAGACCTTCCCGACGAGGTGCTAGAGGGTCTCCACGCGGATAGCCGATCGGAGGTAGCGCTCGAAGCAAGATGTGGCGGACTCAACCTCGAAGAAGGGGCCGAGGGGGATGGTGGTGGACGATTGGGTGACGCGGCGGACCTTGTGAGACGGTGTTTGGAGATGGAGACCGGGGATCGACCGACGGCGGAGATGGTCTGTCAGCATCGGTATCTCCGGGGGGAGGGAGGATGGGTCGGTAGGAGGGGTTGGGCTGGGGGCGGGTTTAAGTGAATAGGGACATTATGGGGTCTTGTCGAGGGTGATGTCATGATTGCATGAACGCGCATTGATCGGGCCGCTCCCATGCATCTCGAAGGTAGCGGTTCGTCAGGGGGATCTGCTGCCAAAGGAGCTTCACCGAGAGACGGGTGGCCTGGCTCAAGCGCCGCGCTGAAGTGTGATTGTTAGGCACACATCTCGCAGTACCAGGCTCACATATTTGCCTTTTCTCTTGCGCCCTGCTTTTTGCTGCCGTCTTCCGCTCAACTCGCGACATCATTTTCGCGATTCATCGTTGAACGCTCACTGCGGGCGTCCTTGCCCTCTGAGCCATCATGACCCGCTCTCGTAAGTCTCTCCCACTTTCTGGGATTCCGATCTGACATTCCCTTCTTCATTTTTCTCCATTTTCTCCATTTGCCCGACACATTGGTACACGCTCTTCTTGTCCTCCGCGGCTTCCTTCCCTTCCCTTCTTTTCCTCTACCCGCTCCTCCATCCTACCGGCTCGGGCCCCTCCCCTCCTGTCCTTATCCCCTCAGACGCACGAAACAACACCACCCAACCCAATCTAACATACTACGAGCGCTCCCTCCTCCGTTCCTCCTCAACCGCCAAACGTCTCGGGCAAGACTCCTTCAAGCCCCTCGATTCGTGCAACCTCTGCTTGTCCCGGGTCACTCACCCCACTTGTTGTCCCCAAGGTCACATTTTTTGTCAAGAATGTGTGATAAGCGATTTGATTAGCCAGAAGGCGGGGATTGAGGGGCAGAGACGGGAGATGGAGCGGTGGGAGGACAATGAGCGTCGGGAACGAGAGGATGCGCGCCGGGGGGCGAGGGAGAGGGTGGTGAGCGACTTTGAACGGGGTATGGCGCTCGGTGGTCGAGGCGGACGGATACGGTTGGACGAGAAGGTTGACGGTGTGGAGAGTGGAGGGGGATTCAAGTTTGATGGCGAGACGGTGGAGAGAGTCGCGAAAGAGGCGGAGGAGAAAGCGTTGAGGAGTATAGAGGGGGAACAGGTCGAGGCGAGGAAATCCAGGCTCGCGGCTTTCTGGTTGCCGAGTCTGACCCCCGAGGCGAAGTTGGGCCCGTTGAAGGATGTGAAGCTTTATACTATGTGTCATGTGGGTGGGACGGCGCATCCGATCTCGTACGTCGCGCTCTCCACCTCCTTGCCCGGTCACGGAAGCACTTCGTCCCCTCGTCGGACAGCAGCAAGCTGACCAGGTTTGACCGGACGACAGCCGCAAAACCCTCCTCCCGGTGATATTGACCTACCCCACCCCCTCATCCAAACCCATCTGTCCCTCCTGCTCCCGAGAATTGTCCAACGCCACACCCTCCATCCTCCTCACCTCCCGCTCACCCCTTTCCACCGCCGCCGACGACCAGCCGAAAGTCAAGAAAGCGAAGAAAGGCAAGGAGAAAGACGAGCTCGTCTGCGGCCATGTGGTGTGTAAGACATGCGCGGAGACGATTGTGAAGCCTTCGGGGCGGTGTAGTGTCTGTGAAGCGGGGATTGGGGAGGGTGGGATGATACCGTTGGGGAAGGAAGGTCAGTCGGGTGGCCGTCTTGCAGCAGATTGGTGCTCTTGTTCGGCGTCCCTTGACTGACGGTGATTTAGGGACGGGCTTCGCGGCTGCTGGTGGGGCGGAGGTGAAGAAGGCTACTATCGCTTTTCGGATTTGACCTATATGGCGTTTGATCCTCAACCTTTGACTGGCTCTCCTAATCTGGATCTCATCTCGGACCAGAGCTCATTCCGGGATGTTGGAGCTCATTCTGGATCCCGCGAAGCAAGGATCAGCTTCATGACAGGCCCGATCCGATCAGATCCGTATGCATGCGACCACCCTCATCGAGCAGTCCCCAACCCTCTCCAAACCAGAAGACCCAAAATGATACAAACCGCCGTGAACAGGTAGAAGACACGACCCTCGCCTTTCCGCGCGCTGATCGGATCTCCCGGATCGATTGGTGAGGACAAGGCATCGCGGAGGGGAAGAAAGAGGATGGCGATGAAGAAGTTTGCGACCCAATTGAGGGAGAGTGATAGGGATGCTAATGCTGTGATTGCCTGAGATGCCAATCAGTATCATCTTCTATACCTGTAAAGGGGACACACGGGCGACGGGACCACCTCGGAGACGAGCAGGAAGGGCACAGGTCCGAGGCCGATAGAGAATGACGCCTAGGATCGAGTCAGGGCGAAGATACGGCAGGTTGAGGGGTGACTTACTATAAAGAGGATGATTGCCGCTGCGGAGAGGATACCATATTGATGATCCAAACCCCAAGCGAGGAGAGCGCTGGTGACTGTCATGCCGCCGATCGATGCGAGCAATAAGCCCTTTCTCCCGACGCGCTAGGTTTTGCCAATTAGCTCGTCGCTAGGTGTGAGAACTTGAGCGAGCTCACCTCGATGAGGAAGATCGCAGCGACAGTCATTAAAGCATTCACGAAGGTAATCTGTAACCCGATGGACCCAGCCGAAGCCGGCATGATTGGGCGCAGCACCGGTGTGGAGTAGAACATGACCGCATTGACACCGGATAGCTGTTGCAGGCATAGAATCGAAGCGCAGAGGAGGGTCGGGCCCCGAAGAGACGTATTGGAGAGCAGCTCCCGGAGGGGTAGTTGAGCTTCGGGAGATTGAGCGTGGTCAGGCAGGAGTGAGGAAGCTGCTAGACGGCCCAAGTGATACATGAGCGAGGTCACGGGAGATGAGACGAGAAGCTGACCTTCGTGGTTAGGTACCGGGGAGAGACCGCCGCCATCCACGTCGGAAACGATAGAGGGCTTCCTAGACTGCTCAGAGCCAGGGGTAAAGACTCTCGGGGCAACAGCGATCTGGATGGCGGAGATGATGCCAGAGATGGCGACGATGTATCGCCATTTGCCAGGGATGTCGCCTTTCTGCGCAGCTCAGCGAAGTCGGCCTCGAATACACATATCGACATACCGATCCTGTGAAGAACATCCCCGCGGCCTGCGCCGAGAAGAGACCGATGACAATTCCCATCTGATGTAACGTGCCGACTTGTCCGGCCCTAGCCGAGAGCTCTGGTGAGGAGCGGGCGATGAGGGAGAGGAAGGGCGGGACGAGGCAGATTGCTATGCCCGCAGATACACCGACAACAAATCTGGGCGCGACTCGTGTGAGCACTCACAGCTGAAATAGCTCCTTTACAGCTGAATGGCAGGATTCCTCACCTTCCAGAAGCGAGGATGATCCAATGCGGCGCAATACCCATCCCCAGCACACCCACCACATTCAGGTACCCACTCCACAGGATCCCACCCTTCACACCCTCCTTCTGCACCACCCATGAGCTACCGAGACTCCCTACGAGCCCTCCTACTGTGAAGATGGCGGTGACGAGACCGTAGAGATTCGCGTCGATGCCGATACAGAGGGGGAGACGGGAGGGTGGGGGGAAGGCGGGGGATAGGCAGGTGAGGGAGGTCACGGGGAAGTTGAGCTCGGAGAGGTGGTAGCCATCTAGTGAGGTTTCAATTCAGACATATTCGACAGTAAGGGAAGGGTGCTCACAATACCAAGAGGACCTGTACAGCGGTGGTCAGCGACATGACAGGGGTGGGGGGAGGTTGGGAGGGGCGAAGCTCACGCGCAGGCCCAGAGGATCGAATATATGGCCGGTTGAGAATCAGACATGTCGTACACCAAGTCGATATCACCAAGAAATGCGGGATCGTCGATGAACGAGTACAAGTGGTATTTGGATTGGACAATGTGTAGAGCTTTCCTGGCGCATCCCAAAATCACAAGTGCCACAACGGCGGCGTTTCGAGACGATGATCCCGCCCGGCTCATTGAGCACTTTGGTGATTTTCGTGCTTTTCTTCCTTCATCCTCCTCAAATCCTTTCAACGGACTCACTCAACACAAGATCTTTCAAGCGATATGTCCGACGCCAACGACGGTATGTCCAACTCAGCATCTATCTCTCGCATCTCGCCTCGATCTCGGTAAAGTAGTCATCACTTCTCGCTCCCCGGTCCAGCAATCAGAGCGCAATCAGCCCCTCTCCAGCTCCTTCTAAGCTCTGTCAGCTTCCGGCTACATTCTTGACGCACAATGCCGTATTTCCTTCTCGCCTTTCTCACTTGGTGGCAGTCTTCAGCAGTCAATCTCCTTTCGTCGCGTCTCCAGCTTGCACCCCGTCCTTTCGTAGGATCGTCCGCCTAGTCGGCTTCGAGCTGCATCGGTATTCTCGCCTTATATGACCCTTTCGCCTCCGCCTCGCTTCCACTATCGACTGACGACCATCGACTGACGCCTCGCTCCAACAGTATGGCAAGCAGGCGATGGCTACGGCCGTGATGGCTCTCCCCGTCGCGATGACGGTGGACGCAGCCCCCGCAGGGATCGAAGCAGAAGTCCCGCCCGAAACGGCAATGGCAACGACCGCGGCCGGTACGCTGGGTCCTCTCATTCCTTTTCTTACGGCTGACAGAATGACATTATAGACAGGACGAAGGTCAAGTCAACCCCGGTAACAACCTTCATGTGAGCGGCCTTGCCAGGTCGATCGACATCAGGTACCTCGACGACCTGTTTGGCAAGTACGGCAAGGTGAGAAGACTCATTTATACGTTGATCGTTCCGCTGACTTCCGATTGCAGGTCGCCAAGGCCGAAGTCATGTTCGACCCTCACACCCGTCCGTTTGCTCAGTTTCCTTGAAAGTTCCGAAGCTTGCAGAGATTCCATTTGACGGACGCTCTAGAGGAGTCGCGCGGCTTTGGTTTTGTCAGAATGGAGACCGGCGAAGACGCCAACGCTTGCATCGAGGCTATCAATGGGACGACCGTTGAGGGCAAGGTCATCACGGTAGCTCATGTGCGTCCCGTTCATTCGCAGTACTCGGTGTGATTTTGGCAAGCCGTTACTGACTATTGACGGGCTCCTCAGGCCCGCCGTGGCCGTGCACGCACCCCGACGCCAGGCAGGTACCATGGGGTCAAGATGGACACAGCTCCTCGTTACGGCGGATACGGTTACCAAGGTATGCGGTCCGCCTTGGATCCCCTCATTGCTGACCTTCGCAGACCGCCCGTACCAGCCCAGGTCATACGACTCACGTTACGCCGAGCGCGGACCTCCTCCTCGCGGCCGTCAGTTGTCCGTAATCTTGATGACCTGGACTCACACGCCCAGCAGACGACGATAGACGCTACGATGATAGGCGGTATGATGATCGCCGCTACGACGATCGCCGTGACTATGGACGTGACCGGTGAGCTAGCCAAACAGATCCTCGGATCCGAAATTCAGGCTGAGCACCGCTTACAGCTACGATGATAACCGTAGTGCTCCGCCTCCTGACCGGTAAGTATAGTGCCATTTCTCTAGACAATGTCGTCCACATCAATCTGGGTCGGATCTTGACGATCGGACCTGACCAGCGACCCCTATTACCGTAGTGGTGGTGAGCGCGACAGCCGTGGCAGCACCGGTGGTTATGAGAGGAGGGATGAGAGGCCGCGTTATGACGAGAGGCCGAGGTACTGAACGCAAGCTTTCGTGAAGCCAGCGAGTGTGTATATTCCCTCCATAAAAGAGGCCAGGTGTTCTGTGGTTCCGATGATGATGCATTCATGTGCATGTACACAGCATACTCAATTACGCTGTCTGTGGCTTCCGTACATACCAGAGCGCCCATCTTGGATACAAGGTGTCAAGCGCCTGTGGCAATCTTCGCCATTCTTAGGCTGATCCACTATCTCGACAAGGAGGCTCTCAACTCCTTTTTGAGCCGCAGGAGGGTACGCGTCATGCCATGAGGCCCTGCATAGCTCCAAGATTACTCGACCTCCCTCACGTCATATTGCATTTCCGATGATCTGTTGCAAAACGGTGTATGGTATATCAATGAGGGTATCTACAAGCGTCCAGGCAATCCCAAGGAAACATACGGAAATCTGTGTGCTACCGATCACCGCTACGGATCATAAACCTAATGGAACCCATTCGCGCCTTCGACCCACGACGGTAACTGTGAAGCAGGGGTTGGACATCGAAATAACCGTACCGTGCCAGAAGTATCGAATCCACTAACAGCGACGACCATTTCGACCTGGGCTCAATCAGCATTCCTTGTATGGGGTTGCTTGAGAGGACCGGCTCACAGGGTGGAAGACCAGAGAAGCGGCACTGGGCATGAATCCCGGAGGTCGAACCGGCGCATTATAACTGGATGCGAGTGGTATGGGGATCGTCGAGAGCGTCTTCGGATTCTGCGGATCCGAGAAACCTTGGACGACCAGACGCTGGCGGGTCGAATGGCCTGCTGGAGCGGATGTGCTATACGGTATTCAAAAAAGGACAGGCATTATCATTAAACGGACTGACGTAGCTAAGACAGGTGCACCGGTATGCACAGCGAGCGCCATGAGGCCGTGTGGTTGCGCTACCGTCTCATACAATGGCGCTTCGAGTTGCCGGACATCCCATATCCGTACCTCGCCGTTCATGCTTCGCCTAGATCAGCCCTGATTCCCATTCGCTGAGATCACATCCAACGCACCTCCCAGTCACAAGCTCCCTCTGACCGCCACGCTGAAGATGAACACTCTGGATCCAGGTATGATGACGTCTCCATGTCCGCAATACCACATTCCCTGAATCCTCGATCCGATTATCAAACAGGCGGACTACGCCGTCCCCGAAACCCGCAACAAAAATATTCCCATCTGGCTCATCGGAAGCTATAGCCGTCAGGTTGGCTCCGGCCTGCGTCGCAATGTTCTGCAGCCAATCAGTCAGAAAGGGATCCGAGGTATGGCCGAAGGCATTACCCGAATAAGCTGCTCATGGTCGGCGTCCCACAGCCTCACGACCTTCATATCGCCGCCGACCAGCAGATGACCCTTCTGCTGCTCCCAAGCGGTCAGGACTCCACTGGTGTGTCCCACAGGATACAGGTCGGACACCGCGCGGAATGTTGAAGCGAGTTCGGCCTCACCCGGGACTTCGTAGTCTCGCCATATCCGTACACTGCCTTCGCCTATTGATTCGAGCTTGTCAGCAGCAACATCGGATTATGAGTCTTGCTTACTCGATGCGGTGAGCATGAGAGACGAAGTCATCTCGTTGATGAAGTGGATACTCGAGATGCTGCTGCCAAGAGCGTTTTGGTTGCTGAACTTGCTGAGACGAGTCCGGTTCTTCCAGTCCCATATGCTGCATCGAGAGTCAGCGCTCATAGCTGGCATCTCAGGCAAGACATACCAAATATTGTCGGCATCGTCGGTGACACCCAAGATCGAGTCATAGGAGTGAAACGCCAGCTGCAACGGCCAAGCATCATTATGAAGCGCTCCAGCATCCTTGTCCCACGCGTGGAAGGCTAAACACCAATAGCGTAAGCGCTATATCTTGAAGACTGGGACTTCACTGACCCGCAAATGCCTCATTCGCCCTAGCATTTTCGACCAAGGTCTCATTACGCACATGCCTCCACGCTTGTTGGTTGTACGTCGTGCTTCCAGGTTCGTGTGTGTCAGGAACCTAAATGTACGTCAACCACAGTTGAAGCCGTCCCTCAGCTCACACACCTGCATCTGCGGCTCGCGGTAGTACTCCACCGCCCAGTCGAAGAATCCGCTCCGCAGCGGCAAGACATCGTCTTTCACCTCTCTCGCCACCTGTCCTATACCTAGATCGTTCGGACGAGGCAGACCGTTATTGGTCATCCGCCCATCCGCGTCGCCGCCAGCTTGAGTACCTTTCAATCGTCGGATGCGTAAGCGCTCCATGTCCTCCTCGGTCAGTGCTTCGATGACTGAAACAGCGTCGATAGGTAATTGATCGAAGTGTGAGCTAATGCTCAAGCCAGTCCGTGAGCGCATCTGCGCATTCAGCATGCCCACGGATGTCGAGTGAGGCAAGCGGTGATCATCGCCAAGTATGCGTTCGTGTGAAGCATCGGGATATGGGGAGTAGTACAGCGTGTCTCCGCCTGGTTGAGGAGGCAGACCGATGCTCGACGAAGGCATTTTCGGTGAGGAAGGTGGTTCGGAAGACGCCTGATGATAGAATCCCGTCATCGATGCGAGGCTGTGCAACGCGCTTGCTACAGAACCATTGCGCTTGAGGGTTGAAGATCCATTGATGGACGTGTCGGTGCCGGTCCGCTTCATATCTGGATGAGCGTCTTCCATATGGTTCAGATGGCGTCCGCCATTTGGCAGTCCCTGTGATATTTGGTGTGCGTTGCTCTGTGGCCGCCTCCGTCCTGCTACGATGCGCTGCAGCGCCGATTCCCTCACCCGGCAGAACGCTGAGTCGAGGAGAAGAGCCACGATATAGTCGACCACCGTGGAAGCCGTAAGCGCTACCTCGGCGTGAGGATCTGCCGAAAGGTCCAGGAGAGTCTCGAAGAGAACCTTGAAGCTGCTGACTAGGGTCAGGTTGTGATTATGCTCCTCGGGTGACCGGTTTTCATCGCTGACCCAAGCTTCCAGCGCTTCCGCGAGGGCATCGGATGGCTCGTCCGATCCGGCCTCAGCGGCCTTGAGAGCGGCCTCGTGCTCGTAATATGCCCAAGCAGCACAGACGAACCATCCTCGCCACTCGCGTACCACGCAGCTGATAAGTACGACGAGCTCCTTTCGCACCACCGGACTTGCATCCTCCTTCACCGACATCATGCAGGCGAAAGCCACTCCCGCTTCCGTCTCAAGCTGGTTGGCTTCGGATACCCCAAGCTGCGCTCCTGTACCACCACCGCCTCGAGGTTCTGGTGATCCGATAGGTGCGCTCGATGCTCCGAGCAGCGTGCTGAACGCGTATAACGCGGCAGCTCGGACTTCAACGGCAGTGCTATTCCGCAGTAAGTTGATCAGATCGGTCTGCCGCTGATTCTGCATGAACATCGCCTTCGCGTCATCATTATCGGCCCACAGCTGAGCGATACAGAGCAGACACCAGGTCCTGAGTAGCCAATCATCCTCGTGAAGCCTTGCGAGACAGTGATCGAATAGATTGATGGCGAGACATGCGGTTTGGCCCGGACGAAAGTTGCGGCAGAGAATGCTGAGGATGAATGCGCACATCGCTCGATGTTCTTTCGTATTTCTGATGACGAGTGGAGCGCCACCGACGGGGTAAGGTGAAAGAATCTGTGCGAAGTAATTATATCCAGCATCACGTAGCAGATCAACTTGACAGGATTTGTCGACAGCGAGTATTCGGGCCCAGATGAATATCAGGACAGGCTTGAGCTCGACCGCTGGTGACTGCAGGAGTTTCTGAACGTACGGGAAGATGCCGATGGATAGGGAGAGGTGAACAGCCCATGGGCCAAGATCGACGAAGCGAGACAAGAGGAGGAGGGCCCGTAATCTATGTGCTTGAGAAAGAAGGACTTGCAGGACGATGGGTAGCTGCTCTGGCGGTGAGCGGGGTGAGCGGTGATGAACGGATTTGGAGCGTGAAGATCGGAGAGATAGTTGAGTAGAGACTGAGCCTCCGTGTTGGAGCCAGACCTCGAAGGCCTTGAGATGTTGTGCGAAGAAGGTCGACGGACGATATGTGCTTAGCGGCGGCGCTGTCGACCGCCCAGATTCTCTCGCCAATTCCAGCTCAAGCAGTTCGGGTAGCTGGGACAGACACTCGTCCACCGCAAGATCCCAAGAATGCCAGAGAGGATGATTATGTGTTGTGGGAAGTTCGGGAATTGACATCGGTGTACAGTGGTAAGTCGCCATGATCCGCTGAGCCAGGAGGAAGTTGCGAAAGAGCGCCGCAACGAGCAGATCCTGCCGAAATAGCCTGTTGAACATCTCGCGCGGAAAGGATGACCACGCTATGGTATCCGTGACCGCAGTGAAAATCCAGCTCAGCTCGCCCAGCGGTGTTCTCCGGTCCTTCAGGTCACCCGGTATCCGCATGACCATATCCACCGTTATCTTCGAGCGTGGATCATTACTGTTCATATTGATGTTGCGTTTCAACGGATCTTGTAGGACGAAATGTCGTAGAGAGGTTTCTATAGGCGAGCTAAGGCAACAAGTGAAGAGGTCGGCGGGGAGGTCGGGTGACATGGGTAGTACTTGGTAGGCCGTACATGCAGCGAGATGAATGGCGTCGGCATATGATGATCCAGGGAGATCGGAATTAGGATTTGCTGCGGCTGCTTGACGAGCTTCGGTGTCCTTTCGCTCGGCCTGCTTGCCGAAGTTGTTTAGGATGTTACCGGCGCCGGAGCATTCCCAAAGATATATGCAGGGACTACCCAGTCATCAGAATGGGAGTCACTTGAGCCGCAGGAAATGCTCACCTCCCCAGCCAGTCTTGGAGATCGTACAAGCTGACGGGGATGTATTGGGTGTAGTCTGATTAAGTCAGCGAATTCACCGGGACGCCTGCCGCCGGCGCCCCAAGCTGTCATGCTGAGTCCAGCTCACTTTTATTGAACACCCAGATCTCCCCGGAAGGCGTCGGCTTCGGCACTCCATGTCCATTGTAGTAAAACACAGTCCGTTCATCCCTAGCAGATCTTCTCAGATTCAGACACTGTTTCTTCGCTTCCTCGAATGATGGGTCAAGGTGCTAAGCCGAATCATTAGCTGCAGCTTCGGATCGAGAGTAGTGGCTGCTCACACATCTGTACTTGACCTTCGGATTCAGAGTCTCAAACTGCTGTTGGAGATCTGCGATGTCATAAGCACCGATACGAGTCCCGAAGTCAGCACGCACTGCGTCCAATAGCCTCAATCGCTTTCGTCGAAGGCAGCGCTGTAGGATCGAGCCAGCATTCAAGCTTCGCGCAAGGGTTCGTCTTGACCACATCCGGCGGGTCGACTCCGATATTCAGACAAATGAATAATCCAGCATTGAAAGTCTTCAACCGTGACTTTAGCCGCCATGGTACAGCTGTTCCCGGCCGTCACCAAGTGGTCAACAGTTCCAAATTCAGCAATGACTTGCCGTAATCCTCATCGCTCCGTCCCTTCCCCTTCCGCCCTCGATGCCGTCTCGTCGTCCAGTATTGAAGCGCCGCACTCGGGTCCGCCAATTCGTCCTCGTCATCATCTTTGTCAAGGATGGCCTCATGCTCGTATACTTCGGCGGGATAGGCGGGATAGGCGGAGAGATGTTGTGAGGTAGATGCTTCGTCCCGAGCATACGGGAGCGACGCGGCTTCGCTTGCCATTGCGTACTTCAGGAAGAGGGTACCGTACACCCATCAGGATCATGAGTCCTCGATGGAGTGCATGCCAAAAACGTTGTGGAACGTCATTACGAACCACTTCTGCTTTTAAATGATCCTCCCTTGTTAGATTGGGTGGAGGCATCATCCCCTTCCTGGCAAATCTCATCCACTTAGCATCGCAGTGCAGAGATTCGCTATCTCCTAGGAGGCTTTGCTGCTATCCTTCGCGCTCTTGCAATTTCGCATCCCGCTGCAATCTCGGCGCTCGATCCTGGTCTACCGGGGTCCTTCATGTCCGACGATGAATTTATGATGGAGGTTCGTCCCCCGCTGCCCTATCCCTTCGACTCTCAGAAGCATTTTTTGATCCCATATCTCCACGTCTGATGAGACGGCTGATGTGATATCCTTTTCACAGGATGCTGCAGACGATGAGGTCTGTGTACACGTGAGAGTCGCGGAAGCATGCTGAAACCAGGGTCCAGGAGTATGATTTTGACTACGATGACGACGACGAAGCCGGGATGGCGGACACGACGGGAGACGTGGAGAACCAGTACTACAAGGCGAAGTGTTAGTCTTCCAAGCTGGCCATCAGCTTCTTACTGATGTGGAGTTTAGCGCTGAAAGAAGATGACGCGGAATCGGCATTGAAGGCGTTCAGGACGATAGTCGATAATCAGCCGGACAAGGGGGAGTGGTGAGTCTTTAGTGCGGGGCTACGCAGCACAAGGAGTGGAGTATAGCATCCTTTCTGACTTGATCTTTCAGGGGCTTCAAGGCGTTGAAGCAAATGACGAAAATGAACTACCTACACCTGCTTCGGGCTGAACGGGCCTTGGAAACCTACCGAGAACTGCTGAGCTATACAAAGGTTCGTGCTTACTCGTTATTTTCAGCTGTCCCCTTCAGCCGCAAGTAACGAGCTGCGAGCTGATGATCTCTTCAGAGCAACGTGACGAGGAATTACGCCGAGAAATCGATCAATAATATCCTGGACTACGTTGGAGGGGAAGGCAAGGTGGGCCAAATCAGGATGCTCATACGGATACTCCTGAATATCCGCGATAGCACGCCAACCTCTCGCCTAAAGTTCCGCTCGATACACTAGAGGAGTTCTACGAAGCCACAAGGACAGCATGCGAAGAAGCGAAGAATGAGGTCTGTCATTCGCACCTGGACATCCCCCGTATACTCACACGTTTATTATCGCACAGCGATTATCCACGAAGTCGAACCTGAAGCTGGGGAAGCTGTGGCTGGATCGAAGGGAGTATGCCCGCTTACAACCTGTGGGTGCCCAATCGTGTTGGATCTTGGCCAAAGCTGGGTCACTTGATTGATCACTGATCACCCGTATCAGATCCTGAAGTCACTTCATGCGAGCTGTGCACCAGCGGCAGGAGCGAGCTCGTCCGAAGATCAAACGAAAGGGTCTTTGCGTACGTCCCTCTGGTCGTCACCGAATGAGCTGATCGTTTCGCTCAGTATTGGAGCTTTACGCGATCGAGATTCAGATGTACAGCGAGCTGAAGGAGACCAGAAAGCTCAAGGTTAGACCGGCCGACGTATCAGCATCGGCCTTGTTGACGATCCTCTCTAGGAGATCTATGGTGCTTCCATGCAGGTCAAGAACGCCATCCCGCATCCCCGTATTGTGGGAGTCATCCGCGAATGCGGAGGAAAGATGTGGATGATGGAGAGTGAGCGGATTGGGGGGCTTATGCAGATCAGCAGATCTGAATGATGCCTATATCTCGCTCATGCTCATGATCTCTTAGAGGCATGGGACAAAGCGTCAACCGATCTGTTCGAATCCTTCCGCCAATACGACGAATCAGGCTCGCCGCAGCGGATACAGGTCCTCAAATACCTTGTCCTTACGTACATGCTCATGGGGAGCGAGATCAATCCCTTCGACTCTCAGGAGACCAAGCCGTGCTTGTCTCTGATCTAGCGACCGGCCTCGGCTGACGGTATGGATGCGTACAGGTACAAAAACGATCCTCAGATCACCGCTATGACCAGTCTTGTATCAGCATATCAACTGAGAGATGTTCAGCTTGCAGAGCAGATACTAAAAGGTCGGTGTCCCTTTCTAGTCCATGAGCCTCATTGACTGATGTAATCCCCAGCGAATTGCGCTACGATCACCAATGACCCCTTCATTCAGTATTTCATCGACGACCTCCTCCGTTCCCTTCGCACTCAATATATAATGGACATCATTAAGCCCTACACTCGCATGGAGCTGGGTTTCCTGGCAAAAGTGTGCCATAGTCGGCTCACATAACCCAGCGCTGATGTGTGCAAAGACGCTGAATGTAGCTCGTCCCGAGGCCGAAGCTCTGGTAGTCTCCCTCATTCTCGATAATCGGATCAAGGGAAAGATTGACCAGGTCAATGGACTGCTCGTGCTGGACAGATTGTGAGTTGTTCGGTCGTACTCTCGGGATACCGCTGAGGTCTGGCAGTAATGTAACGGCAACCAAGCGGTACCAAGCGCTGGACGGCATGACCAAAGAGCTGCGATACCTGTCGGGCAAGATCATATCGGAAAAGGTAGCGAGAGAAGGTGGCAGATCATGGGGTGGAGGACTCGCTGCATTCGGCTAAGTTGACAGGGATCAGGATTTACCCTTTTGGTTGTTCGTAGCATTGTAGCATACCTGTATCATCATGTCCATCTGTTCCCGGCGAGAAGCGGCCGGAAGCAGCTATGGACCCGAAGAGCAGCTGAGCTGCCTCCGGTCCTGCGGTCATGTTCTCGAATACACCTTTTTTTCGACATCCCTCTCGAGGTCCCTCACGATTACACTGCAGCATGTACATCCCATGGAGACTCATCTTCGGCCTGCTGCCGTCCGCAGCTCCCCCATCTTTTGTCTCAAAGAGCAGGGATACCACCTTAGTCATCCCTGGGAGTCGCCCTCCATTCGCTTTACCCATCACAGCGCAACTTGCCGGCTTGTCCATCGAGATGGACAGATGGCCCGATTGGGTGGGTCCTGCTGTTGGGAAGCCGAACCTCTTCTTCAATCAGCTTCTACAGAACTTAGCGGACCGGACTGGCGAAGGAATCATCATCCGTGTCGGAGGTAAGATCACCACACCCAAGCCGAGCAATGGATGACGAGGGTAATCTAGCCGACAGCGAAGACCGAGCGCACCTCGACCTATGCTACGAAGTGTACAACTCCACCTTCCCACCGCCGACAGACACTGTCCCCGTACCCGAGGCATCCTCCATCGCCATCGGCCGCGACTTCTATGCCTTATCCGCAAACCTCCCCGCCGGAACCCGATTCACATGGGGACTGAACCTCAAATTCCTCAACCTCTCAGAAACGCTCGCTCAAGCTCGTCTCCTCGCCGATACTTTCCAAGGCTCTCGTGCGGATCAGCTCAAGCATGTGATACTGGAGAACGTGGAGATTGGGAATGAGCCTGATCTCTACTACTACTCAGCCTCCGGATTCGGCGAGTCGTGGACACCGCACAATTACTCGGAGGTGTGGAAGAAGCATGCCAAAGCTGTGAGCGAGGTGGTGAACCTCTCGACGGACAAGACGAATGGGATCCCGACGCTCTGGATGGGGTCATTCACGGTGATCAATATGATGATGGTATGGACGCCGACGGCGGTGCTCGAGAGTGGGTTGTTGGATGGGGAGAGCGGGAAGTACGCGTCGACGTTCTGTGAACATCATTATAATGGCGTGTTTGGACGGGATAGGTTGCCAGGAGTGGGGGAATTGATGGATAAGGCCGGGGTGAGGGGGAATTTGTCGCTCTTTGCGGAGAGTATAAGGGTGTCCAGGGCGTCGGGACTGGATTTTGTTCTGGTAAGTAAGGTCAGACCGAAATATTGCTGATCAGGCAGGGTGAGACGAGCTCGTATGCCAAGTGAGCGGTTCTACAAATGCTCTCATCGTTCACCCAGCTGACCGACAGCCACGGCGCCCCCGGCACCTCCAACACCGCCGAGGCTGCCATCTGGGCGGTCGACTACATCCTGCACGCCGCCTCCATCGGCATCGACCGACTCTACCTCTCCAACGGTGTCGGATACCGGTACAACCTCCTCCAACCCATCTCCGGTGCTCCTAACGACGGCCTAAACCTCACTGACAGACCACATATCTTGCCTATCTACCATGCGTTCCTCTTCGTCAACGAAGCGATAGGGTTGAATGGGAAGGGCCGTCGGATCGCCGAGATCAGTACGACGGATACCTCGTTAGCGGTATATGGCATCTGGGAGGGGGAAGATCTCAAGAGGCTGGTATTCATCAATTCGGAGGTGTACCTCCCGGATCAGGGGAAGAGAGGAGTCATACGGGTCAAGCCGTTTGTGGCCTTATCGGCGCAGGAAAAGGGCGCGACGCTCAGGAGGCTGTATACGCCGTACACCAGCGCGTATTCGGGACTGTGAGTGGACATCTGACGGTCAGGTTCGGGATTGATGTGAGGTAGGACGTGGGCGGGTCAATCGTTTGATACGACGAGTGGCGTGCCGGATGGGGAGGTACAGGAGGAGGTGATACATGACGAGGATTTGGAGATCGAGGCGTCTTCGGTGGTGCTCATGACTTTATGAGAAGATCAGGATTGATGTATAGTATGAACGGGATTGGACTGGACTGATGCAGTGAGCGTTCACTCTTTTGGCACAAAGCGAACGGCATGGGTGGAACAATGCATGCGAGACGACATGTACAGGCTCATCATCGCGGAAAGGGCAATCCTCTCTACCGACGACCGAGGTACCACCGGAGTCGACGTATCCGTACCCATAGCCCTCCTCGATAGCTTTCTAGCCCCCTAATGTCACATCCCCGCTACTGAATCCACCTTCGGACGTAATCCTTGGTCCCAATCTCGCTCTCATACGGCTCAGAAGCCGCACCTGCACCAAAAGCTGTTCGGCTGGACATCCAAAAGCCTTCTTAGTGGTCAGCATGGCATCGTGATTCATTAGCCTAGCCGGAACGGATCGGTCGTGCTTTGGCGACTGCTAGTGTATCGAGGCGAGTAGCGGCCTTGTCCTCAGGATCCCGTTCGAAGGTGCCGAGTCACACGATCTTGCATGGTGGGGCAAGTCATCCGGATGATACCGGGCGTACTCGGGCAGTGAAGGGGCGATGAGGGAGGCGACTTCTGTACAAGTGACCGATACGCTGGGATCGCGATGTGGATGAATTCAAGGCATTGAGGAGGCCTCGGAGTTAGTCAGAACATTCGGGACTCAAAATGCAAACCAGGTTGGAGATTACCTCACTCAGTCTGATGTTTTGATTGAAAGCAACACGAACGGTTGGATCCTTATGCAGACTCGATGAACCATGAATCGTAATAAGTTACTGATCCAGGTTCCGACTCAAATAACAAATGAGCAGCTTAGCTTCCACATCCCTATGCTTTCAGGACTCTGCCATTCAAAACGCGGTAACATGCTGGACTAGTAACTGTTAACACCTACATCAATAATCCGTCCATCTACCGCAATCACTCTTTGACCACACGCTGAGTATTCCTCCTCGCGATGAGAACCAGCCTGGCATTCTCAATCCTGGCTCGTACCGCTGCGTGGGACCACGCTGCACGACAGATACGCATCTCGTATAGGCGTGCGGGAGGCCTGTAGGTGAACTGCGCAGGTCCCGAGGATAGACCAGGCGCTTTTCTGTGATTGATAAGCTCTGTATGCAAGACGTCAGGCAGGAGCTCACGATTAGCGAAGGAGACCGACGAGGCGGCGGATCGTGAATGACGTTGGGGCGTAGGTGATCATGTGGATGTGGATGTGAGAAGAGGAAGGGATGAACAGTCCGAAAGGTGTCTTGCGTATGTCGAACTTTGTACGGTCAGTCGATGTCGTGACGACGTTTTGGTCTCCGGGTCGGGAAGAAGGGTGACATCCTTTGTTATATGGAGCTGCGACGCCTCTTCCGTGTACGATCCTCATGTAACGCTTCTACTGAGGACTCTCGGACGGCGAAGGCTAAGTGGAGTGAAGCGAAGGCGCAACCTTGAGTAGGTCGGACGCGCAGGGGGCTGTCGGATCAGTGATGGTACCTCAAACCGTATCCGTCGGATCAATCCAACGAACCCTCCCCCCCTTCCCGCGTCATCGACCGCTCAACCAAATGACGTGACCGGTCCAGTCACCTGGTCGAATAGAAATCCAACTCTTTGTTTCCTAACTCCTCTTTCAGTCATATCCGGTCATCCAAACCTCTCACTTTCGCACTCTCCATCCACAGGAAATTATGAACATGTCCACCGACCAGAACGAGAAACGCATGCTCGGAGGCTACAAAGCGTCAGTTTCCTCCTCGGGAGCCTTCGAGAGTTGCTGATTCGATCCTGTCACGGGTAGTGCGCTGCACAACCCGAATGTGAGTACCTACTACCCCGATGATATCCGCTGGTACCGTCAGCTCATGTGTTTGATCAGGTGTCCGACGAAGCCAAAGAGCACGCTACCCGAGTCAGTACTGCTTTCTCCATCACATAATCACACTCCGACTCTCGTATGAGCTGAAGCGGACAAGGTTCTCGCTGCGCACGGCGAGAATGTCGACAAGTCCGACCTCCCGCCTCCCCACAAAGGGCACGAACACCATCACCACGAGCACGGGCACGAGCATCACGTCACCCACGAGTCTTCCGGGTACCAGGCGGCTGTCGCGGACGAAGGCGAGGGGGATCAGCATGATCATAGGGTGCTTGGCGGGTACAAGGCGTGAGTCCGTTAACCCCGGCTCGGATCGGTTGACGAAGTGGCTGATGTGTATGGTACGACAGGACGGTGAAGAACCCGAATACCTCGGAGGAGGCCAAGGAGCACGCTGCGGAGGTGCTAGCCGAGCACGGCGTGATGGTTTGAATAGCCCATGCGAGGTCAGACGAGTCAGGCGGTCGAGATGCAAGACATCGCTGTTGTTGAAGGCGTACAATCATTCTCGCCTATCTGGCTAGCTGGCAGGCCTAGTTGGGAGCTTCCCTATCGCCTCGGACATACATACATATAGATATATATAAAACGTCTTGCATCTTCACTACAGGTGCTCGAATCTCAACAGATTAATAGTCGGAGTCTCCACTGTTCTGTGTGTCTGCTACAAAGTCCATAACCTTCGACAGACATTGCGAGCCACGACGACGGCAACGACTCGATTGGTAGCGACGGCCCGCTATCAACCCAAATCAAGTCACACCGATCCGATCGCAACAAGACTCCGTATAGTGACGGCTACAGACCTCACCTACACCTCACGATCATTATATCCTCTCGACAATCCATCTCGTCACTCTAGACGTCCCCATCAACGTCGTTCAACTCCCATCAAAATCCTTCATATCTCATCATGTCTGATTCCCTCTCCTCTCTCGCCAAGACCGTCCCTACTCTAAAGGGGACCGAAATCTTCACCAACTGGCGGAGGGCGAACACATCTTATCTGCTCGAGAAAGGCGCACACCGAGTGTTCAAGGGAAGGGAGACGGAACTCCTCAGGGATGTCCATTACATTCCCGCCGCACAATTCAACATCCTATTGGCCCGGCAGACTGCAGAGAGACGGATGGACAATCAACTTGCCAGAGCGCACGATGCGGAAAGGCAAGACCAAGCTCGACATTGTCTATCAAGGCGTCCTTCCCTATGTCCAGATCCGCACCACCTCTCCATCGGCCTATCCTTCATCTTCAAGTCTCAGAACCGAGGAGAATGGGAGAGTTGACGGAGACGGAGACGGCGTCGGCGAGGCAACGATCACGCAGATCGTGCACGGACCCGGCGGTGCTGAGCACAGACCCGGCGGCGCAGCCACTGCGTTCAGGGGAGAGATCTAGCTCGACGGCGAGCAGTTTAAGGGGAGTGTTGAAGGCGTATATTCATACTCGCCTGACCAGCTAGCTCAGCTTCTCCATCACTTCGGACATTTATACCTACGAGATACATATATAAAACGTCTTGCATCTTCACTACAGCTGTGGGATCCGGAACCGAACCGCCGGATTTCCCGGACCGTGACGTAATTCTGCCACCCGATTGCTCACCTACGCAGTCTATTGCTGGAATCGCGTTTCATGTGCAGGGCGGTACCAATGTCAGCAGCTTCGCCCATTTTGGCCACTGGAGTGTCGTTAGCTTCGTTCTTCATCTCTTCACAGTTCTCAGATGCTCCGTAGATAGTTATTCCATCGGAGATTCTTCTTTCTTTCTGACTTTTCGGCGATTTGTCATAAATGCAGTTGGGAATATGGGCGCTTTCGATCGGTTGCGAGGAGACCAAATCACCCATGGCTGTAGGTGTCGTGGATCTACTGTGCCTGTGCCCTCCTCTGTCTCCCCTCTCTCCAATGATGCTTGATTTCTGCGAAATCTCCTCTTCTTCTCGTATGCGTCCTCCTTGGTCTACCTTCTTCGCCGTGCTTACCTTGTCTGCTCCCATTAACAATGTCCCTTCTTCTTCTCAGCTGATCTTTGCAGATTGGGGTAATCACACCGGCACCATCGACTGGTGCGAAACCAATTACACCCACACACCCTACATCGCAGAATTCATAAACACTCTCACAAATGTCCCCGTCATCCTACTCGGCCTCTATGGCGCCGTCATCTCCACCTTGAACGGAATCAATCGGCGGTATATCCTATGTTACCTCGGTCTGAGCCTTATTGGGATAGGGAGTATTGGGTATCACTGCACGTTGACGTGGAATTGGCAGTTGATGGATGAGATGCCCATGGTGCGTGTGGTCACTCGAGCTAAAACGGAGGAGGCAAGACTCATGCCATGAGAATAGATTTACGTGGTGTCGTGGTCGACGTATCTATCCTTCGATACACTGCCATCTTTCGCACCTCGATTTAGGCTGTATGGTCCTGCCCTCTTGCTTTCCTGGTGCATCTTCGCCACTCTATCCTAGTGAGTCCCCGTCCTTCTCATGCCCCTCCCCCTGCCTCCCAGGCTACACTATTTACTCCTTCTTCGACTGCATGGCGCTGACGCATCCGCTAGCCTTTATCTTCCCAACCCAATCTACCACCAAATCGCCTTCTCAATCGTCTCCCTTGCGGGAATCATCCGGAATGTCATGCTCATCCGCCGTCTTCCCCCGGATCATGTTGCCAAACCGCTCGTGACCAAGACGATGGGTCTCGGACTCCTCATCTTCGCTGGCGGGTTTGCAGTTTGGAATATGGACAATATCTTCTGCGCGCAATTGACGGCGATGCGAGAAGTGATTGGCTGGCCGGGATTCCTCCTGCAAGGTGCGACACGTTTCCTTGAAAACAATTGATATTTGTTGACGAGTGTTCCAGGGCATGGGTGGTGGCATCTGATGACTGGTTACGGCTCGTTCTTGATATTCACCGCCGCAATCTGTCAGTTGCCTCTACTCATCCTGTGAGGCCGAGCTAAGTCCGCATAGACCTGCAACTAGCTATCAAAGTGTCGCCCGACGCATTCACATTCGACACCAGCGCTTTCTTCCCGCTCGTCACGCCTATCATGCCCAAAAAATTGGCTTCTAAGGAGATCAATGGGGGCCCTTGAGCGAGAGACAGCAGAAGACAAAGAGAAGAGCGGTGACGATCGATGGGAGATAGCAGTAGATAAGGACTGCTGTGTGTGTGTCGGTAGAGAGGGGGTGGATGAGGAGGATGACGATATGAATCTGAGGGATCGGAAGGTGAGAAGGTATCAGCAACAAGCTGTTTGCCGAGGTATCTATCGGAAGGTTATGAGACATTTGTATAACGCTCGACTGCATGGCACCAAGTCAGACGGCTGCGACTGGCATCGGAGCCTTGCTGCCATGATCTTAGAGGGCGGACTTAGAGTATTTCCCGCTGTCATTGGTTTAGAGGGTGAACGGGTTTGCAGGAAAAGCACAGACTGGCCACGCGACCATAACGGTCTCGAGGGTTGATTTTTGTCTGTTTGCATATATTGCCTCTGCTTCCAACTGCTTTTCAAACCCTCTCAGGCAAAAGTGTCTTCAGAGCTAGTGTCTCAGCTTCTCCCAACCATGTGCCGATGACTTAGGACGTGCTGAATCCCTATCATGTCCACAGCGGTCAGTCTGCTGCCTTCAACTTGCACAATCGCTCACCATCCTCCTAGCCATTGGCGCGGATTGAGGGTCACTACCGCGTACGCTTCGCCTCTTGCTTCCGCAAGCCTCGCAGTAGCTGATTTATGAGTGTCCTAGAGGTCATTGACGAAACGATGGTTCGAGCTCAATCTCCGCGCTGTCGTCTGCACCTGCACAATGACGGCAGTGTCGACGTTCATCGTAACAGGTGAGCTCGGTTGTTCAGACTGTACCGAGTGATGGCTGATAGTGCACTTTAGGGAGCATATTGACCTTCTTTGTCACGCTTCTCGCTGCGGCCATGGCGTATCCGGTGACGGTGTATCCCATCTTGGCGGCTCGGAGATCCCTCGTTACTAGTGGGCTGAGGTTCTTTACGTTTTCGGAGCTCAGCTAACGGCTCAAAGCCCCGTCGAGACTGAGACCACAAACGTCACTGTCATCCCTCATGTTCTCAACCATCACCTCCCGTCGTATTCTCTGCTTCCTCGCAACCTATGTCTCTTACGGCACGACGCTTTCGACCGTTTACTGCTTTCTGGTGACTTTGGGAAAGCCAAGTCGTGAATTTGGGCTGTGGTCACCTACGCCGTCAGTCAGGCCCTTTCGTCAAATTATACAATTTTAACTGAAGGGGGTTTGGCGCAGACGACATCCCTGGCATCTGAACGAGCGATACATCTTCCTCGTATTCGGCAACTCCCTGCTCTTCCTCTTGCTCGGGATACAAGACCTGGTCAAGCGCCGGACAGATCCTGTCTGGCCACGCAAGAAGGTGTGTAGTCATTGCTAAGGTCATCAGATATTGTATGCTGACCGAGGATGCTTAGATACCGTTGTGGATCCTTACGCGTGAAGCGATCCCTGCGTCAATGGACCGAGCTCTCCAGATCAACTCCACCTGGTGCATCGCGTATAGCCTTGGATCCTTTGTGATGCGAAGATGGATCTGGCGATTCGTCCTGGCGCACTTTGGCGGACTGTTGCGGTACGTCATAGATCGACACAGGTTGGACATCCCGCTGATGAAAGTGCAGACCTTTCATCATCAATTTCACCAGGTCGTCCCGCAATAGCATCACATGGTCCCTCATTCCTCACCTGCTGCTACTGGAGATGATGTCGGTCTTTGCGATGAGGATCCCATCAGCTGTTGTGAACACGCATGTCACGCAAGTGAGTCCATTCGGATCTGAGCAAGGCCTTGATGCTGAGTGGGGCGTAGCCATTCAATTTCGACCCTTTCATCCGGAAAAGCGCGCTCACGCCGGATCGATACCTCCTCGCCGCGCTCAAGTCACAAAATACATATCACCTCGTCCGCTTCCGTCTTCACCCTGGGATAGCGTAGACTGATCCTGTTCCAAGCATTTTACCCTCATGGAGCTCCTTCGTATTTCACACGATCCCGTCCGTCGGGAAACCATCTTTAGCGATATATCCAAAACCCCTCTCACCCATGAGATCTGGACAGAGCTCCTCCTTCATCTCGGTCGAGTCAATCACAACCTCGTCACACGTGGCGGCTCACGACCGCTCACTACTTCAGCTGTACCTCAAGCTGTTAAGCCACCAGATCCACGTGCCATTCCCATCAAGCAAGCCGATATCTTCCGGCCGGTCGTCAAGAAGCCTACGACTTTTGGCTTGTCACTGCTCGATGGTCCTGTCGTTAGGGCGGTACCTCCGGAGCCGGTCATGAGGGCGACTCAGGCGACTATGCAGATCGAAGGGAAAGCGGTGGAGAAGGCGAAGAAATTGCAGAGCGAAGTCGTTGGCCGAATCGAGGCGACGCCGACGGGGCATACTGCGCTTGGCGAGGCGGCAGGCTGGATCGATGCGGTATATGGCTGGGTGGGAGGAGAGTGGGCGAGAAGAAGTGTCGAGCGGAGTTTGCCAGACCCAGACGTTGTTCGCCTGATTGTCGACAGTACGTGCTCACCGAGATTTCACTTTTCTGGCTGACTTCACCTGGACTACCAGTCTTTGCGACTTTGGCGGTAGCTTCGACGGAAGAGGATACCTACGGACACGTCCAGCAGGTCCTCCCGGCGACTCTCGAGGCTATCGTGCGCTTCCGGTCCTCGGTTGCGTCGTTTGAAAGCGAGTTAGTAGCGCAATCGGTGTTGCTTGGACGAGGGCAGGGCGCCGCAGTAGCTGAGGTCCAAATAAGGCTCGGCGCACCTCAAGCAGGTGCGGAACTGATCATTGAGGAAACAGTCTCGTGCTGACCTAAATGTAGCTTGCGAGATAGGGATCAAGCGTACAGCAGAGACGTTTGGCAAGAGCCTCTCGGCTTTCCGCTTCCCTCCGTCCATAGCGCTCACTCTCACCGAGATTTGCCGTCCCCCGCCGAACCCACAGGAAGCACAGGGAGGATCGTCGAAAGGGCAATGATATGCATGCATCACGGTCATCGCAGCATCTGTCTATACTTTGTTGAGCTACACCTCCGGCAAACCCCGTCCTCAAAACAAAACCGAAGTTTCTGAAGCCACGTGGCTCTTGACGCGTCTGTTTCAGATATTTCTGACGAGAAATGAAGACTCATAATTTTCCTGAAGATCTTGGTATTTGTTTGATCCCTCAGCATCATGCATCATGGCCGCCGTCGCCCTTTCCAACTACCAACTCGGCGACCTGCTCGGCCGAGGAGCGAGCGGATCCGTCTATCGAGCCCTAAACTTCCTCACCGGCGAGACCGTCGCCATCAAATCCATCTCTCTCCTAACCCTCCCCCCAACCTCCCTACCCGACATCATGTCCGAGATCGATCTTCTCAAGAATCTCCATCATCCCAATATCGTCAAATACAAAGGTTTCGCGCGGGATAAGGAGAACCTTTTCATCGTCCTTGAATATTGCGAGAATGGATCCCTCCAATCCATCCTCAAGAAATTCGGGAAATTCCCGGAATCACTCGTAGCGGTTTACGTCTCGCAAGTACTCGACGGTTTGATATACCTACATGAACAAGGAGTGATTCACCGGGATATAAAAGGAGCGAATATCCTGACCAACAAGGATGGCTCGGTCAAACTCGCGGATTTCGGGGTATCCTCCAGGGTAGCTGGGGAAGGGGATACTGAGGTGGTGGGATCTCCTTATTGGATGGCGCCGGAGGTTATTGAACAGGCTGGGGCGAGTACGGCGAGTGATGTTTGGAGTGTGGGGTGTGTGGTCGTGGAGTTGATGGAAGGGAGACCACCTTATGGGGATTTGGTGCCGATGCAGGCGTTGTGGAGGATCGTACAGAATGAGTCGATGAGGGTCCCGGATGGTGCGAGTCCGGTGAGTTATGGCCCCAGTCGATGCCTGTCCACTCTCCCTCGCTCAGACTCAAGATTTCTCGGTGAAGAGCTTATCGATGTTACGGACAGATCGTCAAGGATTTTCTGTATCACTGCTTTCAGAAAGACCCGAATCTTCGTATCACCGCCAAGAAGTTGCTCCGGCATCCATGGATGCTGTCCGCCAGGAAGAAGCGTGATCCCGCTCCGACCAGAACGACGCAGACTAGGACTTCGGCCCCGACCAGAATCTCTCCGCGGCCTTCCAGCATCTACGAACCAGTATCCGCGAGAGCCGAGAGGCCTCCCATTGCCGACGCAAAGATCGATCTCGGGAAGTCCAAGAAACCTATGCCAGTGTACGACGAAGTGGTGCAGAGAGTGCAAGCATGGAATCAGGCTCTCAACGGCAAGTTTGGCCTCGCTTCGGGTGATCGGAGCCCAGCTCACTCAAATCAGCCTCCCCCAAAGCTCTCGGCACGATGCGCCGATTGCCCCAGAACCAGCACGCCGATGACCGCAATGCATCGACCGCTTCCGCCTTCCCCTCTCGCCCGTCCACCGATTCCCTCTCCGCTCAACCTGCTACATCGGCAAACCCCTCACCGGCTCATGCGGCGGGTGGGCTGATGCAGAAGAACAACCATATTAGCGATGTGCTCAATAGAGCCCGCGAGAGTGTGGGCGAATCGTGGGATGACGACTTTGCGGAGGACATCACTCTGTCAAAGTTCGGTCGTGCGTCGATGTCGATGCAATTACCCCTGAAGTCGAAGCTGACAAGCACAGATCGGAAAGAGGACACCGCTGCGAGCGAGGACCAAGACCAGAAGACATTACGACCGAGCAGATCGCCGTCGATATCACTGAAACCTCTGCCCGAACCGCCCTCAACTCGAGCGGTATCGGACAGCTACGTTGAGGACTACTCGGATGTAATCGCAGGAGAGGATGAGACGGGTCTGACAAGCAAATTTGCCGACTTGAAGGTAATCAAGCCTGTTGACTTCCTCTGAGCGAGGCTGATGAAGAACAGCTGAAGACCAAGGGCAGACGAGGCATCATGCATCCCGACGATCTCCGGAAGGTCAAGTCGCTCGCTCCTCCACCGCTTTCTCAGCGTAGCCTTTCGACCCCGAACAGACCTCTTGCACCTATGATGTCCCGACAATCCCTCTCGTCACCCTCGCTCGATCCTCCCCGAAGTCCTAGACGTCCTGTCCGATCGCCCATGGGATCCCGGCAGGACTCGCTGCAAGGAAGAAACCAACTATTGGTAAGTCAGAGTGAGCTGCATAAGTATATCGAGGAGGAAGAGGAGGATTACTCGGATGTCTTCGGAGGACAAGGCGAAGCGAGTACACTTGGTGAGTCTCTCTTCCTAGCTGAGACCCGCCAGAGCGATTCAGAACGGCCGAGATTGATTCATAATTTAGGCTCCAACTCGACGCAATCTTTGCAACTCACCCGTCGCTCCAACAAGTCGTGGCTCGGGGATGAGGAAGATGATACAAGCGACCCATTCGCCGAGATCGGAGACGATTTCAGCGGAGGCGCAGATGACCTTGAGGCGAACCTTCTGCGAGACCAAAGAGCGACTCTTTGCGGCAACATCAGCCGTATCGTAGACAGCCTTCAGCCGGCCACGCCAGCTGCAGCTTTGATCGCAGGTTGTGACGAGCTCGTGAGGTTTATTTTGCCTTATTACTGTGCAGTGCTAACGCATCGCTCCTAGTTGGGGATGCTAGGGCCGGCCCCCGAAATGGGCTTGGAGACCCATTTTGTGGCATGTAGCGGCATGCTGGCGTACGTCTCCGTCTTTCCGTGCGGGTAGTATCTGAACAAGGAGGACAGTGTGCTTGAGGTACTGGAAGCGCGCTTGAGCCGAGATGTTGCAGTCAGACTGCTAAAGATCGTCAATGTGGTTAGCCTTACGACCCAATACTTATGAAGCTCTGGCTGACTGGACAACTTTAGATCGCTACTTACGATGTCGAGTCCCTCGAGTCGTTCTGCCTCATCGGCGGCATACCCGTCGTGATCGTATGTCGTGCTCAGACTTATGATGGCCTTGGCTGATGTCGGCCAGCCTTACACTTCGAAGAAGCACTCGGTCGAGACTCGTCTCGAGGCTTCGGCTTTCGTCCAGCATTTGACGCGATCGCCATTGACACTGCAGATGTTCATCTCGTATGCGTTCGACCTCTCATTCGGGCCTTGCTTACCCATTGATAGGTGCCGCGGCCTCCGAATACTGGTCGAATTACTTGACGAGGATTACCTTGTCAATAAGACGCTCATCTTGTCTTCTCTCGAGGGGATAGGCAGCGTCTTCGATCTTCAGGTGAGTCCCCACCCAAAATCGGCTTGGCTAGCTAACGTTTGACAGTCCCCTACACCACGCAATGATTTCTGCCGGATGTTTGTCCGAGAAGGCATTCTCGATCCGCTCTCAACCGCTCTACTGGCCATTCTGAAGGACACGACCATTGTGGACGAGGTGCCGAGTGCGCGAGCTATCAACATCGTCCTTCTTTTCTGCCAGGTTGCCCAAGCAGATGCAAGGGTGCGAGTGGCATTTGCGACGCGGACCATCATGATTCGTAAGCCTTCAGGCCCCTCGACGAAACCTCAAGATGGTTAAAAGATCAAATCAGGATTGCTGAAGGCATGCGAGGTCTTGCCTCGCAAACTGCTCGTCATCGCTATCAAGGCTATCAAGCATCTTTCCACCTCGCCTCAGCTCATCGACATTCTGCAAAACTCAAACGCCATGGAATTCCTGGTTTCCCTTCTAGGCAAGACCATGAAAGGCTCCCACTCTAACGTCTGTTGTTCCACTGTTTTCACATTCATGCTGATTCTTTGATCCAGGAGATTTGCTCGCACATCTTCCAGACGATCTTCAGCATGTGCCGCCTATCCAAAGCCAGACAGGAAGAAGCAGCGAGCTCAGGCATCATCCCTCTGCTTAAGAAAGTCATACAGCACAAATCGCCTCTGAAGCAGTTTGCTCTGCCCATCTTGTGTGATCTGGCGAATGCTGGCAAGGTGTCGAGGAGACTACTATGGCAGAATGATGGGATGAAGCGTAAGCGTTTAGAATCAGTTGATGTTTCGAATCTGACGTGTGGCAGTGTATCTTGACCTACTAGACGATCCGTACTGGCGAGTCAATGCGCTCGAAGCCATTCTCACATGGTACGTTGAGGCTTTATTGAATACAGCGCGATTGAAGAAATCCCAAGGATGCAAGACGAGACGGCTCGTGTCGAAGATATACTACTGGAGAAGCCAGCCTCGGACAGCTTGGCCAAGGCTTTTGTTCAAGCTTCCGGCGTCTCCTTCGAAGGCATCCTCGATCCGTATGTCATACCACCAGCTCCCCGATCACCGGCGCTCATCAAACCCTCCTTAGCTTGCTCAAGATCCTCCGCCTGTCGACTAGCTTGACCTCGGCAATCTCCACCACGCCCTACTTCCGCCGCCTATCCGAATCGCTCGACCGCCACGCTAAAGCAGTGGTCAGGCTCAACCTCCTCCGTCTCACGCGTGTCGTCTGCGACGACCACCCTGATCGAGCCACCCTGGTCGCGAGATTCGATCTGGCGAGGATAGTGGATAGGCTGGCGAAGCAGGATGATGCGGTGTTGGTCCGAGAGCTGGCGAAGGAGATCCATCCGAGTCTACTCTTTGGGGCCGAAGCCGGGGTGCAGGCAATACCTAAGCGGGTCTTGAGTACGGTCAAGCGGACGACTAGCGAGCCCATAGTGAACGAAGCCAAGGATGGGAAGGAAGGGAAGATCGAGGTGGGCGTAGTGACCCCTGTGAAGAGGGACGAGGGGGCGAAGCATAAGCGGAAGATATCTCGGAGTCAGCTAAGGTGCGCAAACCGGATCCATTGCCGTCACTGGTAACGGAGTGAGCTGACTAGGAAACAGGGACGTACAGTGGCACATGGACGAGACAGGACGGCTGACAACCGTTCGCACGCCTACGAACCCGAACTGAGGCGCCAGGACGGCTATGAGAAGTATAAGGATACCCAGCACACGAGATACCGAGACGTAGCATGAGTACGAAGTCCATGCGTGGTATGATCATGCTTTCATACGATGAAGGGCGATGCAATGCTATCTTCCTGAATACCCAAATGATCTCCACTTTGCTCGATTCCTCCGCTCCCTGTTCAACTTCCCTTTCGTCTTGCTGCGGCTGGGTCGCGGCGACGGCGGGGTCTCGGAGCCCGCAGCCTGGACCTCTAACTCTGATGAAGGGGAAGGAAGTTGCTCGCGTAATGGGTCCGAGGCAGAAACATTGAGGTCGATGTTCGCGCGACCTCCTAGTGACAATTTGAGCTCGGTCCTCTGTCGCGATAGCCTCTCATGATCGTCTGATTCCCGCTCCATCGGTCCTGCAGCCGGATCGGAAGCAGTGATCGCACTGTCTGAATCCTCTTTGACCTCTCGAGATCGTTGCGTGGGGAACCCATCTTGCTCTTCCTCCACATCGTGGTCCTTCCCCGAAGCCGTCATACTCGTTTCTCGCCTGGACCGCGACTCGCCATCGATTGCCAGAACTTCCTTGTCCTTGTTCTCAGCCCGATCGTTCGGCGCATCCCCAAAAAGCTCCAGGATCTGCCTTCGTTCCGATTCGAACCGCTGTTTCTTCTCCTTCGCCACCTTCCTCCGTTCCGCCACCGGTCTGAGCTCATCATCCTTCGCGAGAGTCTCATTCGCCATTTCGAGCGTTCTCTTATTTTCTTGGGTCGCGAACCCGCTCTCGATCTTGCGCTTTAGTCGGGCTCGCAATTTACGGACAATCCGCCTGTGGATCTTATTGAGCGCACCGCCATTCGAGCGGATGAGATTGAGTGCGGCGGAGTAGTCTTCGAGGAGGAGCAAAGCTGTGGATGCAGAGCTGACAGCGAGATCGTCCACTGTTTCGTTGAGGGCGGGCAGATCAGTCATCGTGAGCTCCACGGCTGACTGGAATTTCCCATTGCGGTAAAATGCCCGGATCATCGCCGTGACAGCGGTGATGTCGAGCCCTTGACCGTGTTCTCTAGCACCGAGACGACGAATAGATTCGTAAGCGTGTTCGGCGCGGGAAACATCGCCGCGCTTGCCCCAGCCATTGAGGAGGATCATGAGCACGCCCCGAGTGATCGGATTACCGGTCTGACGCGCGAGATCGAGAACGTCTTCGGCCGCGTCCATCGATCCGGCACTGGCGTAGCCCTGCATTAAAGCAAGAAGATGCCGGCGAGTCGGCTTGTAGCCTCGAGCGACAAGTTCATTCCACACGATCCGAGCGGAGGGGACACCGTTAATCGTCCCGCCAGTCATCGCCTCGAAGCGAAGTCGATTTGCTAAACTATTCGGACCGCTGCGAACCCCTCGGTCACGTAATGACTGGATGATGTCCTGGATAGCCTCATCGAATCCGCCGACAGGACTCAAGCCAGCAGTCGCGTCCAAGGTGTCTGAGCTGCCTGAGCCTTCCAGAGTTTTGACAGGGGTCTGACTGTCGGCGAGCTTGACAGCCTCAGCCATGATGACGTCGAGGTGACCAATAGTAGCTCGTAGATCGGGTGCTCGTTCCAGTAGATCCGTGAGGAGCTTCGCCAGCTCGCTGGGCTGAGCTTGCATCGTCTCGCGAACACAGTTGATGATGTGCTCCAGTGTTTTTTCGTCCGCTTCGATGTCACTCTCTCGCATGAGGTCCGCAACCCGCTTGAGACCTACGATACCGTGCTGTACTGACATGCCTCGGATCAGCATGTTGAGAGTGAGGATCCCAAGCTTTACGGAGTTGGGAGGCATTTTCCAGGTGGTCGAGATGTCAGATCCGGTCACTGCGTCTTGAACCATGTTGAAGGCCTCATCGGCGAGATTGATCTGGCAAAGGGCTTCGACCAGCAATGCGGTGATTGCGTCGGTAGCGAGGCCGGAGGAGGACGAGATGAAATGCCACCAGACGCTGAGCTGCTCGACCTCGGGATGGCGGGTGATCACCTTGAAGGCAAGGAGCAGCGTTGTGTTGTCCGGCCGCAAATGTTTGGTTTCTTCAGGTGTGGATCCCAAGTCGAATCTGCTCAGCAGCCGCTTCGCCCCGATCGAGTCCCCACCGTCCAGTCTGAGCAGGATCAGGGCGTGCAGGAATTCGGTAGCCGACTGCTTGTTGAGATTCTCGATGTCCGCCAAAGCGTTCTTCTCAAGCTCCGCGTCGAAACCCAGTGATCTTTGGCCCCGCATGATCGCCAATCTCTGCCGAAATTGATCTGTCCAGTCCGCAGCTGCCGTCTCCCTTTGAACCACCTTCGCCGCCTCAAGCTCACCGAGCTCAACCAGAGCTTGGGTATAGTGAGCATAGCTGTTCAAGGTCGGGACGAGGTTATAGTCCGCATGGAGCTCAAAGAACCTCGTCACCGCATGTGGCTGGCGAAGGCGTAGATGGGCTTGCATGACACCCTCCATGATTCTACTCGTGAAAAGCTCGGCGGGAAAGGCGGCGGGTTTGGCCGGGAAATCGGGAGAAGAGAAGAGCTCAACGCAAAGCCGGTCGCTCCGAGACGAGACGAGAAGCAGAATGAGACGTTTAGCGGATTTGACAGTGGTTCCGTCTCGGAGTTGGGGGAGCAGGTCTTGGTTGAAGACAGTCTTGGCGAGATCGTTGGCGCGAAATATAACGCAAAGATGGATGAAAGCGGTGATCCTACCTCCTCGGAATCTCGTTCCGGGTCGATAAGTAGGCGCTTCCATGATTCTGAAAGCTTTAGGTGTCAGGGAGCGCAATTGTGAACGGATTCGGATAAGAATCGTCTCTGCAGCTTCATGCACGACGTATTTCAGACTTTCCGGATACAATCGAGAGTCTTTGATGAGGCTTTGAGCGAGGCCATCGAAGTCTTCTGCGGTAAGATGTTCCATGACGGGTTGGGCAAGGCGAAGAAACGCCCCGAATGGGTTGTCCAGGAAGGTGTCACGAAGAGCGTCCATCATGACTTTGGGGGTTAGGCCATTACGAAGTCTCGCGACGGCTTCGGGTGGCTGATTTACGGGTTTGGAGAGCTTTTCGTGCGGTCGAGGTGATTTCCGGCGTTTGCGATTCCGTGTGGAGACCGTTGAAGTAGGGGAACCTATGGGAAGGGTCGAAGTCTGTTCCGGCGGATCTGGAGGTTCAGGTGGAATCTCCTCTTGCTCCTCTAGCTCCTCCTCCTCCTCCTCCCTCACAGCCAAAGCCGATGCTGTCCTGTAGCCCGCCACTGTCCCGATCCATCTCTGCTGGACTCGCTGCTTCCGCGTAGCATCTCTCGCAGCGAGAAGAGCCGGCCTCGATGTCCTCGATGACTGAAGTGCCGCTGCTCGACGGATCGCTTGCCGAGATGACTCCGCGGATAAAGCAGAGCAGAAGGTCGGAAAGTTGCGGGTGGCCAGCATACGCGCGCAACCATTCCGGGCTGATGGGATCAAGGACATGGAAGAGGCTCATCTGGTAAGGGGTAAGCCCGAATCACGCCGATAGGCTCACCTCCGCAAAGGCATTTGAGTGTCAGAAGTCGCGAATGAGGGACTCATGAGGAGATGCGGCCGCGATCTGCGTTGTTGGATTCCTTTAGAGAGTGGCAAAGGGGGTAGATCAATGTGGTTGATGCTTACCCTTTTTTGACGGGAAACACGTGCCTGGCTCATTAAAATGTGGAGGCGGTCCAAGCTTCCTGTCTTCGAAAGGACAAGCTCCTTTGCATCCTTTCCTCTTCGATTCCATCAATCCTCAATTCCTGCGAGGCACCATAATAAAAGGATCGAACCACATCTGGATCCTCAATATTCCGCCCTTGTTCGCGTGGACCCTTAGTCGGCATCTCAATCATGTCCGACTCACTGAAAGTCCCCTCCGACCAGGTGGAGATACCGTTCAGCATCCTTGACACCGACTTATATAAGGTGAGCTCTGTCACAGTCTTCTCCATTCTTCCAGGAAGGCGATGACAATCGATCCAGTTTACCATGCAAATTGCCGTTCTCCGCTTTTTCCCCGATGCTGTCGTCACCATCGAGTTCACCAATCGTAGCCCGGAAATCCTCTTCAGCAGACGGTCGTTTGATTGGATTCAGGATCACGTCAATCGTAAGCTTTATCAACAAACCTACGGGATTACCCAACGTGTGGCTAGCTTGCTTATCACTTGAGCGTAGTCCTTTCGATCTTACGCCTCACCCCTACCGAACGGTCGACGCTCGCCAAAGCGTGCCCATACTTCCCCCCATCCTACCTCGACTACCTATCCTCTATCTCCCTCAGCCCCAAAGATCAGGTCAGGATGACATTCGTGCCTAAAGAGAGGGACATGGGGGGAATCGAATGCACAATCCAGGGGCTGTGGAGGGACTGCATACTGTATGAGGTGCCGATCATGTCTATCAGTACGATTGTCCCTCTGGTAAAATCGTTGTTCTTCAAAGATCTGCTGACTGTGGTCAATAGTCAGCGAGGCATACTTCATGTTCGACCATACGGACTGGAGTATGGATGGCGTGCAAGGTGTGCTTGATCTGTCACTTCCCCGTTGTTCACAACGGGGCTGACCACGCATAGAACACGCAAAGCGCACCGCCCTCGATCTTCTGTCTCCACCCTCTCCCATCCAGCCCCTCCTTTTCTCCGAGTTCGGTACCCGTCGACGGCGGAGCTTTCGTGTCCAGGATCTGGTCATGAAAGGCTTGGTGGAGGGATACGAGGAATGGAAATCAGGCGGTGGGAAGGTAGGCGGGCTATCGGGATCGAGCAATGTCAGTACCCGACACCAACGCGTACATCCAGGGGGGACGACCGTAAGCTGCGCCGAGCTGACGCGAAAACAGGTTTACTTCGCGCTCAAATATGGTCTGAAACCTATGGGGACGATCGCTCACGAATGGATCATGGCGATAGGCGCAGTCCAGGGATACAAGGGTTCAAATGGCCGGGCAATGGACATGTGGGAGGAAGGTATTTCCGAAGTCCGTCCTGAGACCCAGCTCATACTTGCAGTGTATCCCCGAGGACCCGACGCACCGCCTCTCACGATGCTGACTGACACGTTCACCGCTCAAGCCTTCTTCGTGGATTTCAGAGCAGATCCTACCCGTGCTCTACGCTGGGGAACGTTACGGCAAGACTCGGGCGATCCTTTCGAGTTCGTCAGAGAAGCGAAGAAGGCATGGGCAGATGTAGAGGACAAAGCGGGCGTGACGAGGGAGGACGGGGTGGTGGCTAAGGGCAAGAGGGTGATCTTTAGTGATGGACTGGATGTGGAGAAGGCGGTGGCATTGCAAAAAGGGTGTGATGAGCTCAAGATCGGAGGTGAGTCGCCGCAAAGTGAAGCAACTCGATCTCGTGTTACTAATGCATCGTCCCAGCCTCCTTCGGGATCGGCACTTTCCTCACAAATGACTTCCAGAAAGCCTCGAACCCAGCAGAAAAGTCCAAACCGCTGAACATGGTGATCAAGCTGAACCGGATCGACGGGAAGAACTGCGTCAAGCTGTCAGATGACAAGGGTAAGGTACGCGTTTTTCGGCTTTCTCGGTATGAGAGATCGCTGAGGGGACTTCGCAGTATACTGGGGATTTGGAGGAAGTCAGGCGGGTGCAGCGAGAGTTGGGTCTCTCGGACGAGCACGAGGAGAAGCAGCGCGGATAGACGGCCAACATCCAAGCCGAGCTGTCGAGTAGAAAGTAGACGCTAGAAGCAAGAGGGCTATATCATTGCGCTTTGGAAAAAATGAGTCATTGTCTTCGGCAACAGTATCAGGTAAGGGTGTGAGCCTTGCTCGGCCGGCGATCGACTCCATGCTTGGCATCCGTGGGCTTCCTCGCCCCTCCGTTAGGCGCAGTGGCCTTTGCGCAGCAGAACACCTCATCGGTTGAGGACTTCCATGGTCTCTCAGAGATGAGCTGCCACAAGCCGCACGCCAGACCCAATCAGTCAACAACATCTAGTAATCCGAACTTTCCCTGTTCAATTCCCACAGACCACCAGCCGTCGACGTCATTGTTTCCCATCGAGTTCCGGCAAATGTTCACGCATCTCCGCAGTACTCGGAGCTTCAGCTCCAGTCCCTTTGCCGGCGGCTGCCGATTTCGATCGGACAAAGGTTTAAAAGGTCAGCAGGGTTGGGGGAGGGGGAGGGAGGGTGGTGACGTCGATATTGATTCAGTCGGCCGCGGTTTGCGAAGTCAGTTGTCGTGTGCATCTTTGAAATCTCGTTCGTTTTATGTTCGACAACATCATTGCAGGATCGAAACTATCTTTCACTTGGCAAGAGCAGAGCTTGAGTCAACATGGGGTTCACAGTATACGGAGCAGTAAGTCCATCCCTTCGAGCAATAGAACTCCGCTGATGTGAGACCGCAGCCAATAGGTAGGTGACGGGCTCCCGCTGCCTACGACATCTCTGACTCGCCGCAGGATGGACGTCCATCGCCCTCGCCGTCCTCGCCTCCATGGGAGGTTTCATCTTGTTCGTCCTTTCCTCTCCACCCCCACATCAAATGCTGATTGAGTGGACTCGTAGCGGTTACGACACCGGCCAGATCTCGGATATCCTCCTAATGGACAATTTCCTCCAGCGATTCGCCCAACAGCAACCCGATGGGTCATACAAGTTTAGTAATGTCCGAGAAGGCTTGATCGTTGGAATGCTCAGTATCGGGACCCTCATCGGTCAGTCAAGCCTTGGAGACGACATGGAGCACGGTTGCTGATGGGTACAGGCGGACTGATCGGAAGTTATGCGTCGAATTGGATGGGTAGGAGACGGGCGATGAGCTGTTCTGCTTGGTATTCTCTGTCGGGTGTCTGATCCAGGTAACAGTGAGTGACATCCACATAGGAGGTCATGCAAATCTGACACGTCGAAGGCCTTTTCAAACTGGGTGCAGATCATGATGGGTCGATTCATCGCTGGTTGGGGGTCAGTCATCCCGGCTGCCTAGGTTCCAAAGCTGATGGGGGCAGTGTCGGTGCCCTCTCCGCTGCCGTCCCGGTTTACCAATCCGAGACCGCACCCAAGGAGATCCGCGGCTCCCTCGTCTCCACTTACCAACTCCTCATCACCGCCGGTATCTTTGTCGCCTACGCAATCTGCGTCGGGACACGCAACATTACCAAGAACGGCGGATCATGGCGTACTCCGATCGCTATCGGCTGGATCTGGGCGGTCGTCCTAGGCGTCGGAATCCTCTATATGCCGGAGTCACCTCGATGGCTTGTCCAACATGGCAAATATGATGCGGCTCGCCTGTCACTGGCGAGGGTTCGCGGTGTGGCCGTCGACACGGATCATGTGGAGTATGCGTTCGCTGAGATCGCCGAGGATGTTAAGAAGGAGAAGGCCGGAGGCAAGGGGTCTTGGTTGGAATGCTTCGTAGGGACTAAGGGGACACCGAAGGTAGCCTACCGGACTTACCTTGTCATGGCGCTCCAGATGTTCCAGCAGCTTACTGGAGGTCAGTCAACCCCTGCGAATCGTTTGTGGTCTGACAGATGGTATCAGCCAACTACTTCTTCTACTATGGCGCCACCGTGTTCGTTAACGTCGGTCTTGCCGACTCGTTTAAGGCGCAACTAATCTTCGGTGGAGTCAACTTTGGCTGCACCTTCTTCGGTATCTGGGTAGGTCTTCTCCTGCTTCAGTTTCCGGACCCACTGACTGTCTCGTAGGTGATGGAGCGCTTCGGTCGTCGCTGGCCACTCATCATCGGCGGGATCTGGCAATCCGCCTGGCTCTTCGCCTATGCATCCGTCGGCGTCACCCATGACACCACGCAGAAGGGCACGGGCGACTTCCTAATCGTCGCCACCTGTCTCTTCATCTTTGGCTATGCGTCGACCTGGGCTCCAGGTATTTGGATCTTGACCGGCGAGACCTTCCCTACTCGAACAAGGCAGAAGCAGGCCGGTCTCGCAGTCGCTAGTAACTGGACATGGGTGAGTCGTCCTCCGTTCACTCAGTCGACGCCCAGACGTTCGACGTAGAACTTCCTGCTCGCCTTCTTCACGCCCTTCATCACGCACAACATCAACTACGGCTACGGCTACGTTTTTGCCGGCTGCAATCTCCTCGGCGCTATCGTCGTCTACTTGTTCCTGTACGAGTCGTCATCGCTCTCCCTCGAGATGATCAATAAGATGTATGGAACCCCCGGGCTCAAGCCATGGCAGAGCGAGAAGTGGTGCCCTCCGGTAAGTCGCCGTTCTTTCGCATGACACGCGAACTGATTTCGGCGAGGGCTTCTCATCCCGTCACGCGGAGATGGAGGACAGCAAGATGGACGCGCGAAAGACCACTCAGCACCGAGAAGCGGCCACCACGAGCCCTGCTGTCCGGATCGACTCAGATGAGACGATGCGGGATGCTGTCCCGCGGACCATGAGGCAGAAGGAGGCGCCGATCGTTCACACGGTGTAGACGTGAAGAAGATCAATCATAATATAATGCGAAAGCACTTTGTGCTTCTGTAGCGACTAGACTGAGACTCAAGCATGTATCCTACTTGATCGAGCAAAGGGGATAGCGCCATATCTGGTTAGTCCAACCTAATGCCCCTGACGATGCGGTCCATACAGAAGTCCTCCTGAGCGCCTTGACACTGAGAAGGATAGTACAACCTCCGAAGGTTCAATGCGATAGCGCCAAGGGACTTGATTGTCTCATCTGACTTCGTCTTCATCCTGATTGGTGGTCGGATGACGTTCGTGTCAGGAAGATGAGGTCGCACAAGGTAAAGTACCTCACCTCACACCTCGGTAAAAAGTCAGGCTCGATTCGTATACAATCTCAAGAAGAAGTATGGTGCAAAGTGTGGGTTGCGATGGAAGTCATCGTCGGTCGAGCGAGCCCTCCCACGGTGCGGAAGGGAACGCGGACGTGAGGTCGAGCTGTTGGCAGTAGAGACTGATGTTGATGTGCGATGGGTGCGGGATCGATAAGAAGGACGCTCGGAGGAGAGCTGAAGGGTATGATTTCGCTGCGGATGCGGCTTTTGAGGGGTTGGACGAGGTGGAGGAGATATTGTATGGCCCGTCCGTGAGATTGTAACACCTATGTTTAATTAAGAGGCTGTGCCAAGGACATGGAGATCGACATAGGGATACGCTTGCAGCGGCACCTTCGCGTCCTCCACTCTCTAAGTGTTCCGGGTCCGAGAGAAACTCCTTCCACTTGAGATCGTTCAGATCCTTCGTCTTGGCCGCATTTGCGCCGAAATCGGCGTAGCCTACGTGACATCCATACAGCTCGTATCACTTCCCAGGATTTGTATGCGTACCGCCCTCGTACTCCTCACCGACGGGGATAAGGCCAGCTCATGTCGAAGCACGAGCGGTCCGTTCAGCTCAGATGCAGTGATAATCCTGAGACTTCGCATCAGCTTCTAAACCCATCCCATGCGAAACATGCGTACGTGATATCCCCGCCCAGACCACCGTACAGCGGATCGTTCCCTATTCCCCGTCAGTATCGATCACACCCGATATAATCAACGCACCGAGCACGATAGCCTGATCGCATCCTCCCTGCCTACCACTCTCGCGCCAGAACTTACAGCCCGCCCTCGCACGTCGACGATGCTGGATGTACACCCCTCTCAGCTCTGGACCTGGTCGGTAGAGCCCGAACGCGGCGTCAGGGAGCGGAGTGTCGTGGACCCCAACTCCAGACTTTTACCGCTGTTACGCAGATTCATGTGTGCTGCAAGGGGACAGTACGGTGTTGGACGGCGAAGACGGCCCAGACGTTGAGCAAGTCTCGCACGTGTCCCATCGCTCCGGAAGGAGAGACGATCTCGTCTGTTAGCGTCTGCGCATCGGCGATGAATTTCGTTCGCTCGCTATGCGTGTCTGCGTCGGATCGATCGATTTGAGCTCGCTTAAGAGGATGAAGAATACAGCCATCAGCGAAGAACGTGAGATCCACCCGCTGACACGCAGAGGGTACAGCTCTATCCCCTTGGGAGGTGGGGTGAGAGACCGTCATCGGTGAGGTCGAGAGCGGTGTCATTGACGCGGGGAAGTCATGTGGAGTGATCAACGATCTGGGGAGATCGAGACTGGGCAAGGAAGGGAGTTTGTCAGGATGGAGACTACTAGCCTAACGAGAACTGTCAGCTTGAGCAAGATACTGTCATGAGGATCGACTGGAGCGCAATCAATGCGCTGACGAGGGATCTCATTGTCGAGTACGGAGGACTGAAGCTTCTACTATGTTTAGTTTAAGGTCATACCACTGGCGGGCCTCGAATCAAATCGAGAGCGGGATGAATAGGCACCGGCCGTGGTGCAAATCTTCGGCCAGGGGCGACGGCTCGATTGACATGGTATGTATGCAAGGTATGGTATGGCAAGCTACTCGACCTGCCTTTTGGCAAATCTACGGGTTCAACCTCTTGGGGTCCCTCGGGAAGAGAGATGCTCGTCGGATATTGTTCAGCTTGAGATAAAGCATGATCACTCGCTCGAGACCTATAACTCAGGTCAGATGGCTACTTACGATCCAGCAGCATGATCAAGCTGCAGATATGGGAGCCAACTGACCGATTCCTCCGCCACCGTGAGGTGGCGCCCCCAGTCGGAAAGCATCGAGATACCCCTGCATGCTCGCAGGGTCAATCCCCGCGACCTTCATCCTCTCCGTCAGGAAAGCCGGATCATGTACTCGCTGAGCACCCGAGAGGATCTCCTCGCCGCGCATGAAGAAATCGTACGAGTTAGACAAGGTCGGGTCGGTTGGGTCGGGCATGGTATAGAATGGTCGGATAGCAAGCGGGAACTTGTCGAGGATGAAGTAGTCGGTGTTAAATTTTTCCCGAACTAGACTGCCTAATATCTTCTCGTTCTCCGTGCTGCATCATGTCAGCGAGGTCTGGCTATGAGTCACGTCAATGCCTCCTCACCTCATGTCATCCATCTCCCCGACGGGGATCCCCTCCCCGTCCGTCGCACCAGCTTCCCTCAACATTCTCATCCCCTCTTTGAACGGTAATCGCAAAGTCTCGTCGAGGAAGAGGAATTCGTCACAAGGGAATTGTTTCCGGATGACGTCGATCTCATGGCTGTACTTCTGCTTGAGACCGCGGAAGATGGCCAGGAAGAGCGAATCGAGTACGTCAACGACCTCATGATAATGCTCCTCGATCGCCATTTCAAGGTCAAGGCCGACGAACTCGGTCATATGGCGGTGAGTATTGGAGTCCTCGGCTCGGAAGACTTATTGAAGGCAGGTTGTCAGCAGGTCATCATTCCGCCAACTCGCGCCAAGGTTGCAAATCAGACACATCCACTGACCTGGTGCGATCTCGTATACCCGCTCCATGTCTCCCGCAATGCACATCTGTTTTGCAAGCTGCGGACTTTGGGCTAGGAAAGCGACGCCTTCAGAAGGATCCGTCAGCTACTGCTGTTTGGTCAAATATATGTCGTACCGCTAAAGTATGACACCTTGAAAACGCTCGCCCCACTTTCCGTCGCAGCGCCTTGCAGCTTTGGCGAGTGAATCTCGATGAAGCCCTGAGAATTGAGGTATTCTCGGAACAGCTGGCAGACGGCAGATTGGAGGAGGAAGATAGCTTGGTTCGTAGGTGTCTACACGCGAGGACTGATGAGATGTTGCGAAGATCAATGCAGGGAGAGCTCACTCGAAGGTCCATGACACGGTTGTCGAGTCGGGTAGGAAGGCTGACACGGGAGAACTGCACGTCTTCGGTCTCCATCTAAGTCTATTCAGCTTTGTCCCTCGCGCGAAAAAGGGAGAAGCTGACTCGCTGGAAGTCCGACTCGGGTCGTGATGCATCGTCGATAGAGAAAGGGAGCTCGCTGACCTCGATAGCAGTGAAGAGCTAATGCTCGAGGGGGGACGATCGATCAGCTGACCGCACAGATGACATCCTTTGTCTCGCTTCGCGCACCTTATGGATACCGACCTCGAAGTTTTGGATCGTACATGATTTGACTTCGGCAGCCTTGATCACGCCTTCGACTACGACGATGGATTCAGACTGATTGTACCGTCAGCGTTTTGCGAGTGTGACTCAGGTTTTCCACCTGACTGAGTGGAGGAAGAAGCCAACTGACCGGAATGGTCTGGGCAAACTTGAGCATCTGCTTCGACACCTGATGCTCGTCCTTCTCTCCCGAGACCACAAGTACGCCCTGCATGGTATGTGTCTGCTGCCTGAAGCTGAGGAAGACGATTTTTGCCCCTACGTCCAAGCCCGGTCAGCTGTGTACCTCCTTTCGCGGACTTTCAGCGCACCTTGCGGTCTCATATTATGCAACCTCGCACGAAAGACCACCGGCTGACCAACGAACCCCTCGTCCAGCTGAGCGAACTTCAACCATTTCCGCCCTACCATCCCATCAGCCAAGCCCGGACTGGCTTCTGTCAAACCTACTGGTCCTCTCTTGACTTTGATGGAGCGGCAGCTTCCCATAGTTCTGAGTAGCGTTATCCACACTCGCCGCAGCTTCTCGTTTCTTCTTCTCCTCTTCTTCTCGTGCGACTCGCTCGGACGCCTTTTTGGCTTTCTCGGCTTCCTTTGCGCGTTTCTTCAGCTCGGATTTGGACGGTCCGGAGGGGTCGGCGTCGGCTAGAGCAGTCTCGGATTCGACAGCTACTGTGGGTCCTGCTGGTTCTGACATCGTGCTCGTGCGCGAGACGCTGACGCAACAAAACTCGTCTTGGGAATGAGAAAGAAAGGAGGTCGAGTCGAGAGTCAACCTTTGAAGGAGTACTCGACTCGGTCATCACACCTCCCTGCGTTATTACTGGGAATTTCGGCTTTAAGCGTATCAACCTCTAATCTCGCACACTTTTTCCATATCATCAAAGCTCATTTTCGTGCTTGTTCTACAAACTGAACCAGCAACATGGCCAGCTCCGCCCCCGAGACATTCATCAACCCCTCCTCGACCTCCGCCGGGACTTCCTCCGAGACACAACCCCGCCAACCCATCTGGCTCCGGTGCGAGAAGAAACCATTCGAGCACCGTTCGGCGCTCACCCCGACGACCGCGAAGACGCTGATCGATAACAACTTCGAGGTGTTTGTCGAGCGGGACCCACAGAGAATATTCGATGATGCAGAGTTCGAGGCGTACGTCACTCGGCCCGCCTATGGTTGAATATCCTTTGCTGATGGGGATGATGCAGGGTCGGGTGCAAGATGGTGCCGAACAACGAATGGTCTTCCGCTCCACTTGACGTCCCCATCATCGGCCTGAAGGAGCTCCCCGAGTCCAAGTGAGCCCACTCAGCTCCTGCTCTCAGCCATCACTGACGTGACCTAGCGACCCCCTGCCCCATACCCACATTCAATTCGCACATTGCTACAAACAACAAGCCGGCTGGACCTCCGTCCTCAGCCGTTTCGCTCAAGGCAAAGGCTGCCTGTACGACCTCGAGTTCCTCGAACACCCGACTACCAAGCGTCGAGTCGCGGCCTTCGGTTTCCACGCGGGTTTCGCTGGCGCTGCTGCTGGAGCACTGGCATTTGCTGCGCAGCATGAGCAAGGGGGGAAGGGGAGTTTGGCCGGGTTGAAACCTTATGCGAATGAGGCGGCTATGGTGCAACATGTGAGGGAGGGGCTGGAGAGCGTGAAGGGCGGGGCGGGGGAGGTGAAGGTGTTGGTCGTTGGAGCGCTGGGACGATGTGGGAGTGGAGCGGTGGATCTGTTCAGGAAGGTCGGGTTGGCGGAGTGAGTATACTCCTGCTATCAGTTACGGTGCAGCTGATGTTTGCGCCTGCTCAGAGACAATATCATCAAGTGGGATATGGCAGAGACGGCAAAAGGGGGGCCTTTCCAGGAGATCCTCGATGGTAAGCCCTTGACTCCAGCAGTAGGGTTTGCACTGATCTCTACTGATCGCAGCGGACATCTTCGTTAACTGCATCTACCTCTCGGACCCCATCCCGAAATTCGTCACTTCCGATTTCATGGCCCAAGCCGGCGAGAACCGACGGCTCAGCGTCGTCGTCGATGTCTCATGCGAGTACGTCCGGTACCTCTGCGTAAGAGCCCTTCAAGCTTATGGTTGTATCGTGCAGCACGACAAACCCCCACAACCCCATTCCGATTTACGACATCAACACGACCTTCCCCTCCCCTACCATCGAGGTCGACACCCAAGGCGTCGGCAAGCGATGTACCGTCATCTCCATCGATCATCTACCCACCCTCGTAAGTCTCTCCTCTCTTCTCCCTCCTCCCTCCCGTTCTCCCCTCTGTACCACCTTTCCAAACTCAACTGACGCCACGCTGCAGCTTCCCCGCGAGTCATCCGAACAATTCTCGAAAGACCTCCTCCCCTCCCTCCTTCAGCTGCCCGAACGATCCCAAGCCCCAGTCTGGGTCAACGCCGAGAAGCTCTTCCGCCAGAAACAGGACGAGGCGCGGAGGGATGACGAGGTGAATGGCATCTCCGCGTAGTTGTACACAGCGTATAGAAAACCATGCATACACCGAGTCAGGCGAGAGGGAGGTATGCTCGACGCCGAGCTTCTTCTTCCTCGGTGAAACGCCAGGTGATCCATTCGGCTTTAGCTTCCTCGACCCTGGTAACTGCAGCATCTGGGTCGGTTAGTGTGGGTTGAGGAAGGTCTTTGGTGTTGTCGGCGGGGCGGGGGATGGCATGCGCTTGGAGGCGATGTTTGTGTAGTGCTGCGAGGGACGGGTGGAGGTGTGGTCGATCTACTCATCGTGAAATCCTTCAGCTGCGGAAGTAGAGTATTGGCGGGACGGACCGTCGAGGAGACAGATGTAGATGCCCATGCTGCATCGCAAATGAGCGTGTTTCCGCAGGTCAGGGGTGGAAGCTGACCGCCCAGGATCGACCTCCTTGCCAACTTGTCCGGTCTCTAGACAAGCAGGATCAGTATAGCCTATTTAACGGTCGTCAGCTTGTTCAGTCTGGGTAATGTTGGGGGGACGAACGGTCGGGCAGGACGAGGTGGTGCGGTGAAGAGAATGGGAGTGACCAGAGTGGACTTGGATGGACCGATGATTCGGCCGAAGAGGTTGATGACGTTGTGTTGGCCATGATGGGGCGGAGCGATTTGTCTGATGGGGCTCGCAGGAGATTACAATTGAACAGAGGAATGGAAGCCAGGCTGTGGGGGGTGGACAGAGAAGGTGGAGGTCTACCCAAACCCCGGTTTCTGTTTTCCCATATGGTATTTATCGGGGCCATGCGAATGTCTTTCTCACAGTCATGATCTCAGACTCGCCTGAATGGATATGCAGTGCCGGCTCGCATCACGTCAAGCCTAGAAACACACTGCCAAGGCATCACTTCCCCTCGCGACGCCAGCTCCCCCCCAAACGCCTCCCCACTCACCGTCGAGGATTCTGATTTAGCGCAGCCGACTGGGAAATGAGGTATCAGCTGAGCTACAAGTAGGACAACAGCACGAGGATGTGAGTGCTACATGCGCCCGGCGAGAGGCGTGATCTCCCGTCACGCTCATGAAGGCGAATACTAGCTTCTCTGACCCCCTGCACCGAGCCGATACCATTGGCGAGACAGTAGGATGGACATGGCCTGTAGAACCCCACTCACCGAGCCTCCCGCTCACTCTCGAGTAACGCCAGGATATCATCGACTCGGACGGGTCCCTTCACATTTCGGATGATGGATCGACTCGTGTCATCCATGAACTCGACGCGGACCTGGGTGACACCTCCTCGGGATCCGGTTCGGCCGAGGACCTAGTGGATGAGATCGAGAAGGTGCGTGATGGGGGTGAGCAAGTGAGAATGGATGGATGTAGGGAGAGAAAGAGCAATACGTCAGCGTTATCAAGTTTGGGGAGGGACAGAGATGAGACAGAAAGGAGAAGTGATGAAGCCAGCGCTTCCGTGAAATGATGGCAGTCAACAACAAGACGTATTCCAGCCTTCACCCTACAGTATCGACGTCTTGAGAGTCATGCGAGACTCTTCCCACATCATCCCCGGACACCGCGAGCCTTTCACCTCAGCTTCGCTCCTCGCAAGAGCACAAGCCACAGGCTTCCCTCCGCCTCTTCCCTTTGCCGACGCGATCAGACAGCAGCGTCACCCGCGGCCTCTCTCAGCAATCGCCCTCCCATTTTTCGTGCGGGAAGAGATCCCGCTAACAAAGCACAAAAAGATTGGACGACGCAACGCACCTTGAGCACTTTAGCGAGCTTGACGGGCTTGCTTGATGAGGCGTCCTGAATAAGAAATAACGTCAGTCCTTGCCACTCCATCGCCATCACCGAAGGTGTATCAGGAGAGCGAGTACTGACCATGTTTTACGCAGTGTCTGAGGCTGAGGTTCGGGATGGAGGATGGCGAATCAAGAGAACACGACGGGTAATTGGTTAAATGTGGCACCTATCAGGGGACAGACCCCAGGACAAAGCTTGTATCGGAGATATCTTATGGCCGATGCCAGCGGTGTTTACTTCGATTGTGTAAGTCTTTGAGGCGGATCTTTTGCAGGAGTAGGCACGAATGGCAATATAAACAGTATGGGATGGATGTCATGATTTGATGATGTTGTGCTAATGACTAATGCTATATGCTGTTATGCTAAATGACTTCCTCCACCGACCTTCATCCCAGAACATCCCTAAGGATCAACGCCGGATCCTCATACTTCCAATGCAGATTATGTTTCCTATCCTTCTTCCCCTCCGCCTCCCCACCCTCACTCTGTTTACCCGCCTTATCGATCTTCAACAGTCCGTTCTCCAGAAGCTTCGTCGCTACCGCTTCCGCTTTACGAACTCCCGTTGGTTCTGGTGGAGGTTTCGACGGTTGCCGCTCGACTTTGATTGGAGAGTTGTACTCCGCCTCAGCGAGAGTTAGAGACGTCGCTAGCTTGTAGAGCGCTGGTGAGGCCTGTGGGTGTAGACCGGCGGCTATTGTGAAGAGGGATTGCAATGTCTCGAGGTCTGGTCTGGGGAGGTCGCCTTCGTCTTGCTTGATAGGGGGTTCGTCGCCATCTATCACCATGCCGTCTTCGGGCTTGCGCTTGATACTTTTAGGTACGCAGATGGTATCAGATCCTGGCCGTTCCCGGCCGGTAAAGTGAATTATGCCATGTAACAGGTCGCCGAGGTGTGCGTCTACGCCAACAGCCATGAATTCGCCGATATCGTTCATGGCGTCGGGAGAGAGGGACAGGTCGTCAGCTTTGGCATATTGCGATAGCCGATGCGAGAATTGGTGGGACGAGGGTAATTGGCGAGCTGACAACGCTAACGGTGGCAATGTGATGTCTATTGTTGATCGCAGCTCCTGTAAATCCTGCTTGTGCAGCAACAAGATGACTGACTAGGCGTGAAGCTCGACCACTTATCCTTTGCACCGCCCCACTCCGCCTCTTCCTCCCCGTTCGCATCCTCTTCAGTGGCCCGTTCGATTACCGCTCGTCGCATGCGTGCCCGCTCCCGACCGCTGATCCCCATCATCCACTGCTGCACCCTCGCTTTCGGCTCGATGGTCGTATCGTCCGCATCGAAGTCGAGATCGTCTACGCCACCGCGCTTGCGCTTGCGGACGGTGGTAGGGGAATGGGAATGAGGTGAGGGAGGGGAGGAAGCATTGTGGAGGAGCGAGAGGAGAAGACGGTTGTGGAGGGTCACTGGACAGCAGGTGCGATCAACTATAGAACAGACACTAAACGATGCTACAGGCCGTAAGGTGTACTCTTGACACTGTAGTACCCGCCTGACGGCACACCCGTAGCTGTCGGTCCGCCCACTGCATACTCTGCTCCGAAGAGGTCGGACACTCACATTTCTTCCCCTTGAACCACCCCGTCACCATCACCCCCAGCTCCTCCCTCCTCAACTGCCCCAGCAGATACCCGTTCAAAGCCTTCCAATATGGCAACCCATCCTCGCCCAACGCATCGTGTAGTTCCTGCTTGATCGCATGGATGTCGACTCGTTGAATGGTGAAGATCGGATGTGGGCGGTGTGTGGGACGATATGACGCAGGCAGAGTGGACTGCGTGTCACGGGAAATTGAAAGACGGCTCGGTCCAGGTAAGGCTGCATCTTGTATGGACTGCGGCATCGGAAGGAGCGGGAATGAAGGGATGCCGGGTGTTCAGGGACACGAAGGGATATTTTGGACCGATCTTCGGCTCAGATGACGACTAGCAGATCGTTTTGCCGTACCCGATACAGAAGAGCTTGGATGCAGCAATTTGCGGGTGCACATCTCGATAAAGGCCATATATTCAGTTGAAAGATCAAGGTCCGGACGAACCAAATCCATCTGACGTAATCTCGTGCCCTCAGCGCTCGCGCGTACTTGATTTCCTTTCATCCCTCATCATCCTCATCTCCGGATGGAAGCTGAGAGCTCTCAAGCCGTCCGTAATCACGGCAAGCGGCCCGCTCGTGTCACCCTTTCCGACAATGAGAGTGAAGCCAGTCCCCGGCGGGCGAATGGGACTGCGAAGCGTCGGCGGTCGAGCCATGTTGATGAGGGGGATAGCGATTTAGATATCCTGACGGAAGATGAGCCGGGCTATGGGGAGCTGGTTATTATCAAGCGGGAGACGATGAAAGGCCATGGTGGAGGTGGAGGCGATCATGAGGACGAGGATCAAGGGTCTGTGAATGGAGTTGGAGACGATAGACCGTTGCGGCCAATTGGCTTTCGACCGGATTATGAGCGAGGATCAGACGGGTGAGCTACTCGAGGCAGCAAAGTAGAAGCTGACGCGAGTTTCAGCTTTGTCGCTGGATCTATCACTCGCATCAAGATGAAGAACTTCATGACCTATGATTTCGTCGAGTTTCATCCCGGTCCTCATCTCAACATGATCCTCGGCCCGAATGGTACCGGGAAGAGCACAATCGCCGCGGCTATTGCCATCGGGCTCGGCTTCCATCCCAAAGTACGTTCCGTTCACAGCGCTGATGGCGGAAAATACTGATGAGACCGGACTGCGTAGGTCATGGGTCGTGCGTCTGACCTCAAGTCATATGTTAAGCAGGGCACAGAGATCGCGGAGACCGAGATTGAACTGAAAGGAAGACCGGGGAAGCGGAACCCAGTGATATGGAGGAGATTCACACGGGAGACCGACCAGTCAGAATGGCGGATTAACGGTAGGTCCATTGAGGACTTTATGCTTCAAAACTGATTCCTATCAGGGGAGGCTTCCACGAAAAAAGCAGCGACAGAGATTGTCAGCGAGATGTGCGTTCAAGCCAACAACCTTTGGTAGGTCGCACCTGCTGAGTTGTCTTTCAGTGCTGACGGTTTTGTCTGGAGCTCCTTCCTTCCCCAAGACAAGGTGGCCGAATTCGCCAAGATGGTGCCCGTTATTGTCCTGAAGGAAACGATGCGTGCAGCTGGAGATCCGCGTTTGACGAGATGGCACGAGACACTAGTAGAGAAGGGTGGTAAGGCGAAAGATATTGAAGGGGTGCGTCTTCAACCTGTATCCGTGTCGCGCTGAATGGTGAACTTCGACAGGTCCTCGAGAAAGACATCGAGAGGCGTGATCTTCTGCAAAGCCAGGTCGACCGCCTTGAACCCCAGGTCCGCAACTTCCGAGCTCGTCAAGACCAGGAGTTCGAGGTGAGTCGATCGTTGCGAAATCGGTATCGTGTCCTGATCTGTTACTAGAGGGAAGTGCTCGAGCTCCTCGTTATGGTGAAGGAGCATATCGAAGTGAAGGACAAGCACTTCCAGCTTACCGAAGAGCGAAAGGCCTTGAAGAAGAAGGAGAAAGAATCTGCACAAAGGCGGAAACCGCTCCTGGATCTGGCCGAGTGGGTTGCTCGAATCGAAGAATCGTTCGCTTACCTATGTCCCAAAGGCACGTATCGAACAAGATGCACAAAGCCGAAGCACGTGCCAAGCTATCCGATGACAAGCTCAAGGAGTTCCACAAGAGCATCCGGGCCTTCGGCAAACGTATGGACGATGCCGTAAGTCATATTCTGGGCGAAGCAGCAAGCTGTTGCTGAAGATAGCTCTAGATCGAGGATGGGGAAGGAGTTGACGCACAATTGAGCGTGCTGAATAAGAAGATGCGGAACCGGGAAGAGGAGAAGGCGCGATATCGCAGCCGTATCCAAAACGCGCAACGGATCCTGGACTCGCCCCAGGCGGATGTTCAGGACGCAATGCAGCGCACAGCCCAAGAGAAGGTGACGTGCGAGGTTCAAGAGCTCGCTATGCTACTGATCTGCTTCCGTAGCGCGACATAGTTGCGAAGGGGAAACAGGCGTTTTCGGAAGCGTCTTCTCTACGCGAAGAGTGCCAAGAAAGCACAAGTATCCTGGAAAAGTTGACGATGGACATCGACAATCGGCTGAAGAGGTCAGCATTGGCATCGTCTTTGGGAGGATAATTTGAAGGTTCCATCAGGCAGCAAGAGTTATCAAGTGTGGAAATCCAAAGGGAGAACACTGCGAGAGACTTGGACCCATCAATCAATTTCGCCCTTGATTGGCTCGAGAAGCACGGCCATGAACTTGAGTCCACGGTGCACAAGCCGCCTATGGTCTCCGTCAATGTGAGCAATCACGAGTATGCCTGGCAGGTCGAGATGTGCACAAACCTGCAGCAGCGAAAGGTGAGCAGACTCGCAAGGCTTCCTTAAACCTGACGCGCAATAAGACTTTCATTTGCCAGTCACAACGGGATTACGAACGAATGCTCAGCCTGAACGGTACCGTGTACGAACCTCGCAGGCGAGCGGATGGCCGGATAAGTTCGGCTGGAAAGGTAGCGCTGAACTTGGCGGTCATCGACTACAATGACCAGACCGCCAACCCACCCCGACCGTGTACCCATCAACAGGTGAGCAACCGACTATTATGGTTTTCATTGGCTAATGCCGTATAGATGGCCGACCTTGGTTTGGACGGTTTCGCCATTGACTTCGTCGATGCCGAAGGACCGGTCATAGCTTATTTGAATCAGTACGCAAACATGCATAGAGCTGTGAGTCTGACTACTGCAATGCCGCTGATACGTGAAGGCCGTCACGCAGCGCGCAGGCACTGAAATCAATACCGAAGCACTCATACGAGCGGGCATCACTACCTGGATAACTGGTACCGATTCCAATCGGGCTATACAGTCCCGGTACGGCAAGAAGGACTATCAGATAAACACCTCTGGCCCTGCGGCGGCGAAAGCCTTCAACTTGGCTGTCGATCAGGGTGCGGTGAAGAAGATCGTGGACGAGATCGCTGGGATGAAAAAGGCAAAGCGAGATCGAGAAGCACCACATACGGATCTCATCGATCGTCACAATAAAGCGAGGGATAAGGCGCAATCGACGAAGGACCAATCAGTGCGATCATTGTTCGCCACTCTAGCCTCGTTGCTGATAGGCCATAGCAAGCGATTGAACGTGAGCTGGCGTCAATGAAGGAACAAGTGGGCTTGTATTTAAAAGCGAAGGTGGATAAAGGTCAGCCTGATTCTCTTTGGTATCGCTTGCGTTAACCTTGACCAGAACTCGCCGAGAAGCGTCTTCGGGATCTCGAAGAGGAGCCGTCCGTCGAGGCTCTGCGAGCGGAGCTGCGAAAGAAGAAGCTCAAGTATGCTCAGAGGCAAGCCGAACCTCTCCAGGCCTACCAGGCTAGTCCTCAGCATCACCGAAACCTCCTCGCTGAAGTGCTGGGCGTAGGCGAGCTGCGAAGAGGCTGTATCGTCTCTGAGCGATACCTTGGTCAAGGATGCCTTCAACAGCATCATGTGTCAGGTCAATGACACGGCGATACAGCAAAGGCTTGCGACAGGTGATGCCGATGCATCGTCTTTATCCCGGCAGATCGAGATCCGTAAGCATGATGGTCTGCAATGCACTCGGCACCACTGATCCAGATGCAGTCACCGAAAGTATCAACGAGCAGAGGATCGCAGCTACCACGCTCGGACAGCATTTCATGAGCGAACTGCACGAACGTCATCCCACAGTCCAAGCCGAATTAAAAAAGCGCAGCAGGGTACATACCACAGATGATACACGTCCCTTGCGCTGACTCCTACTAGGGAGAGATGCCTCCGCTTGAAGAGCTTCAGCACAGCCTAGCGGCAACCATTGCAGATCTCGAGGCTAGTATTGGCGTTGACCCGAATGTCGTCGCCCGCTTCGAGAAGCTGTCGAAAGAGGTGAGTAAGCTATGCTGCGCTGAGACATGCTTAACACAATTTCGCAGCTTGAGAAGCTGCAGTCCTCGGTCAGAGATCTAGAGCGAGACTTGGCACGAGCCAAGCACTCTACCAACAAGATTCTTGTGAGCGCTGCGCATGATTGTTTCGATGACTCACGCTCGATAGTCCGAGTTCGATCCCGCGCTCGATAGGCTCGTGGATGTGGTAAGCAGGAAGTTTGCCGCAGCCTTCGAACGTGAATCTAGATCTTCTACTCCATGCTTCAGACTGTTTTGACAGGATTGGCTGTTCAGGCGTTGGATGTACCGGCGAGGTCCGCATCAACCGGATCGACGGCGATTTCGCGGCGTGGGGTATTCAAATCCTCGTTAGCTACCGGGATGGAGACAATCTCCAGATCCTCACTGGATCCCTTCAATCTGGTGGCGCACGTCCCCTATTATCTACTTGTCATCAGCTCTGATCCTCTGTGGAACTAGGAACGGTCACTAGCGACAGTCACATACCTCATGAGTCTCTCCGAGATGGCTCGAACCCCTTTCTCCCTCGTAGACGAGATCAATCAAGTGAGTCTTTACTCCTGATGGCTGAGGATCAAGGTTAACCCGTGGTAGGGTATGGACCAAAAGGCAGAGCGGAATGTCCACAACCAGCTCGTCGAGGTGACTTGCGGTGAAGATGCGGGACAGTGCGTGTTTCCCATTATCTCCGGTATCCGCTGACTGGGGGCGAAGATACTTCCTGATCACGCCAAAATTGCTCACCAACCTGAGATATCACGAAAGGATGAAGGTTTTGGTCATCAATAACGGTGAGATCATCCTTCCTCCTATTGCGACCTTGCTGACAGTCCTCGTTTGCAGGCACATGGCGTATGTACCTTCTCCAGAGCTCGGCAAAAAGATGGCTGCTGACGGATCCAACCAGTACCCGACTCCGTCGACAAGAGCATGCGGTATGGCGATCTCAAATCATGTCTCGCTCGCTACAAGAGCAATGATGTACTGGCACATTAGCTGTCTCCCGAGTTCAATGTCGCTATTTCTGGGCTCATTGGAATCCCTCCTCACTATCTCTGTACACCACAGACTCAACTCATTCCCTCCATATGTACATTACTTCATGATGGACGTGTTGCATCACTATCTTTCGAAGACCAGGCCATGCACTTTGTGATATGTGATGCTAGGTGAAATGCGACGTGCTGGATGGTAAAAATACTGAATGGTATTATGAAGATACATCAACATGCAAGATAGGGGAGAAGCGAATATTTGGAGGATCCTCAGACGTAGCCGCGAGGTCAACCTCCTCCACAGCCGCGCGAAATGAGTAATTCCCGCTAGCGAGAAAGAGGACTCCGACGGTATGGTTCGCCTCTGCTCCAGGTTGCAAGAGAGGCAGAGTACGAGCAAGGGTGCCGTCGAAGGCGAGATTGCGTCGTGGCGCAATGGGCTGGGTGGAAATGGGTCGACGGGGTACGGTGGTTGGTGACGTCCAGGAAGAATCGCTCGATGAGGAAGGAAGGGGTTCTAGACGGACGTAAGGACGGATGGGACGTTCTACAGATGCCCAATTAGCTTCTTGGGGATGAATTGGGGACTGCTGGAGGCATACCAAGCCGATTGACAAGGATTACAACGATATCGGCAAAGTCAGTAGCCCGTACGATCTTGCTGTTCCGAGGCCGAACCACAAGGGAGATATCGAGGTCGTCAAGCCGGAGGCTATCGAGCAAGTCGGGGGAGAGTGGCAAATCTCGCAATGACAGTGTGCCTGATCGTCTTGAGCCGGGCTGCAATGGGCCGTCAATGACCGCAGTGAGGAAGGACGTGGTGCTACTGACCTCGAGCCACGTAAGGGAGAGCGACTTGAGCATATCATCACGATACCAGAACAGCTCTCGTTCAGCTTGCAGTTGCGCCGCCGGCCTCTTGGATTTGTCGACAACATATTGCCTTTCCGAGATACTAGGGATCGGCTGGGAGAGGATGGACTCCGGTAGTGAGCGTCGGGGAATAGGAATGATGATCCTACGAATCGACTGTCAGGCCTTCGAAACAATCGATCTCACGACACATGTACTGTTCTGTGGCGCCGGGCGGGACAAGACGACTAGCCGAAAACTCCTCATCTAACTCAATCAGCAAAATAAATAATTGCAGTAAACAAATACTCACCGATCTCCTCCGCCCGGATAAGGGTCACCTCGAAAGGTACCCCATATACATTCCGCACATTCAGTCCAAGCAGACAGTGAGTATCATTATTCTCCTTGGCAAGCTGTCGGAGGAACTGATCCTGGACGGCGGGATCGAACGAGTTGTACCGAGGTGTCGTGGAACTTGAAGAGTGGCCATTAGACATGGGCAAATGAAGTCCATTACTGCTCGGCTTCTGACTAGAGCTGACAAGCCGGACAAGATCCAAGGTATGGCTCTGAAGAGTGTGATATACCGTAAAGAGGACTGGAAAGGTGATTTGACGGGTGTGCAATGAAGTCGACACTCCGCCATCTCGATTGATTAGGCCGTAATCGATGCGGATAACGCCATCCGTACTACTGATAAGCTGAAACCCGCGGTATGGAACTTACCATCCGACTTTCCCGAGACATCGGACTGATAGCGTCGCCCTCCCACCCGCTGGGATCCTGGTCTCCCCCTGGTTCTCCCAGATGAATACCGGGCGATTGGCAACATCCCACTCGAGCTCGTAAGCCTGTTCAGGACTGAGCTCGCCCTCTGCAATGAGGTGTTGCGCCGAGCGGGCAGCCGCGTCTTCGAGAGAGAGCTTGAGGAAGTCCACTGGAACTGAAGACGAGTTCTCGAGTGCAATTCGGATCGTCGACCTACAGAATTATTCAGTTGAAGCTCACTGATCGGTGTTTTCCCTGACGATTCGCCATTGTACAGCATTACCGTTCCATGAGTCAGGCTCGTGTTCTTGATCCAGAGCAACGGCTGTTCCTCGACGACCATACATTCGAGCCACGATTCAGGTTGCTCGTCCGGCGGCTCGACTGGTGCTGGAAATCGCGCTTCCAGACCGAGGCGCTTGGTCTTACTCAGCTCCGAAGTCAGTCTTGATCGACTTTTGTGCTGTCTTTGCTTGTCTTTCTCGCCAATGACAGGGAGCGGTATCTGGGCGAAAGATCCATCGGAAAGACGTAAGGAGACACCTCGCATCTGAATTACACCAGGATTGGCCGCGATCCCGGTGACTCGGACGGTCTGGATCGAGCTGGCAGGCAAGGAGAGGGAAAGAGGAGAAGTAATAAAGGGCACGCCAGAAGTTCTGCAAGTCATAAGCGATGGAATCAGTTGAGAGGTCCCCTTACAACAGGGAGAGATCCTGAATGTCCAGGTCGAATGCAAACGGGTTCTGAAGGGTGACAAAGATGTCGACTTGCTCGTTCGCCACGAGCAGAGTCTGACAGATGTCAGCCTCTTTCGAACGCGGTAACCAATATCAACGTACCTTGCCAGCTTCGGCCGCTTTTGACCGCGGGTTGTACAAGAAAGGATCCTTCGTTCCGTTCTTAGCGATGATTTCGGTTCGGACGTGCTCCACCGGCATTCGATTTGCCGCCAAGCTACCTCGACCCCTCGTCAGCTCTGAGAACCCGTTCCCCCTCGCGAGGCTCACCTGCCGATCTCCATGCTCAAGGCGATCCTCCTAGGCAACCACCATCCCACTCCGGAAAACTCCATCCCCCTACGCCGGATCGTCGACAGAGCACGGGGAAACATCTTCGCCAGGTGCGCCTGACTGGAGCCGTTGAGGTACATGTGAAGGCTTCGAAGAGCGGAGGTACAGAATCTGATGATCGACCGGTGATCAGGTAACGCCTCGGCGACGGCGATCCCTTCTTTCATCATCTCTACCTGGAGTTCGGGCCAGCCAAAGCGTGGCGCGCTGGGTGCCTGGTCCGCAGGAGCTTGGGAAGGGAGGAGACCGATTCCCATGACCGAGCAAGCTCGCTCGAACAGCGCCATGACAGCGACATTGCCGTCCGTAGACTCTTTTCGACGAAAAGCCACCGCTTGGGATGCAGCTACTGCCGTGCCTAAGCCAAGCCCGACTGACGCCGCTTCAATTGCTGCTGACTCCTTCGTCTTACTTGGTCGAGTTGGGACGACCACTCCGCCGAGCCGACGATTCTCTTCCCTCCCTTCGACGATCATCACCCCGACTCGCTTCACCACTATTCGAGTGCAGTACGCCTCTTTCCGCGGAAGGTCCAGCCATCGTGCGAGCCAAGTCATCTCGACATATAGGTTGAGCTCTTCCGTCTTGGTCATTGCTCGATGATGAGGTCCAAGAGCCGGCTCAGCGTAGCCGAATACGCTATGTCGGGCAAGCTGAGACCGAGAAGATAATTGGGCAAGTGATCGCTGCCGACTTCTTCTAGCGCTTGCATGCCCTGCGTCCTCCACTGACAACGGAAGCGGAAAGGCACGGGGAAGAGAATGAGTCATGATCGCCGACAGAGCTATCGAGCCCCATCCTCCCGCTGCCCAGACGAGAAAGACAAAGTGGCTGATCCGCAGGCACAACCCGGTATAAAGGTATGCGAGAAGCCCTTCGCCAGTCCCGACGGCGGCAGGGTTGGTGGACGATGGCTCGGGAAGACTGAAGGATCCAGACGCGGCTTGCGGCGATGGTGAGAGGATTTCAGGTGGGTACGGTAACGGAGCGCGAGAGAGGCAAGCGAGGGCAGACAAAAAGTGCGAGACGATCTCGGTGGGTGTAGGGGATGCTGGATAAGGTTTAAACATGTTCTGATCAGGTCAATAATGGTATCGCGCAGCTGCATTGTTCCCAGCTCACCGATCCATCTCGACCCTCCCAAGCGTCCCCAATGCAAGCAACCGCTCTTCCTTCTCGCAATACCGCTTCCCAGAGTACATCTCCGACCCCTCTACACCGTTCCACGCCGTCTTCAAAGCATCTGATCGCATCTCCGTACATCCCCGCAAGGAGGTACATGTCGCCAAGGAGCTTCAGCAGTCGACCTCCGGCTACACCCATGAGGGATGCCGAGGTGTACTTGGTTCCGGAAGTCTGAAGAGGTGGGAGAGTCGAGCCTGATGTGGTGGACGAGAGAGATGCGGCAGATGGACTGCGAGCGAAAGGGGATGAGAGGGCGGTCGATCGTCGGAATGGATTTGAAGATGAGGAAGTCGAGGATGATGGGCCTGCTGACGTTGTAGATGCGATAGTGGCGGTCTGCAACGGCGGAAGGGACGAAGGTCCTGCTGATGTAGGTCGTCCACCGGGGGTAAGTGCCCGTGTCAGGGAGATGCCCATTCCGTTGAGGGCATCGACGGAGTGCGAGTGATGCAGAGAGGACGAGGGTGTGCCACTGCCAGATCTTGAGGGAAAGTTAGTGTTGGAGGTGGAAGACGCGGATGGTAAGAGGTTGTCGACGCTGGGATGCGGCAGGGTCGATGTCAGTGACGGCAGGAGAGTTGACGAGAGGATTTTCAGTCCGGCAGGAGTTTCGAGAGCTGTTGCCTGTGATCAGGAACGAGGATTCATGAGCTGTCGCGATGTAGGAATGATAATTCTTCTCACCAGCTCTCCCAGTTCTACAAGCACGTCCCCCACGACCTCTCCCATCATCTTTCGTACCCATCCCTCGACTCCCTCCGTAGGAGCATATACCGTCTGTTTGTCCAGCATCTTCCCCTTCCCAGCATCTCCGGCCTGATCCTGCTGTTCACCTCGTCCATTCTTCGCGGGCGAAGGTTTGGGCGTGGAGGATGGTGTTTGTGACGGTACGAGCACCAGTCGTCTAACAAGCGGAAACGGGGAAGTTGGTGGAAAGAGGTTTTGCAAGGCATTATCAAATGTCTCGGTCGGTGAAGAAGGGGGTTGTACCGGTTCCTGAGTAGACGTCGATGCAATGGGTGCACTCGCTTGTCCAATGTCGCCCGTAACCTCCGCTTCCTCTTCGTCAACGCTGTAGCCCTCCACCGGCGAGAGTTCTCCTGGATCCACGGCTACGCCGATGACCACGAGTGGGAAGATTGTCATTCGCAGCAAGCTCAAGGGATAGAGATGCCGAGCTGGAGGGTGAGAAGGGTAGGAGAGATGCATGGTGGTGCTCGAGGGGGCTCTGGAGGCTGAAGTACCAGAGGACGTCGGGAAGAAGCGAGCGGAGGGTACATGACGTCGAGCATGAGTAGAGAATGAGGAAGCAGATGAGGACGACTCGGGAGATGGTCGTCGTAGCTCATCGCTTCGTATTGTCTGATGTCGCCTGATCAGGCTCGACCAGTGTTCGTACGTCGCTTCTGACAACAAGGGAGAAGAAGAGGAGGATAGCTTGAGCGGGATGACCAGGATTTGAAGCTTGGCGAGGGATGTTGGGTCGGAGAGCGAGGAGAGGGAGGTCGGGTTCGACATCTCGCCAGACAATCCAGTTGTCGAAGCGAGTCGGGAAACAGCTCAGGCGATTAAGCTCGCTCTACGTCCAGCTCGGGAAGAAGCACACCGGCAACTTAGCGCACCTCTTCGTAGAGCTCGTAGCTGCGTTGAAAAGGCCGTAGGGGCCTTGAAGAGAACTATTGACACTAAGCTATTGAATTTGAGCGGGTCGGGACCTGGACATAGCTCAACGCGTGTCACCCTATTCATTCCCCTCAACTAAGATTTTGGGTTTTCTCCTCATTTTCCTCGGTCAGAAATATGTTGTTATCCGACTCATCACCGTGGGACCCCGTTAGGCATGCCAAACAATCGGCGCTTGACGAAGAAGACTGTCAAAGGCAAAGAAGGTCTCCATCCAGGATCTCGAAAAGGTGAGCAATCTTCAACGGATCAAAGCTGTTCGAGCTTCCGGAGTTCGAATCAGAGACTGCTCTCTGACCTGTGTCAATCATGTAGCTGGCCAGCTCACCCGCGTCCACCTCCGAGCCTCGAAACTCGAGTCTCAAGTCAAACATCGCAGAGAAGCCGTCTCCTCCAAACGTGCGTTCCCCTTCCCCTACGAAGAACCACTCGACTGATCCATAGCTTTCAGTCCACCGTCCCCTATTCTTCCTCCACTCCCTAACCTCCCCCTCCCCCCTCTCCCTGCCCTCCCTCCGAGCCCTCATATCCGGTGTCTACCTCACCCGCCACGATCCCCGAATATCGGAGCTCGAGCGAGAACGACGGCCCGGTCGGCCCAAGAGCAGGGAACACCTTGAGCTGGAGGAGATGAGGCGGAGGGAAGTGGTGGAGTATGAGACTGGGTTTGGTACGTGCTTGTTCCTCTTAGCTGAGATATGTTGAGGAGTGATGGGTAGAGGTGCCGGACTTGACCCACACTCCGACTACCCGGCTTCTGTACTCCCTGTTGGAATCGGATACGGTCATGCAACCCTCGCATGTAGATCTTCTCCGTCAGATCCGGGTGTTTAAGGATTCGGAACAGGTGGTACTGTCCAAGTGGGGTCGGACAGAGATGATGGGGCTTGGCGGTGAAGAGGAAGATGAGGCAGTCGCAGGCGAGGATTGGACGGTACTTGAAGGTCAGAAGGAGGGGATGACTGTCGAAGCTTGAGATTGGTGGGGATGTTGAGGATACCTTGCAAAGTCATACCCCGCATGGCATCAAGCATGCTGCTCTCCACTACGGGAGTAGCGTGATTTTCAAGCCGGTACGAATGGCTGGCTTGACTAAGTCCGGTGAATGGAGGCCGTATTGGCCTAGCTGTCGACGAGTTGAGAGAGGCGAAGTGCACTCTAGAGTAGTCTATAGTCAAATGCTCCCTTAAGAGCACCCCGCATGTCTCTTTCGTTTTTGCGAGCCATACCAGGCGACGCAATGAACGCTCCTTCCCTGCCAGTACTGCATCGACTCGCAAGGCATGGAGGTGCATATCAAGCTGCACCCGTGACATCCTCACTATGCCGTCCTGCCTGCCATCGGACCCGACGGCAGATCCTCCTCAACTCCCGTCCCAGCCTTCTTGGGAACCTCATAGAACCCATCTTTGCCCTTGACCTCCACGTGCTCGCACTGACACCTGTCTCTCTCAAGGACACCAGCTAGTGCCTACTATTCATCAGTATCACTACCTATGGTTAAATCGAGAGCGGACGATCTCGATGTGCCGGCCTAGGTGGTATTAGCTGGTTTTGACGAGAGTGGAGGAAACATACCGCATCCCCACCACGTTGCTTTGCCATCGTTTGGGCAGGTTGCCGGTTTGCACATCTTCAAGTTCTGCTGTAGGTCTGGTAGGATCGTGGGATGGAGGGAAGAACCGAGATTGAACGCTGAGACGCGGGAGTGAGGTAGCTTGGTCGGACTCGGGGACTCGGTGAATGAAGTTGCTTCCATCGGCACAAAGGAACGCTTCAGCTCGTGCCGACCGTCGAGAGAGGCAGAGCGCATTGCAGCTGGGAAAAAAAACCCCCATGCCATGACGGACCGTCTGGTCATAGTGAGATGATGAGATGGAGAAGAGGCGCATGGGGTCACTAGGGTATTCAAGATACGGGTATCGCAGTTCCACGTCTGCTACGTTCTCATTCACCCCTCAAAATTGAATCGCTCATCTCTCGCCTACTTCCCACAGAGTCCCGTTACTCTTGCTCCCCAGGAGTGAGCAGACCAGCTCCTTACTTGTCCTACTCGATATCCCCTCACCAACCTCCCGCATCCGCCCGACTATCGGCTGCCCTTCCTGCCTGCGTCTCCTGAGCTGGCGCACAGTAAGGCTGCCTCTCGCCCAACTGCCTGGCAATAGTTGCCGGTAGGGCATGTCCGCGGTCCATGTATGCGTTTAATCGCTCGGTGTACCTTCGCGGATGTTGAGGATCCGGTTGCCCTGGTGGGTAGGGGAAGTATGTCCGTAGGCGAGGGTCTTGTTGCTGGGTTGAACTCAGACGCAGGATCTGGATATTGGGGACTCCGCGCAAGACGCGGGGGACTGAATGGGACTGGCACTGGCACTAGGTGACGTTCGGAGGAGGAATGGCGTCCGCGGTCGGAGTATCGCCTCGTTCCGGCGTTGTGCCTCGTTAGGCTTGTCGGTCTCTCCGATTGACTCGGAACAGCAGGTGGAGAGCTCTCACGGCTAGAATGGCTGTGGTCATGTCCTCCGCTAGCAAGCGGTAGGAGTGATAAGGTGATGTTGCTGTCCGCCAGGCTGTCCGACTCCTTTAGACCGTTCTCCAGTCGATATCGCCTCAGGTCATCGGGGTCGTAAATGATTTTCAGCACCCCATCCTCAAATTTCTGCCCCACGACCTTGGGCGACGACTTGCGCGTAGAGCGACTTCCCGCGTCGTAAGATGATGACGACTTCTCATTCGCGACATCGACCACCTCGGATCGAGTGGTCGTATCAGTAGCCACCGGCGGAGCGGACTTGTCCTGGCCTTGAGGTGGCATGACCATCGATGACTGTGAGGCGTCATACCTCTGGCTCGGGGTGTGAGGGGGGGTATGGGGCAAGTGGCCATGCGTCGGAATGGGATGACCATCGGCGGGAAGCGGAAACTTGTGATTGATCCCGAAGGACTGAAGAGCCTGCATAATGCCGTCAGCCATCATTCGGTGAGGTAGTTTTGGCTTACCGGCACGAAAGCTGGGTGCATGAAGCCTGCCGTCTGCGGCATGGGAAACGAGACCATTGGCTGATTCTCGCGTGCATTCGGCGCCAAGCCTGCGGAGGCAGTCGGTGTCCCGAGAGCGTACCAGATTGGCGATGAAAAGTACACGCCACCCGGCGGAAGCAGTGGTTGTGGTGGACATAAAGGGCTCGCCTCTGAAGGAGAAATGGGGCTTGGATCGGCCAAGAGAGCACTGCCCGCGTCTGACGGAGGATTGTACTGTGCCGCGAGGCTAGGGCTAATGGCGCGACCGAGATGATCCACGAACATCTCCCTTATCTGGGAGAGTGTGAGGACATTCTAGGTAAAAGGACTTTGACTCACCTGCACGTCGAGCGGCAATACCTTCCTCTCCTCAACTTTCATTGCCGATCCAAATGAAACTGAATTGTTCTGTCATAGCATAGGTCAGTACCGTCTCAAGGCTGGAGAATTGTACAGACCTCAGAGTGCATCGCACGCTGGGCAGCGTCCGGCGCTTGGTATAGGATCCGAGCGGTAGCATAAGTCGAAGATGCCGATTGCGGATTATACTCGATGTCGCACTGGGGCCTCAAGATCAGCATTCGCTTAGTAAAGACAAGATAGTTTACGATTCTTCCGTATCGCCTGAAACGCCGAAAGAGGGTCTCTTTGCTCTCGACGGTCTTGACAAGCCTGCCGACAAAGACCGCCGCCTGGTCGATGAATCGGGCCTCTCCGTCAGATGTGATCTCCTTCAATGCGCGGCCTTTGTAGATGGGCACAAGCGCCTTGTATAGGAAGGGATGATACGATGGGGCCATAATCGGCGATTCAGTCTGATGAGAAGGTATAACGTGGTTGGCGGCGGGAGTGGTCGACGTGAGGCCAATGAATAGGTCGGATCGATCCCGGATCCCTCTTTGTTCGGATGTGGCTGGGTCGGCGGGAGCTGCGGTCGCGTCGGCCCTGCGCCGGACAGACTTAGTCCTTGTCTGACTGATTGGTCTTCTTCGAGGAGCTTGCTCAAGATCTTCAAGCCATTGACCGGGGCGAGAGATGCGTCCTTCTGTAGACATTCCAAGACGTGTCATTCGCGAGAGATGCTGGTTTTCGTCATCCGGCTCCGAGGGACGGTCATATTGATAGTGCCCATCACCTTCGTTTGCCCACCGAGCCATTAGCCCTGGGACTTTGCCTAGCTCCTAGAACGCGGCTCAGTCAGCCATCATAATCCTGATGATGATCGAGATCTTACCTCCATCATATGACGGGCCTCAATGGGGCTGCCGATGGTGACCAGCCAGCCTTGATTCCTTGTGGTGGGCGGAAAGATGTCGCAGATCTCGCCAAAGTAGTCGCAAAGGCGAGGGACAATCTGCGTGGGTCAGTACCGCTAGGGGAGGCTGCGGATCGGGCGAGATCTGAAATGCAATCACTTCCTTCTCTGATACCCTTCTACCCAGCTCAATCTCCTCCAACAGTACAGGCTCTTGCTTTGTCTCAGCAATCGATCGATTACTCAAGGCGCGCGGATCTTGACCTGGACGGAGGATCCTTGCCCACCAAAGAAGCTTATGGTAGCGGGTGATGGCTGTAACAGCGTATACGCGAATCCTCTCCGGCATTTCATGGAGATCATGCGATCGGTATGCTTCTCGGTGACTCGGGTCGCCCTCGTTTCCAGATTGTTTTGGCCTTGGGGGAGAGGCGGAGGAAAGATCATCATACCGATGACCGGACAGGCGAACAAACACTGTGCGCGTTGTATTTTGTAGAGGCAATCGCTGTATGTCGATCGCGAAGGATGTTGCTGCTACTCGTGCAGCGGATCGGAATGAGCACAAGTTCTTATCGGGATCTTCGAAGCATCTGTCTATGCTTCTCTCATGCTGAATAGAATTTAGAAACCTGCGAGATGGAACATGCGGACTCTCACCTCAAACACGACGAAGGCTTCCTCGCACCTGTCGCCGTTCGCTTCAAAATCCGATCTGGCGAGACGATCAGCAGATGGTCGTATTCCGCCACTCTCGATGGTATCACTCACACGCAACGCACGCTTCCGTACCTCGAGAAGTGAGGTATCATAGCAGTCTTGACGTGGTCGAGGCATATCGGGAATTCGACCCTGTAGAGGGAACATCAGTACCGTGAAAGGCCGAAGTGGGAATGACTGACGAGACAAGGAGCCGCTTGCTCGCCCACCTCGGGCTGAACATCGGGTGTGGGTCCCGCTTCCACCATTGGCCTGGACCTCCAGGCCCTCTGCCAGTCCCAGGGCGATCCCCGTGGTACCGCTGCCCGCCTCGCCGACCCATTTCTGGCAGCTCCTCGCCACCGACGCTGACTTCGAGGACCGTGGGAGCTCGCGGACGGCGTTGAACCTGTTGACCAAGAGGAGACTGCGGGACATGTAGCTCGATGCCTGGCGGTTCGACCGCGGGCGGCAGGGCTGCCGACAGTGATTCATCGTCATCCGAATAGTATCCAATTGCGGCCTGGGGCACTGGGGCGGTGCTGTCAGGTCGCTCTTCGGCGACGGAGACCGGAGAGTTCGCTGCCTCTCGATTGTTATGCTCGATGGGAGGCGAGATCGGATGGACTGTATCAGCCCATTGCTGGAGTTGAGCTTGCTTCTCCGAGCCCGATTGCTGGGACTCGGTTGTCGCGGCCCATCCGCTGCCGGGCTCGGCGCCGTCGATTTGCTCCTGAAATTCGTGATCAGCAAGGAAGGTTTGATATGTCGATTGAGAGATTGTATTGATTCACCTCAGTGTCAAGGCTCTTCGCGCATGGCACGGGAAAGCTCTTCTCGTCCTTTGAGCATTCCTCGGTAACTGATGCGTTGGGTTGAGGCTGAGCTTCGGCTTCGGATGGAGTATCGACCTCGCGTTGCTGAGGCAGTCGGCGGCAGCTGGCCGTGCGTAGAAAAGAGACTAACCTCTTCAACGTATGGCTGAGGGCGATAAGTGGTTCGGCCTCGCTTCGACTGGACCTCGTCAGATGGATTCCACATCACACTTGAAGAACATACTCCGTCTCTCGCCGTATGAGTTCTGACGGTGTTGTCGCTTTGCGCCAAAGGCGGAACTTTGCCCGACACCCACCCGCCATCGTCCTCGTCCTCTACGCAAGCGAAGAAATGATTGCTTGCCATGACATGAGAAGCCGGAGCAGGCCCCCAGCTCCCTTGGCGGTGTGGAATGGGATCAGTATGAACGCCGTAAAGCGAAGAAGTGCTGCGAGGGTACTTGGGATACGGGGCCTGATGGAGTGAGCCCGGATAGCGGGGTAGAGGGTGAGTCTGGGGAGGACCTTCCGGCCAGCCGGATTCCCAGTCACTCATGACGAGAGTATGAGGTGTCGAGCGGAAGATGTCAAGGAGGATACCACAGCGCAGAAACGACTTTGTGAATGTCAGTCAGTCTCTGATAGATATCAGAGCTAAAGAAGGTGAAGGTGGAGAAGAACAAAGAAAAGGAAAAGAAGAAGAGCGGAAGAATGCGCGACCCCAGACCCAGGCCCCCGATCCGCTGGCGCAGAATGTCTCATCGCTCCACGAGTTAGCGCACGATAGCCTGCGAAAGGAGGTTAAAAAAGAAGCGATCCGAGCGCAAAGGATGTCTCGCATCAGGTCCAGGGTTTGATGACCGACCCCGAGTCCTGAGGTCAAAGGAGGTTTGCGCGCCGCACGGATGATTGGGGGTGAAAGATTGTTATCTTGTAGAACGAGCTGCATTTCAATCAATCCATCGGATCAGCAAGCGACCGGGAGGGAGCATGGAGCTTGTCAGCAGGTCTTCCGGGTCCCGCAAACGCTCCCGGTGGCCAAGCTCACACCAAGGAGGCCGACGCTAGCGGCATGTTCGAATCACCAAGACACCGTGGCTGGTTGTCGATTGCTTCGCGGGGCGATCAAGCTCAATCACGGATTCTTATCGCATTCACCGGAGCCAAATATCAGGCACAGCTTGACGTCACCTCAGACTCTTTCACTTCAATCTCGTCTCGAAGTGTCTCTCCTGTGCAGAGCTGCTGGACCCGCTCGACATGCCCAAGCTGACGCAAGCGAACGATTGGTAGACATGCATGGGACTCTTATTCTGATTAATCCTTTTGATCGTTTGACAAGCTTCCTATGCCCCTCGATTCGTCTGCCAACGCTCCTCAACCCGATGCTAGCGGCACCTTGTTTACGCCACCATCCTCCACCCGGCGAACCCTGCCAGACCGACCAGTGAGACCCATTTGCCCACACTCAGAACTTGCGCCCTCCTCTTCTCCATCATCGCACTCTGTCGACCAGCTCGCTCGATCGCCTGGATCTCGTGGTGGGAGAGCTTGAGGTCGCCGGCGGCTAGCATGCCTTTGAGGCGCTCTTTGTTGGAGGACTTGGTGACGGAGACAGCGCTGCAGACGGGTAGTATCCCGTGACAGAAAAACACCATATCGAAAAGACGAATTCACGAGTTTAGGGTAAGAGGATAGCGAGACGATGAAGCGGTTTCGAGGGAGATTGAGAGGACTTCATCAGTGCTCTGTTCATGATATATAAAGTAGTATTCCTGCTCACCCCTTAGTCTTAACCCAAGCCAACATCACCTGCTCCGGATTGCACCCCTTCTTCGCCGCGATCTGCTCCACGACCTTGACAATCGGGCCCGGTCGGTCCTCCCTCAGCGGTCGGAGCGGTGAGTACCCCTCGGCGACGATGTTCTTCTCCGCCATGAACTCGAGTAGCGGAGCGGTCTTCTCGTAGACGTTTGGGTTTAGGAGGATCTGGTTGACCGCGGGGGGGATGATGCAACTGTCGAGCACTTCTTGCAGGTC
>JAABUK010000172.1_pt1 | contig 156818 bp, 257 predicted proteins | sample 5559141 | NCBI WGS metagenome assembly JAABUK01 (sample SAMN10711869, study PRJNA513367) | rock metagenome | isolation source: Antarctica rocks | place: Antarctica: Victoria Land, Pudding Butte nord | collected 2016-01-03
TATTTCTCGGTATGTAAGCCCGGAATCACGATAGGCAATGACTCTACCACGCTCAAAGTCACTTGTGTTGCTTGGAAACATGATATCCATGCATAGAAAGGTCACTAAAGACAACGCGGAGACTTAAAGTGGAAGAGGGGCCACACTGCTCGGAATTAGTCGGCAATAGCCAATTAATAACGGCGATACTGTACGCTTGGCACCTCTCAAAACATAGTAGACTTCTCCCCACCGCTAGGGAACAAGACGGCATCTGCGAACTTCGTCCCAAATTTCCCAAACTTGCTCTTCGGAGCAGGCTTCGCTACCGGCGCCGCCTTCGCAGCCACCTCTGCCTGACGCTGAGCCTCGGCCCTCGAAATGGCCATTTTGCGCATCTGTTCCGAGCGCAGGGCCTCGAACTTCGCTTGACCTTCGGCTTTCTTGGCGGCTTTGTCAGCGGCTTGTATACTGTAGCCCAATATCAGCGGGATGCAAACGACGATGCGAGCACGCTCACGCTTTCTTCTCCATTCTCAAAACCTGTTTACTGGATGTGCCGGTGGATCCAGAGCTGATGCTCATCGTGTCCATGGTTACTGAGAAGGCGCTTGAGGGTGAGGCCAAGTGGATGATGGTGTTAGAGGTGGGTGTGATTGGTAGCTCCCTGATCGACTCGCTGCTGGATTGTGTGGCGTAGGAGTGATGTCGCATGGTAGCGGGAATATGGATAGTGGGCGGAAGAGGGAGTGAGCCGGATCGCGGAGCGCTTCTGGAGCTCAAGCTCGAGCTCGCGATGTCAGCGCCAAGTCGATACGTGTCCCAAGCGGGAGATGAAGGCTGATGTGGCAGAGCGGGGTTGCGGCCGGCAGCGTGGAGAGTTGCGGGACTGAGCTGTTGGCCAAGTCGGAACGGCGTGAGAGAATTGACACTGTCGTTGATCCGAAAAGACCGATTGAAACTTCGCAGGTTGTTCGAACTGGTCTTGGGCGATAGTTGTGAGTCTGGACACGAAGGAGAACTCGAACGCCTGGTCATGTCGAGGCTATCTATCGGCGAAAGCGTGAATGATCCCTTGAGCGAATCACACGGTGTGGCGGGATAGGACGTCGTGGCGTCCGAATTGGTCGGGCTCGATCTACCGAGCTGGAGACGATCGAAAGATGTGCGCTCGGGAGTGCGGGGAGAAAGTGGGAGATCGTTCATCGGAGGTGAGCCAAGAGGTGGAAGGAGCGTGGTGGAACTGCGAGACAGCTTTGGAGTAATCCCGCTCGAGATAGGACCCAGGGTTGGGCTAGAAACGAAGGCAGTATTAGTATCCGCTTCAACGAGTGTCATCGACTCCGCGCGAGCACGGCGGTAATGCCCTTCCTCGGACGATCGAGGTGCGAAAACGCCGGTGGATTCAACGCTCGCGGACTTCAGAGCATTCGTCTTCTGTGGAGTGCCGGATCGACTGCCTTCGCCGGCGAGAACACCTGCCGGACCCTGCCGGTGGGTGCGAGATGACGAGCCACTTTTCGCGGACTACGACAAATCAGATGGGATTCCCCACCATACTCACGTGGATCATATTCAGCGCTCTTACTTGAAGATTCTGCTCTCCGCTCAGTGTGGCGATCTCATAAACGCCAACGGCATTATTCGGTTCGAGCCTTTCATGTAGCGCATGCACGATTAGTCGAGCCAGACGGTCAATCTTGTACTGCTTCGCGTGGAAGAGGAGCGCAGACAGCACCGGTGCCCTATTCTGCAGCGGAGTCGAAAGCGAGAGCGTGTAGAAGTATTGAACGAGGGCGACGCAGACGGGGAAAGGTTCGGGAATGTTGAGGTGGGACGGCGTGAGGCGGGCAGGTGTGAAGCCACCGAGAAGGGTATCATTGATATCGACTGCTTGGACGTCTTTGAGCGCACCCGCTGTTTTGGCAGCCAGCTCTTTCTCTTGCTCGGCGAACCATGGCCATCTATCCGACAGGAGCCGGCGCGAACACTTGATTCGCCTGCCATCATCGCATACCACCTCAAAGTCGGACGCGGGCTTCTCATCGAGCATCGTCAAGCCGACTTGCTGAACGCCGGACGGGATCTCGAGTTTGAGCGGTGGATAGATCCCGTAAACCTCGAGGGAGATGACCGCCATTTGATCGAGATTGACAGTGCGGCGCCCGTAGTCATCTGCGAGATCGCCCTGAGAGTTGCCAAAGATGAGGATCCTCGCTTGTTCGGGCCAAACGATAGCGCGATTCCAGCTGCCCGTATTGAGGACTGCAGGTTCGAGGTACTTCCATGACATGTTGTCGAGGTCCAATGCCCAGATAGAAAATGCTGCTGACGTGGTTGCGAGGTACAGGCCACATAAGATGAAGTGATTGCCGACGACGCCGCCTGTTGGAAAGCGCAGGCCGGGCGGTTGGGAAGACCCACGGATGCGGCAAGATTGTTCGCGAATCGCAAAACTGGGAGGGGAATGATGCTTGTCGGAAGGCAGAGCGGGCTCCGAGGACTCGGAGATGGGGGAAATGAGGTCGAGCTCGCGGCGGACCTTTGCGAAGTCGTAGTTGGAGTAGCACCAGATGTCTGCCATCAGTTTGGTGAAGGTTCAGTGAGCTTACCTCCGCCCTCTCCGTCCTCCTCGATAGCGTATGAGTGTGCCGATGAAGTCTTGAACTCTCCGCCCTTGCTCGGCACGATCACTCTCTGCTTCGAGGACGTCGCCACGCTCCGGTAGGCGCCCTTGGAATGGAGCCCCTGCTTCTCCGGCTGTTCAGTCTTCGAGATCCAGACCTTGTGCTTCAGATCAAATACACTGATCTCGTAAATCCATCTATCCCATCAGCATCAGGCAGTCCACGCAACTCACGAATTGTCGGAGTGCTGACCGCCCGACACCACGAGCTTCCCCCTCGACACTGCGCTGATATGAGCGTATCTTGCGGACGGCATCAGGGTCGGGTCCTGCTCGATGGATGTGCCATTCATCTCGAGTGGATGGCCAGGTGAAGGAGGAGGAAGCCACCGGCGAGAGAGACAGTCGAAGAACCAAATGTCGTTATGCACCGACGTTGGATCCGAGTCGGACATCCCCCCAAAGCATACGAGCTTGTCCTCCCCTACACTTCATCAGCTCATCTCTTCCCATTTCTAGTGACGCACAGATATCCATGGAATGGAAGTATCTCGGTCTCGGTCCCTCTCCCGCATCAATGTGAGTCCACGTCCTCGTGGTGAGACCTAGCGCCCACATCGCTGAGGAGAGTCTACGGCTCTGGACGAGCTTACCGCCGAAGAGGAAGACAGTAGGGGGATGGGGAGCTGGGAGTGGGGAGATGTTGATGGATGGGCCCTGTGTGAAAGTCAGCTGAGAGGCGAGAAATGAAGGGATCTCATACGGTGAGAGGGGGAGGGACATCTCCTTTGATCCTTTCGCTCCATGCCATGAGGTGGGCGAGTGACGAGTCCATCTTGTGACCTTGTAGTTCTGAGGGTCTTGCTATCCCGATATTTTATCGGCTGAAGCGGTAACGATCGAACGCGCCGGGGACGAGGGAATATTTCGTTTAGAAGGGCGTATGAGCTGTCAGTACATGTATCGAGCCTGACGATGGCACGAGCACTACCATTTCATCCATCAGCCCCACGATATCATCAAGTATCCTTTGAAGGATGAGCTCAGGGGAAATGGCTGACGCTCGGACACAAGGCACTTGATTAAAATCACCCATCAGGGCTCCATCTCTTTGATCCGCACAGACTTTGATGGTAACCAGGCCGCGTTGGGTGTATGGTTGGGAACGTGTATCGGTCTGGACTGCTGATCGAGAGAGGGAAGGAGGTCGTATGAGAATGCTGGGGATGGTATCTATGCTAGGTATACCGCGACTCGAAACCCGTCGGAAAACGAATCAAAGCATTACATAGGGAATCCGACAGAACGCGAGCCGTCCTTCTGGCGTATCAGATGAAGACTAGTGCATCGCTCCCCGTCGAGGGCAAGGTTTGAAGAATACAGGGAACACCCCGGAACCCCTCGAAACGTTACCTTTCCCGAGGTCGGAACCCTTACGGCACGAGCAATTATGTAATCGTGTGACTCTGTAAGCACAAGTTATGCAGGCTATGGGATGGCCCATGGGAGTGTGTTTCCCACTTGAGTGTGTGTATTCCACAGGCATACGACTTGAATCTAGATCAAACCCGGATCCGTTTGTAGAATCTGATAATGGAAGGTCAGCTAAGCACTGGGCGATCGTGTTGATGAACCCACAAGATATAAGCTGGCCGAGACTGACGGGCGACACCATGGTCAGCTTTGTCTAGGCCTACGGTGATCCACTCACCACGACGTCCTTCTCCTGCGCCTTCGTCACCTTGCTGTCCTCACAATACATCCACCCCTTCGAGCTCTTCACATAAGCAGTATCTATTCCGATCAGCGCCGCCTGACATCACCGCTCAAACACTCACAATGCCCACTACTCAACGTCCCCATATGATTGCTCACTCCATACAAATCATACTTGAACGGACCAAGCTGCGTCCTTGGGTCATCCGGATCCTCCTTACCCGTAGGCTGTCGACGAGGCATGTATCGTGTAAGGTCTAATCCATTGACGGGGAAGATGACCGGGGTCTCGGACTTGTCCCAGAAGACTCCGTTTTGGGTGGAGAATCTTTTGAGCTGGATGAGGAGGACGGGAGGGAGACGGGCGATGGTGAGCGTCTTGCTGGCTCGTCTGGGCACTTTGCACCGGGGACAATTCCTAGTTTCGCTTGAGCCGTGTAACGAGTCAAACATCGGTAAAATCATACCACGCGTCCTCCTTCTCCATGACTTCGGATTTGACAAACTCATCAATGAGCTCCTGGACCACCACCGCTTTCTTTCCCGCAGGAACGGGCAGCGACATGTACATGAACGTGTCATACGTTGTCGACGTCTGAACCCTGTCAGCAAGTAGCGTATCTCTCGTGACGAACCTTGTGGCAAGTCAAGCATTCAAGACGATTCCGATATTGCCCTTGGAACAGATCCACGATGAAACTGTCGTTTCGCATCTTGTAGATTTGCCACTCCTTCTCCGAGGCTACTTCTGGCGGGAGGGTCTCAAGCGCAGCCTCTCGTTCCGGTGTCATATCGATAGGCGCTGGCTTGTGTTTCACCCGGTTCAAATCCTCATGTAAGCCATCCAGGACGAAAGCGAGGAATTCTTGAGAATCGTGTTGATCACTACCGGAGAATTGGGGATTGAAGCTGATGATGTTTTTCTGATCTGCGTTAGTTGAACTCTGAACGGAAGAGAGGATCCCTCACTCTGAAGGTGACTGGGGAGAGGAACGTGTAATCTTCTTTCCATAGGGCTTTGAGGAGTTCGGAGAAAGCGTTGGCAAGGTTGCCTTTCATCCCAAGGGGATTGTAAAGGTTGATCGACTTCTTGTAACTCCCATCTATCGGCGTGTCAGCACTTCTGGGCATTGAAATCTGGCACCCACCTAAGAAGTATGATGTAAAAGGAAAAGTAGCGCTCAAGCATTGAAGTGTGGAGTTCATGTAACAAGTGCTGCTATTGTCAGCTCTTGCCCGAGGCTACCACAGTCTTCACCCACTTCCCAAGATTTTTCAAACCCGTCAAGCCAAGAACGATATCGTTCCAATACCGCACCTCATCGCCCTCTCTCGCAACCAGGTCCAGACCCCTAATCGAGCCAGAGCGTACGACCGCCGGACGTGTCTCATACCTCTCCAAAGCATGGCTCTGGGCAGCCGGCGGAGGTTGAGGGACCGAGATCAGCGCATGAGCTTGGGGATAATCGATAGATGCGCGAGAGGTGGGTGACGGAGTCAAGTGATAGCCAGAGTATGTCTGGTTGTGCTGCTCGACGTAATCGCTCCGCCGCCGTGCGCCGGGACCAGGGTGGATGGAAGCTTGCGGGGGAGGGGCAATGGTGGTTTGGCTAGAGTAGGAGGATAAGGATTTCGAAGGACTACGGGAGGACCGGGAAGGACGGCAGGATGCGAGATGATGATGCCGAGACGAAGCATGATGGCCGGTATATGAGGTCTCGCCAGTCATCGATTGGGGACCGTACCCGAACTATAGATGTCAGGGCGTCCAGTGAAAGAGCATAGTACTCACGCTATCTGTGATGTTCTTCGCATAGTTCGCTGCTTGATACACCGGTAGATCCCGGTTCGCACGCTTCGAAGCGAGGTCGCCAGACAAGCTGCCCGATGACGGTGGACGATCCGGTAGAGGCACAGACGATGAGTATCCATTGACGGCCTTCGGATTGTACGGTCTTCCAGAACCGTTGGCATTTGCGTTCCTCGCCACCCGCTTCTTGATGAATTCGAGCCAAGCGGCGTACCCCCCGGCAAGCATGACAGGAGTCCGCTCAAGTCGCTTGTTGAATTCATGCTCGTAGATGAAATCCCATAGTCGAGATAGAGGAGTGGGTTGTGAGCCTCTTCGAGGGAAGCTGACGGAATGAGAGTCGTAGACGACCACCAGATCCGCTTTGTGCCGGTCTTCAAAGGCCTTGCGCTGCCTGTCAGGCAAGAGGGAGAGGGAGTCTTCTAGTTTTGCCGAGGTCATCCTGAATATGTCAGCTTAGCCCCCCTTCCTACCACTCACTCGTTCCGCATAAGGATCGTCGGGTCGATCCACACCACATTCATCTTTGCCCCGCGACCCTCATACTCCTGACCAACATAACCCCGTTGGTATTCCTCCTCGTTTCTTGCGTCTAACAGCAGGATGTCCACCGACGGATTGTGAAAGTAAGTTCGCAGGGTATCGGGATCGACCGAGTTGCTGAGCGGGAACTTTGGCTTGGACACCTCCCTTGGCGGTTCTCTTGGAGGCAGCGGGCCATGAGTCGGCTTAGCAACGGGGAAGCTGATCCAAGGTGGTCTGTCTCGCGATTCGGGAACAGGCGAACGAGATTTGGAGGATTCGATAGGGCGAAGGACTGCTGAGGGTGCTGGCGGTTCTGGAGGGAACTCCGAGGGAGGAGAGTCGGTAAGGAAATCGGTAGTTGAGGGCAGGGTGGAGACATTCGCCGTACTGGCTGGTCTCTTCAGGCTGTTGACCATGTCTGGGCTGGGGGGTCTGATACCGGTCGACTCTGGCGCTTTCAGGCCGTCGGGACGACCAGGCGGTGGCGGCAGACCTGGTCCTGGTCGGTTTGTCGGTGCAGACGGTAAATCTGGGAATGTTGGCACATCAGGCAAAGAGAATTCTGGGTGGTCCTCCTCGCAAATGGAACCAATCCTCCCCTTAGGCAGACCTGGAGGCGTCGAAGGTCGATCTTCACGTTCAAATGGGTACGCCCCGTTCGGCGGACCATCTACCTCGAACTGCTTGCCGAATTCGCTCAAAGACGGGAAAGCCTTTTCGAAGTCGTCGAGCCGATCTGGCGTGCGAGGTGGACCGGCGGAGGGTTTGTCGTCTTCGGGAACACTGCGATGCGGAGGGGATAGTGGCAGTGGGCGTGAAAATTCTGATTGGGCCTGTTCAGGATTTGGTGCGGATGCAGAGTCAGACGGTTTGAGCTGAGGTGTGATTGATTGCGGACTCGTCATGCGAGATGAGGATGATGGGCTCTTCGCCATGGCGGGCCCCGGTGTGCTTGTCGACCCCTCTCGTCCCTCATTCGATTTGATCGAACGAGATGATGAGCCAGTCGCCGTTTGACGAACCGAAGCAGCCTTCTCATGTGGGGGCGATGTCGGCTGTTCAGGTGGCGGCGACGGCTGCCGAGCTAGTAGTTGAGGCTTCGAACGTACCGATGGACGATGTTCGCTCGTCGCGGACCCTGCTCTCGGTCTTTGCTCCTGCCCCACCAGTCTTGCCGGCCCGAATGTCCCAGCTCCACCTGCGACAGACATCGCTCCGAGCGCGGAAGACTTATGGGGTACTGCAGGTGCTTGGCTTAGATCTTTGCTCTGTCGCTGGGCAATGGGTCCCACGTCCATGCCCTTGCCGCTTAGTGCTTTCATTCGATCGGCGATGCTGCCCATTGAAGAGGTCTCGGGTCCGTTCGGCCCCGGTGGTGTTGATGAGGAGGATGTACTGCGGGGAATCAGCTTTACTTCAGTGACTAGCTGGAGTATACCGACCCATTCGCATCATGTCCATTCTCCTTCTCCACCGGTCTCTCCTGTAATGCCTGCTTCATCACCCTCGCCTTGCCCAAGAACGACTCGTAAGTCTACCTTATCAGCACCATCTCCAGACGTTCCTACTCACCTCCTTGAAATCCTTGAACCGTACAGACCAAGCCGGGTCCTTCCTCTTCTGCTCCGGCAATCCAGGATGTCCCTTACAGTGTACATAACACTGACACACCCGCGTGTAAGTGACGAACATCTCCTCCTCATTCCCCTTCCGCTCCGCCAGAACGGCCTTATCAACCTCGTATCGGGCCCGCTCGAACCAGTCTTTAGGCGAACGGTCGAGAGTGGATTCCATGTCGTTGGCCATTGCTTGGAGGGCGGATAGGGGAAGGGAGGAGAGAGGTGGAGTGGGGAGAGCGCGGGACATCTTGGAGGGATTGGGAGGTGATCAGGTCGGCATCGGCGCTGGTCGACTGCCTAGCTCCAACCGAAGGAAAGCTGAACCCTTCTCTCCCCACTTGGCTCCTTCCCTCAGTCTGATTTGGTGGTGGACTAGAAGATTTGTGCTTGGATAGGGAAAAAGAATCAGGATGACATGACGCCAGACTGGCTCAGGAACGATAACCGTTGTTTTTGGCCCACACTACCATCTCTCCTCTCGACTTTTCACCATACCCCCAATCTCCCCCATCTCCATCATGCCGCTCGACAACTATCCTCAGCCCACAGTGATGGTACAGCACGTATACGAAGGGGTGTCGGAATACATGATGAGGTCATACCCTATTCGAGAGATGCCGCTCAATATCCGACCGGTCAGTCCCTTGTCCAGCTTAACAGGGCAACAGGGCAACCATTGATAAGCTGGATGGTTTTTAGGGGATAGTATTCGCGACGGCTGCTTGGGTACTCATTCTTGGAGTACTTGGGATGGCACCGTTGCCAGCTTTGCCAGTCAATGATAAAGCATTACATTTCTTTGGGGTACGTCTGTCTAGCTCTCTTACAGCCCGTGCTGACCAGCTCCTCAGCTGGGATTCGCGACTTTCCTCCTTTACTTCATGATCGATGTACCAGAGTACGCCGTCCGGTCAAGAGTTCCGAATCAGCTGACACGCTATCGAAGCGGTCGAGCAAGACGGGTTTGGTATATCCGTCGCGCCCCTCTCCTACTCACGCTCGTCACGAGCTTCTTCTTTGGTGGAATCATCAGCGAGCTCGTCCAGAGTGCCTTGCCTGTGAGCTTTCCCCCACTCAGTCAATCATAAGACTGAAGACAAGCAGTGGAAGGAGTTCCAATTCGGCGACATCGTGGTATGCCCATTTCAATATCGCATACTGTCTGACGTCGGCTGACATCCCCAGGCCAACCTCCTTGGATCTCTCACCTTCCTTTACCTCGCCCACCTCCTTCACCTTCGACATCGCAAACGGCGAGAGCTGTTCACACTCTATCAACCTCTCTCCGCCCAATCGACAACCACCTATCGCGACGCTCAAGGACGGGAACATACTTTTGAGCCATCAGCACCCGTTCCAGCCATGTCGGCACCATATCGACATCGAGAGGGTAGCAACATCTGGGAGGAGGGTTCAGACGGTCGGCATAGTGGTGACGAGCCTTCAGCGGGGAAGGCTTTTGGGATTGGTGACGAGGATGATGATGTCGATCGGCGTAAGGGTACAAATGCGGTATGACATGATCATCTGGCTGGTGTTTCTGCTACCACCGGTCTTTCCGCATCTTCTTCCTCTTCGTCCGTCATAACCATCAGCTCGCCAAGTGGATCGTCGTCGTCTTGTTCTTCTCCCATTGAGGTTAAAGTGGAGATGTTGATGGTTGCGATGCGATCGGGAGCGACGGGCGTCTCGGCTATGAAGGATGGGCGGGGTCGTTCTCTGCTGGACGGCTCTTCCTGATTCGGTGTTGAGTGGTAGATCTGTGTCGTTGTACGAGAACCGAAAGCAAATTTGGCGATCCTTGGCTTCGAGGGCGTCGCATAGATGATGGCATTGCCAGGCTTTGAGAACAGCGATTCCGGCCGTCCTTGAGATCCTGCTGTTGCCATCAGCCAAACCTCAAGGCTGCAGAAGGTCCTCACCGTCCGCAGGCTGACGCCGTGCTGTATGCTCATCGCTAGACTTCCGCCCTAGCAGTCCTAATCTTTGAGTCTCTCCACCTTGACTCTCCTTTTTCGCCACTATTGAGTTGGTTCGGCGCATGATCCCTACTTCCCGTCCCTTGAATAGGTCCTTCCCGCTCGGCGCACGGATCATGGGACGTTTGGCACCATTCTGTATGACTTGGCCTGACTCCGCCTTGGGTCCTATCGGATCCTTCGAGCGACTACGCGAGCGGCGGTTTTTGTCAGGCGGTAGGGAGTCTGGAGCCCTAGAGGCGGATCGCTTCAAAGATCTGTCTCGTTCAGGTGATGCCCTCTCTGAAGGTGGTCGAGACGGCGGTCGCGCGGCTGGGCGAGATTCGGCTGACGGTACAGCGTCCAGAGATGGCCTTGCGCGGGTGTGCTTGGGTTTGCGTGCTTTCTTGCTTGTTGGTGGCGGTAGCAGTTTTGTCGGGAAGGGCTGGCCAAAGACTTTTTGATGAAAAGCGCCGCAGAGTTCGGGCAGCTTCGCCAGGAAGCTACAAAGATCAGCCACAATCATTGACGGTCATGGCCGGACCTACAAAGCCACCATTACGCCCTCCCAGAATCGCTTCAGTATCCCCGGCATGCTATCCTCCTCATCCTTTTCTTTCCCCTTGGACTTGTCCTCATCCAGACCGATACCGAGCTCAGCGACCGCTTGCCACACGCTCAAGCGGTCCATCAATAGCTCCATCGCTGACACTGGATCCTCGATGGGTGAGATGATGACGGCCTCGGTATCATCTCGCCGCCGGTCGCGTTTACGTTTCTTCGGCACTGGCAATGGAGCGTGGATCATGTATACCATCAGCAGAACTATCTGCAGTAGGGTTCTGTTGCCAATCAGCATAGCGCCAGGGAGCTGGACTTACTCCCGCCGCTCGAGCTCCTCGCCAAGGCGCCTTGAGCTGATTGCAGTTCCGCCGTCTACTGCCTTCCGACATCCTGTTCTCAGCTCAATACCAACTCGCAAGACGCCCAGCTCTTCTGCAGTGAGTCGCGACTCCAAGGCATCATCCTCCAGAAGTGTGCGCTGGACTTCGCCAGTGGTGCCAGGGGTAGTGGACGAGATGACGGCTGATAGTATAGGTCGAAGTGTCTTGCGATGTCGGGCTTCGATCTGGGGTAGTGAGAGGAGCAAGGACTTGATCCCTTCGCTAATATGCTGCGGGTTGGGAGAGGAGGAGCAGGGATCAAGGCGATGCAGATCCATTACGAAGCCAGGCAGTGGACATAACACCTTGATTCTCATCAGTCAATCCGCAAGGTAAAGGTAGATGTCTTACATCGGACAAATATAGCGTTTCTAGGTATCTTCGTCGCACGTAGCCGTCCAGAGACTCGCTACATGCGCACGCAGGACCTCTGGGAACCCCAGTCAGCACAGACAGGGCTAGGAGAGCTAGACACATACGCTAAAGCCCAGGGCCATATTGCACCACATACCGGCTTCGAGGGGAGATCAATCGGGCATGAGAAATCAAGCTGAAAGGGTAGTGGCTGAATGTGAAGAGTGCTAGGCCGGGCTTCGACATTTCCTGCGAAGACATCTGTCATGCCCGCCTTGCAGTCGCCCTGAAAGTCCGACCCTCTTTGTAGAGTACTGTGATCCTGAGAGCGGGAAAGTGGAGGTAAAGAGCAATACTCGTCCGTCATCAGAAGCAAATATAGGCTTAGAACGAAATGGGACGCCTAATCTCTTCCCCGGTCAATGGAATTCAGAATCTTTGTTCTCCCTCTCAATTGTGGATGTTGCATTCCACCTTCCAGTCACATCAATCGAGTCCTCCCTCAGTCCTATCACAAGTCGATCACCGTACAAGCTCCCAGCCCAACAGAATCAAGCTTAAATCCAGTCATCATGGCTGACAAGCTCACCCGTATTGCCATTGTCTCTGATGACAAGGTGAGCTTAGCATGACAACGGCCACTGCAACATCAACGAAAGAGGTCTGTGCTGATAGGCTTGCTTCTCTTCTCGCCATTCATCAGTGTAAGCCAAAGAAATGGTGAGCATCCTCGCGAACAAACTCACAACCCAGCGCTGATGAGGACGCTTCCTTTCGTCGAATCTGCTGGGTGCTCGAAACGCAGTCGACAAGAGTGCAAGCGGTCATGTCCGGTGGTGAAGATGGGGAAGCTGTGCATCGAGGTCAATCCGACAGATAAGAAAGCATTCATCTCGGAGGAGCTTTGTATTGGTTGCGGTATCTGTGTGAAGAAGTAGATCACTGAACAGCGGGGCTGCCAAAGGCTGACACTCTACAACAGATGCCCGTTCGAAGCGATCCAAATTCTGAATGTTCCCACCAATCTCGGAACCCATGTCACTCATCGCTACGCCGCAAATGCCTTCAAACTCCATCGTCTGCCCACACCTCGACCCGGTCAAGTCCTCGGTCTCGTCGGTACCAATGGTATCGGCAAGTCCACAGCACTGAAAATCCTTTCCGGCAAACAAAAGCCCAATCTCGGGCGATATGATGATCCTCCGGAGTGGGCGGAGATTCTTAGATACTTCCGGGGATCCGAGCTGCAGAACTTCTTCACGAAGGTGTTGGAGGACGACATCAAAGCGGTCACCAAGCCGCAGTACGTGGATCAGATCCCGCGGAGCATCAAAGTCCCAAACATGACAGTTGGGAAGATGTTGGACAAACAGACCGAGCTGGCGAACCGGGATCAGCTGGAGACGGACCTTGAGTTAAAGGGATTACAGGAGCGAGAAGTGAGCCAATTATCGGGAGGAGAGCTGCAGCGATTCGCGATCGCTATCGCGAGCGTCCGGCGAGCGGACGTTTACATGTTCGACGAGCCGTCCTCATATCTCGATATCCGACAGCGTCTGGCGGCGGCGCGTGTCATCAGAGGTTTGGTCACGGCGACAAACTACATCATCGTGGTGGAGCACGATCTGGCAACCCTTGATTATCTGTCGGATTTCATCTGTGTCCTGTATGGTGTGCCGGGGACATATGGTGTCGTCACAATGCCATACTCAGTCAGAGAAGGTGAGCAGCTTTGCTTGCAGACGACATGCTGACGCCCGTAGGTATCAACATTTTCCTTGACGGCATGATTCCTACGGAGAACCTGCGGTTCCGACAGGAGTCCCTCACTTTCAAGATCTCCGAGACGGCCGACGAGCTGCTGGCCCCCATGAACCGGCGATACACGTATCCGACAATGACGAAGACTCTTGGCGGTTTCAAGCTGCACGTCGAATCAGGGGAATTCTCCGATTCCGAAATCATTGTCTTGCTGGGAGAGAACGGGATGGGAAAGACAACTTTTGTCAGACTGCTCAGTGGGAAACCGGAATACTCTCCCGACAATCCTGAAGATCGGATCGAGATGAAAATCTCAATGAAGCCTCAGACTAGTGCGTGAATCCATATGAGTCCCGTAGCGGTACTTATGCCCATTTCTTAGTCTCGCCCAAATTCGTAGGTACGGTCCGAATGCTACTCCTCAAGAGGATCAAGTCGATGTTCATGCGTATGTAAGTATCCCCGCTCTTCAGCTAACGCCTCCTGCAGATCCTCAATTCAACAGCGATGTCATGAAGCCCATGAACCTGGAAGGTATCATGGATCAGGATGTCCAGACGTAAGTAATTTGTCGGCTCGACAGTGGGCGGTCTTACGATTACTAGGTTATCCGGAGGAGAGCTACAAAGAGTGGCCATTGTTCTGGTACTCGGCACACCCGCCGACGTCCTGCTCATTGACGAGCCGTCCGCCTACCTTGACTCGGAGCAACGTATACTTGCGAGCAAGATCATCAAGAAATTTGTGATGAGCACGAAGCGGACCGCGTTCATTGTGGAGCACGATTTCGTAGGACTTCCATTTCCTGACTGGTCACTTTCTGACAGACCTCAGATCATGGCGACATATCTTGCGGACCGGGTCATCGTGTTCGACGGTCAGCCGGGCGTGAGGTCATTCGCACGAGCGTGAGTACTGCTTGCCTAGAAGCGGAACCTTGCTGAGTCCAGCAGACCCGAGGGGCTTCTCGTTGGCATGAACAAGTTCCTGAAGTCTCTCGACATCACTTTCCGAAGAGATCCCACCAATTAGTAAGCTAGCTATCGATTTTTGACGGGTGTAAGCTAATCGTGCAAAGTCGACCGCGGATCAACAAGATGGAATCGCTCAAGGACAAGGAGCAGAAGGGTATGTTTGCAACGAAGCCTTCGAAAATCGACTGATCGTTGCTGTAGCTGCTGGGTCGTTCTTCTTCGTTGACGTGGACTAGACGTAGATCATCTGAACACAAGCATTTGCATTGACGGGGGACTTTCATGTAAGAATCAGGCATGCACTTTCGCGCCAGTTCCCCTGCCGTAATAGGGAATAAGGTGAAACCGTCAAGCCTCAAGCCCGACATTAGCCTCAGAGCCGACGATGATTTCCGCAACTTACCTTCGCTTTGTCTTCCGGCATAAATGCTTCCTGTCGATGCATGATTCGGACCCCTCCAAGCTCTCACCATGAATCTTATTCATTCCCCTGCAACCCTCCCTAGCTCGCACCCCCTGATCAGCGAGCTCTCCTCCCTGCGACAACAGCTGCACCAATATCAGCGGTCCTCGCATCAAACCGCCATCCAACTCCAAGGTTCAAGGCTCGAGCTATCTTTAGCCAGTGAGGAGTGTGCGGTCCTCAAGTCATCCGAGGAGGCTCTAAGAGCCGAGGTCGAGGTATTCCGGTTAGTCTCATGAGTGACTCGCTAGTCAAGCCTGATCTCGCCAGAACTAATCCAGCTCCACCTCCTATACCTCCCACCTCAACAGCGCTCACCGAGCTCTCCCTCGCCCACCGCCGTTTATCAGCCAAGCTCGACCTCACGGAACAGCAGCTAGCTGCGTCCCAGCTCGAGTTGGCAGTAGCTAAGCAGGAGGTGCACAGGTTGAATCGTGAACGAGACGGGGATAGGGCGATCATCAATGATATGAGGAGGGTGGATGAGGATAGGGACGAGGCGATTGAGTGGGAAAGGGGGGAGAGGAGGAAGATGGAGGAGCAGAAGAAGCTCTGGTACGCAACCTCACCCCACTAGATCACAGACATGGGTGAGCTGATGTGAGGGGCAGTGATCTGGCGCTACAGGAGTATTCGAGTCTGGTACATTCGCTAGACCCTTCTGTTGTCCCGCCTCCGGTCCCTAGCAAGTCGTCGAGTACAGATATCCTTCAATCAACTCCGGATCTCGCTTCTGGCACAGAGTTGCCGACTCCGCCTCTGACTTCGCCGTCCTCTACATCAATCAATACCACCTCCGACTCGATATCCAACCTCCTCATCGGCCAGCGCGGTGTCCATCAGCTGTTTCTCGATTTCACGACCACCCTCACCGCCAAGGAGAGAGCGGTGCACCAGCTTCACGTGCGGGTTGAAGGAATGGAGCATTCCCTTAGTGTTCTGCGGGATCAATTGAATGCGGAAACGGCTCTGCGGGTGCAAGCTCAGAATGAACGGGACAAGGCGCTGAAGGACGACGCTAGTGCCGCCAAGGTTGTGGAGAGATACATGACCTTCACACAAAAGACGCACAATACGGTGCACAGGCATCTCGACAACCTGCGTACTCGATCCGCCTCGACGCAGACGACCTTGCGGAAAGAAGTTTTAGGATTGCGGAATCGATTGCGAGCAGAGACGGAACGGAGTCAGCGATTACGAGGGGCGTCTGATGAGATGGGCGAGAACATGAGTCGAGAAGCGGCGGGACGGCGGAGGGAGGTGGCGATGCGGTTGAAGATGTTGGCTGTTGAGGAGAAGAGGGAGCGGAAGGTGGAAATTTGGCTGGATCGGGTTCGACGAGCGAGGGATGGAGCAGAAGGAGCGGTGTTGGAGCCTGATATCCTGGAGATTCTCGTGGATGAGGGAGTCGAGGCTGTCACGCCCGAGGTTGCTGGGAACGAAGTGGGCAAGGGAAAACAGCCAGGCTGGCGGGGACTTCTGGGGAAGACCAAGCCGTCGGTGGAAACGGGTGCAATTGGGGACGAGTCGAGCGAAGCAAGGGTGATGCTGGCGGAAGAGCTGGTGAATACGCTTGTGCTCGATCTACAGGTGGAGATGGGGCGGCGGATGGAGTTGGAGAAGCAGAGGGTGGACTGGCTGGCTAGAGAAGCTGTGGATGGAGTGGACCCGACGGATGGAGAAGCGGATGGGCATTTGATGTTTGATGCGGGAGATCAGGAGGAAGATGAAATGGTAATCGGGCTCGACGCCGCTCATGGTAAACCGGGAGGAGAGGAAGATGGATCGACGGTCAATGACGGGGCGGCCATGCTCGACGTAGAGACCCCGCCTTTGCCTTCGGCGGTCAGCAAGAAGTCCCCGCTCATCGGACACCTGCGCGACCTTTTCGCCCCGCTCACAAGCCGCCACATTCCCCTCCAGAAAACACTGCATGACCTCTCGCTATCCCTTACCTCCCTTCGCTCGTCTCTCCCTTTGCCGCCCGCTCAACCCGAAGCACCCACGCCTACACGATCCAAGAAATCTGCCTTCCCAAGACTCTCGCTCAAAACCGTCGCACCCACTTCCGACCCGATCCTCGCCAACCTCCTCGACTCGATTCATGAGGTCATCGAGGACGCACGTGTCGACCATGAGATCGCCGTGGCCGATGGGGAGAGGGTATATCGCGGATTCGAAGCTCTTCTTGGGGTCGGAGTGGGTTCCGGCGCGTTGCAAGGAAAGGGGGTTATGCGGGATGCAAGGGAGTATGTCACGGATAAGCGACAAGAAGAGGGGTTCGCAAAGCTGGCCAAGCGGGTGGAGAATGTGGAGCACGATCTGGCGCTTCTGAAACGGACGGTCCATGAGGTGGAGGGAATGGAGGTGGATAAGGGTGAGGAGGACGTCGGGAAGGGGAAGCGGTCGATCTGGCAGAACTTGGAGCTGAGGACGGTCACTCCGACCACTACTCGGATAGCGGCCTCACCAATCGTGATACCTTCGCCCGACTCGGAATTTGGCGATCCCAGCCGGAAACCGAGTCTTCTCTCCTCGGTGGGGAGTGTTGGCCGGTCATTTTCGGCGTCTGTCATTGGAGTTCCGAGGCGAGTCAGCGGGTTGGCAGGAGGACTATATCGGGGACCTAAGGGATCACTGGGAGGACCGGCTGCGAGAAGCAAAGATAGAGATACCGATGGCCTGCTGATGAAGGAGGACGATGTGGAATAGACTTCGAGCGCCGAATCGTAGCAATCACGGACAATAGGACATCAATCCATGCATCATGCCACATGCTCAAGACGCGTAGTCGAAGATCACAAGTAGCGCTATAGCTCCTACCAACAGCGGATAGAACGCGTTCTCGAGATTCGCCAGTCCGCCTCCTCCCGTCGCTGGTACCGAGATCGGAGGAACAACAGCTGATGGCCCATCAGATGAACGTATCATGGTATGGATAGGGAAGCCTTACGCGCCACGGGAATCACTGGAGGAGGTAGCTCTGGCTGATGAACCTGCAATCTCGGACCTGGATGAGCGTAAGCCCCGGGGATGAGCGGTTGACAAGCGTATGGGAAGTATGCGCAGAGCATACCTGTGTTGGGGTTCTGCATCTGGACCTGGAGTCCCGGACGTTGGTACTGCACATTCAAGGGTCGAGCTGGTTGCTGAGCGTATCCTTGGTGATATTCTGATCACCAATGTCCAATGTCATCTCAGTATGGAGTTTGGAATTGGGAACTCACGCTGATGCGGTTGAGGCTGGGGTTGGGGGTTCGCGTACCAGCTATACCCTCCGCCTCCGTTCGGTCCCGCAACGATCCCCTGACCGCCCATCTGTGGTGGGGCGGCGGCGTCGACGTAAACCGGAGCCTGAGGTATAGGCTGGATGATAGCAGCGGGAGCAGGTTGGACAGGCTGACACCAAGGTACAGCCTGCGCCACGAATCCACAACCCGGCAATCCGCCCATCCCACCCCCAACACCCATACCAGCCCCGAACCCCTGGAAAGCTGGAAACGCTGGCAATCCCCCAGACCCCCCGGTGAGACCAAGCGGACCTTGGAGGATGATAAGTACGAGGCAACAGAAGAGGAAGAAGCTCATCCAAGCGTTCGCCGAGATATACGGTGTAGATTGGCTCGGTTTCGCCGGCTGCGGGGCACTACTGCTCGAGCTCGAGCCTTCTCGGGAGGAGGATGAGGATGAGCTGGGTCGAGCATCCCTTGATGAGGAGGAGGGGTTGGCGGCAGAGGAGGAGCTGGCTTTGGGATCTTTGGAGGAAGAGGAGGAGGAGGCGGCGGCGCGTGGGTCGGACGGCATGAGTGTGAATGGGAGGGTTGAGAGGGTGCTTAGGATACTTAGGAAGGTGAGGAGGAGGATTACGATGGAGAGTGGGTGGAGGAAGAGGTTTTGGCTTGACGGTGGAGTGAGAGGGATGGGGTGTTGGGTGTAGATGACTTTGGGTGGAGTTTCGATGGGGATTGCTTGTTCGACGGAAACAGGTGTTGCTTGGAGAGACTGTGTATGCGATGCTGACTCGGTAGTTGGTGACGAGCTTATAGGGGTATGTGTGGAAGGATTGGGTTGGAGGATCGGGGTGACCGAGACTGCTTGGAGGGTTAGTGCGGGGACGTCAATCCGGGTTGTGGCGTATGCGATGAGTAGATGTGAGAGGAAAGGCAACGAGCAAAATCTTGAGAATATTTGCATGAGTGGATGATAGTCATGGCGTGAGATCGTTATATCACTCGCCGTCAGCGGGAGGTGTAGTAAGATGACATCTCCTTTCGTATTTGATCGCGATCCGAAAGGACTGGTAACGATATGACAGGTTTCATGAACTGTTGAGGATATTGCTTCACACCTGTGTCACTACTTGTTGAGAATATTCCCAAGTCATCGTCTGATCAAACCGGTCACAGGCCATGGAGGTACAGATCAATGGCGAAAAGGAGAAGTTTGAACGGCTATAACACGTTCACGTGGCTACTTTCTGCTGTTTTCCTTTAAAGAATCCTATGGGACTTTGAGTGGGATCCAAAAGAGAGCCTTCACGTCTCAATGATTGATACTACCTGATCAGATCCCGACGTAGATGTCGCGAAGCTGTCCGTACGCCGGTTTGCTACAACGTTGTAGACCCAGCCCTTTGACCTGCTTTCGACGATTACCTCCTTCAGCTGTTTCAATCCGGCGCGTCTACCACAGCTCTATCCTCAGGATATCTCCTCTTCGTGATCAAGGTCACCGAACATCTGCTCGTCAGCCTTCCCGGATGTCCCGACGCCACACCACAAAATCATCCAAGCCTTCTACATTCACCACTCCCGGACCGACGGCATCCTCGTCGGCGGCGCATAAGCATGATGGACATGATCACAGCCATAGCCACGACCACGACCATCACCATCACCATGGCATCTTCCACACCCACATCCATGATCACTCCGAAGGTGCCGAGAAGATCATCAATGCTTTCCGATCTGGGAAGGTGGACCGAGGGACACGGATAACGTTGATTGGTCCGCATCTCACATCATTGAAGGGAGCTGAGACATTGATGTTGAGCAGGCTTAGGAAGCAATGTCGCCCTTACTGTCACGAAAGGACTGGCGGGGCTGTGGATGAACTCTGCGTCGTTGTTGGCGGAAGCGGGACATAGCTTGTCCGACCTCCTGGGCGTGAGTCACTGCCCGTTCATGCTCCTCTGTCTTAGGTTTTAGGCTGAAGGGGCGGCAGGATTTCGTCACTCTAGCGACTTGGCGGATATCGAGGCGACCGCCCACGGATAGTTTTCCATGGGGTTATAGCAAATTCGAGACGTTCGGAACCCTGGGAGTCAGCGTCATCCTCGGTGAGTCCAATCGCCCTGATGAAGACCTCAAGCTCATGTTCATAGTTGGAGGAGCTCTCGGAATTGGCCTACATTCCTACCACGTACGTTCCGCGCCAGAGCCCATCTTGATATCCCCAGCTCCTTCTACAAACCCTTATACCTTACCTCGAAACCCTACCTGCCGATTCCGCGTTCGCCAACCTCGGCCACTACTTACCTCGAGGCGTCCCATCTCCCCTTCTCGAGCTGTTCCATTCCCACGGACCATCCGCCATACCACACGATCATGGACATGACCACAGTCATGCGGTTGAGGCGGGCGCGATTTTGAATCCTCATGCCGCGTGGTTTGCCCTCGCGAGCGTGATCATCAAGCAGTACTTGTATCGCTTGACTTCTCGCGTGGCTGCGGAGGAACATAGCCCAGTACTGAAAGCCAATGCCCTGCAGTGAGTTCTCCTCTTTCCGCTGATAGTCCCGCTGATGAGATAGTCACCGGGCCGACGCACTGACCTCGCTTGTCGCCTTGACCTCGATCATCGGCTCCTCGCTTGGCGGCTATCACTTCCTCGACCCCCTTGGAGGATTGGCAGTGTCATTCTTCATCCTCCAACAGGGATTGGGACTCTCCAAAGTCGCAATCACGGAACTGCTAGACACAGGTGTCGACGCAAAGACACAACGAGCGATCGAGGGGGTCGTCGAGAATCTCGTCGACGGGCATGAGCTGCTGGGCGTGCGGAACGTGCGGGGTGTCAAATCTGGCGGTAAGCCTCACACTTTTCAATCGAACGGTTGCTGATCGAATCAGGGCGAACGCTGCTGGACCTGACCATCGCCGTCCCGCCAACCATGACGGTACGCGAGTCTCACGCCGTCGAGCAGAGAGTACGAGAGGAGGTGATGTCCGCGCGAAGAGAGGTGCGTGAGGTCAAGATCCATGTGCATGGTCAGGAAGAGGGGGAGGCTGTGGTCATGACGGATAGAGGGGTCAAGGGGATCAAGACGGATTTCGGGAGGGAGGGGTGTTGAGGTGGGGTAGATCTTGTTGATGAGTTGAAGAGGACTGCATCAAGCTACAGAAGGATATGGAATCTCTTTTGGCTTCCATAAGTGGGGAAAGAAACGGGTTCATAGGCGGAAACTAATCCTTCCGCTCCTTGCGAATTTAGGGGGATGACCTGACTATCTGTATTGACCAGCTTAGCACGACTCCGGGCAGCAGGCAGCAATGTTGATCTGGGCTTCTCATGGCCCGCGTCGTCTAAGCCTGAGGCGAGATCCTCTATCCATAAATCCTATATTGCCCTACAACTCTTATTATAAAGAAAATCATCATCGTCTCGATCCGATCCAATCCAATCCTTCAGCGGTCCCTCCCAATCCTCCCCATTCCGTCCAACAACCTTCCCTCCCGACCCCTCCACCTTCTCGAATGCAGCATCTGAGCTACCCTCATTGATCCCCCTCATCGCGGGCTCTACCAGTAACGTATCGAACCCGGCAGATAACGACGACAGCGCCGTCTGCAATACACTGCGCCCATTCATCAGAGCTTCATCAGAGCTATGCCGGTGTAGATAGGCAGACGCACCAGTAATCCGTGGCCAGACCCACAATCACAACCTTCCCAATCCCCTTCTCCCTTAGATACCTCGCCACCTCCGTGTCCTCGGGTAAGATCACCGGCTCCGTCGCACTCCCGTCCGTGCCAGGTGGCTCTGCAGGGTCGATCGCTTCGGTCAGATACGCCTCGAATGCTGAATACGCCTCGAGTTTGCTATACGAGCCCTGCGCTCCCACCCCGCTCAATCCGAGTTCGAGGACTGAATCGGAATGGTGTACCGACCTTGCGCGCAATCATCATCTTCCCCTCCCAAGGCCCGAATCTCTGTCGCACACCCTTCTCAATCTCCGCCCCCTTCGTTCCGATCACGCAGTGGTTCAACCACATCGTCTGGGTGTAGGGTGTTCCATGGGCGTTGCGTACGGTTTGGTCCGTGAAGGGTTCTTTGGAGTGGGTGGAGGCGAAGGAGATGTGGCGGTGGGGGTGGTAGTCCTAGGTCAGGCCTGAATGGTCTAGAACACAACAGAGGTGGGAAAAGACGGACTTGGGACGGAAGGATGAGGTCCCAGTGATATTTTGACGGATCGAGTAGCCCTTGGACGATGGGTAGGACGTCGAGAGCGTTCTTCACCGCCATGGCGCCGTCGGGTGGGAGCCAGTCGTTTTGTATGTCGATGATGAACAGTGCGAGCCCGCTCATGGCTGTCTGTCCACGTCTTCAACCGCACTGATTAGTAGATTCCGCTGCACCGTTTGGGGATGTTTTCCGCTAAGATCTGATGGCGGGCTCCTTATACGGTAACTTTCGCGGGGACCCTTCTCGCTGTCTTATCAACGTTCCATACTCACCCGTTCCTTCTCTTCCCTTGAAAAAAAAGTCTCCACCCATGTCATCAACCCCACCCAGTACCATTTCCATCCCCATCCCCTCCACACCCCCACTCCTCCCCGACCTCCCCGAACGAACCAACACCCACGCCCTCCTCCTCCCTCACCTCTCCCTTTTCTCCCCTCCCATCCTCCTCCTCCTGCGCGAATACTATGAACAATACGGGACCATCGCGCATTGGGCTCCTGTCAAGGCTTTTGGACGGGTGATCATCGTCTGGAACGAGGTTGAAAGGGCGGAGAGGGCGAAGGGGGAAGGGGATTGGTTGAGGTTGGACGTGGAGGTGCCGACCGGCTCGACTGATCCCAAAGAGGGCGATCAGGGACGAGATCCGGTGGAGGGTGAAGAAGGAGGAGGGAGAGAGGGAGGGGGAGAAGAGAGGACGTATTTCTCTCACCGGCGGAAGAGACGGAAATCGCAATCCCCACGCAAAGGGTATGTCCCCTTCCATCGACCCGACTCCACCGCCTGACTGATCCCGTCCCACCACCTCAGCATCATCCTCCGCCTCCACCCACTTCCATATACACCCTTGAACCCCGACCCAGCTCTGACGCACCTCGCCCCTCCTCACCCCGAGAAGAACTTCCTGATCTCCCCACCCGGTTCCCCGCCCGACGGCTGGGAAGCCATCGCCGAGGACGCGCCGAACTCCTCTGCACTCGCTGATGACTTACAGCGCGCGTTGGAGGCTCTGCGATTGAGTGGGAGGAGGAGAGATGGCGGGAAGCAGGTGATTCTTGATGAAGGGGGTGTGAGGGTCGAGGTGGAGGATACGAGTGAGCCCGAGGATGTCGTGGAGGCGGATGTGGAAGAGAAGTTGGATGGCGGGATGGGAGCCTGGAAGGTGCCCAGTCAGGACGTGGCTTTGGGAACGCCAAGCGGGAGGATCCGAATCGCTCCGACTGCTATGCCGCCGATGGCATAGACCGGATGATAAGTAGCATAAGCATGTACAGCGATACAACGTCCGTGAGATCATCCACGTCCCGTCTTCACCTCCACCATCACATTCACCACCATCAAGACCGCATACGCCACGATCAGACATCCCGCCCACCGCCGATCTATCAGGTATCCGTTCAGGGGTACGAAGATGGCGGTGGCAACGAGGACTATCACGAGACCGGATGCTGAAACCCAAAGGGTGGGGGAGAAGTTGATGGTGACGGGTTCGTGTGTGACGAGGAGCATGTGGTACGATCCTGAACCCCCTACGCCGAGGAGCAGGTTGAGCATGCTGTAAAGGTCAGCAACAAGCAGCGGATCACCTGTACTTGGTACTCACGGTCCACCCTAATCGTCAGACACTTAGATCAGCTACTGACCGGGAGCAGAGACTTGCACTTACGAAGCAAGCGGCATACGCCATGGCCGGAGCGAATTGCGCGACGGTGACATTCGCCACCAAGTCCGCTAGGCTATTTCCCACGGCGAAGACTACAGCTCATCAGCGGCTTCGGCGACCCTAAGTTTCAACTCACTTGTCAAGCCAATGATCGCATCGCTCAAACCGAGTATCAAGCCAACAGCCTGTCTGTTATCAGTACATTTGCGGAGATGGTGAGAGACTCACCTGTAACACGCTGACCACCTCGTCTGCGATCGCGGCGATCCACACCATACTACATGTGAACCCCGCAAAGCATCGTACGAGCTTCCACGTTTGTGACGTCCCGTCCGTTGCGGTATGCCAGACCATCGCAGCGGAGATGCCTCCAGCGAGACCCGCGGCCAGAAGGATCCAAAGAAAGTAGCTCGTACCGCCTTAAGAGGTCAGCCCTGCGCTTCAGATGTCGGGACTTACGGAAGATGACGAGGGCACAGAACATCGGGCCGAGGACGCATTGGACCGCCGTAAGAGATTTGTGGAACTCGAGCGCTTCCTCCTCTCTGATTTCCTCGAGCAGCTCTTTGCTGATGCTCTCTCCGTCGATCCCGTCTTCCTCGACGTGATGGAGAGTAGCATAATTGATCCGTCCAAGCGGACTATGCAGAGGACTGAATCCGCTATCCACAAGATGGTGCAGCTCCTCTCCGACATCTGCACGCAAGAGTCGGTCCTCATCGGCATCAGGCACAATCCCCGAGACTTGGTCGGCTCCCTCGTTCAGGGGTTCGTCGTCGGTCATTGGCAGCGCAACGGCGCCCTCGTCACCTTGTCCCTCATCCACGACGGGCAGAGTGAGGGTGAGCGCCAGGATGGCAGGTACCGATAAGACCGCGAGAGTCATGCCGACGTAGGACTTATGCCGGAAAGACTGAAGCGAGGGAAAGATGACTCGAAGAATGAGGCGAGAGCGTCGACGTAGCTGAAAGCGTGACTCCTCCAGTTGAGGAGCAATCCACGGTGAACTTACCGGTGGAGGAGCTGCTGCCCCGGTAGGATCGGTGACCGAGATTGACGGAATGCGACTTGGCGCATGCGACTCCGCAGGAATGATTATTCGGGGTCTATCGGGTCTGCCAGGCTGATCCTTCCACGGGTTCAAGTCGGGAGACGAGGATACATTCGGTTTGGGCGTTGCGGAAGTCGGATCCTCGAGTGACGAGGGATGAGGACGAGCAGGTGAAGGTCCGGCTTCAGGTCGTGTTCTCGGGATATGAGACACTGCCCTCCTTTCCCGGCGAGGTTCCCCCCGCAAGATCTCGGCTCCTTGATGCGATATCGAACGACGGTGAGCGATCTTTACCACTCCAAAGTAATCATCCCTTTCCGGTACTGGGGACAGCGGCGTCCGGCTTGGGCTCGAGATACGTGACTCTGACTCTCTGCGGAGGGAATTAACAACATCTCGAAACTCGATAGCGCCGAGAAGGGAAAAGTTTGCCCGGGGCGTATCGAGAAAAGGTGATGCGGCTTCCATCCGCGGAGACAGGCGAGAAGAGGTGGTGTGGGACCGAGCGCGGGCGAGCTGAGGCTGAGGCGAGGCAGTGAGTGAGAGCTGCGAAGTCGAGATATTGGGGAGCGGAAGCAACTCCGAGTCTGGTGACCGGACGGTTGGCTCGGGAAAGGATAGCTCGGGCAAAGAAGGGCGATGCTCCCGTTCCCGACTTAGCACTCTGGACGCCTCCTTGTCCTGTCGATGACGACTCCACCAATTGCCAGCGACGACGACGCCGACGTAAGAGATGTACAGGACGACCATGCCGCCGGACTCTGCGACAGTAAGGTGACCATCGTGAAGAACGGCTATGAGTACGACCACTGCGGTGGTGAAGAAGAGAATGTCGCGGATGAAGGTGTGACGTGGTACATGGAAGGGGCGGATGAGAGCGATGGTGCCGACCACGATCGATACGACTAGACTGTGAGTCTTCGCAATCAGAGCGGGACTCACTGAAGCTGGCTGCTCCAATCAGCTCTCCAATGGCCAGGCCAAACGTCCCCCCTTTGAGCGCCGAGAACGTCGAAAAGACGTCCGGACTCCCGTTACCGAAGGCAAGGAAGGTGACGCCCGCCGTCGACTCGTTCAGACCGAGATATGCCGCGATAGTAGAGAGATTTGGACAGAAAAAGTCGGATGCGGAGATGCCGATGAATGAGAAGAGGAAGACGAGGACGATGATAAAGCCAAGGCCCACCAGTGGCTTTAGAGGCGCTGGAGTATCGGCATACCATCGTTCGTATGGGACGGCGAGGAGGGCGGTCTGGAGAATTGTCAGCAGATGCCTAGGGTAGATTGCGGAACTTGCTTGAAATGGATCACCATTACGCGTCAGGTCAGCTCTGTCCTGAAGCTCATCTTGCTTCAAAGCCCGAGTAGAGCGGAGTATGACCAGCTGGATGGTGATGGTCACAGCGAGGAGTAACCATGTCCTCCGTGGCAACGTGGTCGGCATGGTCGTCTGACCTCAAGGATACGTAGATTCACGATTCGAGAAGGGCGACATGCCGATGTAAAGTCGGCCAGAAACCTTCTTCGGCGGCCATAGATCCCTTCTCCAAGCTGAAAGGAGGCTTTACAGAAGACGACGACGATTTATACGGGTAGAGAAATTGAAGGATGGTCGAAAACATTATATCTTGGCCATGTGCCTGATGAAATGAAATCATCACTACTTGGGATTCCCACTCCGCTTATTAGGACCGTTTGGAGCGCGGCAATAATCAAACGACAAATCGTGCTTCGAATCAGTCCTGATCCCGCCCAATTGGTCGACAATGTCACCCTTTCGCCAAGTAGCGTCTCGGTTTATCGCATGAGTGGACCGATCCGTTCATCGCAGATTACTAGAGTGTCCTACCGATCATCAAGGAATGGACGCGCCTGCGCGTAAACACGGAGAGTAGGAGATAAGACAAGAATGTTCAAGCATCATCCCGGATGACACTAACCCTGCGCCTAGCGCTCACCCGATATCATATCAAAACCGATTGGATCCTCCGTGAACCAGCCCCCGCCTCGACCGCCCCTGGTGCGGCCCCGTGAATCGTTTCGTTTGCGCAGCTCGTGGGCTCCCAATCGCGAGGGACCGTCTCTGCGATGTCGCCGATTTGTACTCGCTCGCCACGGCCTGCTTGGTGATTTCACCGAGGTTGGACCAGGCGGAATTGATCGAGCTGTAGCTGTCCGAGCTGACATCGACGTAGATGTTCCCGGTATTATACAGACCCCATCGACCCATGTTGACCGTCTTGTATGTCCAGCCCGACCACCAGAGATTGGCACTGTTCATCGTGCTGAGCATCCACGAGAGGGTACTGCCGTCCGCCATGAACTCGCCGATGTACACCGGGATACCGTAACCCAGCCACTGGTTGATGTCATTTTCGGCGCCCCCGTTCCATTGCTGCTTGTTGTAGCCGACGTCGGATCCCATCATGAGATACTCGTGGAGCGAGTACATGACGTTAGTCCAGCCGTAATTCGACGGGTTGGTCCCGATGCTCTCCATGATGATGATGCGATTCGCGTCGACCGATCGGATGGCCTTGTAGAGGGCTTTCTGCAGGTTGTCGTTGGCGCTGCCGGTCGCCTCGTTGATCGCATCGAAAGCGGCGATGCCGGATTCGCCGACAAAATGCGTGGCGACCTTGACCCAGATCGCGGCGGCTGCGGCACGCTGGGTTTTGCCTTCGTCGGAATCCTCCGAGATGGTGGAGTACCCCTGCTCTTGCCCTTGCCAGATGTGAAAAACCGGGATCACGTAGATGCCGCGGGACTTGGCCAGCGCCACCGCCCAGTCGAGACGGCTGAAATCGACGTTGCCAGAGGAATCGGTGATCCAGCTGCCGTTGGCCCATTGCAGGTTGCGGAAGCCGAATGGCAGACGGACGACATTGAAACCGAGAGCGGCCATGTTGTCAAAGTCCGACGACACGAGCCAGTTGTCTTGCCACGTATTGAGCAGGGCGTGCGTCTTGTCCACGCCGAATCGGTTCTCCAGGGTCGTCTGGCTGAAGCGGTCCGCGCTACCCGACTCATCGCTGATCCCACACATCCAGTCCTCCATGACGAGCCAGCCGCCGAGATTAGTGCCACGGAGGACGACGGTCTTGCCGCTAGAGTCGACGACGGAAGTGCCAGAGACCTGGAGGTAGCCAGAGCTTGTCGTGGATGTGGATGTGGCGTTGTTGGTGATGGAGGCAGTTGCCGATGCAGTCTCGGAGGAGGTCTCACCCCATGCTGTACTGGAGGCAGTGGCGTAGGTCGTGGAATTGCTCGCGTCTGTATAGCTCGCACCAGAACCGTCCGTCGAGCTGGAGCTTCCGCTATGGTGATGATGCGAATGGCCTGAGGTGGATTCCGAAGACGCTCCGCCGGCCCAGAGGTCCCCGCCGATTGTGGAGTTGGCGGTGGCATTGGCGGTCGAAGCGATGTACGTTGCCGACGCGGTGACTGCGGTGGTCAAAGAGGCCGATGAGGCCTTTGTTGGACTCGCCAAAGTCGCGGTAGCTGCAGGGGTCAGCGTTTTACTACTCCGAGCTCGCTCACAAGACTCGTCCGAGTCGTCGCAGTCATCCAGGTCTCCGTCATCATTGCCGATGTCATCGCCGGCTAATATCATCAGCGTGAGACTTGGTCAGAAGACTTAGACAAACAGGTCGAGTTCGCGGTAGTTGTGGCAGAGCCAGAATCAAGCCCAGAAGCTTTACAACGGTCAACTTGGTCCCGCAACATGGTGGTCTGCTTACAAGTCGAATTGGTAGTCGTTGTGGCAGACCCAGCGTTTACCCCAGAAGCTGCCAGCGGTCAGCTCAATCCTCTCACCAGGGTCTCCGCTTACCAGTCGAGTTGGTGGTCGCATCACAACCGTCGACCTCCTCGACCTCATTAAACTTCCACTGCTGATTCGGGTTTGAAGAGCCACAACTCCAGATCTGCACCTTGTTCCCGTCCGACCCCTTCCCGTCGGTCAAGTCGAGACACTGGTTCTTCCCACTCCACTTGATCATCTCCCCGTTCATCGTAAACATCTGATTCCGGTTCCGACTGTAACAGTTCCAGACCTGTGCGGCATTGCCGGACCAGTCTCCGCCGTCGGCAACGTCGACGCACATATTTGTAGCGGAGTTCGTTAGGGATAGACCGTCATAAACCCATGCGATGTCGGAGTCGGCATCGTCACATGATTTCACGACCAGGCGGGAGCCCTCGGAATCGGCGGCAGGAGCGAGGCAGAGATCGGGAAAGGATTTGGGGGAGATGGAGTAGGTCGTGCCGGCGGTGGGGATGGAGAGGGTGGGAAGCGCAATCGTGAGGATCGTTAAAATGGCTGCGATACGGGACATGATGATCGAGTTCCAGCCTCGAGATGATGTTGATGGCGCGAGTGTGTATATACAAGTGAGTGAGGTCGTAACACCGTCGAAATAAAATCTTTCCGAATGAGGAAGAACCTAATCGCCAAGAAGGCAGTGAACAGTGAGCGATGGAGGAGGGATGTAGGTGATCGGAATAGTAGAGGTCAGGCGACAAAGGCGAAAAGGGAAAATGAGATTCTGCCTGCAGGATCCCTTTTGTAAATGGTAAATGAACGTGATAAAGGAAGGATGGAACTGATGATCGTCGAAGGTTGTGCGCACTAAAAGGGAAAGGCAGTGTTTGCCGTGACGCGTCGAGCGTTTCACTTCGGCTTTCGGTCTCAATTCGTCCCTGAAAATCAAATCCTCGGTGTGACGCGTTTCATAATCAAAGCAGATCCCGCTTCGCTACGTGCAGGCGCATCCAATCAATGACCTCTTGTCGCATCCGCCCCAGATGTCCGCGTTTACCAACCGCTAATCAAAGGGATCAACAGAAAAAACGCTAACTAAGGTCCCAAACCCCTGGCCGGACGGACGAGCGTCAGGGGGATTTGGGGTAATCGATGAAACAGATCAGCGCTCCGAGCGGATGTCGAGTGGCGACGGGGTAGAATGTCATCGAACCGGGCAGCACCTGATGTCGCTGTTTGTCTAATTGACCCGTCAGCATTGTGGAGCAAAACAACCACGATGATCCCGCTGAACCATCTTTGACCTTGCATACAAAGAACATCACCGCGTCGCCGAACCACCAAGCCCCCCCTTCGAAGGGACCCTCCTCATCGTCATCGATCCGCGGCCCATCTCTGACCAGCATCCCTTTGTGGTGGTTGGGTCTAAAGTCATCGGGCGGAGTGGGAGGATCTGCAGGAAGCAGAGCTTGACTCCCGACCGACGCCGCATCTAGCGACTCAGCTCTCATTGAATGAAGCCGGGCGAACAGTTGATCACCCAGCACCACAGGATTCCTACTTGTCCACCTGTCGTAGCGCCCGGCAACGATGACAGCGATGCCTGAGCCATTCGGCTCCTTTGGATGGATATGTAAGTTGATTCCGATCTCCTGCTAGCCTCAGCAGTGTGGCACTGAGACACGATCAACTACAGGCCAACACGCACCCCTTCCCCAATGCAATCTGTTCTTCTCTCAAATCTTCAACGATGGAACCCCTTATCTGTCCACCCTCTTCCCCTCATCCAGTGCTTTATTCTCCATATATGGCATCGTTCGTCACTCCCTCAGACTGCAGTATGCTTCGCTAATCACTATGATCCAGACATCACAGTCGGTTCAGGATGATCCAGCGGTGATGGCTGCTCAATCTGCAGCGGGCACGGGAGTCGGAGCATCGTGCGAGATCCCAAGAGCTGGTCAACGGGGTAGTATCGGTGACGTCGGTTGGTCCCTCAATTGAAGGCATTGGATGAGCTAACCTAGAGCAGCACTCATCGTGTTCTCGGCAATATCGATCATCGTCACACTGTTGATGGCTTTCGTTGCTGGACGCCGGAAGGCAGCGGTCGGCAGGACCGAATTGCGCATACTCCTCGTCGTCAGTCTCACGCCTCTTGTAGAGAAAGGAAGAAGTGGCTGTATGGAATCGCTGAGACGTTGCACCAGGTTTACGCGATTCATTCGGCATTCCAGATCGTCACGATGAGCTCGCTGATCGAGCAAGGTAAGTAAACCTGCGATGGGCGATATTCTGACGAGGGGTAGGCTCCGAGGCACTATCAATCCTGTCCTCGATACACGTTGCCGTTATCGTCGTCCTCTTCTGGGTTTTACTCGCCAACGCGCTCGTCGCTACGCAGATCGTCGAGTGCGCGGATACCTTTCTCCTCTCCGTCACGCCCGGTCCTTCTCACTCCCGCTCCATTAGTCTCAATCTCAGCTGACCGATGTCAGAGACGGCACCCCGTCAGCTCTTGTCCCCATGACAGTAGTTGGCATCCTCCTCTTCGCCCTTACCCTCTACTTCTCCCTCGATACAGCCCGCGACTGGACCGACGTATTTCACATGTCCGCCAAGAACATCCCTGACCTGGAGGCCACGGCGCTCTTTGTCCTCACCCTCATCTGGCCAGCCCTGTCAGTCTTCCACATACGTAGAACCCGATCATTGATCGTCGCCCCTGTAGAGCGGCTGTACTGTATCTACTGATCATGCTGTATGTGGTTATCGGCGTCTTGAAGGAAGTCAAACCAGCTCGTACGCATATCCCCTGAATTCTCGCGTACGGCTGATCGTCCTTTGCCAGTGCTATACGTCCTCGCGTTCGCCCTCTTCGCTGGCGCCCAGGTGATATTCTTCCTCGCCTCCCAACCTCTGTGCAAGGTATGGCTTTTCACCGAGATTGTATTCGATCCCTGTTGATACACCCGAAGTCATCAAATCGGAAGATAAATGGAGCCTTCTTGACGACCTTCCTGGATACAGGCGCCATCGGGGCGATCTACGCTGCTTGGCACGTGAGTAAAGCCGCGTACTGTCGTCCGATGATGTGTTGACGGTCGTAGCTTATTACGGAGAACGAATGGGGAGACGATTACGATACTTATTGAATTGATTGGGCGTGATCTACGACGAATCTTCACGGGTCATCGAAGAGCTCAGCTTACAAGTTTGAGATCACGTAGTCGATCATAACAGAGAACTCTCTTATATTTTGTGGAAGTCTTCATCCAGCATAGGATAACGGACGAAGATAGGATCGTCAGATGACAGTGGACCCTGAATACAAGGCACGGAGATCCGCGTGGCTCTGTGACAAGACCTCGCGCGGCGAAGTACGACCGTCTCCGAGGAGAATGAGACATTGATACATCTCTTTGCATTGTCGCTGGGCATAGTCCGAAAGACTTTCAGGCATTCTCGAGACGAAAATGCGGGTCTTGGTGGTCGGCTCGGGCTTGGCTGGATTGACTACTGCTTATCTGCTGAGAAGAGAAGATATTGAGGTGTGGTTGATTGAGAAGGTTGGTTTCTCGTTTGCGTTTCGTATCCTGATCCGAAACATGAACATAGTCCACCAGATTGGGTTTCCATTCTGCTTCAGTCGATATTCCGATCCTGTCATGTTCATCATTTACTCCACAACGTAGAAAGGCTGCCGAGAAGCGCGACGAGCGATGGACTGTAGACGTCCCCATGCGAAGCTTCCAAGGCGGTCCGTCCAATTCCACCTGTGCTAAACCCCCGCTGATGTCTCGACAGGCTGCTATCCTCTGCTCATCTCGCTCTATCGCCATCTCGCCATCCCCCTTCATCCCACATTCTACACCTTCTCATTCTCGCGCCTCGCCCCTTCCAGTCCATCGTCGACATACTTCATCCACTCCGGCGCGTCGGGTTGGTCCGTTCCGTCACTTGCTTCGACTGCTTGGACATCACCCATCACCCTCATCCGAGCGATCATCCGATTTGCAGCTTTTGGGCTATGTCATGTGGCCCTTCTCGCGCTCGCCTTCCTATCATGGCATCATCTCCTCCCCGCATCACTCGCCTCGCCAAGCTGTACTCTTCGTACTCTCACCAACCCCTCTCTTCCCCTCGTCGGATCCGTATGGCAAGATTTCATCGAGGAGATCGTCCTCCCACTATTCTCTGCTGTCGGAACGATGACCTCGCTGGACGTCTGGTCGACACCGGTCCAATGCTTGCTCGAGTACATCCACACCACCGTCGGAACGGCTCACTACACCCTCGGCAAAGGATTCACGGCTCAGCGGGTGGCGGAACGCCTTGTGAACCCGATTTTCGAGCAAGGAGCAGAATACCTGCGGCTCGGAGCGGATGTCACGGGGCTGCAGTATCGCGATGGCGCAGTTGTGGTCAGATTGGGCGTGGAGGAGATTGAGGTCGACAGGGTGGTGATAGCTACGCAAGCGAGCGCTGCCAGTGGGCTGCTCAGCATGCTCGAGGACACTTTGCTTATCACTGGGGAGAAGGAGGAGTTCAGGAGGGTGAAGGGAATGACGAAAGCACTGGGTGAGGTTGAATACCGAGTGAGTACACCTGGATGGTTGCGATGCTGTGTTTATCCGTGCGCTATCAGGAGACAATCGTCATCACGCATCGCGATTGGAGTGTTCTCCCTGCCGAAGCCGATCGCCGCGATATCAACCTAAACCTTCCGACCCTTCCCCCGCCCTCTCCGCCAGAGGACGAGGCTGAGCTCTGGACCGGTAATTCAAAGCCTGGACCCTCGACACCCTCCCCCTTCGGACGCATGCCTTACTTCGAGCCATGCCACGATGCGATCTACACGATGGCGACGCATATCATACGTCCGCCTCCTTCACTTCGAAGAAGAGGTGTTGAGGATGTATTGCAAACGACCAATCCCGTCATCAGCATTGACGCTGAGAAGGTCCTTGGCGTCGCGAAAATGGAAAGGTCAGTGCACTTGCGCTCTATATTGGCGGTCTGAGTGACTCGCTCTCCGATCATTTCGCTGATCTGGGCTTCATGTCAGAGCCCTTCCCTTGCAGAATCCCGAAGCCACACTGTGCGCATTACATCCGCCGTCGAGAGCGGGTTCGAGACCATTGATCCATCTGGCTGGATCATACGCGTACCCCGGGATCCCGTTACTGGAAGGATGCGTCGGGTCAGCAAAGAGGGTGGTCGAAGAGATCTTGGAACAACACTCTGGCCACGAGAGAGACGAGAAGTCCCGGGGCGGGGCGGTGGACAACTTAGACTGGACAGCCGGAGATGGGAGTTTTTTGGGAAGGGCTTGGCGGTGGAGACGGAAAGGAGGATTGACATAGCAGACTATGGGCCTTAATGCAAAGTCCAGTATTTAGTCTCGCAACGACAGGTGGCCCCCAAATCCCTCACTCCCGATTTCCATCACAAAGCCCTCCAAAAGATTGCATACCAAATGCTGCATAGCATAGCCATCTGCATCGCCGGAGACAAAAGGACAATCTTGCCTGGCGAGACAGACTGTATCTGAGGTTCGGGCACCGGACCACTCACAAAGACAGTCTGGTTCCTGGCTATGTTATACAGACAAAGGAGGCAGGCCTGAGAGAGTACCAGCCGCAGAAACGGTCCCGGGCGAGTCAAAACACGTAAGCAAAGCAAAGCTTACAAACAGCCCCATCCCCCTTGCCCCCCCCCCTCTTCGTCTTGGTCATCCTTTATAATTCGTAGCACATCCTTCATCTTTCATAAGCTAAAACTTGGATTATCCACCTGACAAATAGACAAACACAACTGGAGCACCCATCACCATGACTACCGGTAACACCAACGGTATCGAGGCAGACGGGCACGATCACGAGACCGTTCCAGCCCTAATTTCTGCTTCCAACAGCTCACCCGGTGGCAGCGACGATCGTCATGCCGCGCATTCGAGCGAAGACCCTTCCATGTCCGCCCTCACGCTCAACGAGAACGGGGAGAACGAGAAGAACCTTGCTGCACCAATGAACGGAGGCAAGGCCAAGCGGCCCGCCGCTTCGTCCATGGATCATCTCGCCGACCAGAGAGGTGCGAACAAGGTGTCCGTCAGTCGTGGCAAAGCGGATTTCGCCTCACTCGAAAGACGATTCTCCCATCTCTCGCAACATCCCCTAGACCTCCAACACACCAACACTCGGCGCAGCGTCGTATCAGGCTTCACCCGGCCCACAAAGGTGGTGTCCAGGGTGTCGGCACCAGATGTGGAAACGGGCAAAGTCGAGGACGACGACTTCGATCTCGCCGCGGTATTGCGATCCGGGAGGGAGAAGAGTGATCAGGCCGGGATCAAGCACAAGTCGGTCGGAGTGGTCTGGGAAGATCTCGAGGTGATTGGCGCAGGAGGAATGAAGATCAACATCCGAAACTTCTTGAGTGCCATCACGGAACAATTCATCATCCCGGTGATCAGCTTGCTCGGTCTCGTAGGCTACAAGCCATTCGCTCCGCAGCCGAGGACCATTTTACACAGGACCTCCGGCGTGCTCAAACCAGGGGAGATGTGTCTTGTGCTCGGACGACCGGGAGCAGGGTGCTCGACTTTCCTCAAGAGCATCGCCAACCAGAGGGATGGCTTCCTGCATGTCAATGGGAACGTCGAATATGCTGGTCTGGATTGGAAGGAGATGGCCAAGACATTTGGAGGGTGAGTAGGAGTATGTATGCAAGGGAGGTCAAAACTGACATCTGCGAAGAGAGGTCGTTTACAATCAGGAGGACGATGACCATCTCGCGACGCTCACGGTCGCGCAGACCATCCGCTTCGCACTCGCCACAAAGACGCCACGCAAGAGGATCGAGGGCGTCACCACGTCCCAGTTCAGGGAGGAGGTGCTCACTCTCATGCTCGCCATGCTCAACATTAAGCACACTGCGAACACCATCGTGAGCGAAACGCCGGCTGATAGCGCTAACGTCAGGTCGGGAATGCCTTCATACGAGGTGTTTCCGGTGGTGAGAGGAAGCGTGTCTCGATCGCGGAGATGTTCTGCGGGAATGCGTCGGTAGCTTCGTGGGATAACGTGAGTCTGCCCGTTCGATCTCGCTGACAATAGTCTACTCGTGGTCTCGATGCGTCCACTGCGCTCGATTACGCCAAATCCCTCCGTCTCCTCACCGACATCATGCAGATGACCACCTTCGTGTCGCTTTATCAAGCCGGAGAGGGGATCTATGAGCAGTTCGACAAGGTCATGGTGCTCAACGAGAGCAGGATCGTCTACTTTGGCCCCGCGAAGGAGGCGAGGCAGTACATGATAGGTCTAGGCTACAAGTGCGTGAGGCATTTCCATCTGGTATTCGGGCTCAATGTCGTTCAGAGATCTGCCACGTCAGACTAGTGGCGACTACCTATCCGGCTGCACCGACCCAAACGAACGCCAATTTGCTGACGGGAAGAATGGCGATGCCGTCCCATCGACACCAGAAGCCATGGAAGAGGCGTTCATCAATTCAGACATTCACGCACGGATGATCGCCGAGAAGGACGAGTACAAGCAGATGCTCGCGAGTGATGTGGCATTGAGCGAAGAGTTCCGTCAGGCCGTCAAGGAGCAGAAGTGCGTCTGACATTTTGCCGTCCGTTCATACCTGATCTTCGTCATAGGCACGGCGGAGTGAGCAAGAAATCACCATATACCGTTCCGTTCTACTCCCAGGTCTGGGCGATCGCAAAGCGACAGACGCTCCTCAAATTCCAAGACAAATTTGGCATTTACACCGGTTACGGCACATCCATCGTTATCGCTCTGATTGTCGGCTCCACTTTCTACCGGCTGCCACAAGCAGCGTCCGGCGCTTTTACCCGTGGCGGTCTTCTGTTTATCGGTTTACTCTTCAATGTTGGTGAGATCGCAAAAGGTGTTGTGGAGAGTTGCTGACTAGGCTCTCAGGCCTTGACATCGTTTTCTGAACTTCCAAGTCAGATGATGGGCCGGTACGTCTCTGCCTTGCCGTCACATTACATGGCTGATTTCGCCAGACCCATTCTGTACAGACAAGTCGGCTACCGCTTCTACCGTCCCGCCGCCTTTGTATGCTCCTTCTCCTGATCACTCGCTGACTCTCGCTAATCCCCATCAGGCGGCGGCGTCAGTCCTCTCCGATGTGCCTTTCAACTCGTCAAATATCTTCCTCTTTTCCATCATCCTGTACTTCATGGGTGGATTGTACAGCTCGGCTGGCGCCTTCTTCATCTTCTACCTCTTCGTCTTCATCACCTTCATGTGAGGCATCAATCTCCTCCACTCGACTCCGCTGATGTGGTCACAGGGTGATGAGTGGGTTCTTCCGGACGCTTGGGGTGGCTACCAAGGACTACAACGTCGCCGCGAGGCTGGCCAGTGTGCTCATATCCATCATGGTCAGTCTTCAGGAATCGTTGGTCATTTGTCGGAGCTGACCAGAGCTTGTTTTTTTTCCAAAGGTGACTTACACGGGGTAAGATTCTGACTGCTTCACCATATGGACTTACGAATCTCTGCAGCTACTTGATACCTGTCAATGCTATGAAAAGATGGTAAGTAATCCACATCGCAACTCAGATACCCGCTGATAGCCTTCGCAGGCTGGTAAGTCCCAGCTAAATCTGCCCTGGGAGCTTGAGCTTCACCACGAGCAATCCGCTGACGCCGGACGAGATAGTTCTGGCTTTTCTGTGAGTTTCCGGAGATGTCCCTTGGCGATAACCACATTTGCTGACTTCAAATAATAGACTTGAACCCCTTGAGGTATGCACCAGTTCCTTGCGTCACGCACAAAATTCATTCTCTTGTCTTCCAGCTACGGCTATGAGGCGATCTTCGCAAACGAGTTCAGCCGAATCAACGTAAACCTTACCTCGTAGCCGGTCGGAGCCATAGCTGAATTCTGCTTCAGCTCAATTGCGACTCGGCGTTTACGATCCCCCGAAATATTCCGGCAAAAGGTCTCAACGGTTACCCGTCAGTTTTGATCATCGTCAACTCAGGCTTCGCTGATGGCTTGCAGCAATATGGTCGGTCCGGACCAATCGTGCTCGATTGCTGGTAGCGGTGCTGGCGTGAACTCCGTGACTGGCACGACGTACATGGAGGCTGCCTTCACTTACAAGAAGGACCACATTTGGCGGAACGTATGTAAACCTCAGCGACTGACGAACTTAGCTAAACATTCGTAGTTTGGTATTTTGCTTGGATTCTGGGCCTTCTTCATGTTTTTGCAAATGCTCTGTGTGCGTGCACTTGCTTCTTCCGGGTCACAGGCTCATCGATTCTCGCAGATCGAGCTTCTCGCACAGGGCGTGAGCTACCGCTCTCGTAGTTCCATTGTTCGATTTGTTCGATTGTGCTGAAATCTGCAGGCTGGACATCTTGCCATCGTTGTCTTCAAGAAAGAGGACAAAGAGCACAAGGCGGCCAATGAGCGTCTGGCGGGGCGTCGCGAGGCTTACCGACGAGGCGAGCTGCGGCAGGATCTCTCGGCGCTCAGTATGAAGCCTCAGCCTTTTACCTGGGTATGTCGCTCAGGAAGCATCATCCCCTTTGCTGATCGTTGATCTTGCTCATAGGAAGGCCTCGTAAGTCTGCCCCTGCAGCGAGGAGACGTCGAACCCTACTGACGTCCTGCAGAACTACCATGTGTCAGTTCCTGGTGGTCAAAGGCAGCTCTTGACCGATGTCTACGGATACGTCAAGCCCGGGACTCTCACAGCTCTCATGGGTGCTTCTGGCGCTGGTAAAGTCAGTGAACATCCTGAGTCGGCTCGCATCGCTAACAGTCCTGATCAGACCACCCTCCTCGATGTATTGGCGAGCAGAAAGACTGTTGGTGTGATATCCGGCGACGTTCTGATGAACGGACGCCCCGTCGGGAAAGATTTTCAAAGAGGATGCGCCTATGCCGAGCAACTCGTACTCTTTCTACTTGATCCACTGAGTCCGGCTGACCTTGCCTCAGGACACTCATGAATGGACGACGACCGTCCGCGAGGCGCTGCGTTTCTCCGCCCACCTTAGGCAGCCGCAGAGCGTGTCGGTCGAAGAGAAGAACGAATATGTCGAGGACATCATCGAACTACTCGAACTGCAAGACTTAGCGGACGGGATGATCGGTTTCCCGTCAGTCACATCTCCTCTCATTCCCAGTGACCAAACTGATAATACTTCAGGGGCTTCGGTCTTTCAGTCGAAGGTAGGGCGTTTGTCGTCGGTAGAGAATTGCAGTAACGGAGATCGCAATCCAGCCAGGAAACGAGTGACTATCGGTGTCGAATTGGCGGCCAAGCCTGAACTCCTTCTCTTCCTTGACGAACCGACCAGTGGTCTCGATGGGCAGAGCGCCTATAACATCGTCCGCTTCTTGCGTAAGCTCACAGCTGCTGGGCAGAAGATTCTCTGCACTATCCATCAGCCGAAGTAGGCCAGAATCATTCCACGGTTGGCTGTTGGTCTGATCCTGTTTAGCGCATTGCTGTTTCAGAGCTTCGATCGTCTCCTTCTTTTGCAATCAGGCGCGTATCACAATGGGATCAAAGTACCAGCAAGCTAATTAGAACCGCTCAGGTGGCGAGACGGTCTACTTCGGCGACATCGGCCAGGGCAGGTCATAAGCGGATCATCCCAACAAAGCTGACATGTTTATGCAGATTCGAAGGTTCTTATCGAATACCTCGAGAGAAACGGTGCTCCCGTACCTCCAGCTGCCAATCCCGCAGAATTCGTGCTGGAAGCCATCGGTGCGGGATCTCGCAAGCGAATGGGTGGCGGCGATTGGCACGAAAAGTGGAGGAAATCGCCGGAGTACGAACGGGTCAAGCGGGAAATCGAGGTCCTCAAGGCCGATGCGATCGCGCAGCCCGGTGAGGAGGCTGTCAACCGCGGCGAATACGCCACGTCCTTCATGTTCCAGTTACGCGTCGTTCTCGGCAGGAGTAGGTCGGCACCTTTGTGAATGGCAACACGAGCTGATGCTCATTCCCCCTAGCCAACATCGCATTATGGCGGTACGCTGCTCTCATTCCATTCCGGCATTCGCTGAGCCATGACCAATAGCAATGCCGACTACCAATGGACCCGTCTTTATGCGCATATCGCCATTGCCTTGGTCGTCACGCTCACCTTCTTGCAACTCGACAACTCCCTGCAATCACTGCAGTACCGCGTCTTCGCCATCTTCTTCGTAAGCGGATTGGTGCTCAAAATGATCCGATCCTGATAGGTTGTTTAAAGGCTACTATTCTGCCCGCCCTGGTCTTAGCCCAGATTGAGCCGCAATACATTATGTCGAGAATGACCTTCAACGTGAGCGCATTGCCACCTGGCAAATCGTCACATTTTGCTCATACGCTGCAGCGCGAGGCGAGCTCCAAGATGTACAGCTCGACCATATTCGCGGCAACTCAGCTGGTGGCTGAGATGCGTTCGTGACTGTCTTCGTTAATGCGGAACTGAGCTTATTCCATGCGTCAGCTTATTCGCTCGGCTGTGCCGTTGCTTTCTTCCTTCTTCTGTGCGTCTGGCGCTTGGGCTCGCAACGGTCTTCTGAACCTGTGTACAGATACTACGGAGTTGGTTTCCCGAAATCGTCGTCGCGAGCTGGCTACTCCTTCTTAATGGTACGTACTTGCGGGAACCAAATTCTGTCAACCTGATTATATGATAGATCTTCCTGACCGAGGTCTACTCCGTTACGCTTGGTCAGGCGCTTGCTGCACTTTCGCCTTCTATCATCATCGCGGCCTTGTTGTGAGTCTGCAATGTTGACGAAAGCGAGCACGCAGCTTATGTCTCTCAGTAACCCGTTCTTGCTCGTACTCTTCACCGTAAGTGGGATCCCTGTGGACTGACACTGGTTTACTGACAGCTGTGGCAGACTTTCTGTGGTGTGACGGCTCCCCCGGCCACCCTGCCCTACTTCTGGCGCAGCTGGTCAGAAATTGCCTCTGCTACCGATGGTCACGCTGACGATCATAAATTCAGGATGTATCAGCTAGACCCGTTTACAAGACTCGTCAGGTCAGTAGAGTGATATGAGCCATGCCTGAGTCTGATCCCGGGTGCCAGCGGTCTCGTCACGTCCGCCCTTCACGATGTCCCGATTGTGTGCAAGTCCAACGAGTACAAGCTCTTCTGTTAGCAGTCCTTCCACGTACTTGGCCCATGTCACTGACTTCGTCAGCCGCACCCAGCGGACAGACATGCTATCAATGGGCCGGCGAGTTCACCGATTACATGGGCGGCTACCTCAACAACCCGAATGCGACGGAGGCTGCGAGTTCTGCCAGTATAGAGTAGGAGATAGTTTCTATAACGGCCTCGAGATGTCGTACAATACCAGATGGCGAGACTTCGGAATCTACGTCAGCGTTACTGCTCCAGCTACGATCAAGCTTATCGTATGGCACAGGTCGCGTTCTGCCTGTTCAACGTAGGCGTCTTGCTGGTGGCGGCGCGATTCCTCAGGTGGTCGAAGCGTTGATTTACGGCCCCGTCCCTACTAGACTTTTGATTTTCATCCTTAATTCTCCTCTCCTCTTAGGATTTCGCATTATCCCATGTATCTGCGACTCCAACAGTGTATCGACACGTAATGCTTATTTGTGAAAACCTGGGGTTTCCATGACAGAAAGCAGGGTCTGTGCCATTGATAATTTTATGCGGATACAGCGATTGTCAAATTGCGAACAAGTCGCTTCCCGTCATCAGATCCGCCGGCTGCAATCCCTGTACAGGAGACGATCCTCGCCGTCTTGCACGCCCAAAGTCGCATTCATGCCTCAATGACAGTCTCATCCACTGATGCCAAAATTGACACCCTGAGCGAGCGTGAGCTTGCTCGAGTAATTCACCGTCGCCTCCAGGCTCATCTCAGCAGATATCGAGCAGAGAGGCGATTGGACATACAGCAGACCATCGCACATATTGCTTCCACGCATCACCCCCAGACTCGCGTCCCCATCCCTGCGATCTCATCAGAGTTGTTTCATACCGTTCTACCATTGAGCTCACGGTCGATTTGTTACTGAGGCACACGTGCTCAAAACAGTGCTCACTATATCAAAAGAGTAATGGCACTCACCCTCCAAAACCGGCGCCGATCTCAGCTCCGCTGGTCCCGACGTTGACCTACATCCATCAGGACAGGCTGATGTGCTCGGAATATGGCCCACATTCACTAATCCACAATCACTGCCCTCCGGTCCGAGCCACTTGCCCATGCTCTGCAGATTGCTCGTGAACAACGAAGACGATAGCCCCTGGGGTACCGAGTTGTTGATTCTGATCATTATCATGGTCAGCATTAGCCTTTTTCGCCTCGCAGCGACTCACTTGATCGCCTCTTCCAATGTCTCAAACTCGGTGACATAGAGTATGGGAGCAAAGGTCTCCTCCCGCCAACAAGGATCCTCAATTTTCGGGCGGACCACGACCGGCCAGACCCAGTTCCCTCCACTGCCTTCTGCCCAGCCTTCCGGTCCATCAGGTATTCGACCATGCCGTCTGGTCAGAATCTCGCCGCCCCGCCCGACGACACCCGCTAGAGTCCGCTCGTATAGCTCAATTCCTCCCGGCGCATGGAGGGGTCCGATGAGGGTGTCTGAGTCGAGGGGATCGCCCATTGGCAGCTGAGGTGTGCGTTCGGCCGAGTCGTATAGTGGGAGGAGCATGGCGAGAAATTGGGACGATATGGACCGGTGGAGGAGGAGTCGACGGGTCGAGGTACATCTCTGACCTCTGAGGCGGGTCAGGGAGGGCCATGATTTATGACAGGGCATACGCTGTTCCGATAGCAGCGAAAAGGACGGCTTTCAGAGCCAGCTTGATGTCGGCATCCGCCTCGACCACGACGGCTTCGCAGCGCTATCAGCCGATGTATCACTGGAAGCGAAAGCCGAACCATTGTTTCCGCCTAGCTCCAGTAGCGACTTCGCAGCCTCTCAGCGGAAAATCGTCCTCGAACCAAGCGGACTGACCTTTCCGAACCGATCTTGCACCGCTTTGCCAACCTCTTTGCCCACTCTTTCACTGCCGGTGAAGCTGACTATTGCCGCTGATCAGACGAAGCAGCTTGAGCGCCACGCGTACTCGCCAAGATTGACTTCGCTGCTTCCAACGACCTCCTTGCCCACCTCTACACCTCCACAGACCAAGCTCGTCGCGGCTCCAGGAAGTCCGTTCGCCTCGAGGACCGGTTGAAGGACCTTGGTGATGGCAATGCCGCAGCTGGAAGGGTAGGGTGTTTATAGGTACCACGACGGCCCAGTGACCGAATCGACCTACAGTGGTGTAGATGGAGCAGGCTTCCATATTGTCGCGTTTCTGGCGTTCGTCAACCCACATTCTCCAGGCCAGAGGTTCCCTCATTCACCCGGTAGCCAAAGCAATCGTCATGTTCCTAAAATTTCCAGCAGTGAGCAGGACGAAGTTGTGAAGACCGGAAAGCCGTACCATCCCTGATCAGGACCAAAAGAAGTTCCAGTCAATCAAGGCTCCACTGAATCTTCGTGCTAGCTCACATATACCGCTGCCTGTCATATTAGTCAACGATGAGCTCGCCCTCAAGTCCAGTCCTCAAACAATCACCGGGAAATTGAAAGCCGACAAGATCCCCACAACACCCAAAGGATTCGGAACTATTCAGACTCAGCGGAAGGAGGGTCCTTATGGTGCCAGACGCACTCTCGTAGATGACATGCTCCGGCCGTTCAGAAGGCAGCACTCGCCCCGCCATCGACCTCGACAACCCGGTCGCATAATCACACTACTCCTCAGTCCAAGCTACCCAGGCCGACTCACGATGTCGACGAACTGTTCTCGTCAGCTTTGATTTCCGAGGGTACCAGTAGCCGCTAACCTCTTGCACCTCACCCTTCCCCTCACTCTTAATCTTCCCCATCTCCAACGTCACCAGATCCCCTAGCTCACCAACCTTGGCAGCCAAAGCCTCCCTCATCTGCCTGATCACCTCTCCTCGTTTGGGTGCAGGCATGGCTCGCACAGCTCGTGCAGCTTGGGCCGTTCGCGAGATGGCCAGACATGTCTCCTCTACCGTCGCCTTGTCCACGTCGTCAGCTGAGCAAAGAGATCTCATGACAAGCTCACTCCTCGGACACGCCCGATGATCTCGCCAGTAGCAGGACATCTGCTCTCAAGGACATCACCAGTGCCAGACCATTGGCCATCGAAGACGCCGGCTATGGGTTGGTCGTCAGTCGGGAGGTTGAGAGCCGAGAGGACACGCTGAGCTCGTGAGGAGAGTTGTCTGGTGAAGAGGAAGGAGTCAAACGGGTGACCTCGTGGGCGAATCCGTAGCAGCATACTGGCAAGAGTGGAGAGTCAACCGAGATCAAAGCGAAGCTAAGAAAGCAGACGAGGCTATTCTTCGACTGGAGGCCCCAAGCCACGTGGTTGAGCCATGTGGCTTGAGTCGAGATTGTCGTCTGCATTCACGTATAAACGGACAAACGCTGTTCAAGTTACGATGATTTCCACGCAACAGGGAGCCGCATCGCCAATCGCATACTCCGATGAGCTCATCGGCTACCCTCATGTCCGTCAACAACAAGGAGGTCGAGGCGTCTCCCGATATCGTCGCCGCGCCTATCTCAGCAGACAACGCGAGAGATTCGGGATATGATGAGAAGTTGGTTCAGGAGGCTGGGATGACGGAAAAGGTGGAGATGATCGACGGGCGACCGAGAGATATCTATGATCGAACCCCCAAGTCACAGAAGAATCGTACAGTAGCCATCGTTTCATATTCTGCCTTCCTCTCGTACATCTCCTAAATTCCAACTCCGTCACTCTCGCTTACCTGTATTCAGCTGTCGCGCCTTCCGTCTTCCTGCCCAGTATCCCCCAATCCCCCAAATGATTTCCGAACTGCACTCATCCCCCGCGGTCATCGATTACACCGTCACATCTACATTCTCACCCTTGGCATCGCGCCACTCCTCTGGTCCCCTTGTCAGGGTTCTACGGGCGGAAACCAGTCTACCTTGCAAGTATACCGATCATGGTGGTCGCCAGTATCGGAGTGGCACTTAGCCGGAATATGGGGGATATCATCGGGACAAGAATATTGCAACAGTTTGGTAAGTTCGCTCACGGCGACTCACGTCGTCTTTGGAACTGATGGGACCAGGCGGTCCTTGTGTGCTCGCTGTCGGAGCGGGGAGTTCGGGGATATTTATAGACCTACGGAGAAAGCGAATGCTATGGGGTGGTTTTACGGCGGGGTGAGCCGGTTATGCTCTCTCGTTGGATGTGAGCTGATTGATGGCTCGTAATCCAGGCTCTTATGGGTCATTCGTTCAGTCCGCTCATTGCTGGTCTCTTTACGGAAGACACCAAGGTCCGTGTCTCCATTGTCTCCTTCTGGATACTGACGAATCGTCAGAAAACCTGGCGATCGACTCAGTACTGCCAATTATTGTTGGGCAAACAGCGCAGACGGAATCTAGGTACTTTCTAGCTGGTTGTGCAGCCCTCTCCAGCTTCGTTAGATTCTTGTTCCTCCCCAAGACCGCTCATCGATCATTACCGCACGAAAAGCTTCGCGAGGAGAGGGGAAATCGGTTCGTCTTCTATGGTTCAATCCGTTATCAATCCTTGGGCTATTTCGGTGGCCGAACATCTGTGCTATCGTGAGTCCTGTACGAGATCAGGCAATGAAAGCTCACAAGATCAGACATTCGTTTCCAGCTGTACAATGTTGGAGACATATTACTTCTTCGTACCTCTGAGTGCGTCATTCCTTGTGTTCCACTCATCCAGAGAGCTGATGTTCGGGTTGCAGCGATGGTATTTGTGAGTCGAGCATGCTTTACAAGGGATGACAAGCTCTGGTGGGCCACGAAGAAAACTCAGTATGGCATCAACAATGTTGCCGTCTCCGGATGTCTTTACATCGCAACCGGAGGTGACAACTTCATCGGCGCACGGATAGGGGGACGTGAGTGGGAGCTTGGGAATCTCCGCTTACGGCTTTGACAGCCTGGGCCGATCGGACCCTGAAGCGATACATTACGACACGAGGATACCGCCGACCCGAGGACCGCTTGAAAGCGGCCTCATCAGGGAGTGGTATCATCATGCCTCTGTCATATCGTGAGCAGCTCGTCTTCACCATACTGCTTTGAGCTGATCCATTGCAGTGGTCTACGGCTGGCTCATTCAGTACGAGTGAGTCATCGCCCGGCCTGTCGTTGGCTCTACCTGGACCATGACTAAGGGCCGGAGGTATCGCTCCGTCACTCGTCATGATGATCTTAAGCGGCATCTCCCTTATGGTCATCCTGACTCCCGTCAATACCGGCTGCTGCATCGGCATTCGTCCTACCTATGGCCGACGCGATCGGATGGGGTCTGACCATGACGGTCGCTGCGATCGTAAGCGTACGTACTCCTTTCCCTTCCCGACGAGGACATCGACTGAAGACTGTTCTAGTGGCTAGCGACCGTGACCCTCCTAATGAACATCCGTTACGGCCACATCTGGCGAGATACCGCGAATCGTCGATAGCGGTGAACATTCGGGTGATCTGGTTGCCGCGCGACCGTTGAGAACTGGGAGGGAAATGGCTGAGTTGGCGAGACAGTCGACGAGGACGGAGATGCCTGGGGTGGAACACATCTTACAGCGGACTTTATCCCTCTCAGGGACATCGGTGCATGGTAGGGGATAACATTTACACGCGACATGGCTTGCATCGTCTGCATATAGACCAGGACGTCATAACCATATTTAAGGTTTCCCACCTGATTCGACATCACGTGACCGAGTAAAGTTCTTTCACTCTGAGCCGTCTAAATCAACCGTCTCCATTGGCTCCTGCGGCTTGGGTGCGATTGAGGACCGACCGTACGACATGGCCTTTGTCAATAGCCAGGCGTCTTCCTCCAAAGTGAGACCAAAGCAATCGCCTGGACAGCTGGGCAAGCCGAAAGTCAAGTCCAATCAGGCGAAGCGAGCCAAGGTAGACGATGAGCTGAAAGATCTTCAATCTCGAGTGGACTGCTATGTACGTCTTGAGCTTAACCTGCAATCATTCTGACGCTTTATCAAGTCCCCTCCTTCAGATCTTACCCAATTCTCACAACTCCCCCTCTCCACTCGCACTCTCAAAGGTCTGTCTCGCCCGCCTGACCAGGCCTTCTCCGTCAAGCTAACACTACCCAGGTTTAAAAAGCTCGCACTTCGTCTCTCCTACCCCTATTCAATCCCTCGCCATCCCTCCTTCCCTGCAGCATCGGGACGTCCTCGGCTCCGCCGTCACCGGTTCCGGCAAGACCCTCGCCTTCCTCATCCCCCTCCTCGAGCGGCTCTACCTCCTCAAATGGGGACCCCTCGACGGCCTCGGCGCCGTCGTCATCTCACCCACTCGCGAGCTGGCAGTACAGACCTTCAACCAGTTGAAAGATATCGGCAAGTATCACAGCTTTAGTGCGGGACTGGTGATAGGTGGGAAGCCTCTGAAGGAGGAGAGAGAGAGCTTGGGGAGGATGAATATCTTGATCGCGACTCCAGGACGACTGCTACAACATCTGGATAGTACGGTCGGCTTTGATTCGGCAGGTGTGAAGATGCTCGGTTCGTTCGTGATCGTCATTGAGACTGAGCTGACATTGTGTAGTGCTGGACGAAGCGGACCGGCTACTTGACCTAGGTTTCCTTCCCGCTTTGCGAGCCATCGTCTCTCACTTCTCGTCTTCCGCTACGCCCTCTGGCCGACCAGACCGTCAAACTCTTCTCTTTTCGGCTACTCAGTCAAAAGACCTCGCATCGTTGGCCAAATTGTCACTTCATGATCCGCTTTACATCAATTGCAATAAGCCTGGCGAAGAGGGTGTTATGCCTAGTAACCTCGAACAGTCATATGCTGTCGTAGGACTGGAGAGAAAGCTGGACGCGTTGTGGGGCTTCGTCAAGAGTCATCTGAAGATGAAGGGCGTGGTGTTCGTGACTAGCGGAAAACAGGTACGTCCTCGCTTCAGAGGTGTAGAGCTAGAGCTGACGGTCTCAGGTGCGCGTCATCTTCGAGACCTTCCGCCGACTGCATCCCGGTCTCCCTCTGCTCCACCTTCACGGCAAGCAAAAACAACCTACTCGACTATCCACCTTTGACCGCTTCTCGACCTCCAAGCACGCTCTCCTCATCTGCACCGATGTCGCGGCTCGTGGCCTCGACTTCCCGGCCGTAGACTGGGTCGTTCAAGTCGATTGTCCGGACGACGTCGATACCTACATCCATCGGGTCGGTCGGACAGCACGGTATCAGAGCGAGGGCAAGGCGTTGTTATTCCTCTGTCCGAGTGAGGAAGCTGGGATGCTGGAACGGTGGAAGGACAAGGCGATCGAGGTGAAGCGGATCAAGATAAGGGATAGCAAGATGGGGGATCTCCGCCAGCAGATGCAGAACTTTGCATTTCGCGAGCCAGAGATCAAGTATCTTGGACAACGGGTCAGTCGTCCTCACTTACGTCCACAGCTGAAGCCGGAGCTGACGGAGTCCAGGCTTTCATCTCGTATATGCGCTCCATACACATCCAGAAGGACAAGGCGATCTTTAAGCTTTCCGAGCTGCCGGCAGAGGCGTTCGCTGCGAGTTTGGGGCTACCTGGGGCACCTCAGATCAAGCTCTTGGACGGGAAGGTAGGGGGAAAGGTGAAGGAGCGGGGTGGCGCAAGGATCGTCGAGGTGATGAAAGCTGGCGTGAACGGCTCAGGATTGGGCGGCGATGAATATGAAGTGGACGACTATGAATCGGTCGGGGATGGGCAGGGACACGAGGACCGGGACGAGGGATCCGACGGAGGCGAAGGATCCGATTCAATGGATGGATCTCCCGCCTCGGACGACAAGATAAGCGGCAAGATTGTGGCGCCTAGCAAAGTGAGCTGTTTGTCCTTAGCTGTGCGGACTATATTAACGGTCTGCCTTGCAGTCCGCAGCCGCGCCCGTGCGAACGAAATATGATCGAATGTTCGAGCGGACGAACCAATCCATCCTCACTCCGCACTACTCCGCACTCGTCGCGCACGACGACAACGATGCCGATGAGGTCTTCACCCTTGCACGCCGAGATCACACTCTGGACGGCCCTGATACGTCTTTGGCCGAGGAGGACGAGATCACTCGACCGCTCGTCTCATCTGAGGATCTGTCGAAGCGCAAACTGAAAGCGGGGTCATCGAGGAAATCGCAGTTGAGAACCCGTCGAGGGCCAGAGAAGGTCGTCTTTGATGACGAAGGTTTAGCGAGGGAGTTCTACGAAGCGGGCAAGGAAGCGGAGAGCGGTGCTGGTGCAGATGATAGGCGGAAGAAATACGTGGCTGAAGAGAAGGAGAGGATGACGTTGGCAGATCGGGATGACAAAGAGGTGGCTCGGGAACGGAAGAGGGAGAGGAAGAGGAAGAGGAAGGAGAGGGAGAAAGAGGTAAGCTAGCTCTTCGGGGGCTGCTCGGAGCTGACTCCGGGACAGGTGATGATGGGCGATGGCGAGGATGATGCGGGAGTATTTGCAATTATCGGGGGAGGAGACGAGGACGAAGACGAATCAGAGCTAGATGCTCCCGTCAAGCGGAAGGAAACGGCGGTCGGGAAGAAGCGTAAGGTGGAGGCGGACATTGATGTTGAGGAAGCGCTGGCGCTGAGATTACTACGTGGTGGTTCAGTTTGAGTCTCGTTGGCGAGAGGCGGGGCGAGTTCAAACAGTATAGTACAGTCATGCATTGCCGTCCTTCTTGTCAACCCAAAGGAAAGATCGTTCATTGTCCATGCCACCCAAAACAACCATAAGACCCAAGCCATCATACAACCGTCAATTTTCCAACCCCCTCGACGACGTCTTCGACACCCGCTTCTCTGTCATTCTGTTTCTCGCACCCTTCCTCAGCGACAACACTCCCGAAGATCAGTCCCGAGATCGGCGTGATGGGAAAGGGCACGCTGTACCAGCTCGAGCGGGAAGACGTGCTGCTCGGTGTCCTCAACGTTGAAAGGACTGGTCGTGGCGGCGTGATCGACTGAACCACGATCACCGGTACTGGCGATTGTGGCGGAGACGGCGGTCTCTCCTGCACATACACTCATCAGTACAATCTCTCTCACAAAGCTTAGACAAACGCACCACGTCTTGCTTGACCACCCCCTTTGGCCGGACCATCTGTTGAGCAGGAGGCGAATGGTTTCCCCTCGACCCGATACTCGAGATGGTCCTCTCGAGCGGCGGAGCGACCAGACTTCGTTTATCGGGCGTGAGGTGAGCCGAAGCGGACGCCGAGGCGAGAGCGTAGGTCGAGGTGGACGAGTCGCCACAGAAGGAGTGAACACGGCCGGGGGCGCTTGGTCGATTGGCGGGATCGGGGTAGGGGGAGGGTCGGATGGTGTTTTGGTACTGAGAGGGATATTGGGGTTGGTGGGATAGGTCACGGGTGGGTACGGGTCGACAAGCGGTTAGGGGGGTCACAGTCGGAACGTGTCGGGAAGGTTTGAGGAGGGTGGGATTCGGGGATAGGATGGTGGGTTGATATCGGGAATCTAGGTGCCAGGGGGTGGTGTCGAGTGACATGGTGAGCGAATGGGATTGGAGAACTGACGGTTCCGAAGAAAGCTTGGAGTGGATTTGGAGATGGAGCGAGAAATTGCATGCTAGACTGATATAGCTCGAGCACTATCGCAAGGCCCTGTTGAATCACATTGGGAAACGGCTAGCCTCCCGTCTGATTCGGTTGAAGAGACCAGAGTGGAGCGCAACGTCGCCCTTACTTGTGAATTCTCAAGACTACCAATCAAACAGGTTGGGGAAACCCGGTCCGCTATCCCCATCCATAGTCCCACCTCACCTAAACTCCGGACAGTTGGCGTCCGGGATCCGGCTCGGAAGTCTCTCTCCCTAGATTTCAGAACTTCCCGACGTCGACGCTCTTTGTCCCTGTTTCACCTCGTTCGGCCCCTTTGGAAGGATTCAGCACATCCGATTGCTCGAGTGGGGTTCGTGCGAATCTTCTACGCGCTTCGTAAAACCGGAACCGGCGACACCAGGGATCGTCAGGGCGATTGCCAAAGTGACTTTTCGTCACGCTGAAAACTCCGGTAGAAACCACGGCAACACGCCAGCATGACTACAGAATCCGATCGCCCCCGTCCCTGCCCCGTGCACACAAAGTTGACCACCCGGGTTCCTGACAAGTGACGAGACGCGTTGGGGATGATGTAACCCTACCATTTGGATCGCTGGAACGCCCCGACCAACTTTGTCGGGGTTTGAAGATCGAGAACATGACATTGCATCCGAGGCGAGTACCGGATTCATCGGCATCGCCTGGCTGGACAGTCTACACGAAGCTGAGTTTTGGGGATCCCGATGTGACTGCGTGATCAGGTCCAAAGGACCTTCTTCGCTCCGTGGCCGAGGGAGTGGTAGAACCGATGTGCCCAGCCCCAAGGACCGTGGCCCATTGGCTAATCGACAAGCGGCGCTGCGGAACACCCGGAAAAGCCGGTCCGTGCCGTAGTGTACCGGGGTTCGGCCCTGTTTAGCCCTCAACTGGCGTACTTGTCAGGGCGGAGGGCACCGTGGACCGTCCGGTTCGCACGTTGGCTCACAAGAGTTGTGAATCTATCGGCCAATTGCGGGCAAATCGGCGAGAGCCACAGGTAGCTAGCTGGCTTTCGATCCCATCATGCACATTCACTACTTGTAATCAAAGCTTTCTCCGATCTCCTAGGGTGTCAGTGTGCGGAACGATTTCGTGGGAACCGGCGTCGACGGTCAGGGTAAAAGTCTGGCTTTCATCCGTTCCATGCGTATCCTCGTGTAATCCCATGCTTTCCTTAGATCTCCTTTACATGATCACCCATCCACCGGAAGAGCCCCTCCTCTTCTCTGCGCGGCCCAAAATCAGGCGAACCGTCTTGACCTCATAACCCCTGAAGTCGACCTTGACATGCACTTCGTCTTCGCTGCTGTTGGCACTCTGCTCGGTCGAATGAATCTTAAGGTCCTCAACCGGGTCCTCGAGAATGTTGACGATCTCAGCCTTCTTCAACGTCAAGCCCGAGCTAGTCTGGATCAGCGGGTGGACTGGCCGAGATATGGCGAAGCTCACATCCTGAGGGTAGCCTTTGCGTGGCCGCCATACTGCTCAAACAGACGCAAGATGATCGTGCGCCTCCCATCCATCTCAACCATGTCGTCCTCGCCCCGCTTTACCGTCTCGAGCATCACGTTAGGCGCACCGGTCACCTCGAACGGCGAGCTCGAGGCGAAAGCGGTCGATGCGACGTTGGCGGACTCCTTGGAGTAGCGCACTAACGCGATCAAAGTCAGGATGGGCAAGATCACAAGGCATCTACTTACAGCGCATGGGTGCGTTGAAAGCGTAGGCGACCTGCGCTACATCGCTCTCCGTGAACGTGCCAACATGAGGGTAGATTGCCCATGCGAAGCGGTGTGTGCCCATGTCGCAGTTCGGGTCAGGCGACGTCGGCCCACGGAGAAGCGAGAGCCGCATGACGTTGCCCTCCGTCGCGTAGCCGTACTTGCAGTCATTGAGGATTGCGACACCGTATCCGAACTCGGACAGATCGGCAAACTTGTGTCCGCACACCTCGAACTTTGCAGCGTCCCATGTGGTGTTCCGGTGTGTCGGTCGCGAAACGGTCCCGAATTGAGTCTCGTAGGTCGCGTTCTCGGAATAGATGTCAAGAGGAAGCTCGAACTTTAGGAATTTGTGCTTCTCGCGCCAGTCTACGACGGCGCTGAAGCGGATCATACTTCGCGCATCGGCCTTGAGAGATGCCGAGATCGCATCGAGCGAGATCTCGACATCCATCCTGCTCTGACCGATATTGACTGAGGCGCCAAGGGTCGCCCGCAGCGGGCCTTGCTCGAGAATGGAGACGGAGCCGAACTTGAGGTGCGTCTGCTTTTCGAGGTGGAACGAGTCGACATCCCAGGCGTCCCAATTGTTCGGGTGGTCCTCCATGATGACCATACCGCCTGAAGCGCCCTCGGGAATGAGCTCCTTGTCAAGAGCGACATCGATGAGGCTGACAATCCGCCCTTCGTTGACCGTCATGCGCACCGAGCTGTTGGTCATGACAAACGTTTCCGCCGACTGCTGTGCGACGGAAACACGGGGAACATCCGCGTACAACCCCTTTGGCAGCCCGATCATCGGCTCTCCCGATCTCGCCGCATCAACGAGAACGTATCCCTTCTGCGCGTCCTTCGAGATCTGAGCGGAACACGACCTGACTCCGCCATGAGCGGAAAGGGGCATAGCGATGACCTCTTGCCGCGGGTAGTTGGGAATGTTGTTGATGGCGAAGATGCTGCCGGCGTTCCCAGCAGACTCATTCTCATCGATAAAGTGCGAATTACGGTAGAGCACAGAGTATGCTTCGTTGAGCACATGGGCAATAGACTTTTGGATGGCGGCGTATTTCACTTCGGCATCCTCGTAGATCTGTGAGATGTCAGTAGAGACTCTAAAGTGCGATATGCCGCCTTACCAGTGCGATACCGCTGCCGGGGAGAACATCGTGGAACTGGCAGAGGAGAAGATCCTCCCAAGCCGCATCGATGCGCTGAGATACTGTCAGTACCGGTCTAAGCGCAAGGTGGCGGCTGACCTCCTTCGGGTACGCGTAGTTCCCATCCGCGAGACTCGCCATCGTCGCCGCATACTCGGCCTCGCGCATCAAGATCTCGCTCTTCCTGTTGCCCCTCTTGATCGAACCGTGCGAGGTATATGTGCCGCGCTGGACACAATTCAGTCAAAAGTTCCTACAAAAGCCGTTCTGAGCTCACGTGTAACTCGAAGTACAGCTCGCCGCGCCTGTCTCGAGATCAGCCACACCGCCAGCTGAAGCGGGCAGGACTGACCAATTCGGCAACCTCGTCCCACCGATAGTCTCCTTCCGTACCGAATCGAAGAACTCCGAGAAGCTCCCTCCCATCTTGACGAGCGGGAGTTGACCGCCAGCGTCGTGCTGCTTGCCGATGGCGCGCGATCGACGGAGCTTCTCTAGCATAGGCGGGGTCGGTCCACCACCGCCATCACCATTGCCAAAGAGAAGGAGCGATTGCGCTGAAACGAATCAGCCATGTATTCAGCAGAGCAGGGCGGGTGCTGACCGGTGACCTCAAGGTTCTTGTGCCCAGTCATTCCCGCGCGGATATCGTCGATATTACATCTGCTCCCGTCAGACTCGGTTTCCACCGCTGCAGAATAGAAATATACTGCGAGTTGTAGTTGTTCACAGGGGTCATGTGGGTAAGGACTTGTGAGCCGTCCAGGCCAACCCAGTTGAAGGTCGAGTGAGGGAAGTCATTTCTACGATAATCAACCAAGCTCTCCCTCAATGATCAAGCTCACTCACATCGAGTTCCAGGATAGCTTCTGGGTGAAAAAGTTTTGCGCGCCCGCGAGCCTGCACAGCTGCGGCAGCTGACTTGAATACCCGACTGCGTTGATATAAGCGATCCACTTCCCTGAACCGGGGAAACAAAGTGACCCACAAGTATCCGGAAGCACAAATGTGTTCGACCTGAAGCCGAAGCGGCTCTCGTAGTATCTTTGACCGTACAGGAATTGCCTGACCAGCGCTTCACCGGATGGCATATTGGTATCCATCTCGACCCAAGTCGCCCCTAGAGGCTGGAAAGTACCCTTGGAGATCTTCTCCTTGATCCTTGCGAAAAGGGAGGGGTAGAGCTGCTCGACCCATTTGAATTGCTGAGCTTGGGTGGCTGAGAATCGGTGCTCGGGGTAACGGTCCATGAGGTCGACCTGGGTTGACCAAGACCGAGCTGACTTCTGTTGTGTCACCGAGAAGGGCCATAGCCAAGCGGTATCAATATGGCTGTGAACGTCAGCATCACTTTTCGTCATCACAAGTGGCACCAACCAGTGTCCAACACCCCAAAGCGTGCCGGTCTGCTTCTCCGCCTTGACGCTCTCCGAAGCAATCTCCTTCTCCCAATTCGATCCCAGAATCTCCTCCGCGACCTTCCGGCATGGCCCAATGCTCTCCAGCTTTCCCTCTTGGAAGACATTCATGATCTCATTCGCAGCATACATGGCTCGCATGGCCAGAGGGGAATCACAAGGAAGGGTATCATAGACCTGGTGGATCGCGTTGAAGTCGTACATGAGTCGCCATGCATCTTGGTTCGGAACGACAAGATCGGCGGAATTGAGGCGATAGGTACGCTCGTTGTCGGGCGGACTCGTCCCGGGTTGACCAAACATCATGTTGCAGCTCGACTCGATGTAGTAGTGGGCCACACCAGCTTTGCGTTCGGAAAGTGGGATGATGAACTCGACTCTTCGGTCCTCGTTGAAGCCACCGGTCAGACCTTTTCCTCGTAATCAGCCTTCGCATTGAGAGAATAGATGAAACTCACCATGAATGGGGTCACCGTCCGTCGTGAAGACCATCGCCTCACCCGAGCAGTCAAACTCGAGTTGAACTCTCTCGTACTCCGACCAAGAAGATGGGATGTGGAGGGTCAACTTGAACCAGTGATTGGTCCAGGCGGGACCGAATTGATCCCCCTTCTTTGCCGGCTTGTAAGACTGTCGCGTAGCCTCGGCGAAGGTCGGCTTGGATCGACCAGGAGCTGACCAGACCTCGAGTTTGACGTGCTCAGCATCATCGAGGCGGTGAGCGCAGAGGAGTGGGGAGAGGTTGTACCCGCCATATTGCCCGCCCTGATCATGGTAGGTGAATTCGTGCCGACAAAAAGAGAGCCGAGAGACGCACGATGAACTGGTCAAGGCGATTGTGGATATCTTTGAGATGCTTTGGCCCTGCGATCCAACAGAGTCAGCCCGTACCCTACAACGCTGCACCGACCAGGGATCGAAAGGGGGAGGAGAGCGGCTCAATCGACTAACTTGCGGCATGTGTAATCTGAGGGTAATCCATCTTCTTCGACGCCGACATGTTGACACCTTTGATTGTAGTCGCCATGGTGACTGATTGGCAGCGAGAAGAGTACCGATGATCATCAGTCGATGCTGAATCGGGTAGAACTCCTTTTCGGGGGCTTCAGACTAGTCATGTGTTCAAGGTGGGGGAAACACGTGTCAAGGCCGGGGTATCCGCCGATTCCAAGCGTTTTGTTCGCGTTTCTCCGAAAATCATTTTCCACTTGCATACTATCCGGACCGGATGCCCAAGTATGTCCCGACGTTCAAACACCTCTTCACCTCCAGCCAGCCGACTCAACAGTCCGAGCATCGCGAAAGAAATGTTAATGACCTCATCGCCAATTCCAGGGCTCATGAGCCGGTGCAGAGGGACTTGCCACCGCACATAGATCGTGGCGAGCGGGTTTGGGCTCCTAGTGCGGGCCTTACGGGGTTACCGGATGTGGAATATGGTGGAGTCCACCCGTAAGCTCGGCTTGATTCGTCTAGCACTTGCTGAGGCCACTTGACCCAAAGTGCCGAGCTCCTTCGACGATCGTATGTCTCGCAGCGCCAGGCGTCGAGATCTGTTGCTGGTCCAGCACCACCACCTTCCTGGCGCGTTCCTGCTTCCGCGGCTCGGTCGACTCCCTCAAAATCAGCTGCTGGGTCTTCACGGTCGAGCAGACCAGTGACCACAGTGGAGCTGCGGGAAGCGTCTGAACTGTTCAGTCGTCGCTTGCCCGAAATCCCGACTGCGGGTCCGAATCGGCTGCTCGAACATTGTCTCTTGACAGTATTGCGCTACCTGGACGATGATGAAGTTATCACCCTGGACGAGAATGAGGATCTCGACGAGAGCGAGGGAGATCGTGTTGCAGACCCTGGATGGACTCGCGGGGAGCTGCTTCGAGAGCAAGCGGGGTATCTCGAAAGTCCGCTCAAGAGCGCGCTCCTCGAGATGAGCTCTCTTCAGCCGGAGGGAAGCGCCTTGCGGCTCAGCGACGTCAGTCTAAAGGCTATGCTAGGCTATTCCGATCCAGGACAGTCATCTCATCCATCAGACCAGCCGGACGAGTGGGATGGTACCTCCGTACACTCCACGGGGAGCTGGGAGACCGCCGATACCACTCTACCTCACCTCCCCCTGATCCTTCATCCGGCGCCTCACGCTATCCTCCGACTTCTCCCCTCCTTGCACTCCTTATCGCTCACATCCCTCAATCTTGCATATTCGACTGAACCTATGGAGCTGGAGAAGCTCGTCAACGTCCTTCCTGCTGGTCTGCGGGAACTCGGTCTTGCAGGCATACGGATTGGGCGAGGGAAGTCTGGCGGGCAAGAGGAGTGGCGCCGCGGTCTGGGAGTCCTGAGCAGAAAGCTAATCGTGCTGAGAGTGAGTCATACCCGCCCGATCAGGAGAAGGCTAATGAATCAATAGATGCTCGACTTGTCTTTTCCACCTTTCCCGGTATCAACCCATCTCTTGGCCACTCTTCTACATCCTCCTAGCGTCAAGCTTCCGTCACTGAGAATACTCGGTCTGCGTGGGACAAGGGACACATCTGGACATGCTGGAAGCACGAGCCAGGATGATGTGCGAAAATTGCGGGACATAATCAAGTCCGGACGACAGCGATGGATTGATGTCATCTGGTAGCCTGATACCTATGCATGATGTCATATCCGCCAGATCAAGCTCACACCCTCATCCCCAGCACTGACCACAACCTGCCCGATCTTTGTTGGCTCAGAATCTGTGGAGGCGGGGGCAGGAGCCACTGCGACGCCGTTGACCACGCCGGTATGGCCGGTGTGAGTAGCGATGAGGGCGCCGGTGCGGACGTCCCATGTCTTGAGGGTCGAGTCAGCCGAGGCAGTCGTCACTAAGTGAAGATGTGGTGCTGGATGGGGTGCGAGGGAAGTGATTGGTTCCTGTAGTCACATCAGCTCGACCTAAGATGTGGTCTGTTGCGGTACACTCACGTCATGGCTCAGCTCCGCTCTCACCCTCGTCGTCGCCACATCCCACACGAACCCCTTCCCATCCGTTCCCCCACTGACTAGCACCACACCCTTTCCTCCACCCGCTCCCGCAAACAGATCAACAAGAACCAGCGCCTCGACGCTCTCTCCTTCCGCATGTCCTTGCAATGTCGCCACGACATCACCCTTCGGTAAGCTCACCAGCTTTACGCCGCCATTCGCCCCGCCAACCGCCGCGATCTGGCCATTGGGCGCGACTGCCAAAGACGTTATACCATGTGTGGCTGGGTCGAGTTCAGGAGAATTGGGTGGACAGAAGATGGATGCTTTGAAGACGGGTGTGGAGGAGGAGATCTCCCATAAGATGAGAGAGGAGTCGAGGGAGGTGGTGAGAAGTTGGCGGCCGAGGGGTGGAGGGAATAGGCCGGCGGTACAGGCGAGAGTATGCGAGGAGAGGACGGTGAGGGTGTTCCCGGATGGTACTGCAGACCGTCATTACGAAGGGATGACGCAAACGCGGGACTTACATTGCCAGAGCCAGACGGAGGAGTCTTCGCACCCGGACGCAAGGACATTTCCTTTCGGATGCCAAGTAAGCCACTACAATTGAAGGTATCAGCTGGGTCAATCCAGCCCAACGGCCTGCCGAACGCAAAAGCAAGAAGGATAGCTAGAACATACCCACCTGGATCTCACTCCCCGTCTCCAAGCTGGTCAAGAACTCCCAATCCTTCCACTCCCCTTCTGGAACTCCCTGCTTCCCCTCCGCCTCTCTCGAATTCCGTCGACTCCTCGCTCTCCGCCAAACCCCCACCCGTCCATCCATACCGCCCGTCGCCACCATATCGCCATCAAAGCTCCAGCCCGTCGCCACAACCGAGTCGGTATGACCTGTGAGCTTGATTGGTGGGAAGGTCTCGGCGGACGAGGATGGGACAGGGGAGAAGATGTGGGCGACGTCGTCTTCGCCGCCGGTCACCGCTAAGGGTGGGTTTGGGAAGGTCGAGTGAAGCGTCAGGGTGAAAATGGACTGTTGAGGTTGATGCAGTGCTAACATCAAAATCGAACGCATCAGTTTGAGCTCAAATCCATGCTGTCCCCCTCGGCTTCATTGGCAGGACGAATCAATTGAATTGAGCTCACCGCTCACACTCCAGCTGTTATCCTGCACCCTACCCTCCCCATTCATCTCCTCATCCTCCTCGCCTGGTCCAGGGCCGCCAATGACGATCTCCCCATCATACCCGGCATTGTCATCCTCGTCATCCATGGGATCTTCGCCGGAATCCTCGTGCACCTCGACAATATCCTCCTCGGCTATGTCATCCTCTGCCTCAAAGTCGTTTCGATCGTGGTTCTCGGCATGTTGTGACATTTCGGCTGAAATGTCGCCGCTTCAGAAGATCTGAGAATATTTACTACCAACTTTTCGCCACGTGTTGGGGTAGGCGCGCACCCCCCCGGGTTTGCCTGTATCAAAGGTTATCAAGGTTTCCCCATCCAAAGGAGAGATCTCCCTCGACTTTCTCAGTCTGCTAGAAAGGCGTCATACGCCATGGCACCTTCAACGGACCTCAAGGTCTATCTCCTCCTTCCAGCCGAGATGAGCGCTCGCTTATGCCCTCGTAGAAAGTGATCGTCACCGGTGGTCTCGGCTACATCGGTTCTCACGTCGTCGTCGCCCTTCTCCTCACTGGCAAATACACCCCCATCATCATCGACAACTGTCATAATGCATATCCCGAAGCTTTGAAGCGATGTGCCGAGATAGCTCGGAATGAGCTGGGGTAAGTGCGAATCTTCATCTGAGCTTGCAGGTGAAGCGTTATTGACTGAGGCACAGAGAGAATGCACCTCAGCCAGTGTTGCATCGGTGCGATTTGCGAGATGCAGCGGCCATCGATCACGTCTTCGCCAAGTACAATGATGAGGGAGGAATCTGGGCGGTTATCCACCTGGCTGCGCTCAAAGCGGTGGGGGAGTCGGGCGATATCCCGCTGGCTTACTACCATGTCAACGTCGCGGGTTCAATCTCCCTCTTGGAGGTGAGTCTATCGCGACCCGTTGAAACATCCGGCTGAGGAAGCCAGGCGATGGAGAAGCACAATTGCAAAAACATCGTCTTCTCCTCATCGGCCACCGTGTACGGTACTCCCAAAACCGTTCCCATCCCCGAGACTTCCCCTGTCCAGCCCGAATCGGTGTATGGCCGTACAAAGGCCATGGTGGAAATGATCATCCAGGATGCATGTGTTGCTGGGGCGCAGAAGGAGGGCGAGAAGGGTCTCAAGGCGGTCAGCGTGCGGTACTTCAAGTTCGTTGCCCCAATTCCACTCGTCTCTCGGCTGACTCAATGGTAGCCCCGCCGGAGCGTATCCTTCAGGTCGACTCGGCGAGGAGCCTAGGGGCAAGCCCGGAAACCTCCTACCCCTCCTCGCGCAGATGGCGTCCGGGCGGGACAAGTCGGATCTAAAGGTCTTTGGCAATGATTACCCCACACCGTAAGCTCGGCTACTTGCAAAGTTAACTCCGCTGAGACGGACCAGAGACGGAACTTGCGTTCGAGACTACCTGCACGTCATGGATCTCGCCAAGGGACACGTCTTGTCGCTCGACGCACTCATACAAGCCACATCCGACCCATCCACCGGCATCTTCTCCACGCTCGACGTCAAGAAGCAGGGATATTTCCGCGCATTCAACCTCGGCAAGGGCAAGGGGATGAGCGTGCTCAACATGATCGAAGCGATGAGGAAGGCGAGCGGGTTCCAGTACAACTACACGATCGAAGGCAGGCGGTGAGCCCTGCATCCAAGCGGAGGCAACTGCTGATGGGATGATCAGGCTGGGAGACGTGCCAGATCTGACGGCGGATCCGGCATTGGCGCAGAAGGAGCTTGGGTTCTTGGCAGATCAGGATCTGGAGACGATGTGCAGGGATTTGTGGAATTTCCAGCAGGCTCATCCAAACGGATACGAGGCGAGCGCGTAGGGTGTTCAGGACTTGCGCTTGAAATCTTCATGAATTGCATACACCTGAAGGGACGATGCACTGGGGAATGCCCTAATGTGGGAAAAGTGTAGCTGCTCATAGGTGACTCCGACTCATCGAAAACTCCGCGAAGCTGTTTTAAGCGAGCAGCTCGACCTGCCCTTTCCACCGGAAGCAACGACGTTTCCGAGGTCGCCAGGTGAGCATGGGCGGCACGATCGCTCGAGACGTCGTGTCTGGCCCCGTGGCTCGTGATAGCTTCACGCGAACGGAGCTCTGGACCATGGGGAATTATCGACGTCTGTACAAACGAAATTCCATCTGTCAGGAGAGCTAAAGCAAACATCATCGGTTATACGGAAATACATTGGTGTGGCGTTCCTGGCTAGAGCTGATGGTCGATTGATTATCTGCCGATTGGTCAGCTCCAATCCCTCCGCTTCCTTTCTTGCGCTGCCCTCCCCATCGCCCCCATGTCCTCCGCCCCCTTCCCCCAGCTCCTCCGACGATCGACATTCGCCGCTCACGACCCCTTCATCTCCCGCGTTCACACCTCCACCCCCTCCTCGATCCACCAATACGGCGACTGGGGCTTGAAATACCCCATCCCCCGAAGTAAGGGACCCCGGTATATCAAATTCAACACGCTCGATGCGGGTAAAGTGATCGGAGCCGATTGGCGGTCCGCCGAGCAGGAAGCCCGGTTCGTCCAGACTTGGGGGACAGGACGGGTCAGTTGGATGTCAGAGGATGAGTTGCCGAAATACAAGACGAGATCGGGAGTCGGGTTGTGGGACAATTATGCGTTGCCGCCAGAGGAAGCTGAAGGGGAGAGGAAGGTGGAGCTGATGGAGGATGTGAATGCGATGAATCCGAAGGAGTTTGGGATCTACCTGGAGAAGGTTCGGCGGAAACGGAAGGAGTTTCTTAAGACTAAACTCGACTCGTTACGGCGGCAGACGAGGGATAAGCTTACCCTGCCCGAGGATCAGACGCTCATCACCCTCGGGGCGAAGGGACATGTTGTGAATCCGGACACTGCGGGCTTTCAAGTCAGTCTCACAAAAGAGGAGCTCGAAAAGGCGAATTCGAGGGTCCTCCACGCTCCACCTCATCGAGTACACGGTCTTTCCTACTCCCGCCTTCCGCCCACATCAGGGTCTTTCAACCCCATGCTCCATCATCCTGGTCGGGCGATCGATAGAGTCAGCCAGTACACCGAAGCATCGGATCGGGCGAGAAACATCCGTCCTGGTGAAGGGACGAACCGGCCATGGGTCGTCGATATGGGTGGTATCGGGACCAAGTCGAAGACGACGGCGGGGCGGATCTCAGACATCTCGGCCGTGCCAAAAGGCGTCGACTTTACTCGCGAAGAGCCACACCGCGGTGAAGCGAGATGGCGCGTGACCACAGCGAGCATGAAAGACCCACCTCGAGTGTTGGGTCTCCAGCAACTCAACGATGCGCAAAGATCGAGTAAAAGAGGTCGACCACAGAGCGCGGCGAAACAGATGTCCCCTCTCGACACTTTCAGATTCGACATCACCGTCAAGCACGTCTCTTCAGCTTCCCCGAAGACGGTCCAAGATCCGGAGGACGAGCTCGGCAGTCGAGAGTGGGTAGGACGCGAACCTCGGACGCAGAAGGTGCCGAGTACATGGAGCGATGAGCTGGGATTAGGGGGACCGAGGAGTGATCGGAAGCCTGGGGAGGGTGCGAAGCAGTTGAGAATCTGGGAGCAGCAGGCGCAGAGGGAGGCGAGGGAGGATAGCGCGGCGAGAGTCAGTAGCTTGTTAGCGAGATTGAGTGGGAAGACGCCGTGAGGTGTTCATGGGGATGCATAGCTTAGCATTGGTCTCACTTCTGGAAAGGCGATTCCGAGTACCATGTGCAGAGACTGACTTTGACGACTGGTGTTGAGCCAAAAATTCGGCTACACCCTTTTGTCATCGAGGCCTTCACCATTTTGTCCCAAATTCTTGTCGTCACCATTGTAGAAGAAGTTCAGAGTCCCTATGTGGTCGTATCCCGCATGATACCCGACTCGTATTCCCTCGCAGGCACAAACAGTGAAATAGACCGATTTAGCTATGGTCAATACCTCTCCACTCCCATCCTCTAAAAGCTCCGCCGTCCTCCGTGACGTCCGCTCTACTCACTTTTTCGACACCTCCTCAAAGGACAGCGAGGGCTCGACTCCGACTCCACTTCAGCCTAGCCAACCGCAAAGCAATGGTAATGACAAGGCGAGCTCGAGCAAGCGAAAGCCCTCTCACCAGCTCAATGGCGGCCCGAAGAAGAGGTCTGCTCGGGTCGAGGATAGTGAGGAGGCGAGGAGTAGAAGGAGGGAGATTGCGGATAAGCTGTTTGAGGGGAGACAGGAGTTACCCTTCTACCAAGGTGTGTTGGCTTCTGCCGGGGCTCAGATCGGTGCTGAAGAAACTCTGTGCAGGAAGAAGGATGATCATGGAGGAGATCATGGCGCATGATACTACTATCGTTCGTCCTAGCCTATTTTTTCAGGCTTCTCGTTGCTGAGAAGGATAGATCCTCGGCGAAACAGGCTGCGGCAAGTCCACCCAACTCCCTCAACTCCTTCGGTCCCACTCCATCTCGCTCGACCACTTTGGCGCCCACAATGCCCATGCGAGCCGATTTGCTCGCGCCCCCCGAATAGCCGTCACTCAACCACGTCGTCTGCCAACAATTGCACTGGCGATCCGAGTGGCCGCCGAAATGGGCTGCCAAGTTGGCGGAGAGGTGGGATATAGTGTGCGGTTCGAGGATAACAGCAGCAGGAGGACGGGGTTGCGATATATCACCGAAGGTGTTCTCATGCGGTATGTGATCACTATCTGAACAGGGCTGACGAGTAGAGAGCTAGCCAATGGGGACAACCGCCCGGGTCCAAGCTCAGAGACTCGAGAAGAAGGTGGTCTCAACCTGCTCTTGCGATACGACGTGATCATCGTGGACGAAGCGCATGAACGCACGCTCAATACCGATTTCCTATGCGGAGCGCTTAAAAAGATCCAGCGGATACGCAAGCGCTTGGCCGCGGAGGGCAAACGTGCCAATGGTTTTGGAGATGAGGCTAGCAAGGGAAAGGGAAAGGAGAAGGAGGCTGTGAGAGAGCTGAAGATCGTGATCATGAGTGCGACTCTTGATCCGAGCAAGTTTCAGCGCTTCTTCGAGACGTGAGTTTAACTTTCCCGTGTATCTGGGCGTACTGATGGTGAAGCAGTGGGCGCGAGGCTTTGCTGGTGAAGGGACGGACACACGACATTCAGACACGGCATGTCCATGAAGCTGTAGACGACTTCATTGAGTCCGCGGCGAGGATGGTGACGCAAATTCACAAGGATCCGAAGGCTGTCGGGCACGTCCTGGTGTTCATGCCAGGTGCGTTGACCACGATGCATGTATGATGAGCTGATTTGTCGACAGGGTCGGAGGAGATCGAGAATTGCGTTGAGCTACTCAGACGGGTAAGCCGTGAGCTGCCGCCGACATGCAAGCAGGTGAGTTCCAGCGCGTGAAAATGGCGCCGACAAGCCGCCACAGCTCGACGTCCTCGCTCTGTACAGCGCACTCGCTCCTGCAGCTCAAGCCAGAATCTTTGCGCCCACTGCTCCGGATATCCGCCGTATCATTGTGGCTACCAATATCGCCGAAACATCAATCACGATCCCTGGCATCGCGTACGTCGTCGATACGGGATACAAGAAGGAGAAGGAGTACATCTTCCGTACCTCTGGAGGTCTGCTCATTCTCCTGCACCCTTGCTCTCTTGACGTCTCTCTAGCGATTGAGCACCTTGCGAAGAAGTCGATCAGCAAAGCAGCAGCTTGGCAGCGCACTGGACGCGCCGGGCGAGAGGTATGCTCAGGAAGTCGAGGAGAGCTGAAGCAAAGCGTGCAGGCGAATGCTTCCGCCTGTATACCAAGCAGGCATTCGACAAGCTGGAAGAGTATGATGTGCCCGAGATCCAGAGATGCAACCTCGCTTCGGCAGTACTTCAATTGGTGGCGATGGGTCAAAACCCTTTCGATTTCGACTACATCGATAATCCAGGACAAGATCCTAGTGAGTGTCCTTATCTGTACCTGAGTCGGCTGACGTCATCTCAGTCAAAGCGGCTTTTCAGACACTTGCTGGCCTCGGAGCGCTCGACTCGCCAACGTTGATCACCCCTCTCGGCCGAGAAATGCTTCACTACCCCTTGGACCCAGAGCACGCCCGGATCCTCATCGCTTCTTTCACCCTCGGCTGTGCAAGCGAGATCATCGACATCGTCTCGCTCGTCGTCTCAGGACCCGTCTGGATCGACCGGGCGAGCGACCGAGTTTCCGCCGCGACCGCTCGAGCCAAGTTCATCCACCGCGACGGCGACCACCTGACCGGATTGAACGTGTTTCGCGCATTCCTAGCCGCGAACGAGAGTAGAGGCAGATGGTGCCGCGAGAATCACGTCAACGCAAAGACACTGTCCGCCGCGATGAGAGTGCGAGATCAGCTGAGGGAGCTCGCCACGAGGAACGGCAAGGACTGGAACGTTTCCTGCGGGAGCGAGACCGAGGTCGTCGTGCGGTGTCTGCTGCAAGGGCTGTTTATGAACACCGCCATCATTCAGGCCGACGGGACGTACAAGCAGACCGCGGGAAGTCTGGTATGTTCCTCGCGTCATTTTAGGTACCCCACGAGCTGATTGCTGTAGCTGGTCAAGATCCATCCGTCTTCGGTGTTGATGAGCAAGAAAGTCCCTGCGATCCTGTATGACGAGCTAGTGGGCCGGTCTCAGATCCACTTGATATCCACTGATGAAAACCCAGACGATCACGTCGTCGTTCTACTCACGAAATGTGTCCGCATTCGAGCAGCATTGGCTGAGTGAGGTACCATGGTTCAGACAAGTGGGCAGGGCGGTGGAGGAGGCGGCGCCAAAGTCTCACTTGTAATCGTCGATCTTGATACAGACCATATCGTTCTTGAGCACGCGACACCTGCATTGTGATGACATGACTGGGTGTCTCTTTGATTGGAGTCAGGACTCCAGCTTTGCGCCGCGAGAAAAAACCCTGCGGAAATCTACGACACTCTAGCAGACACGAGCCGGAATCTGAGAGGCACGGGGATCGACCAGATTGACGTCAGCGATACCACTGGAGCTGACCATGGTTTCCTCTCACCATCTCATCATCTCATCCTTGCCAATATGGCGGATCCCAAGGACATCCCAAACCCACGGTCACCCCTCCCATCCCCCATCCGACTCCTCCTATCCCTCTCCGCTCTCTGCTCCACCCTCCACCCCGCCAGTCCACCTTCACCGTCTACGCTCAAATGGCACCAATCCACATCTTCAGCATGGCTCAAATCCGTGCTCAAGCTCCTCGAGATCGATGCGTCCCGTCTACCTCCTACCGTCGACGTCGAGAGCGTCCATTCCAGTGCCGCGGAACAGAGGGATGACTGGACTGACGAGGAGAAGGTCCGCATGGCGGGTATTCTCGTCGAGGCTAGTCTCGCGGTGGATACGCAAAAGGAGAAGAAGGAGGAGGCGCTGAGTTATTCCCCTCTGGAGAGAACACTGAATCATCGCGCCCTTGATCTCCTTGGGCTTCCCGCGAAGGATCTGTTGCCCGAGGCGGAGAAGAATCTCAGTTTGACGCTGTTTACCGCGCTCAAAGCCGCTCAGCAGAGTGAGGCGGCTGAGAGGGTCGAGTCGACACGCGCCGCTCACTCGCAAGGATGGGGAGGCTCACTCGGTCGTTCCCTCGCGACCGGAGCAGGGGTGATAGCAGGAGGAGTGCTTATCGGGGTTACCGGCGGTCTAGCCGCACCAGCCATCGCTGCCGTCCTCGCTCCGCTGGGTATCGGAGGACTCCTCACAGCTACTACGGGTCCGGTCGTACTTGGGACCCTGTTCGGCGTGGGTGGGGGCGGACTTGCCGGACGGAGGGTGCGGGAGAGGTGGAAGGGTGTGGAAGAATTTGGGTTTGTGGAAGTGGGGGACGGGACGAAGGCTACGAAGGAGGAGATTGAGGATCTGAAAGAGGCGAGGAAGAAGATGCAACAGCGGAAGGAGAAGGAGAAGGAGGGCGAGAAGGGAGAGGGCGCAGCATTGGGCGACGAGACGACGGCCATGACCGACAAGAAGCTGGCTAGTGTAGACGAGAAGCAAGACGTGAATGAAGTTGCGGTCGAAGAGGTCGACGAGACTTCCGAGGAGGACGCCGCGAAGGCGGTCGAACAAGACCGTGCGCTCCTCGAGGAAAGGCTGCTGCACCTCTCGTTGGAAGCGAGTACTCGCGCATCGATCTCCTCGGAGTCTGCCTCGACCAGACCATCAATGGACAGTCCGCGACCGTCGCTTGACCAGGCTGCCAACGAAAAGTCGATCACCGACGTCAAGAAGCCGCCGAGCTTGACGGTGGGTAATCAGATCGACTTTGCTAACAACAGGCCACGATCATCGTGCCAGGCTTGTTGACGATTTCACGGACCGAGGCGATCACCGCGTGGCGAGCGCTCTGCTCGTCCAAAGGCGCAGACACCGGACTCGCCGCTCCCGGCTATAGTCCGAGGCACAAGGAGGTCAAAGCGGATGACAAGGTGGACGCTGCGGAGCCGATAACCTTTGCCCCCGCCAAGCTCGGGATCAAAGATGCAAGAGATGTGTACTTGTTGAGGTTTGAGAGCGCGGCGATGCTCAAGACTGGACAGTGAGTCATTTGGAGCTCGCTGCTCAACGCTGATGCACTGCCTGACTCAAGGGATATCGACATGTGGGGTGAGTGAGACCGGTCTTTGCCCGATAAGTCTGACACGTCGCAGTCGGGAGCAAGATCAAGGGCAAGATCAAGGCGCAGATCATCAAGCGGACCGTCCTCAACGCCTACTTTGCGGCAGTAGCTCTGCCTCAGTAAGCGAACCCGTGTGGCTCAGCTGACAACCCTCAGCACGGTATACGGAATGGCGACGATGACGCTCGACAACACCTGGATGCATGCGCAAGATCGCGCCAAGAAAGCGGGCAGGATCCTTGGCGAGGTCCTGGAGAAGCGAGTGCAGGGAGAGCGGCCTGTAGTCTTGGTGTGTAAAGCCGACCTTGCATACGCTGATACACAGATCGGCTCATCGCTCGGCTCCCTCACCGTGCTTCATGCGCTACAGTACCTCGCCTCACTTCCGGCGCCTCCCCCTTCTCAGGGTCCGGTACCCGCTTACGTCGAGTCTGCCTACCTCATCTCCCTCCCCGCTGTGCCGAGTGAAGATGAATGGGCGAAATGCCGGTCGGTCGTGGCGAGGCGGCTGGTGAATGCTTGGAGCAGCGCAGACTTTGTCCTCGCCGGAGTTGTCAGGTCCGTCGCCTTGAGGTATCCCGTGCTTCAGCTGAAAATCCTGACCAGGCTGCACGAGGTGGTGTCTCGCGCGACGACCCTACAGAGCGGTATAGGAGTAGCGGGACTCGGACCGGTCGCTCGGCCCGGCGTACAGGATGTGGACGTCTCGTCAGTGCTGAGAGGACACATGGAGTTGCAAACGAAGATGGCCGACGTATTGCGGGTGATCGACCTGGACGCGTAGGACGCGAGATGAGAATGCGCGGGATTGAGGTCAACTTAGTTGTAGTCAGTAGTGGTAAATAGGGGTTCAGATTAGCCAGGCGATGGAAGCGATGAATTTGCTCTTCTTTGAACGACTGGAAAGAGAAATCCCGATAGCGGGGACCGAAAATACGCTGGTACAGCCGCATCGGATTTCATCTCAAAGCAAAAATGATGTGAGGGGTCATGCACCGGTTGAGAAAGGACCAATCAATCAATCAACCCGCTCGCCATCCTTCTCTCATCGTCGCCTTGCACCGATCTCGCCTGTCGCTTTCGCTCCCACGTTTCCCATCCCCGCTATCACTTGTCTTTTTTTTTTTGTCAGAGGACGGAATAGGAATCTCCACCGGGTTATGCCCGATAGTTTATCCCGATGTATCTCATCCCGCTGTCAAGTACAGCATGCATGTGTCCTCTGTTCTTCTCTCGTATATATTACCATGCACTCGCGCTTGTCGAGCCCGCAGGCCGCCGAGATCCAGAATACCTGGGACGCACGAAGGAGGTAAGCCCCTGCGCCCAATTCCCCCTTGAAACCCTTAATTAACCGCGAGGAAGTGCGGGGTCGACAGTCATACACCCGTCCACGAAGGAGCCCGGGGCCAGGAAGGGCACAGTACGGGTTGCTTTGCTTGGACTGTGATCAAGCTGACGCTCCATCAATGAGACGAGTGTGCAGCTGTGCGAGCCAGTGATGACTTGGCATTGCCACCGGGGGTATCGAGACTGCTCCAAGCACGAGGAGCATTGGCTGTGATGCCAAGACGCATGGCGCCTCCTAGTGGAATGCGATGCCGAATAGAGAATTGAAGGCTTTTGGCCGCCGACTAACGGCGTACCGGCGAGTTTTGTAACCGGGGCCTCCGGTCACGGGGGTGTGCCTTACGGGACCGCGCTTCTGTCATTTTCTTCAGCGGAACTCAGGCTAATCAACACTGGTACCTTCCCTTGACCTCGCTGTGGTTCTATCAGCAGAAGCTAACACCAACATGTCGACCCACCACGTCAGGGGTCTCCCCGACTCTGTCCCGGAAGCCGAAGACCTCTTCCCTCCTCCCCCTCGTCTCCAAGGTATCGACGGTCGACCCAAGCCTCACATCGGTCCCGACTACAAGGCCTACCTCGCGGAATACAGCAAGACCATCGGGCCAGATAGCGATGCTTGGTGGAAGGGGATGGCGCATAGCTTGGACTGGTATACCCCGTTCAAGACCGTCCGCGCGGGGGGTTTCGAGTTTGGCGACGTCCAGTGGTTGTAAGTGGAGTTGATGGGTAAGTCTCCGCTGAGTGTCATCAGCCCCGAAGGCACGCTCAACGCCGCGTACAACTGCCTCGACCGTCACTTCTACGCCAACCCGGACAAGGTTGCCATCATCTACGAGGCGGACGAGGCTTCCGAGTCTCGCGAGGTGACGTTCGCGGAATTGATGCGCGAGACGTGCCGCGTGGCGAACGTGCTCAAGTCTTGGGGGCTCAAAAAGGGCGATGCGGTCTCCATCTAGTGAGTGGAGGTCCAGGGTGCAGCTGACGATCAGCCTGCCGATGACTTGGCAGGCCGCCGCAGCGTTCTTGGCGTGTGCCAGGATCGGCGCGGTCCACTCGGCGGTCTTTGCCGGGTTCAGCGCGGAGAGTCTGAGGGACAGGGTCAATGATTGCGAGTGCAAGGTGGTCATCACCACGGAGTGAGCGTCTCAGAAGTCCAAACTCAGAGCTAACGTTTCGTAGCGAGGGGAGGCGAGGTGGAAAGTCCATCGCGACAAAGCAGAGTGAGTCAGATTCCACGAAAGCTCTGCCTTGCGGCGCTTCTCGGAGACGAGATCCCGCTGATGCAACTCACCTGTAGTCGTGGACGCCGCGCTCCAGCTCTGTCCCCTCGTCGAGCACGTCCTCGTCCTCCGCCGGACCGGCAATCAAGTACCCTTCACCGAGGGACGGGACAAGTGGTGGGACGAGGAATGTGCCAAGGTCCCGGCGTACTGCCCTTGCGAGCCGATGTCGTCGGAAGACCCGTTGTTCATCCTCTATGTGAGTGACCAGGACTCGTGATGCTTCGTGCTCCGCCTGATCTACTCTGCTAGACCTCCGGCTCCACCGGCAAACCCAAGGGCGTAGTCCACTGCACCGCCGGCTACCTGCTCGGCGCCCTCCTCACGGTAAAGTACGTCTTCGACGTCCACCCCGACGACAAATTCGCGTGCATGGCGGATGTCGGGTGGATCACCGGACACACCTACATCATCTACGGTCCCCTCGCCAACGGCGTCACCACCACGGTATTCGAATCCACCCCCATCTACCCCACCGCATCGCGCTACTGGGATTTCGTCGACAAGTGGAAGGCGACGCACCTCTACACCGCGCCGACGGCCATCCGTCTGCTCCGCCGGATGGGCGAGGACCACGTGAAGAGCCACGACCTGTCCAGTCTGCGCGTGCTAGGCTCCGTCGGCGAACCCATCAACCCCGAAGCCTGGCACTGGTACAACGATTTCGCGGGCAAGAACCAATGCGCCATCGTCGACACCTACTGGATGACGGAGACCGGCTCCATCGCCGTCACCCCGCTTCCCGGAGCCATCCCAACGAAGCCCGGCTCCGCGACGTTCCCATTCTTCGGGTTCGACCTCTCCATTATCGACCCGCAAACGGGCAAGGTGCTCGAAGGCAACGACGTGGAGGGCGTGCTCGTTGCCAACAAGCCATGGCCAAGTCTCGCGAGGACGATTTTTAAAGATCACAAGAGGTATCTCGAGACGTACATGCGGCCGTACCCGGGGCACTTCTTCTTTGGCGACGGCGCGGCGAGGGACAGCGACGGGTACCTCTGGATCAAGGGGCGTGTGGACGGTGAGTAAAAGTCGAGTTCCTCGCTGACGTCAGATGTCATAAAGTGGGTCCTGTCCGCTTCTCACATTGACCTCTAGCGTCTCTGGGCACCGACTCTCCACGGCCGAAGTCGAGTCCGCGTTGATCATGCACAAGGGCGTCGCCGAGACCGCGGTGATTGGATCACACGACGAGATCACCGGTCAGGCCGTCTACGCGTTTGTCACGATGAAACCGCAGTTTGACCTGGAAGCGACGAAAGAGGCGGATCTCAGCAAGGAGCTCGCGATTCAGGTCAGAAAGGTCATCGGGCCTTTTGCCGCGCCGAAAAAGATCGTGCGTGGATCTGGGCTAGGATTTCGTCAGATGCTGATTGGTCTGTAGTACTTGGTCTCGGATCTGCCCAAGACGAGGAGTGGGAAGATTGTGGGTGACACCGCTCGGCGTGACTGACGGACGTAGATGAGGCGGATTCTCAGGAAGATTGTCGCGGGAGAGGGTGACCAGCTGTACGTTCATCACTGCTACGATGGCTAACCGGACTCAGGGGAGACCTCTCATCCATCGCCGACCCCGCGGTGGTCGAAGATAGTGAGCTTCTGCTCTTTCTCGTGAACGCGCGCTGACATCGAGGGCAGTCAAGGAGAAGGTTGCTGCGAAGTGAAGGTCAAATTGAAGGTCCCTGCGAAGTCATCGGAATGATGGAGAGTGATTCGAGGACTCAAGGTGGACAGTGGATGAGATATAATATACTATCTATGCAGAGGAGCTCTCTCGGTAATTCGGCCCGGCTGAATGGCGCGCCCCTCCTTACCATTATACCTCGACCAGGTCGCGGTTATCCCCAAGGCCATCTCATCCTCCAGCTCGTCGAGGTCAATTTATTCAGCTCTTGTTCACACTCTACCGTCGCAGCTCGGAGAGCCTCGCTGGATCTCGGGACCCATCTCGTAAAGCCGAAAACGTGCGTATCAGTGAGATAATCCCGGGGGTCCCGCGGGGGAATGCGTGTCGGAGTTTGACGGACTCGGTCCACCGAGGACTTCGGACATCCGTGTGGGGGATCAGATAGCTCATAGTGATATTCCTCTTAGTCCTCCTACTCGCGGAACCGTTGGAAGAGACTGAGCCTCGCACTACCACCACTGAGGCTAGGCTATCTTTCGCCTTACCAATCACATTCCAGCATTCACCCCCTACTCCGCCGCCTGTTCCCCACGCCATGTCCTCCCCACTTCCACGAACCGACCAGGAGAAGGCCGTGATCAACCCTCCCTCGCCGAATCCCTTCAAGGCGACAGTCAAGAAACCTTACCCCTTCTGGCTGGGCGGTGCGTCTCCATCTCCTCGAATTCCACGCTGTACTGATAGAATTGCCTTGTTGGGTTGTAGGTGTCGCCGCGTCTATCGCAGGTGCTATCACTCATCCGCTGGATCTCACCAAGGTCCGGCTGCAGACTTCGGGAGATAAGGGGATGATCAGGTCTATACGAAAGACGGTCGCGAACAATGGTATGTCTCGTTGGCTCCACTTGTTCTACAGTCGCGATGAGTCACCGTGTATCGGCTGCTTCGCAGCAGCTGGAACGCGAGCGTCCCTGCTTCGCTGATATGTCCAGGTGTCCGTGGCCTGTTCGACGGTCTCACCGGTACCCTTCTCCGGCAAATGACCTACTCGATGACGCGTTTCGCCGCGTACGACTGGGCAAAGGGCGTCGTCCACACCGGTGAGTAATCATTGATGGAGAAGTACAAGTGCTGAGGGGAGACACGAGGTTCCGGGCCGGCGCCGGGCGCCAAGATGGCTTTGGCGGGTTCCATGGCGGGCGGGATAGCAGGTATCATCGGAACTCCCTTCGAGTCCATCATGGTCCGGTGCGTCTGGCACTGGATGATGGATACAGCTGATGATATTTCATAGGATGCAGCGAGTAGCCTCCACACGACACGCCGAGGAATGCTGACAATCACGCAGGGCGGACAAGGCCAAGGCTCCGGAGAGCGAGTAGAGATAAACACAACCTGGCAGAAAACTGATTGTGACCGCAGAGAGGTACAACTACCGCAACTCCATCCAGGCCTTGTTCCGCATGAGCCGAGAAGAGGGCTTCTCAGCGTGGACGAGGGGAATGGTGCCAAACACCTTCCGCTCCATCCTCATGAACATGTCACAGCTCGCGAGGTATGTCCTCTAATCCCGGTACTGGCTCGAAACCCTTAGAGGTGACTGGGTGATAGCTACGACTGGTTCAAGGAGGAGTTGATTCGGATGAAACTGATGACCGACGGACCTGTTTTGCATTTCGTCGCGTCGATAGGCGCTGTGAGTCTAGCTGCTTCTCGGTCTCACTCGCTGACTTTCTCCTCAGGGAACCGTCGCGACTAGTCGGTCCAATCCTAATCCATGAAACCACGTTGACAAGGCACAGCCGTCTGCTCTCCCGCCGATGTGCTCAAGTCGCGTATCATGAACGCTCACGGCGCGGGTACTTCCAGCACTCTAGCCGTCATCAGGACCTCGTAAGGAATTTACCTCTCGTGTCGATCAATGCTGACGGAGAAACAGGCTGGCGAACGAAGGACCGATGTTCATGTTCAAGGGATGGGTGCCTGCCTGGACAAGGCTGCAACCGACGCGAGTCTCTTGAATTTATAGTGCATGACCGATGCTGATTTCGGCTACCCAGGACGATCCTCATGTGAGCGCTGGTCCGTGCGATGATCGAGGGCCTATTGCTAATGTCGCGTGACAGATTCCTCACCCTCGAGCAGCTCAAGAAAGGGGTCGACCAGTACCGCGAGTCGGGAGGTACCTTGCTGTGATGAATAGCGTCTGGACAAACACCAGCCGCGAGGTGTAGCGCAGAGTAATAGTGTGAAGGACAGTGTTTTAGGGGTGAGCCTGGGAGCGCGGTTTGGGCGGATAATTGGTGCGGGGTCCGGACGAAAAATTAGACGGGTAGCGAGTGGAGGGAATTACATGCGCGCAGCTGGGAATGAAGGGCATCATGTATGAGTCTGGTTGGACACGACATCCTGCTTTGCGACCAGAAGACGATCCCCGGCACGGCGAAACACAAGATTCCATAGGGTTGGAGTCGTGCCTGGGACATGTCCGTCTCCGCGTATTCATCACGTGGCTATCAAGAGCAAGAGCGGCCCCCGGCGATCATCCCCGCTGTACACTGACGATTTCGCCCGGCATATGCCCAGTCGTCCATGTGTATCATTCCCTACTCCCTGGTGCTTCCATGTAGAATCGATCAGTAGCGTGTTATCCGATCCGAAGCTCCCGGGACGAATCGCTGCTCACTTGACAACAACGCAATCCGCCTCGAGGACAGCTTGTACCGACGCTCACTGCTGAGAGGTGCCCACACTCCGCCCCATGTCCTCCCACCTCCCCAGATCTCCCAGGGCCACCGAGATCAGTCTAGGAGCACCCTGCTCCAGCTCCGCCACCCTCATCAACGGCTCGATCCCCACGACTCACGTACACGATGAGCTTGACCCGCCCGCCTCTCACGATGAACCGACCGATGCGGACGAGAAGCGGATTGCGGAGCGTCTGATGGATCAGGAAAAGGCTACAGCATCACACGAGGGAGAGACGCTTCCCTCTGGTCTACCCTATCCCAGCGTACCCGGTGCCGTTGGCGTGACGCCTACCTTACTCATTTCCCCTCCAGCTGGCGACGACGGTGCCGATCCGGAGAAAGCTGCTGCTCTCGCCGAGGCGGTCGCAAAGGACGAGGCCAACGTCGCAGCCAATTTCCAATGCAACTCTTCCACCCAGGTTGATTCCTCGGCTACCTCTTCGTCAACCTCCATCGCCACGCCAAAGAAACGTCTCCACTTTGGCAAATCGCGCAAGACAAAGGAGGAAAAGGCTAAAACCGCAAAGGAAAGGGAAGACGAGGCGAATACGCTACCCCCCGTCAGCTTCCTCCAGCTCTTTCGCTTCGCCAAGCCGTTCGAGGTATTCCTCATGATCATCGGTCTCATCCTCGCCGCCGCATCTGGCGCTGCACAACCGCTCATGACGCTCATATTTGGTCGTCTCACCACGTCGTTCACAGACTACGGCATCGCCGTCACCCAGATCTCCCAATATGGGGCCACTCCCGCGGAAGCTGCTGCTCTCGCACAGGCGAAACAACAGCTCAAGACGAATTCGGGAAACAACGCCCTCTACCTCCTCGCGATCGGCTTGGGAATGTTTGTGTCGACTTGGGCGTACATGTTCATCTGGAACTACACCGGCGAGCTGAATTCCAAGCGGGTCAGGGAGAACTACCTACGAGCGGTCCTCAGGCAGGAGGTGAGCACGGATCACGATCAAGCTGATATCCAGATTGCCTACTTTGACGACCTCGGCGCTGGCGAAGTGGCCACGCGTATCCAGACGGACTGTCATCTGGTCCAAGACGGCTCTTCCGAGCGCGTCGCCCTCGTCATGCAGTACATCGCCACCTTTATCACCGGATTTGCACTAGCGTTCGCCCGTGGCTGGCGACTCGCGCTCGCTGTCTCCAGCATCCTCCCCGTCATCGTCATCACCGGAGTCACCATGATGGGTTTGATGTCGAAGTACAGCACCGCATCGCTCGAAGCGGTCGCCAAGGCGGGCACGCTCGCCGAAGAGGTCATCGGCTCGATCCGGACCATCCAAGCTTTCGGAACCAGCTTGGTGCTGGGTAAGAACTTTGACAAACATATCGACATCAGTCGACGAGCCGGGAGCAAAGGCACCGCCATCGAGGCCGGCGGCATCTCCACCATGTTCTTCTCCATCTACTCTGGCTACGCCCTCGCCTTCTTCTACGGCGGTATCCTCGTCACCCAACACCGCGCCACATCCGGTATCGTCATCAACGTCTTCCTCTCCATCCTCATCGGCTCCTTTTCCATGGCCATGCTCACCCCCGAGATGCAAGCGCTCACGAAAGCCCGCGGTGCCGCCGCCAAGCTCTTCGACACGATCGACCGCGTTCCCCTGATCGATTCGGCCGATCCGGGCGGTCTGCAACCGGAGTCCGTCAGAGGCACCATTACCTTCGAAAATGTAAAGTTTCACTACCCGTCCAGAGCGAATATCCCGATCATCAAAGGTCTCACGACCACGTTCGAGGCCGGTCACACCATCGCACTGGTCGGCGCCAGTGGTAGCGGGAAGAGCACCGTGGTCTCCCTCGTCGAGAGGTTCTACGACCCGATCTCCGGCGTCATCAGGTTCGACGGGCGGGACATCAAATCGCTCAACATCAAGTGGCTCCGACAGCAGATCGGTCTCGTCTCGCAAGAGCCGACCCTCTTCGGCACCACCGTCCGAGGCAACGTCGAGCACGGTCTCATCGGGTCCAAGTGGGCGGATGCGCCAGATGCGGCAAAGTTCGAGCTCGTCCAAAAAGCCTGCATTGACGCCAACGCCCACGACTTCATCATGAAGCTCCCGAATGGCTACGACACGATGGTGGGAGAACGCGGTATGCTCCTTTCCGGCGGGCAGAAGCAGCGCGTCGCCATCGCCCGCGCCGTCGTGTCGGACCCACGCATCCTCCTGCTCGACGAGGCGACTTCGGCACTCGACACCCAGTCCGAGGGCATCGTCCAGGACGCGCTCGACAAGGCTTCTCGTGGACGGACCACCATCACTATCGCTCATCGCCTCTCCACGATCAAGGATGCGGATCTCATCCTCGTCATGGGCGGCGGGGAAATTCTCGAGCAGGGCACCCACTATTCCCTCCTCGCTGATGAGAAAGGCGCCTACGCGCAACTCGTCTCGAACCAGAAGCTCAACCAGACCGCTGCGGAGCCAACGGAAGACGTCCCCGCGAGCGCTTCCGACGACGTGCTCGCTCGTCTCCCGCCAGACTCGCCGATAACGGGAAAGTTCCCCGGACTCACTCGCGCCGCCACCGGACCATCCCTCGCGAGTGCGTTGGTGGAGGATATAAAGACCCGTCGCGACACCGAGATCGCGGAAGAGGACCACTCTCCTTCCGCGTGGTGGCTGTATTCTCGACTCTTGAAGATGAACCGCGAGGACAGGGCTCATTACATTTATGGTACCGCCGGAGCCATCTGTGCGGGGATGGTCTATCCCGCGCTATCGATCCTTTTCGGCAAGGCATTGCAGGATTTCCAGATCAGGGAGCCGAGTGAGCTCAAGCACGAACTCACCAAAAAGGCGTAAGTCACCGTCACCTTTCGGAGGCTGACAGCAAGGCTGTACTATTTCATCACCGCGATCCTCGCCGCCATCGCCATTTTCGTCCAGATCCTCGGTTTCTCGCGGGCCGGCTGGAATCTCAGCGCCAAGCTTCGTTCCAAGCTCTTTGCCGCGGTCTCTCGACACGACATCGAGTGGTTTGACGAGGAGAAGAATTCGGTGTGTAGCTAGGCCTAACCTCTACTTCGCTGACCTCTGTAGACCGGTGCGGTGACCTCTGACCTGGCAGACTTGCCTCAGCGGGTCCAAGGTCTCTTTGGCACGACCCTCGGCTCCATTATCCAGTCTATAGCCACTTTGATCGGCGGCTGTATCATCGGTCTCGCCTATGGTCCTCGTGAGTCATCCGCCTCGCCGCAGCTCTTACTAATCCTCCCAGTTCTCGCGCTCATCGGCATCGCTTGCATTCCGCTGCTCGTCTCCGGCGGCTACATCCGCCTTAAGGTGGTCGTTCTCAAGGATCAAAAGATGAAGAAGATCCACGCGGCATCGGCGCATCTCGCGTCCGAGGCCGCCGGAAGCGTGCGAACCGTCGCGGCGCTTACAATGGAGAACGATGTGGACGCCATCTACTCGAAATCCCTCGAGGAGCCTATGCGAGTGTCGATGTGAGTTAGGTCCGCAGAGGAGATACCATGGCTGACGGCGGGTAGTCGCTCATCGCTCACTTCGCAAGCCCTCTACGCCGCCAGTCAGGGTATCAGCTTCCTCATCATCGCCCTCGTCTTCTACATCGGCGCATTGTGGATCATCTCGGGTCGATACTCGACTGCCCAGTTCTTCACCGTCCTTACCGCCGTGGTACGTCCGCTGCTGTCCCTGGAACCACGACTGATTCGCACAGATCTTCGCGAGCATCCAAGCGGGCAACATTTTCACATTTGTGCCAGACGCCTCGAAAGCGAACTCGGCAGCAGCGGCGATCTTCCGCCTTCTCGACGACGTGCCTGAAGTCGATTCGCTCTCCACCGAGGGAATCCACTTGAATCCGAACGAGGTGGGGGGGCGAATCCGACTTGAGGGTATTCACTTCCGGTACCCTTCGCGACCCAGCGTCAGGGTCCTGCGCGATCTCACCATCGATGTGCGGCCTGGCACCTAGTGGGTCTCCTATCGGTTCTTGACTGCTAGGCTGACAGAGTGCAGTGTCGCCCTGGTCGGGCCGTCTGGTTGCGGAAAATCCACGACTATCCAGATGCTCGAGCGATTCTATGACCCCCTTATCGGCAAGGTCACGCTTGACGGCGTGGACATCCGGGAACTCAATGTATCGAGCTATCGCAGTCAGATGGCACTGGTGTCGCAGGAGCCTGTACATTTCAGTCATACTAAGGGTTCACGAGCTGACCTTTCGTAGACACTCTATGCTGGTACTGTACGGTTCAACGTCTGCCTCGGAGCGAGCAAGCCATTCGAGCAGGTCACGGAGGATGAGATCATCATGGCTTGCAAGAATGCCAATATCGTCAGTACTTCTCTGTCATGCCCGAGCCTTAGTCTGACATATACAGTACGACTTTATCCTGTCTCTACCCGACGGCTTCGACACCGAGGTCGGCGGAAAGGGTTCGCAGCTCTCCGGTGGTCAAGTGAGATACCCCTATTCTGCCTTGAATCGAAGCTTACGCCTGGCAGAAACAACGCATAGCGATCGCTCGAGCTCTGATTCGGAATCCGAAGATCCTGCTTTTGGACGAGGCTACTTCAGCGCTTGACTCGCAATCCGAGCGAGTGGTGCAGGATGCTCTCGACTGTGCCGCGAAGGGGCGGACGACAATGTGAGGATGCTGTTTCGTTTGATATTCTTTTGGCTGATATCCCTTCAGTGCCATCGCCCATAGACTATCTACTATTCAGAAAGCCGATGTCATATACTGCTTTGCCGAGGGAAAGGTCGCGGAGAAGGGTACACATGCCGAATTGCTGGCTAAGAGGGGACCTTACGTTAGTAGAATATCACCGCTCTGCGTCAAGCTGACTCTTTTGGGGTGCAGTTCGAGCTCGTGCAGATGCAGAATCTTAGTCGGCAATAGACGGTCTTGTTTTGGCCTATTCGACATATGTTCCGATATAGTATCTCGACATGTGTTCACTGGTCCATTCAGATCTTAGGAACGTTGCCCGACCGAAGGGTGGAGGTAGCCCGGGGGTCGACGTCACCGTAATGAGTTTTCCGTCAATATATTTGGTGCTGTCAGGTTCGGATCCAAAGCTGTATAGCGAACACTAGATGTACGCATAGGTGTTGAACCATCTTCGGGGACTAGAGCTCTGGTATCTCTCGACGTACCAAGATCTGTTGTGCCCCAGATATGGTCAACATGTCGATATCCGAGCAGCGCCCCGGCGGGAGGGTCCTTTGACGCGCGGTGGTCGTCCTCTAATTTCGAGTCCTCGTCTATGGCTCAAGAGTGAGTCGATGGGATCAAGCGAGAACACTTGGCGAGGCTGTAGTATAGGGGAGAAAGGGAGAGGAGTCGTCACCTCCTTTGGACAATCGTGATCCGATTTCGTCATCATGTCTCAATCCCAATCTCGGTCATCCCTCGGTCAACCTCGAAGTACCACCGCACTCTATCAATCCGCCTCGACCATCGCGCATCTCCCTCCATCACCACAACAGGAACATACCACCACGTTGTCGCACAAGCTACGGCATATGTTCGATTCGTCGGAATATGCCGTCTTCCTCTCCAATGTGAGGATTCATGAGTTGGGGAATGTTCCGCAGTTGGAAGGGGAGTTTGCGGTCCGATGGAAGTTTCGAGGACGGAGACCGAGGGGGAAGGTTGGTGAGTCCGGATGTACCATCGCTGGAGACGCAGCTGACGGTAGGGATGGTAGCTGGACCAAGACCGAAGCCGTCATTACCGAATCTCAAGTTGAATCAACCGCTCTCCTCTATTCACCCATCCACGTCCTCGCTCTCCCTCCGCTCAGACTCGACCGACGCCACGACAACCACTTCCACCTCATCCCCGATCGACTCACTGCACTCCACACCCTCCCGTCCGATCCTCAACCCATCCTCGAGTCACCTCAATCGACCTCCAAGAGCGAATAGTATCCCGCCGCAGGTGATGACGCCCATCCCAACCCGACGACGTTTCGCGAGGGTGGTGGAGAAGAAGGCGTCTGATCCAACTCCCCTGCGCCAGAGCATCGGTTCAAACGGACAGCTGATTCCCACGAGTTCACCGGAAGTTATGGAGGAGCCGCTGGAGGAGCAGGACTTGCTGAGCGTCGAGGCGAGGAAGCGGAAAGACAGCACTGAGAGCGGTAGAGTGGTGTCGAAAGGGAGTCTGGGCTCGAATGGACCAGGCTCATATCCCGGATCTCTCCTTCCGGCCGCAACGATACATGACCCTCAACCTTCTTCCTCCGCCGCATCCTCCCAATCCCACCTGAACGTATCCTCACGATCACACATCGACGTCTCGCTGCCGACACCACGACCTTTCCCGAACCATCCACCCGCACGATCGGGTACCCTGCCTTCCCCTGCCACCCTTATCGACCACATCCCAACCAAAGCCGCTCTGAATCACGCTCGCCCCGATTCCAGCTCCCGCACTTCATCCACGATGAGTGCGACGAATCGAGTGATCAGCTCATCGTCCAACACCGCACTATCCAGCCTCAACCCTCTTCGACGACATGGCTCAACTTCCGGTCCGGGCCCTCCGATACTCCAGCCAGACGGACCCATAAGCTCTGGGCACCGCAAAGGCACGACTCCGGCGCAACGGCTCAAGCTGCATACCTGTACATGGGATTATGACCTCCAACACGCGATGCGGATACCGCTCGGCCGGACACTCCCCGTCCCACCAGCCCTCTCCATTTCCGCCCTCCCAGGTAGATCCAAGGGACCGGCACCCATCCTCGGCGCCGGACCACTCAGCGACTCGGGTATCCGACTGATCATCGAGCAGCTACCTACAACAGCGGCCACTTCGGTACAAGGTGGAATCGGAGCCAACAAGGAGAGCGCCGGATCGATGGTCCAGACTGTGCATCATGCCAATCACGAGAAGGGGAATCCATCGGAACTGGGGAAGGCGCCAAAGGGATCGACAGATGGGGAAAAGTCGATCTTTGGGATGGTGGATGTGGATCTCGCGGCGTTCGCGGGGAAAGGGAGGACTACGAGGAGGTTCTTGCTGAAGGGTAGCAAGACGAATGCTACGGTCAAGGTGAGTCAGCGCTCTCTGGGGTGGTACAGCGCTGATGGGAGTAGTTGACGGTGGAGATGAAGTGGATTGGTGGGGAAGAGCGGTGGGCTGCGTGAGCCTGCCTGCGATTTCGATGGCGATAGCTGATCTGGATGTAGACCTCCAATGCAGGAGGGACACCATGTCACGGGGGTGCACGACCTTGTCGGCACGGAAGCCCAGGACAAGATCCGTAACGACTGTAAGCTGACAATACTGCAATCAGACGACCACGCTGATGCTAAGCAGTGTCTCTCGCCAAGACACCTTCCAGCTCGGGCTCCTCCTCCTCTGCCCGGTCAGATCGCACCCATTCCGTCCGATCTCGTGCATCACCGCAGACCATGAGCCGGAACGTCAGCTCGATCAGCCTGACAGGACCCGTCCCGAACGTCGGATACAAGACTTTCGAGCATCATCTCAGACCCGACGGTTCCGGAGACGGGAGTCGCGCATCCAGACCATCCAGCAAAAATCATAAATACAATAAACACACCTTGTCCCCAGTCCGCTTCTTCCGCTCCAACCATCCCCACCACTCACACCACATCCGCGATCGAGATCGGAATGACATAACCACCCCGAAGTCCGGTATTCACGAGCTCCCGCCCGAAGTCATCATTGAAGCTGTATTTAACCCGCACCCCGCTACGGAAGAAGGACCATTCACATTCGTCCCCGCCGCCAAAGGAGAGAGGTTGGAGCACGAGGACGTGGCGATGGACCGAGTGCTGGAATGGGCGGATCCCAGTACGGCGGAGGATGAGAGGGTGAATGGGAATGGGAAGGAGCACAAGCTTGGGTGGGGAGGGAGGATGAGGGCGAGAAAGGAGAGGAAGGAGAAGGAGAGGCAATCGAAGGTCGTCGCTTGATCGCGTGGAGGGGATCGGATGTACGGTTGCAGCATTATCACATATTCGCATGTAGCTTGCTTTTGCTTTTGCTTCAAATCAGTCGAATGGATGCATTTTCCCATTCTGCAGTCGGCGGCCTATTCGGACGGAAAGCGTCGGGAAATGGGTGAAACCTCGCGCCTGATTTTCAGTGCAGTTTCCCTGATCGCCTGTCATTTGTGTAGAAGGTATCCTGTCTCGGAATGATTGATGCGAGTGGGTGGGGGCATCAAAGACGGGATGAGATCTCAGCCGCCATGAATGAATCTAGCAAACAAGGGCGAAACGATGAAAGGAGCCATCGATAGCCAAGACTCCCGGCTGTAAAGTGAATCGCTGACACATCCCTATCGCCTGTCTCACTCCTAGTCTCAGCAACCTCTTACCGTTTGGCTCTTGTAAAACAGTTCCCAGCTGGATATCTACCAGTCGAATACAAGCTTGAGTTGATCACCATGTCTGATCCCGAGTTCCCGCCGCTTCGGACGCTCGTGCTGTGTCTATGCAAGGTATCGGCGGCGAGCGTGGTCTGCTTCATGTGAGTGTCGTCTCCGCGCCAGACATCTCCAGATCTTTGCGACCTCACTAGACGCTCTTCCTCCCTTGGCTCCATGGCCCACCTCTCCATCGCAGATGGGCTCCTCCGTGTCCATATCGATATAAGTACAAAGCTAACATCCCCAGCATGCCCTTCGTCCACCAGACGGTCATCTCCTTCGGCATGACCACCTCCTCCGCAGCACGCTACGCAGGCCTCATCGAGTCCGCCCTAGTATTCACAGAGAGTACGTCTCCCCTCCCCTCGTCTCACTACTCGCTGACCTCCTCTCCCTTTGTCCTGTCCATCCCCTCCACTCCTTTCCCGCCGCAGCGCTCTTCTCGCCTCTTTGGGTATCGCTGGCAGATCGCCATGGTAGGAAGCCGTTGCTCATCCTCGGGCTTGCGTCATTCTCATTGGCTTGTATCGGTATTGGTCTCTCGCGCTCGTTGCTCATGGCCATCCTCGCGAGGTCTATCTGTGGGTTAATTTCAGACTCCATCCTCCCGCCCTAGATGACTAGGTTATGGCAATAGCGGGAGTACTGGGCGCGGTCGCGCTGTTGGTCAGGACGGTGCAATTCGAGATCGCAGGTCCGGAGCATATCGATCGCGGTACGTCCCTTGAGCGCTTGACATTCTGCTGATGACGGACTCCGTCAGTCCTGGAGTATCTGACTCCGTGCTGGGCTATCGGGGCTACCCTTGGTGAATGTCGTCAAGGGGAAGGAGCTCATGTCAGGTCAGATGATTGGCGGTGCAGTGACAAACCCGGCAGAGACAATGCCGTCCCTCTTCCGCGGCGGAGTTTGGGAGAAGTATCCGTACCTGCTTCCGTCCGTGGCCACGGCATTGTTACCGGCGGGCGCGGCGGTGGCGTGCTTCTTCTGGCTACCTGAGGTCAGCAACGTATTCCCACCTCCGTCTTCGTCCCACAGACTCCATCAATAGACTCTCGCTCGTTCGAGGTCCCACTCTTCACGCGACGACGATTGCGAATCTCGGTACCTTCTCAAAGAGCCGAGCCTTTCATCCTATTCCGACCCTCCAGATCTCACGATATGGGAATTGCTCCGACGTCGAGATCTCCTGTACACCCTCGTGGATCTCGGCTCGTAAGCTCCTCAGTGTCAGTCGGCGTTGACAACAGTTCTCGCTTTCATCTCGATGGCGTATAATGCAAGCTTCATGATGATGGCGAGCACGCCTCTTCTGGATGGCGGTCTTGGCCTGGCAGTCCGTTGTATCTCCGTCACATGCGCTTCGTTGACGAATGGAAAGCCTTGGCAGCTCGGCCTGATGCTGGCAATATCCTCGATCCTCGGCGTTCTCATTGCCAAAGACGGCATCACCTTCTTCGTCCGCCGACTAGGATGGTACGGTACCCTCCGGACCACTGCTTTCGCCCATGTCGTCCTGTTCCCGCTGATCGCTCTCGCCGGTGCGATCGCGCGGTACGAAGGTGAGATCGGGAGCATGACTGGGATGATGCTGTTGCTCGTGCTGATCGCCTATGAGATCGGGGAGACGTCCTTCACGTGAGTTCCGCGGTCAGATTCTTGCTGATTGTCAGTGGGGTCGACGTAGCATTCGCGGATCGAGCGCCACCCGGATGTCCGGCTAGACTCAATGGTCTTTCTCTCAGTGCGGCCAGTATCGGGCGCATGCTCGCTCCAACGCTATCAGGGTCAGTCACAATGTCGTCCGATCGGGTCGGAGCTGATAAGCGCCCAGCCAACTGTGGTCACTTTCGGTGGAGATCCAAAATGCGCTCGGCCCGTACCTCATCTGGACGGTCTTCACGCTCATCGCCTTCGCCTGGGGGATGGCTGCTCTTCGTCTTGACTCGTCAGTGCAGCCGATGAAGGCCGACGAGGGAGACGTGAAGACATACGGAGCGGTTGATATTGGCGAGTCGGCATGGTTGAAGCCGTCGGCTAGTGAGACTACGCTATGCGAGGCGGAGGAGAGGGTGAAATGGATTCCTTGACAACCCACTCGATGGTTTGTGGGTATATTGGCACGAGTGACTTGGTATGGATGTCAGATAGAACAGAAGAACTCATATAGACCTGCTGCCGTGATGGAATTGCACATGCCTTGAGATCGCGTTCTCTCCAAGCGGAAGGACGCTTCTGGCCATGACGAGACTTCGAGGTACCATGACGAGAAGATTTTCCAGGCGAGGAACGGGAAGCGCCTCCGCCCTGGTTTGGATGGGGGATCTGCGTGAAACCGAGCGGATGTTGATAACGGCCAGGTACGGAGCGAACGTCGATCATCGCAGCAGGACCCACTGACCTGGAGCTCACAGCGGTGTCTTGACACATTGCAGAGGTACGGTGATAGCTATCCGGAGCGTCGGCTCCGTCGCCGAGTTCACCGAGTTGCTCCACCCCACGCCCGCCACCAACTGATCCCAAATCTACTCACCTACACACTACTCATACGAGAACATCGAGAATAGGACTCGTACGATGAATTTTTGGACCGGTAGGGGCCAATCCCAACCTGACGAATGGAACAAAGCTCTCTCTGGGCAAAATCACCTCCAGATGGACCCATATATCTCGGGCAAGATGACAGGAATGTTCGAACAAGCTGTATGAGCTCGAGGCGGAGCACGACTGGGAAGAGAGGAAGGAGTTGGTCAAGGGGATCGTCACTCTGGGTCCAACTGGACGGGCGATCATCAAGGAGGGCTTTCGATGTGAGGTGGTACGTAAAGCTCCATCCTAGGGACAGGGATTGATGGGTGATGGGTGACGGGTGATGGGTAGGGATGTACTATCAAGACCAATTGGCATTTGTTTATGAACTTCAATTGTGCCGTCTTGGATATGGCTCCAGGTCAGTCCACCTCCAGCTTCCATTTCCGCCTCGCCCTGCTTTACCGAGTCGAACCTGACTTTCACATTGGAGTTTGGCCACATTGTCGCGCTCAGACCCGGCGTGCACATCTACACAATCTACCACCCTGTCGACCCAATGGAGCGCATCGCGACCTACCTCGACAAACCGCTTTACAATATCAATCGTGGGATAAAGATCGGATCCGACGGGATCATATGTGGAGGGTCGACAATCTTGCCCGGAGTGACCATCGGAGATCATGCCACCATCGCGACTGGGAGCGTGGTCAATAGGGGCGTTCCGAGTTGTAGCGTCGTGGCTGGGGCCCCGGCGAAGGTGAATCGGACGTAGGAGTGCGATGAGAAGCGGCAGGCGGCTTGGGAGGAGGTGATGAAGAAGTGGGATAGGATGATGGGAGGTGATGGGAAAGTGAGATAGGATGATGGGGGGGTGATGTATTCAGGCTCAAGTTTTGCGATGCGTTGCATGCTGCAAGTACTTGCAATATTAGGGGATCACCTTGACATCCCAAACCGAAACGTGTTTTTGATTCCAAGCAGGAGCTCGTGTTAATGCTCCTGACGCCAATCCTCGCCTCCTTGCTGATTGTCATGCGGAAATCCCATCGGATAGGGCACCGAGCCTTGGAACGGGGGTGGTCCAGACTGGTAAACAAACCAGATCAGCATGAGCATCCTGTGAGACAGGCCCGCAGCACTTACCTCTGGAACCCAAGGCATGCCCTCCCCATCGGGACGCGGCGCGTATGGATGATTGTGCCCTTGCATTTCGTACAGGCCCGGGCCAGATCGAGGGAGGTTGTGGGGTGGTGGAGCGGGGTACATGGACTCATAGCGGACGGGATGGGGGCCGGTGCTGGGTCCGGGTGCGGTATTGGGATCTGCCGTGTAGCGTGGTCCCTGAAAGGAGTTGGAGGGGAGGTACGGGCTTTGACTGGGGGCCTGAGCGGACGTCAGCATTCGACACGCTGGGAGAATGGGGACTGACGGATGAGGACGACATGACACGATTCCGGGAGCGGGAGTTGATTGGGGTGAAGTGGTCGATCGGAGGGGGGTAGGATGCGGTGCTGGATGGGGCGGAGCTGGTCTCGGCGTTGGAAGTGGCGGCGTCCTGAGCTCGATCAGACTATGCACAAGCAATAAGACCTCTCTCACGCCGACGACCTCCCCAGACTGGCGAGGCGGACCTCGACTGGAGCTGTCCGCTCTTTGGGGCGACTCCATCGAGCTCTGGCCGTACGTCACGCCAAACGCCCCTTCCTGCTTGACATCCCCCCAACCTCTGCCCTGCTTATTTGGCTCACTTCCTGGAGGTTGGGGAGGCAAGTGACCAAAATTGACTCGATAGCCGTAGACCTGTCGCCGGAGATCGGCATTCTCGTCACGCAAGTAGGCGTTCTCGGCTTGCAGCTGGGCATAGTCCTTTGATTGGGGAGAGGGGGGTTGACCGAGTGACGATGAGGAGGGATAACCTCGTTGGGCGAGCCATCTGTTGGCCTCCTCGACTTGGGCTTCCAGGAGGGAATTTTTATCCTCGAGCTGAAACGTCGATCAGCCTTATGTCCAGCTTTGATTGTTGTGACTCACCCCCTTGAGGTGAGCTTTCCGCTTCTCTCGATGTCGACGTTGAGCTTTGGCGTTCCGAGTCCTGTTATCCCCATCATCACCGCTCATCCCGTTGGCGTCTCTCTTGTGATTACTGGTGGATCCGGAACCCATGACGAGATATCGTATCAAATTCTCGAGAGAATGTATCGGCCGGATGCGTTTGGTAGTATCAGCTTCCGATCGCCGCCGATGAGGGAAGTTGGAAGCGGAATCAAGGGGTTTTTAGCGGAAGGCCGTAAGATCTCCTCGTAGTCACAGGGAGACTACGGGACGGGGGGGGGGGGGCAACCGACCCGGTTCTACGTGACTGTGCTACGGGATTTGAACGACCGAGGTTCAGGGAGATACCAAAGAGAAACGTGGACGGTGGTACGAGGATTGAGGGTAGTACCGATCAAGGTCTGGCTTATGGTGGGTCACTAACCGTCCCTCGGCAAGTCGCCCCCGTCTCAAACGCCGAGGAAAAAGGTCCCCTACCATTGAAAAATCCCGCACAGTTATCCCACCAAAGGAAGAAACGTATACCGATCGTCAGAAGTGATCGAGGAATTTCATTTGGCCAAATTTATATTTCGGGCCCTTGAATACAAATTTCCGCTTGAGCAAGCCTATCGTCACAGTACGTCATCGCCCCCGGATCTTCCGGCTACCGGAAGATTGCCTTGCTCTAAGGCCACTGGTCTGTCAACGCCTCTCTGCTCCACCCAATAGGCAGTTACTCGATGTGAGGAATGTCAATATTCGAGGAACCACTTTATCAGAACAGACTCTAATCATTCAATCCCCAACTTATATCCAACTCGCTCGTGAAGAAGGATGGAGCGGTGTACGACGTGATGCGGTGGCGCCATCGACCCATGTGGTACTGCCTCATAAAGCCGTCGCGATTTAAGGGATCATTGAGGAAAGCGCATAGAACGCAGCGGATTTCATTCGCCAATCACAAATGGGCGGTAAAAGTGAAACTTCACCCATGACAACAGCTAATTCGCGAACGACGACCTCGTAAACAAAGTATCGCGAATCTGCTTATCCGCCTGGTTTCAAAGGTGTGGTACGGACCGCTAATCAAACTCATATCCCTGAATCATCTGACATATCTCTCCGCATCCGATCTGACTCTGACGATCTCCTACGTATCGAGCGATCGCCCCAGGCTCGCTTGGGCCGACGGATCAATGTGATCCGAGAGCTCTAGCGTGCCCAGTCTTGACCAAGAGAGACAACCAAGACGATCCTATATGAGTCCGTCTTTCGATGACTCGTCTCCCAGTACCACTCCCTCAGGAAGCTGTAATTGATGAGAACCGATATCCCAATCTATGACGGGTCGCGCTCCATTAAGCGGGGATGATGTCCCTCCCGGCTACATATGCCTCTTTCCGCTGGCAATGGTTCCATTCTTGTCCTCCTAAGCAGCATTCTCGTCCTCCCAGGTGATATTCTCTAGCCTCCTGTTCAAGACCGAGGTGATGATGCTCAAGGCAACAAGGTGGTCGATGACTCGAGGGCGGGGGAGCGACACATCGCCGCTGACATCAGATCAAGCAGGATGAGTAGGCAGTTGGGAGGGTGTAGAATAGCAGTTCAGTACGCGGGAGCCGAGGGTTTGACCCTGACGGGGGAACATTACGATATCATGGCGGACGCTCCACCGGGTAGGGCCAGCATGCAATAATGCACCTGGCCCTCCTCTGACTGATTTCCTCTCAACGGGCGTACCAATCATTTTGGCATTCTTGGAGGAGGAATGCCGTTCATATTCACTCCAAAGCTACTACCCAATGGGGCCGAGCAATCACTTCCTCCTCTTCAGCCTCATCAAAGTCACCCCCTCCCTCCCATACCGCTCCCTCTCTCCGGGCCGATCGTCCAAGACCACCTTCGAATCGAAATGCTTTTTCAGCAAAGCGAAGAACCTCTTGTCCGCCTAATCCATCACCTAGATCAGCCAATCGTCAAAACAAGCGCTCTGAAACGCACTTTCCGTCGTTTCTTCCAGCAGAATAGGATTTCGACCTCTTTGCCGAGAGGTGCGAGGTCACATACTGTCTTCACGAGAAGGGGGAAGGCTGGCTATACAGTGTCAGGCGCAGAAGTGAGAGACAGGATGGGCGACACACCTCGAAGTACACACAGTCTGCTGCGAGGATGAGGCTCGTCTCTTCCACCGGTACGTCATGGGGTAATAGTTCACCCCAATTGAGTTCGGCGATGTGTATGTTTGACGCCTCTGGATCGGGAATGTTCAGAAACGCATTGATTCGCATCAAGCCCAAAAGCTGTCTTGACCGATCAGCATTACTTCGTCGAGTAGAGGGGTCACGACACACTGTTGATCGGTGATCCATACGTCTGCGCTGGGCTCTAGCATTGCTGCTACGATTCCCACTAGACCGGTACCCGATCCCAGCTCGAGCACCGTTCTTCCGCGCAAGAAATCGGGGGCGAGACGATGTCGAAGAGCGATGTATCTAGATAGCACCTGTTGAGGCGCCTCAACTTTGGTAATAGTGGCGAGAGCCGACACTCACTTCTCCAGCAGGCCATGCTAACCCACCGCATCCAGGTCCGGCGTCAACTTTGAGGTGGACATCGCGATCTAAGTCGAGTATGGACAGGTGTGTCTCGGAAGTCAAGGTTGTGGTTGGTGGTCGGGCTGGAACTAGCTCTACGAGCGATGGTAGGGCACCGGTAGACGAAGTTGATGAGATTGAAGTCGACCTCGGGCGGATCGAGTCTGTCATCAGCAACCACTTTACTGACTGCTTTCGCTTGACATCTTAACGGGCGATCTCACGTGACCCGTCTCCCGCCCAGCAATTTCTGTGGGGACTCCACGCGATGACTACCACCTCGAACATGACCCATGTTCGCCCCCACCAACCATGTCATACAACTACACCCACGTCCTCTCTTCCCTCCACTCACCCCCTCTTACCCAACCTTCCGAAACCCCCTCCCGTTCACCGCGCCTGCAGTCCTCTCCCGTCCTCCTTTCACCCCTCCCCCCTTCGCTTGCACTGCAACGTGAATCCCTCGCCCAATCCGAGCTCGAGCTTGACCGGCAGTACCGGCAAGCGCAACGCGAGCGGGAACTCGCCGAAGCCCTCCTAGAGCAGGAATGGGAGGTCCAACGTGCTGCTGCGGGAGCGGAAAATGGCTCATGGGGACGGATGCCGGAGAAAGGGAAGGCCAAGGCGGTGAACGATCCGACGAAGGGATTTGTCCGCCCACCTCAGGCCTATGAGCTGTATCAGGCGATCGATAAGCATGATATCGACTTCATCATGAGGGTCAGGGATCATGCTTTCCCGCTGTTGTTGCAGAAGAACGCGGGAGAGTTTCCAATTGTTTATGCGGCGAGGATAGGGGATAGTCATCGGGATGTGGTTGTCTTGCTCGTCGGGGCTCTTTCCAGGTGAGTTTTTGAGTGTGACCTGGCTGGGCTGATGGTGGAAGGTATGTGAATCACCTGGAAGGGGAGGATTTCGAGAAGAAAGAGACGAAGAACCTCCTCAAAGCGCTCAGTAAGTCCAACTTCACGAAGCTGTGCTGATGACAGGGTCGAATGTGGGTAGCCATCTTGTGAATCCGCTGATATCAGCTCAAACTCGCCATCGACAACGCCCTCCTCCCCGCCTTCTCCTCATCCCTCTTATCCTCCTACCTCCAAGCTCTGATCATGTCCGAAGGCGATACCTGGCTACATAAAGCAGTCTACGAGATCTCCCTCCTCCTCCGAGATTCCCATTCTCAACCGGTAAAAGCGGCGGAAAGTATGGTCCGGCAATTTTGTACGAAGGAGCTTCGAGGCGTTCAGGGTGGAGTAAGCGGTGTGGACGAGTATATCGCGAATGCCGCGCTTGATCTGGTGATTATGGCTGTATGGAGTCTCGCAGCCGGTCAGATCGGGGCGGAAAGCCTTCCTGTACGTCGAAGGCGAAGATGAAGCTGACTTCAGACACACACGTTCGCGAGGGATACTCGGACTTGGCAGATGCTGAATGAGGCGATCGAGGAGAATATGGCGGGTTTGGGAAAGATCACTAGAAGGGTCAGGGGGATGTTGGAGAAGCTGAGAGAGATGGGTGGGGATACGCGGAAGAGCATCCAGGGCAGATTGAAAGATGTCGAAGCGGTTTTGGATGGGAAGGGTTGATACGACTTGTGTCTGTCATGACTCTACGATTTCCCAACCCAGCTCTTTCCCCGCCCAGAAGGGGACCACCTCGACTCCCACCTCCCCTCGCAGTACACTCGGCACCCTCTTCCCTGTCGACCGCCGTAATTGTACCTCCTCGCCCTCCTTCGCAGGTACACCGTAAAACTTCCTCCCATTCCCACTGACGAATCCCTCGAGCCCATTCAATGCCCCAAAGCTTTCCAGAAGTGTCGCAACGAGAGGCACGAGTATCGGGCTCGTATAGACTCCCGCCGCACACGGACTCGGTTCGCCTCCTTCCACCACCGCCGGAGCTTTCGAGCTACTAGGATGAGGCGCGCTATCTGATCCAAGGAAGAACTTCGGGTTTCCACTCCGTACCGCCTCTTGCAATGCATCCCGATCCTTCGGTTCCTTGGCGAGCGGCTTACAGTAGTGGTGCGGTTGAGGCGCGACGGTATCGATCGTCAGGAAGAGATGGTGGGCAGTGATAGTGCATGCTACGCTCGGGGAGAGGGATCGGACACAGGAGATGGCTTCGGAGGTGGTGGCGTGCTCGAGGACGATGCGGAGGTTCGGGAAGTCGGCGGCGAGGCGACGGAGGTGGGTGAGGAAATGTTTTTCGGAGTTGAGGATGGAGATGTTCTGGCGAGAGTATCAGCTTCTCTGCTCTACCCTTGCTTCCCAACAAGGGTCCGTGGCTGGGGGTAGGGCGAGAGAAAGCTGACCTTAGCATGATCACTTGGCACCTCGCCGTGAAGATTCAAGATCATCCCCTCCTCCTCCATCGCCTTGAATACAGGATAGTACACCGAGTAATCCTCGATGCCGGAGCTACTATTCGTCGTAACTCCCCGAGGATAGCTCTTTACCCCTGCGCACCCGTCAGCTGTTTCTTGGTTCAAGCTTGCAATCGACCTCGGATCCCAGCCTTGGAAGCTTTCCGGATCTCCTCCGGCGTGACATCCGGATGTAAGTAAAGCGTCATGAGCCATTCCGTCTCGGGTGAGATGCGGCGGAGTTCAGATTGGTACGCGAGAGCTGCGGCGGTCGTGGTGAGGGGAGGCATGAGGTTTGGCTTCAGCGTCACTCAATCAGCTCCTACACACTCCGAGTCCCAGAATCGCGTCTCAGAGACAGGTCAAGTGGGAGTCAGCTGACGAGCCACGCACCATGACATAAGCTGTCCGTATCCCACCTTGCGCGACATGCGGCGTGACGAGCTCGCACATCGGTCCTTGGCGGACGTGGACGTGAAAGCTGTTCGTGTCAGCCTTGTACGCACTGCATTAATTATGCGAGACATACTCTGCCGGTGCAGGGAGAACCATCTCGTCGACGGACGTCATCTTGTCCGCTGATCACAACCTTTCAAATTCGGCGGTAAAAAGACAGGCTCGACAGAGAGAGGATCACGTGACTACTCTCTTACTCGAGACCGAGGGGATCCGAAAGGACGGCCGTTGATGCCGCGGCCGTCATAACCGATATCCCTCCCCTTGAGGAAGATGATCGACATTCGAAGTCTTGCTCTGGGATATATCGGTTGCCGTCGGTGATGGTCGGAAAGAATATGGGCATGCCCTGCGGGGGGAGAGTCGGGCCAATCGAACGAGAAACTCGCAAGTCACAGGGGGCAGGGTATGCCGGGCGATGCATGTAGTGTTGAATCTATCTTTATGCTTGGTCACAACCTCTTCTAAGATTGCATAAATAATCAGTGTGTAAGTTATAAGATATACTTGATCGCTCCCCATCCCCGTGTCGGCAGGCGGGCCGGCTAATCGGCAGCACGTTGTCCCCCAGTGCGCTTTTCCGCCGAAATCGCTTCCTTTGGCGACATCCGTCATTTCCCTCCCTTTGCTCATACACTTGCGACATTGCTCTCGATAGTGCAGATTGGTGCTCGACACGATAGACGGATTCACGTGAAGCCGCTAGTATCTGTTTGGCTGAGTCGAGATCTCGCCGTGCATTCGGAAGACCCCGATCGCCGAGCGTTCCGCCCTTTCGCTACCCCATCCAACCATCCAACCATACCCACACACCGACGATCCAATGCGGATATAGCCATAAATCTCCACTATCCACCACTCTATCTGTTTATAGCATTCTCAAACCCTCACCTTCTCCGCCATGCTCTCGTCCAGCCCCGCGGTCCCGATCCAATCGATAAACTTCCCGGACCCGCATCGACGACGTCTCTCCCTCGTCACAGGGCACGGCCAGGAAATCTTCACCGCTCACGATGGTCTGCCCAGCCCCGAACATCTCACACCGATCAGCGGTACCCCGTATGCCGTGAGCCCGGCTGGAAGCGAGGCGGGTAGCAATCCGATCAGTAGGCGGGGAAGCGCGCAGGGATACACTGGTGAGGACGGAGCGAGTCTGAGGAAGGTTCCGAGTCGAGGAGGACTTTGGCATGATGAGGTGAGTCAGATTGGCTGCGTTCTCTGGAAAGTGTTTTGGCGCATTCTGGCATGCGGGAAAGACGATCAGTCCTTCGTCTCGCTGCTTGAGGCGGCCCGGATCGGCTTCCTCTTTCAGACTTTGCGTATTTCCCTCTTCGTCGAAGTCTTGGGTTCAATTGACTGGACAAGAACGACATGCAAGCCGGAAAACGACTGATGTCTCTCCTGCTATGGTTCTTACCTGTCTCTCCTCCCTTCTTCGAGCGTTTAGCTCGAAAGACAGAGCCACTGCACAGCGAATCATAGCCACTGCACAGCGAATCCGACCCCTGAGATGCAACGACACAGGTATAAATGGCCTGAGTTATCTCTCACTTTGGAAATAGTCGAGACTATCCTCCTTCATTGACTCGAACCGTCGTGGCACTCCTTCTCGCACGCGTCCCGAGAATATCGCTGACCCCTTCCAGTCCCGCAACGCGTTCAAACAAAGCAGCCGATCCATCTCTCCTGGCGCTCGAAATGACGAGCCTGATCACACCGTCCCGATCAACCGCCCTGGCGTCCCCTCAAACCTCTCATTCACTCCTGCGACCCCTGCAGTCCGTCCTCCGTCTCCCGGCCTGCCCCACTTTAACGACCATATGCTCTCGAAGACCGCCCCGTCCAGCCCGCATAATTCACCTAACACTACGAGACACGCAAAACACCACGCTGGACCTCTACATGACCTGCGCCGCTTCTTGAACCACCATATCGGGAATGAGGGTCACCAAAAAGACAGCAAGCATCCGGTTCACCAGAACTCTGTCGGCGCTCAAGCCCTTCATGCGCATTTGAACGAGACGTCGGGCACATCCACACCCATCTCACCCACGCCTGGAGCGGCGACTCCTGCCATGCAACGGCGTGGTTCCGGCTTCGGCGCCATGACGCTTGGTGGCACAGGTACTACGACACCTGCCCTCGGCCCCGGCCACGACAAAGATCACCATGGAGCTCAATCCTCCCATCTCATCGGATTTATGCGGCACCATCACAAGGATGAAGGCGAAAAGTCTCACTCCGCACTGGTTAGCTTCTTTGGACATCACTCAGAAAAGGAGAAGCACAAGGAGAAGCCAATCAAGGAGAAAAAGGGGACCAAGACACCTACCGATTCGAGGGTGTCTAGTGCCGCTCCTAGCCGCACCACGACTTTGGCGATGACAGAGGCGGACGTTCGCCCTGTCCACCCTGTGCACGTCGAGCCTCATCCTATGCACGTCGGCGACCATAGCCCCTCCCCTGCTTCCACTCCTGAGCTGTCGACTCCGAAGAACGCGCAAGAATACCCGGGAGTGCCTTATCCCGTCCTGGCCCTCACTCATCCATCCTTGCATGAAGCGACTCACGCGCACCTGTCCAAGAAATATGGGAAATGGGGCAAGGTACTGGGTTCCGGTGCAGGCGGGACGGTACGGTTGATCAAGGCGAATCAGAAACAGGGCGGAACGACATATGCTGTGAAGGAGTTTCGACCGCGCAGGCAGGGTGAGAGCGAGAAGGAGTACCAGCGCAAAGTCACTGCGGAGTTTTGCGTGGGCGTGACACTCAGGCACACCAACGTCATCGAGACAGTAGATATCGTCAACGATCACGGGCACTTTTACGAGGTGAGACTTACTGGTTGGAACTTGGCTGATCATTGGCAGATCATGGAATACGCACCATACGACCTGTTCTCTGTGGTGATGTCGGGCAAGATGTCCCGTCCTGAGATCTACTGCGTCTTCCGACAGATCATCGATGGCGTGCACTACCTTCACGGCATGGGTCTGGCGCACCGCGATCTCAAGCTCGACAATTGCGTCATGACGACCGACAACATCGTCAAGCTCATCGATTTCGGCACTGCGACTGTCTTCCATTACCCTGGCAAGCACCAGATCCCAGCTTCCGGTGTGGTCGGCTCGGACCCTTACCTCGCGCCTGAAGTGCTGCACAAGGACACCTACGACCCCCGTCTCACCGATGTCTGGTCTGTCGCCATCATCTACATGTGCATGATCCTTCGTCGCTTCCCGTGGAAAATCCCCGACTACAAGTCTGATATGAGTTATCGGCTTTATGTCAACACCCATCCGGAGCTATGCAATAAGCCGGCCATCCCCACGCCGGCGCCGTCCATGACGAACGGTCACGAGGGCATGTCGAATAGGGTGGGTGGACCTCACGGGCTCATGCCGGATGGATCGAGCTCGCTGCCTTTCCGGAGTCCATCAGCCACGTCTACGACCAGTACCGCGGTTGATCATAAACCGGATTCTCCGATCCAGATGCGAGGAAAGTCGATATCCGAGGTGTCCGCCACCAGCTCCTCATCCGATGAGACGCGGCAGACCCCGCACATGGCAAATCTTCAACTACATGAGAGCCCAGGCGGCCTGCAAGATCGAAGTGACCAGTATTTCCCTCGTCGAAGCGACACGGCAGTCAGTGTCCCCACGTCCCGCCTTCCCTCTCAGGTCTTCGATCCTCGCCAGGTCAATCCATTCGCCCCAAGCTCGCCTAAACCGGACCTACTCATGCCTGGCGACGTACCGTACGGGCGAAATCGCGCAGTCACCAGTCCCCCTGTGCCGACTACACCGACCGTGGAGAACCCGTCACGAGTAGTATCTCGTCAGGACCAGCAGAACAAACACGAACGGCAGCTCAAACGAGAACGCGCCGCCTCCATCTCCTCCACACGAACCTTCCAGACTGGAGGTGCAGAATCCATCTTCCGACTGCTGCCCCGGGAGTCTCGTTCCGCCGTCATGCGCATGCTCGCGGTTGAACCCTCGATCCGATGTACACTCTCGGACCTCCTTGACGGGCGCGGAAAGGACAATCAGATGTGCACGTGCGGCTCGCCAGATTGCGGCGGCAACATCTCCCTCCCGCCTCCCGAGGTGACGGGTGTATCGAGCGAGGACGATGATACCGGCGACGAATGGGTCAGGAATATCGAATGTTGTAGTCATCATCCGGGCAGGCCAAGTTCTCATAAGCATATCAGGGTTGTAACGGAGGAGAAGCAGAAGAAAAAGTTGTTCCATTAGTAAGCTGGGCCTTGAGCTGCTGAGGGAGGAGATGGGGAATCATACGGATCAATGTCGCATCGTTATGCAACGGAATGTACACGCAACGTTAGCATCAGGCATCAACATGTACACGATTATACTGTTTTGTACAACTCATATTGTAATCTCAACCAGATGTCTCACCACTGACCCTTACCCACCTAATTGATTCGCTAACCCCGCTCGCGCCGAAATGCGCAGGTCCTGAGTGTCTGTAGCCTGCCAGAACCCACGTATTCCATCAGCTTGGTCGAGCACACCCACTCCGGCCCGGTCCACTACCGTGGTTGTGTGGCAGCGCAATCATGGGCTCCTACACTATGGTTGTTCACATGCGGTTAATCTTGTGAATCGTAATGTGAGGAAATGCACGCGAGGGGGTCACAATTGCTCCCCGCTTTCCTCACCCGTAGGTGTACAGTCAAAGAGATTCGGAGTTGGACAATAGTGAATGTCGGAAGGTGGAACCCAGAAGCCAGCCTATGAGTGCGGTGTGGTTCGAGGCGTCCGATCCGCCATCAAGTTTCCCTTTTGAGCTAGGTTGTAGGGTACCATACGTCGAACAGGTGTACTGTAGCCATGCATATGCAGGTTACTTGGCTGACCATGTACGAGGCTGCAGTTGGGAGAAAAAGTTCCGTCCGACCACGCGCGTTGGGGACCACACGCGGTTGCATGGGCCCTTTCGTCCAACTTCAGCTTCCTTTTCGTCGCACTCTTGCCATCTCGTATTGACCATATGAGAGACCTGTCGATCGGTATCAAGGACGATCGCTCCCACACCTTCCCGATTTATACGCGACAAGTAAAACAAGCAGGCCGATCGTGCCGCCCGAGCCCCACCCACCCATGCTCCGGCCCCGAGCCGCCCATCCGACATCCTCCTCCTCCTCCTCCTCCTCCTCCTCCTGCCTTCCCGAACCCGACACACCCTTCGATCACTACCCCTCTCGCTCCCAAGCCGACTTCGGCTTCCCTTCCTCTTCCCCGAGCACACTCATGTCGGACGCGAATCACGCGGAACACGGGGTTGATGGGGATCGAGGCTCGAAAGGGTATCGGGATGAGAAGAAAGGTGTAGGCGCGACCTCGGGTCTGGCGTGGAGGAGGGGGGAGAAGGTGCCTGGTCTGAGTCTGGTGGGATTGGGCTTGGGGCTGCCGGGGAAGGGCAAGGGGAAGGCCGGATTAAGGCTCGGTGAGTGACCTGCGAAGTCATACTGGGATCAGCTGATGAGGTGACTGGCAGGTCTAACACACCGCGCTTGGCTCATAGTCACGATCGTCGTTGGTCTCGTCCTGCTCTCCAAATTCCTCTTCCGTAAGTCTGGATTTCTCCCTCTTGCAGCGGTGTCGGAATTGAGTGTGCAAATAGCCAACGACCCCACCCACTCCCACTCCCACACCCATTCATCCGACACCCACACGCTCACCCCCCGAGATTACCTCAACAATTCCCGCACCGACCCCGCACCATTCGATTTCTGTCCCGTCTTTGGACCTGGAGACGCCATCGCTGCTCGTCGAGGACAGTTTGAGCTGCTCAAGTCACGCTTGCATATGGGGACGGGGGCGAGAGTGCAGAGGGTGCTGCATAAAGCTATGAGCGGGGCACCTGTCACCATGAGTATCCTCGGGGGATCCAGTGAGCTGTCCGGCTCGTGCTGCTTTGGGCTGACCCTGTTCTCCCTAGTTTCCGCATGTACGGGCGCGGGCGACGATCCTGTAGGGGAGACTTGCTACCCCGCGAAGTTCTTCCATTGGTGGAACTCGGTTTTCCCCCATCCAGCCAACGAGCTCACCAACGGCGCGACGCGGAAGACCGATTCGGCCTACTATGCTTATTGCAACTCACATCATATGCCAGATAAGACGGATCTGGTCATCCTGGAGTTCGACGCGGCGGATCCAAAGTGAGTCGGCTGTGATAGTGGTATATTCTGCGCTGATGAGCCTAGTGACCCGGACTGGCTGCAGCATTTCGAGCTGCTGGTCCGATCGATTCTGGTGCGACCGGAGATGCCTGCTGTGATCATCCTTGGTCATTTCAGCCCGCAGGTCCAGGCGCAGAATGGGTTTGCGGGGCCAGAGCTTCTGCATAATGTGGCTGCTCAGTTCTACGACGTCCCTCATATCAGGTGAGTGAAACCCATAAAATGCGACATTTCTGACATTTGCCTAGCGTTAAAGGCGTCATCTACGATGCATACCTCCAAACCCCGGACCAAGCACGATTTACCTACTATAACGATCCCAATCACGCCAATTCCGATGGACACGACCTCATCGCCGACGTCCTCATCTCATACCTCATGTCGCAAATCTGCTCAGGCTGGTCCACACTCCAAGGCCACTCGTTTGACGCACTCGCCCTTGGATCGGATAGTGATGGCACCTCGGCGGGAACCTCCCTTCTCGGCGGGGTTGGCCTGCGCAAAGGCATTCCGGGACAGGACCCGGGAGATGGCGATAGTGCCGGATCATCGCTCTCCGATCGCTATCAGGGGTTGAGGGTCCCGCAAATGAGGTTGTCGGACCGACCACTCGATGTACAGAATTTCAGGGAGATCGACCCGTTCTGCGTCGCGGCGAGTGATCTCATAAATCCGCTACCACCGAGTCTGTTCTACGGGTCCGGATGGCACACATATCATCCGCTCAAGGATGCCGTCTTCGAGGACAGACATTTTTGGTGAGTCCTCTTTCATGAGGCTGATGTCGCGCTGATGGGTGGTACAGGTATGCGGAACAACCCACTGCACGACTGCGGATCCCGCTTAAGCTTAGCGCGGGTGACGTGGGGATTTACTTCCTCCAGTCACCGGTCGATAAGCCGCTTGGGATGACCAAATGCTGGGTGGACGATAACTTTGCAGGGGGGACTGAGCTTCACGGTACAGCCGAGGTGGAGGATGTCATCGCGACGTGGGTTTCCCTTCGAGGCCTATGTGGGTGTGCTGATAGGTATCAGACTGGTCATCATCGACCGAGGAGTGTCAAAGGGGTCACATTTCGTGAGTCTCGTCAGACGGACTCGGGCCCTGCTGATAGGTTCAGGTCGAGTGCCAATTGCTAGGCGAAGCAGGGACATCTTCACCGCCATTCAAGATACTAGGAGTGTGAGTCGCCCCACTCAACCCACCATGCGTCTCCCCTGCTGTCCTTCTGTGTTCCCCGTCGCTCTGCGATCAATACAGAATCGGCTGATGTCCTGTTCCAGCTTTACCACCTAGATACGACGTCACGATGTCCGGTGGGTACGACATGGGATGGGCCGGTCCGGGTTGATTCAAGCATTGAGATCATATTATCCTTGTCATGCAGCATCTTTGCATTTACGCGTCGAAGTGTTGTTTGAAAATGCTTCGTCATGAGAGTCCACTTGAAAACTCACAAGCTGACGTCACCCATCGCATCTCCATAACCTATTCAACGCCTCGGGGTAGTTGATTCCTGCATAAATCACCCACCATCATGAGGGGAGTTCGAGCTGCCCGTACGGTCTCCCATGTAGGTGACTCATCGTAAAAATCCCTGATCCCGGTGAACAAGTCTGCAGGCCGCCCGAACGGCGGGACAACGGAGACATCTTTCCATCCACGAATATCAATCCGTCCAGCTCCTCAACTCGGTAGGTCTCTCCCCCAACCCTTCTTAACCAACCCATCCTTCACCTTAGTATGGGATCCCCACGCCCAAATCTCTGCCTGCGTTCTCTGTGTCCGAGGCGGAGTCAGTCGCCACATCCTTCGGTATGTCACCTCTCTTCTATCTAAGGAGTGCGAACTGAATGGGGTCGGCAGGCAAGAACGAGCTTGTGATCAAGGCGCAGGTGCTCGCTGGTGGTCGTGGGAAGGGGCACTTCGATTCCGGTTTCCAAGGTGGTGTCCAAATGGTCGATTCGTGCGTCCCCCCCCCCCCATACCCTACCAGCCTACACCGTTTGACTCGGTGTGCGTAGACCGGCACAAGCCAAGGAATTCGCCTCCCAGATGCTCGGCCACAAGCTCATCACGAAACAAACCGGTTCCTCCGGTCGGATCTGTAACGCAGTGATGCTTGCCGACCGAATGCCCCCTCAAAGAGAATACTACGCGGCAATCCTTAACGACCGAGCCACAGGCTCACCCGTACTCGTCACCTCCAACCAAGGGGGTATGAACATCGAAGACGTGGCGCATTCAAACCCCGAGGCAATCATTACCACGCCATTGGACTTTGAAGGTGGGATCAGTCAGGAGGATGGGGTGGAGTTGGCTAGGAAGTTGGGGTTCCAGGAGAGTGCGCAGGGGAACGCTGGGGAGGTGTTTGGGAAGCTTTATAAGATCTTTAGGGAGAAGGACGCGACTCAGATCGAGATTAATCCGCTGGCCGAGTTGTCTGACGGTCGGGTCCTCTGGTAAGTCGGGTAATGTTCAGGCTACAATCCCGGTGTGGGTCCAGGTGCGATACTGATACGGTGGAGTCTGCAGTATGGATGCCAAGTTTGGGTTCGATGACAACGCCGATTTCCGCCAGAAGAATATCTTCAAGCTACGCGACACGACGCAAGAGGACGCCCAGGAGGTCGAGGCGGCCGAGGTGGGTTCTCCCTCTTCCCTCTCTTTCCTTCTTCATCTCTTCCACTCAGCCAGTCTGACGTGGGTGTCTCCAGTACGGACTCAACTTCATCAAGCTCGACGGCGATATTGGGTGTCTAGTGAATGGCGCTGGTCTGGCAATGGCCACGATGGACGTACTCAACCTCCACGGCGGGCAGCCCGCCAACTTCGTACGTCCCCGCTTCACCCTTTACTCGTTCGCCTGACTGATGATCGGTGACGTAGCTCGACGTGGGGGGCGGTGCTACGGCGGACGCGGTGAAGAAGGCCTTCGAACTGCTTTTGACTGCCAGAAATGTGCGGAGCATCTTCGTCAATATCTGTGAGAGTACCCTCCTTCTGCTTGATACAGAGCTGATGGGGGCGAAAGTCGGTGGGATCATGCGGTGCGACGTCATTGCGGAGGGGATCATCAAGGCGACCAAGGAGCTTCAGCTTAGTATCCCTCTGATTGTGCGGCTTCAGGGGACCAAGGAGGCCGAGGCGAAGAAGTGAGCAGTTCTGGCAATCCTAAGTTTAAGCGCCAATCGCTGACTACAGTGTAGGATGATCAAGGAGTCGGGACTCAAGATCTACCCATACGGTTGGTTTATCTGACTAGCCGCCAAGATGCTTGATGCTGACATGTCGCAGATGGGCTGGACGAAGCCGCGGCCAAGGCAGTGGAAATGGCCAAGTCGGCGTAGACGCTTTTGTGTGTGTCAGATGCAGCGATCGCATACATTTGCAACCCCTATGGTACACCCAAGCTCGCCTTCTGCGGGTCCTTTCTCGGCTTGAAGCACAGCGTCTCCATCCCCGTCGCCCTCCGACTATCGCTGAGCCTCTTCTTGAGCGAGTCAAGCTCGCGATGGAAGTCATCCGAGCTCTTCTGCTGTCGATAGGCTTGGGAGATGGTATCGTAGATCTTGGAGAGTGTGTCGTTGGCTTGAGGCGTGACGTATTGATTGACAGATTGGTGGAGGAACTCGATTTCCAGCGTCGCCTGCACCGCATCAGCCAAATGAGCATTTGTGAAGAGGGGAGAAGCGCACGGTGAGCATGCCGCCGGTGCCATACTTCGGGATCTGCTGGAAGCATGCCAGCGCAACCTCGGTGATGCCATTGACGAGTGCTTCGAGGACACGGGGGATGAGCGCCGAGGCGACATCACCGACACGCGCATGTGCTTCGACCAAGAGAAGAATCGCTCTGTGCATGTAAGGCCGGACCTCTGAGCGGGCTCAGCGCTATCTGTTCCGCTTGACGTGACCTACCAGTTGGCTTTGGCGAGTTCAGCCAATCTATCCCTCCGTTGAGCACGCCATCTTGGATGACCTGCACAAGCGCTAGTGATCGCCGCTTGATGTAATCCTCAAACACCATCTGATCCATATTGTCCACGACCTCCGTGAGAAGCGCTTGGTCCTTCGCTACATCCAGATCGAGGAGTTTACCGATCTTCAAGACCATCCCAGGGACGGTGGTTGATTTTAGCTGATCGAATTTGGCGAGTGTGATAAGCAATCGGGTGTCCTTGGATCTTTCAGCTTATTCCTTGCTGCTTGATGGCAGTCTCACGATGTCCTGGATTGTACGGATCCTGAAGCTGGACGCCCTTGTGGGTCGCCTGGAATTCGCCGGGGGAGACGGCGACATCGCCGCGTTGAATATCCCGTCAAACAGGAAACATAGCGTATCAACAAAGTTATCCTTTATTCGCCGCTTGAAGTTGACGGGTAACGCTTCCTTCTCTCCCGAACGCGTAGCTACCTTCTTGGCGGAAGTGACGACACGCATCTGGAATTCGTCCATGACTGCGAGGTATCGAGTTGAGCCTTTCGAAGTGCCTTGCCACTCCTCAAGCTGATGCAGCAATCGGGAGTCTGAAGTAAGCGGCAATCCAGCACTGTAACCTCACCTCGAGCCCAAGTCGCTGCGATGACCTCTTCGAAGCGCCAACGCAGCGAGTCGAGCATCGACCGAAGTCCTTGCCCAGCTTCGCCACCAACGTCCACAGCCATGAGCTCCGCCGCGCACTCCGCAACTTCTTCGACCAGCCGCTCGCTAAAGAAGCACGCCGCGATGACAGTCGTACCCGCAGGAACAAACGGAGGGATGGGCGGATCTTCGCCGTCTCTTCGGACCGAGGACTCGGCGATAGCCACGACGGAGAGAGTGAAAAAGTGGGAGAGGGCGCTGGTGTAGAGCTTGATGATCTCGAGAGCCATGGTGCGGCATGTGGATGCAGGTCGGCGAGACTGAGTGAGATTGCCGGACGAGTCCCGCTTCGAAACGTCAGCCTCATTTGCAAATGCAGACCAGGTGTGCGCACCTTACGGTACTTCCCGTCCATGCAGGCTTTGGCTATTCGCCAGAAACCGGGAAGGGAGCGGGCCACGTAGTCTGAGAACTGCTTGACGAGACCTTGGACCGACATCCAGGCGTTATCGACAAGACTCGCTATAACGAAGCACATCGTTAGAGATGACATGCAGCATGAAGGAAACATACGAGATATCGTGTTGACCTGGTACTGCGATATCGATAGCTGCCTCTTTAGGGCGTCTGCACCGGATGTCGAAGTGGAAGGCTGCTCATCGCACCCCCGAGCAGCCGCTTCGTCCCGCTCTTCATCGCAAATACTGCCTAACCTGGAAGATTGCCACTCACCTTTCACCCTCTCCTGCGCCGTCGTATAGATGTTCCGCATACTTTCTAGGATATGCGCATGTTGGTACTCCAAGTACGCCCAAGCCGGCTCATCCGACCGTTCTAGCTCGATCAAGATCCTATCTCACGTCAGCAATCAGATACAGCGAGCGCCGAACGACTGACTCGATAGTCCGTTCCTGCTCCTCGACCGGCCTCGTCGGATCCTTGAGCCCCTCATCCAGCTTCGCCTTCATCTGCCCCATGATCCTCTCGACCGACGTCCAGACCTTCTGAAACACCCTCTTCTGCTGTTCCCTCTGTCGCTGTGTGCTCGCAGGGAGGCCGGGTATGAGTGTGCCAGGTTTGGAGGAGTGGAGGAACGTGCCCCTCTTGTAGTCGCGAAGCGCTTGGTCGTATTTGCCCTGTTTCGATTTCAGCGGATCAGACAACGGGGATGGAGCACAGGACGGACCGCATTTATCGACTCCATAAGCTGGCCAGGGAGGTTGAATAGGAACTTGGACTTCTCGAAGACCCCGAGCGTCGAACGCAGCTTCTGAGCTTTCACAGCGTTCTCGAGGACGGGGAGGAACACCTGGTCCGCTCGATGACCCGTTACTGTTCGACGTCAATACTGGCTCCCATCTCTGAGAGTAGGAGAATACTGTACCCTTGAAAATCTCCCTCAACTCTCTAGTCCCATGATCCGTTTCCTCCGCTAAGAACCCCTCCCTCATATCCTTATACACCACTGCACTACCCATCAATTCGAGATCAAGCTGGTGGGTAGGAAAGCTCACCATCACTGGACGCCTTGACGGCTACGAATCGATCAAAGTTCTCCTCGACGAGGATCCGGACCGCCTCGGAACGAGATTCGATCGCTCGCTCGAGGTTGGCGATACCTCTTCGGAGGTCTTGGTAAGACGCGTCGGGGTGCTGGGCGGAGAGAAACATTTTCGGGTCGAAAGCTTTGGAGGAGAGGGAGGTCGCTGTGCCTACCGGGTATCAGTCTCGTCTTTCCCAGACTATGGCCAGTCGTACGAGTCCTCAGGTCAAACTCGGCGGAGCTAGCACTTGTTAGGCGTGTGATTAGGTAGCAGAAAGTGATACGGACCCCGTCAACCTCCCCCTCAGACCGAGCGGGTCCATCTCCTCCGCCATCCCGCCATCTTCGCCTGTCATCGTACCAGCTAGAGGACCTTCTTTCTCGTGATCCACATCCTCCCATTCTTGGGGATTGAGCGAGGAGATGCCGTACAGCTTGAGTACTGACCGGTGAGATGCGGTGAGTAGCGGGGAGGCAGGAGAGGTGATAGACGGACCTGCGGCTTCGTCGACGTTTCGTCGGCTCATGATCGCGTACAATGTCCTCTCAGCTGGAAGCTCGGATCACCACCACATGCGGAGCCGGATCTATAGTTGTACAAGACCAGGGCGAAGGTAAGTACAAGAAGCTGGAAGAAGTCAACCGTTTGGCGGACAGCTTGATTTGAGGCTGCCCCGCTTCGGCCATGCGGCGACAGTGCATGTCCAATTGAATCCATATGTGTGATATAATGCTTTGTAGTGACATGTACTATGACAACCAAGACCGCACTCAAACAAGCACAGTGTGGTCGGAATCGCCCTTCGCCCATCCGACCTTTCCGACCGCCTTCTATTTTCTAAGTCGATCTGATTCCTCACAGCTGACAACTTCTAACTCAAATTCATCATCTCCGGTCCGCCTTCCATGATCCCCTGAACTTGTGCTCGACCATTGCTTCCTTATCTGCAGAACCCAAAGTCAACCACACACTCTCGAGATGGGGCGTGAGACTTACGCCATGTGGATTGAGCTCCGTGGTTGCCAACACCTGGCGAGAATCCTGTGACTGCGAGGATTGAGTCAGCTCAAGTACTCAGAATCTCCGCGTCAAGGGGCTATGACACGGAGGCTGAATGGATTGTGAGCTCACCTGGTAGAATGACGACGTCTCCAACCCTGAGCGGTTCCCGAATGCCCTTCAAGTCGGTCCACAACAGCCCATACCTCACTCGCAAATAGCTGCGCGGTATTGGTCAGTCATGTTCTGCGCAAGGGTTTCCACCAGCATACCTCAGCACCGCGTCCGTCCAGATTCCAGGACCCGTCCAAGCCATCACCCCGACCGGCCCACCGTCGTTCGGCTCTTCCAAAACAGTCGTCTTGAGGAGGGCCTTACTATCGTCGTATCGCCCAAGCTCTTTGAGATGCCGGATGTCCCTAGCATGTTGGTGCGACCACTCGATGGCGTTGGCCGTTGAGTGTAGAATGCGGAGGACAGCTGAGAGGGCGATGGGATGGTTGGGGGAGCTGGCCATAGTCCATTGGACGATTTGAATCTTCGCTGATTCAGCCTAGCTTGGTTCTAAGAGAAGAGGAACTCACGGGTCGAGGCCACCAGTCGAACCAGTCCTCCCGGTTGCCCACGTCCGCCTCGATCCCGACAACAACGCTAGGCTTCCCGAGGATCGCATCGACTGCATCCCCGTCGGCTATCTGCTGCAGCGAAGCATCGTCCAGCCATCCTGCGCCGTCGCGCCAGAGCTTGGCGCCGTGACCGAAAGACGAAGGGGATTTCAAGAGTGTGGTGTCGGTGTCCGAGTAGATACCTCCTTCGAGGAGGAGAAAGAGGTAGCGGAGGGTGTCAGAGCGCTACGAAGCGTCGGTCAATATGGGATCCCCTTCGAAGGCAGGATAGGACGCACGAGGATGCCCGAAGGAAGGTTATTCCACATCATCTCGATTCGGCTACCCCCGAAATTCGCAGCGATCCACCGGTCCGCTTGTCTACAAGACCGATATCAGACAAGACGAAGCCAGGTTAGACGGAAACTCACGGATCGGTCAATAAGTCCCACTTCCATCCCTCGTCCTTTGCCTTCCCATTCTTCCAACTACCAACCTCGCTACTATCGCTATGCCTCGTGTTCTTATCGGTCTGCCAGACATTCTTGTTCGTATCCCAGCTCTCTCCCATATCTTCTCCACTCATGCATCTTGACAAGGCATTTTTCAGACGCGCACCAAGTGCCTTGGGGAAAGCCGCTGTCGTAAATGCGAATAGCTGATCAGTGTATTCGGGAACCATGAGCGGTCCGAGCTTGTAGACGTTATCGGCGAAATGGCCGAGACTGGACAGAGGTGAATCGGATCCATTGATGGTCGGATTCGGAGGCCAGGGGGTGAGACCATCTAACAAGTGGTTGGTCTTGAGGTTGAGACCCCATGTCTGGATCGAGCTTGGTGGTGCTATATCGACTCCCAGGTCGGGTTCGATATGGGGAGTCGTAGACGAGAGAGAGGTCATAGTGGCACCAAGATAGACGCCGCCTTCCCCGACGATGACTCCGGGGATGGGTAAAGACCTCTCAACGCGGTGCGACGGGGTCAAATAGCCTGAGATTTGGAAAAATCAGCAAGGTTTGGGCGGTCCGAGTCGATACCTACCTGATCCCCAATCGCCGCTCAAGAATTCCGGCAGGTCGACTCCTCCCATCCACCACCCAACAATCCCGAGAACGCTTATCACCGCCAGACCCTGGCCTATCATCCGCCTCCTCCTCGATCTGCCATAGTGTCCCGCAGCATAATGCCTTCTTGAACTCGGTGAAGGTCCAGGTCCAGGTAATGCCTTCTCATCCTCCTCGCTGGAGAGACGGAATGCCGCGGCCGGGAACGAGAATAGCTTAGACCCTCTGCGAGAAGAAGGCGGCGAGGGAGAACGGGAGATTGCGGTGAGAGAAGAAGAGGGCGAAGAGGTCAGGGAGGATGGGAAGGAGCCTGATGGGAGGGGTGGGATGATGGGTGTGAGATTTCCAAAGAGTCCCGTGACCATCGTGGCGGAAGACCGGCGGTTCTGATTGAGACGAGTACGACGAGGATCGCCTTCGTCGCCTCTTAAGGAGGACAAAAAGTCAAGGACGACCTCAAGGGATGGGGTGACGACAAAGGTGGCTGCGCACGAGGTTGGGCAAAGGTCCCAATGGGGCAGTTACTTCTAAAACTTAACGCGACTTGATTGAAACTCTATATGATACCCTACTTTGTGAGCAAATTTAGACATCAACACAGACGACCCCATCCCGGCATAACCGACCGCCTGTCCAGAACTGTGGAGCACAATCCATGACCGAACGGGTGCGATGATTGATAGCCGCGTATTGGTACCTCATGGGTCTGGCGGATGAGCAGAGGACGTGGGATGGTAAACCTCTAGAATGCCGTAGCTTGGGAGTGGCAAGAGCGGAATAGATCGAGGTATGCAAGAGGTGCGACCAGATTGGCTGATATCCGCTAGAGATCTAGTATCGAGGTGCTTGTAGCTAGTTTATGCAACGTCTTGTAATTAGCGGACCTACCCTACCGACGACCAGCCTGGCTGTGGAAGTGTCCACCCTCAGGTTGAGCGATCTCACGTGCTGTGCAGGACTGGACTGGTAGGTCTACGTCTTACCCGCACTCGTCGTCGTTTGTGTTTGACAATTGTTGACTGTGTCAACCTGTCTTTAGCTTTATAGTCAAGACCATTTCATAACCGCGATTGTGTTCGACAATCGTCTCCATTCATTGATAGTCCACGGGGCATGAGGGTTGCTTGGGCGTGAGTTCGATTGAAATCATAGTTGGCTGGGTGCGGTCATAACACCTGGCCTGTAAGATCCCTTCATGGTCTACATCACCCTCGTCGGCATGCGTTTGAGCGGGCTGCATGTCCCTTGGGTCGAGTTCTTGAGGGTGGCTATTGAGAACGAGGTTATGGAGGACGACGGCGGCGACAATGAATGCATGGGCTCGAGCTTGATTGCGGCGGCTGCGAAGACATTGACCGAGCGAGCGGAGGGCAGGGAAGCGGCTCTTGAGTATACCAAATGTCTGCTCCACCTTGACACGCATGGGAGTAGTCTTCATGTTGAAGTAGGCCGCTCGACCGCAAAGGACGCTCCGTTGGGCTGGTTTGGTGAACATGGGGACGCATAGGTTGGTAGCGGTGAACCCAGAGTCTGCCAAGACGTACTCAGATGGGCCGAAGTATAGGGGACGAACGAGATGTCAAGTTGTGTCCCATCATGTCAAAGCCTTGGCGACGGACGTTTTATCATAGACAATCCCCGCAGCCAAGATTTTCTCCTGTTCGAGGGACCCACCAACATATAATAATGTCCATGAGCGAGTGTTCAGATGCAGGACTGCCCGCCAACTGCTAATTGCAATACCCCGTGGGCGTGGGGACGCGACTCAGCGCTCGATCCTCTGCTTTACAAAGGACTCCCTGCCAAAGCTACAACGTAAGAGAATTCGCCGTCTCAACTTCTTTCGCTTGTTCCACGCTCTTCACCAACATGGACAAACGCCATGAACGTCTCCTCGAAGAGCTCCTCCAGCAGCCCGGTAATCGTGAGCTCCCCTTGCAGTCGTGGTAGTAGCTCTCAGACTGATCAACTCCCCACCATAGAGACCTGCGCCGACTGTCACTCCCCCTCCCCCCGCTGGGCATCCGTCAATCTCGGCATCTTCCTCTGTATAAACTGCGCTTCCATCCACCGCAAGCTTGGCACCCACAAGTCACGCGTGTATGCCCTCCTCCTTGCTCCTGCATTGCTTCCCGCTGAAAAGTTTCCCTAGCAAATCCATTACGCTCGATTCCTGGACTCGAGAACAGATCAATAGCCTCCGTGCAGTGGGTAACACCGCCTCCAACGCCATCTACAACCCGAACGAGTCCCTTCACCCGCCACCCTCGAGTCGAGGCGGGGACGAACGGGATAGCGAGATGGAGAAGTACGTTCGGCGGAAATACGAGTCGGAGGCGTTCAAGCCTGGTGCTGGGAGGGTGGGGGTCGCTCCGACGAGTCTGAACCGTGCGAGAGAGAGGAATGGGAGGGAGGTTAGGGTGGAGAATCAGAGGAATCCGGAGTTGAATGAGTTGCTTGTCAAGGAGACAAGGGAGAGGGAGCTGCCGGCGTTGCCTATGACTGTTGGTGTGAGTGGAGGAGGGAGACCGAGGCGGATGAGGACTGGGTCGGCGCAGGGAGGAGGGGAGGGACAGCTCATCGACTTTGCGGGGGGATCGTCATCGACGCTGCCGTTGCAGATCAATCTGGGGGGCTCGACGTCGGGTGGATATCCACAACAGGACGCAGGCCATTGGGCGAACGGGGGAATGAACGGTTGGGCAACCTCCATGCAACCGCAGCGTCAACAACAGCAGCAACAACAACAACAGCCATCGATGGGTTACTCCCAACATCCGAACGGGACACCACATCAGTATCTCCAACATGCATACTCCGCACCTGCGATACCCAATATGAACGGCTTCGACGCGTACCAGCAGTTCCAGGAACAGCAGGGGATTCAACATCAGAACTATACCCAGCAACAGGCGTTCCCACAACAGCAGCAGCTCAGCACGTCCCCATCGCCTTCATCATTCCACCAGCAATCATACTTTCCCCACCCACAGTTCGCCGCAGGATCCTACACTGCCAACGATGGGTTCCTCCCGCCACAGAACACCCAACTACAACAAAATCCATACGGCCAACAGGTGGGCGGTCCAGCCTATTTCCAGCAACAACCCGGTATGCAGATGGGTATGGGGTTGCGGTGACACCTTCAAGCTCCTGATTCGAGTCCACGTTGTGTTGTATCATGCATGCTTGCCTGTTTCGCCATGACTTCTATGCACACAGCTCAAGATCGTCCGTCCCCGCTATCGTCTACCGAGCTGATATGCACCCAAGTGCATCCTCAACATCATCCGTCCCCCGCCATCGCCCTCCGAAACTCAGATTGGTTCAACTCATACCCCCATTGCCAGAGACACTGCCTCAACACCCTCCCTACATCCTCGTCCCCCAACATCTCCTCCCCACCAGCACCGACCACCTTCTTTAGCAAGGCCCTCTTGAACCGTCCAGTCGGTCCTGCCACCTTAAGCCCTGTAAACCCCCATTCGGTCAAGAAGGCGCTCTCGGAGTTGGTCTGAAATACAGGCAAGGGGAAACGTACATCTCCGGACTTGGCGCTCATCATCCTCACACCGCCTCCCACCCCAGAAGCGGACATACCACTGCGCCCAACCCCTCGGGTCCCCATCCCAGATCCACCCCGCTTTCTCCCACTCCTGCAGGCTCTGCCCGGCTCGGACTTTGAACCGGTTCAGAGCTCCATCCGGCTCCCGGTGACTCAACAACGTCCGTGATGTATCGGTGGGGAGGGTGAAAGGGAGGTCGGCGATATCATTTTGAGAGGACAATGGTGCGCGGAGGACGTTGGAATAGGTATCACTATCATTCCATCAGTCTCAAAGAGGGATAGGACAGGAGGGCGAGAGGAGGGGGAAAGGAGTTGAGGGACTCACCAGAAGAACGCCCCTGCGAAAGCCCCGGCCGAGAACATCTCCTCCGGCGTACGATTCGGCGTGAAGATCCCCTTCCATCGTCCCTCGAAGACCAATGTCCCGTCTGCATATCGGGTCGGTCCAGGTGCGGGGGAAGATGAGCCGGAAGAGGGGGAGTAGCTCGGTCCAGCTGGGATCACTGGTGCTGAGGATTTCGGAAGGGGGTTCTTCCGGACTGGAGGGGACGAAGGGCCACTCAAGCTTGGCTCCAACCTAGACCCCAATCAGCTGGGACATGAGTTCGGAGAGAGGAGGAGACCTACTTGACCGCATCGGCCTGCAGAGCCACTCTCGTACTCCGCCTTGTCGGCTCGACAGTCGCTCTCAGCGCCGCAGCTTTCGCCTTCGTCTCGCGGCGAGTCCGATCTTCTGCGGCGGATAATTGGGGTTTCGGCTTCTTCGGCTGGGATGGGGAGGGCTTGTGAGGGCGGATGGACGATTCGGTGGAGGTGGATAAGCCGAGGGAGGCTAGGAGAGCGGCGTTGTTCCTGTTCCAGGGGGAAAGGGTCTCGTCAGCCAGGAGCCCTCCTTGGACTTACGGAAGGGACGGACCGGATGTTATCGAGACGTTCCTGCTCGTAGCTGACGCTCAAGTCGGCGGGATCGTTCAGATCATCCTCATCATCGAGATTGATACCGTTAGCCGCCTCGTGTTGAGCTGAGGTCGACATCGAGGAGGAGGTCGAGCTTGACTGTGAGTATTCAAGCTGTCATTGTGTATATGAACCGGTGTACGACTGTCCGGTAGCGAGCTCAGTACTCCTCAAGATGCAAGCATTAGATGGAAGGATTGTATAGCGCAGCTTGACAAAACATGAAGTCTAGATGTGAGATCGATTTCTTGATTTCTCCTCCATAAGACTGCTCGCTACCGCTGCAATTCTCAGCCATTCGCCCACACCATGAGGCCCCTTTGCGAAAACAAGTAAGTTACTCCAGGCGGTCACAGGCACGATTCATAGAAAATATGGACAGTAAAGAACACATATCCCCCTTCTTCCCTTTTCGAGCTCTTTCCCCCTTGCGCTCGTTTGAGGCGGACCCTATTAAGAGGTCATGTACGTAGCCGGGTCGATTGTCTCCGGAAGCGTCGGAATGGCGACGGTGAACCTCTCCTGGATCTTCTGCAGCACCTCAGAGTCGGCATCGCTGGAGACGAAGGAGATCGCAAGACCCTTGGTGCCGAAACGACCGGCACGACCGACTCGGTGAAGGTACGAGTCGGCGTCGGCAGGGGCGTCCTAGATTTCTCTCAGCTTGGATTATCAGCCAAAGGATAGAAAATCTCACGTAGTTGATGACCACATTGACACGCTCTACGTCGATACCACGGCCAAAGATGTCGGTAGCGACTAGGATGCGCTTCTCGAATGCCTTGAACTGCTGGAACCGGGCGATACTACAATGTCCATCATCAGCTATGTAGCTTTGGTGCTTCAGTGCCCAGCGACGAGCTCTTGTGGGACGTCTGAAGGAACGTGAACAGACACTCACCGCTCAGGCTGAGGCAGACCGGAGTGAATGCAGATCGAAGGGAAGTTGCACTCCTGAAGCAGCGCATCGAGCTGCGTTGCCCGCGGCACTGACTTCACGAAGATGCAGACCTGTCGAGCTGTATGAGCGGGATGCGGATATGCGATGCGAGATGCCACGTACCTGGTTGAACTCTAGGTTGTCGAGCAGGTCGTTGAGCTTCCTATTCTTCTCCTTCTCCTCAAGCTTGAGATAGTACTGCTGGAGACCGTGAAGGGTCAACTTGGTCTCGTCGTCCACGAAGATTTCGAGCGGCTGTCGTGCAGTGTTCAGCACGAAAATTGATACTAGATGCGCTGCTCACGCTCTGCATGAACTTCTTGCATGTCGTTCGGATGTCCTTTGATAGGGTGGCGGAGAACATCATCACCTGCTTGTGGTGAGGTGTCGCACGGAAGATTTCCTGCACGTCGCGGCGCATGTCTGTCGATAGGACGTGGGTTCGGAGGAGCACGAGAAGAGGAGGAAGAAGACATGGTAAGCAGATATTCGACTCCAACCGTCCTCCTTCCTTCCACGGTAACCGAGTCAAGAGAGCAGAATGGCTGGATCGCCGCGATTATAAGCTAAAAGTCGACGCCTTGACCTCGCCAGCCGGGTCATCAGTCCGAAGACGAATCCTATCCCCATCATGCTACACGCATCCATCTCCAGGGTCTCTCTTCATTCTGCCACATGTCGAAAGCAGGGCGGGGTCGATTGTCGATCCACCTGCTGATGAAGCGGCCGAAACGCCCCGTCACACAGATGGACTTGTCGAAGTCGGAAAATTCTCATCGAAAGAAAACAGGCGAAGACTAACCAAGTTGCTCCAACATCTTGTCGCACTCGTCGAGAACAAAGTGCTTGACCTTGCTAGCGTTGAGTTTCTTCTCGCGCACCAACGCCATCATTCGCCCAGGAGTCCCAACGACGATGTGAGGGCACTTCTCCTTGGAAGCCAGGATCTCTTGATCGGCCGAAATAGGAGTCCCGCCGTAGAAGACGGATGTCCGGACATTGGTCATAAACTTTGAGAAACGGGCAAACTCGTTTCGAATCTGGTAAGCCAGCTCGCGGGTGTGGCAGAGAATGACAATCGCGACCTCGCCGTCGACGGGTTCACTAGTATCCGCATAAGTCGATGTAAGCGGGAAGATGAAGCCTCACGTACATCTGCTGTAAGGATGCGAGGACGAAAACCGCAGTCTTACCCATACCTGACTTGGCCTGGCACAGGACATCGGTGCCAAGGATAGCCTGGGGGATACATTCCTGCTGGACTGTGAGACAGAGGATTAGCGCAGTCGCTGATACAGGTCGAAAACGAACCTTCTGAAGGATGCTCAAACCCCAAGTCAGAGATTGCCCGGAGGAGTTCCGGTTTCAATAGGAAGTCCCTGCCAGGACATCGTCAGCGACAGCTCAATACGACACTCCGGACGCCTTGATGCTCTCATCCGTATTCAGAAAACCCCTGATTTCCCCGACTGCTCAACATGAAACATGGAAACTCACCTGAAACCGGTCGAATGAATGCCGACGTAGGATCCCCTGTTGTTCCCATCCGCGTTCGCGCCATTCGTCGCGCTGATCGGGGTGGTGAGGGTTTCCTCTGCGCCCTCGTCATAGTCGACAAGCTCCTCTTCGTCTGGGCGCGACATGTTGATGGTTCGAGACTATGGTCGGGGCGGAAGAAGAAAGGAGGGAGCGTCAGGAGGCGTAAGCCGGTTGTTGCAGTCATGCTGATCGCTTGAGTACCCACGTGAGAGCGTCAGACAGGAAAGATGAAGAATCACAGAACAAAATGTCGAGAGCAGAACAGGTGAAGAATGCAATCACGGGCGAGCGTGAATAATGGGAAATGCCGAGGAACAAATGCCGATGGGAGTTTGGGTTGTGGCGTCGGCGAAGCGCATTAGTTTCCGCACATTCTCTACCTTCTCCGTTCGGCCGTTCACAGTCCCAAAGCCGAAACGTACGACCGATCAGCTGCTCAGCGAAATAACTCTATAGTCGATCCCCGAAGACAAGAGGAAGATCGTACCGATCCCTGAAACATCGGGACCCAGATTGGGGGATAGAGATTGTGTTTAACCGGCATCTGCGGCTACGGTAAGTCTCTCCCGTTTTTTATCTTATCAAAGGGACGTTTCCCGATCTGCTGGTTTCCTTTCCAGGGGCTGACGAGGTCCACAAGCCTTTGATTGCCCGGAACAGGCCGAGACGTTTGTCGGAATCGGATCCAATACCCTGGCCGAACGATTGGTCGGACGCGTCAGGCTGCAATCAGACATTGCAATATAGGTTGTAACGGAGCCATCTCTGGGTGAGTTGGCTTTCGAGCTTCGCATCAAGCTGTGGATCAATCCCTACTGCTTCGATACTCCAAGCGGACCGTCTGCTGATGATGATACCTTCTCATATGTCCTCCTCCGCTTCTCCCTCCCTCCCATCCACTATACATCCCCGACACCGTCTGTTGACACGCCCATCACATTTCAATCCATTCTGGTTCGGCCGTGCACGACCATCGCATTGTCCTGCGACCTCACTTGTCATCCCCCTCCACCCCGGTCATGTCACAGCCGCTGGACCCCCCCCTACGGACCGTTACGCGTTGTCAAGCGAGCTCGATGCCGCCGTTCTCACTTCATGACTAGGTGTGTCGCCCTTGCTGTACTTATTTCGTACTCACAGGGCTGAATCGTTCTCCTCGTTCAGACACAACCCTCCTCTACCGAGCTCCCGGATCACCAGCGTCCATCCGTAAATCCCAGCACTGCACCGCGGGCTCGCTCAAATCCTATCTCGTCGCGATGAATTACCAGCAGCAACAGTCCCACCATGCCGGCCCTTCATCATCCGTCCCCGGCGCGTCTGGAGGTCGTGGTGATCCCGGTCCCTCTTCGATGGCGCAACAGGGCCAGCAGTTCCGTTCTCAGCAGGGTATCAATCCGCAGCAGGTCGCCATGCTTCAGCAGATGGCACAGGCGAGAGGACAGCAGGGTGGCCAGAATCCCCAGTGGACACCTCAACAGCTGCAGATGGCGATGTCAGAGATGCAGGCGCAAGGGGGAAATGTGAACACTCAGGCGTTGATCCAGGCGGCAATGCGAGCAAGTGGCGGGCAAGTTATGACACCAACTCCACAAGGCAATCGTACACCTGATCAGATGGGCCAGACTGGAGGCGGAGGACAGGATGCCCATGGGCAGGCTCAGGCGATGCAGCAACAGCGAATGCAGCATCTCATGCAGCAGCAGGGTGGCGCACCGTCACCCCAGCAGCGCGAGGCGATGCAAGGGAGAACAGCCACACCGAGTATATCCGCATCTACTCGACCCTCTCAGCAACCCTCACAGCAATCCGGAAACATGCCACCCCCTCCGAAACCTGGCTCAGGTATACAAAACGGCCAGATCAACTACAGTCAACCACAGCCAGCCGCGAATCAACAGCTCAGTCTCACTCCGCAACAACAGCAATTTTTCGCGGCCCAGCGAGCTCAGATGATCGCAAACCCGCAGTTCCAGCAGCTTCAGCCTCACCAACAGCACCAACAGCTAGCATTCATGACGCAACACATGATACGGACATTTGCGCAGCAAAATGCGCCGGGTCAACAGCAACAGCAACAACAGCAACAACAGCAGCGACAACAGCAACAGCAGCTTCAGTACTCGCAAGCGAATGCGCAACCCTTTCCGGGCGGCAGTGGACAGCAGCAGCACCTGCAGCAGGCTGCCGGCCAGCCTCTATCCAGTCTTCCGCAACATATGGCACCGCCTCGACCAGCTTCGGCCGCCTCACAACGGGCTCCTTCATCTCACGATTCTTCGCCATCAATGTATCATACGGCCAGTACTCCTCCACAGCCAATCTACCCTACTGCTACGCCGCAGCACCAAAGCATGCCATCGCTGACCACGTCTACTCATTCACACCAGAGTCATCAACATCAAACGCCTCGGCAGCAATCGATCCCGCCGCCCAACTCATCCTCGCCTGTCTCGCAACCTCACACGAGTCAGCGAGGTCAACCACCCCAAGCCATAGGGGTCAACGGTACGCTCTCCCAGCAGCCGAATGCAAAAGCGCCTTTCGCTCTCCAAGCGATGCAACAGCATGCCCAGAACGCTCAAACGATGCTGCAGAGCGGTCAGCTTACTGGACCGCCGCAAGTCGATGCACAAAACGTAGCGGCACAGAAACAACAGCAGGTGGCGTCCTCGATTGGATTCATGACCGGGACTGCCGGAAATCAGGCGGTCATGCTCAACGCCGGACAGGGTATGCCGCCTCGCCCGCCGATGCCTAACATCAACATGTCAGACTTCCCGTTCGACTGGCGACTCTTGCCCCAGATTTCGCACCTCAATGACCCGAAGTGGCAATCCGAAGTGCAGCAGCGCAATCCTCAGCTTCTCGCTGCGGTTCAGTCCGCTGCCGCTATGCTCAACTCTGGCTCTGTACGGCAAGACGTGCTACAGCGGATGCAGCAGGTTCTATTTCACGCCGCGCGGTCGCAAGCAGCAGCTCGACCGCCTCAGCAGGTGGGGCAGGTCTCTCAGCAGGTTCAGCAGCAGCTTGCGGCCACAGGTATGCCTGGGTACTCTCAGAACGGCCAACTCTCCCAGCAACAGATTCAAGCTTTACCACCGGCCCAGCAACAGCGTCTCTGGGCGATGCAGCAGGCTCAAGGCTATGGCGGTGGCCGACCGCCTCCTCCACACTTACCCCCGTCTTTGCTTCCGGAATCCCCTTCAAACGGCACTGTGCCTTCAGCTGCGCGCCGGTTGTCGATCTCGAACGACGCTATGCCGCGGGAACGGACGCCGAGCCATGCATCGATGCCTCCGCCCGCCTGGATTCCCAGCCACGGTTTCGCTCGGCCTCCTCCCCACACCGCTCCCGATGCCCCCTCTTCACATTCTCCCAGTCCACACGCCGTCCCAGTCAAATTGTGGGAATCTGCGCTCCGCCTCGATCTGCCTATCACCAATATCTCCCCCTTACCGACCAATGATATTGACGAGTCTGCCGATTCCACATTCGGAGGTCTACTCATGCCGATGTCTGACCAGGAGAAGGAGCAGGTGCAGGAATGGCTGCAAAGGGACAAGGGGTTCGCAAAGGAGATGGAGGATCACAAGAGGAAAATGCAGAAGAAATGGATGAAGTGGGCGCAAAATAACGATATGGACACGCCATGGTGGCAGGTCAGGAAAGGGGAGCAGTATCGACAGCCCGTGGGACGACTATCGATCATCTGGCCGTCGGATAAGGCGAATCTCCGTGCAAGGTCGACGCATAGAGGGAGGAAGGAGTTCCGATTGTAAGTATGACAGGATGCCGGGAGTGTGTACTGACGCCAGTAGCTCGCCTGCGCAGCTGAAGGCCATGGCAAATGTCGAGGACCATATCGTACCTGTGCGACTCGAAGTCGAACACGATCACTGGAAGCTCAAGGACACGTTTCTTTGGAACTGCGCAGGTAGGGCATCTCGCCCCTCGACCTACCGTGTTGACGGCTTTAAAGATACTGTTGTGACGCCCGAGATGTTCGCCCAGACCATGTGCGATGACTTCAACCTCCCTGTCCACCAATTCGGCCCAAAGATCGTAGCTGCCATCATCGAGCGGGTCCGGGAGTACCAGGACCAGGTCCTGCCGATTTTGCAACGCAATGCCGACGCCTGCCGAGGCAAGCTTGATTCTGATGGCGAGGCTATGGCGGTCTTTCGCCGCGCGAGAGACGGCAGCGAGGAGATCAAGACTGAGAGTGGGCATGAGGACGACAGCCATGTCAAGATCGTCGGCATTGATGTCGATGACGATGAGGCTGTACCGATGGAGGAGAGACCGATGACGGTAGAGGAGGCAACGAATTATCTGCCGCCTGAGCAGGAAGAGGATTTGCGGATACTCATCAAAGTGGGTCGGCCATGGCGGGTCACATCAGCTATTGATGGTCACTCAGGTCGACATTATCGTTGCGACGCAGAATCTGTCGGATACCTTCGAGTGGGATCTCAACTCGGATGTCTCGCCGGAGGAATTTGCGCTGTCTTACATCAAGGAGCTTGGCCTAAGCGGGGAGTTTGCGTGAGTACGGAGTACAGGTATATGTCAGGATCCTATAACTGATCTCAGACTGCAGGACTGCGCTCTCGCATGACATCCACGAGCAGATCCTAATTCACCAACGCTCCCTCTTTCTCGTCGGCCACACACCAGGCTTCGGAATCATCCTTGATGACGAAGTCCGATCCGCCTTTCTCGCCCCTCTCTCGGATACTTCCGTCCTACGTAGAGAGGAAACTGCCATGTCGAGCTTCACGCCCATCTTTGCGACCTTCACCGAAGAGGATATCGCTCATCTTGAAAAGGAGAGGGACAAGGACTTGAAGCGGAAGAAGCGAGCGACTCGAGCGCGACGAGGTATCATTCTGCCAGATCGTGAGCCGCAAAAGACACATCGTACTCTTGTCAACCCGGTCGGTCCGAATGGGCTCATGCCTGCCCAAGTCGAGCCGACGGCAGCACCGATCAACACGGGTCGCAGAGCTGCTGCTATCGCTGCGCAAGCAAACATCAACCTCCTTGCACAGGACTTGCCTATCCCGCAGCCACCATCTCCGATCCCGCTGCCGGCGCCCAATCGTGCTCGCAAGCGCGGTCGCGGGAATAGTCGTATGAGTCCTACTCCTGGACGCGAGGGCTCTGTGGGCAATCCCGATACCCCCATGACAGGGATGAAGCGGTCTTACCGGGAAGACTCGGTGTCTGAGACAGCCAGTCCGTTACCAGCTCGAAGACGGAACGGCGGGAGGATCATGTCGCCTGAGGACGAGCCTGTTCAGCCTTTTGCGCAGGTAGATCTTAAGCGGAAAAGCGAGGGCGCGGACGAAGGTCGCGTGGGGAAGTCCATCAAGTCCGAAGCTCCGCCGGCGAACGGTAGCGCGGGATGGCATTGTCGGAACTGCGGGGTGCCAGAACACCTGTCCGGAGGGATCCGCAAAGATCCAGCGGGACGGCGGAGTCTTTGTGGGACGTGTGGTATGTTTTCCTCCAGCGACTGTGTCCCGCTGATATCCTCCTTTGTCTAGCCCGTTATCAAACCCGTACCGGCAAGAAGAGGCCTTGCGACTACATCGAGGATGACGAGTACCACCGCCAGCGCATCGAATCCGGTCGTCGGACACGCTCACCCCCACCCGAGAGTGCCGCGTCTCCTAGTACCGTCAATTCGAATCTCGAAGCAAAGGATAATGGATTTCAAGCGACCAGCTCGTCTAAGGCTTCGACCAGTTCTGACTCGAGTGCCGAGAGTCCTCGGCCAAGGTCGAGTGATGATACTAAGGTGTCTGTGACTCCCGCCAAGACAGCACTCGAGGTGAGCGGGACAAGTGGCAGCAGATCTTGGACACAGCTGATAGTCTTGGGTGACCTCTCAGCCTCCGCAGTGGATGCTGCGCGTCAATGATGAGCTGCGATCGAAGTATGCAAGGGACGACTTCGCGGTGGTGCAGCGACCCAAACCTGCGGAACAACCTGAGGCGGAGCCGGAGTGGCGGATGAAATGCATGGACTGGTGAGTATCCCTTTGAAGCGGTCAAGCTCTGTCCCTCTTTGCGCACGAACTCATGCTCACGATGCCTTTGCAGTCCTGGGAGGATCTACCAGCTCGGACCCGGAGAGTCGCTCCAGAACTTCGAGGTGCATCTGAAAAACCGGGCGCATATTGCAAATAGGCAGGCGAGGGAGACCAAGGGTATCAGAACAGCATGAGCATAGCATCGGATTATGTTTTGTATCTGAGAGAGCATATGCAATGTGAAACGCAGGAGTATCGCCATCGAGTCCGAATGTTCAACATGTCAGATGAGCGAGACCAGCAGCAAGTCAAAGGAGTGAGGCACGATTTGCTCGGCTGTCCTTGTTCGTAGATGGTTCCACTTCGCGAGTTAAGTTACGATCGTTGATCGGTAACATGGCTGGGAGACATCCCGGTCGACTGTATGACAGCGGGTCAGAGCATGACCACTCGCCTCTTCTGGTCCACCGTCCCGCGTTCATCCGTACATCATTTGCGCTTCGTAGCAATCCAGAATGCAGCCTAGCGCACGTCCCATTAAGCCAACGTCCTTATGTCTGTGGTTATACGAACCTGGTACTCATGCTTGAGCATCCCATCCGGTATCCCCGTATAAGTCGTCGCCACCGTCCTCTCATCCTACCCAATAACCATGAGCTCCGCCCTCTCCGTCAAGCTCCACTCACGTGTATATCGAACCCGACTCTCCTCGCGAGCGCCTTGACCTCGTCTAAGCTCAGCTCGATCGAGCCTTCGCCTTTCGACGAGGTGGTCGGGGAGTTCTCAAAGTGCCATAGGAGAGGGCCGAGGTTGATCCATATCCCGTCCTGGGAGAGGAGGGTGTGGATGATGCGGAGGTAGGTGAGGATGTTCCGGGCCTGTCGAGACTCCCTCAGATACTCGCATCTCACGACAATCTTGCAATGGCCGGATGAGGGGGAAAGCAGGGAATGTGATGGATATTGGAAGGTTGACTCACGCAATCGATGAAGAAACACGTCACCACCGCTCCCCAATGTCCTCTCTGTCCATCAACCCCATCCCAATGCTCTTCCCCATATATCTCCTCAAAGTCGCCCGCGACGAGGCTGAATGCGCCGCCTTGTCCACCTCCCAATACGTCGGCGGGACAGGTATCGGGGATCTGCACTCGGCGGAGGAGGTTATGCAGTGTCGAGGGGTGGTTTGAGAAGGAGTGGAGGTAAGGGTAGATGGTATGTGAGAATCGGTGGGTCGTCCTGAGTTTTGACGTCAGCGGTGTTTTACCACTAGGGGAGGGTACGGACTGGTTGAGGACGAAATGTGAGGCTAGGAGCATGTAGGTGCTGAACTCGTTTCCTTGGGACGCGAAGCCTGCCGGGAACCTTAGTCAGCAGATGGCTATGGAATACTCAGCTAGAAATGAAGGGCAGACGCCCCACAGCTGGATATCGGCTCTGCCTGACTGACCTCTTGCAGCGATCTCCATAGCTAGCCGTCCCAGACCGCAGCCGGGGACCAGTACCTTGATTTCTGTCCCATCTTCCCTTTGCTTCGCCTTCCAGTGTTGCTGTAATGCTTCTAGGCATGGATCGTAGCACAGTTTCCGCTCGTTCGCCCCTTCATCGGACCAATCTCGTACGAATGAGCGAAGGGTCGAGCGGATCTTGTCTTGCGCAAGATCCGTCTCGGCTTGTCTCGGTTTCGCAGCTGAATCCGACTGAGAACTCGAGGCGTGAGAATGGGAGTGGGAGTGAGAATGAGTGGATTCCTCAACACGAGAATGCGAATGCTGGTCCTCCTGCTGTGAATCAGAGTCCAGAATATCGGCGAAGACGGGGTCGGCGATCATCTCATCGATGAACTCGGCATTCCTGATGTCGTCAGGCTTAAAGACTAGAGCGACTCGATCGAGATCACCGCCTGATCCCTTCGTCCACTGCGTCGAGCTTCTCTCGATAGCCTATACTGTCGTACAGCTCTTGTTGCTCTGTAAGGAGCGAGAGGAAGGCCATTCTTCGGACATGATTCGCCGAGAGCTGCGAGGTAGGGGGTCAGCACTTTCGTCCATGATGAAGCTGTCCCCTCCGGTCATTCACCCGCGTATCTTTCCAACTCCAACATTTCGTACGCCAACAGATACCAGATCTGATCGGACGGACGTACCTGATACTGCATATACCCGTCAAAAGCTTGAAGAACCGAACGCCAATGAGCTTTCTCCTCTGCACACTCGACCATAGTGGATTGACCATGTCCCGAGTCAATGTGAATAGTCGTTGGCTTCTGATGATTCCAGACAACAGGTAGAATATCCGGGGACCCCGCAGCGTTTCAGATAAAAGCCGTGGGCCGTCCTTGTTAGAAGTGCCGCCACTACAGGTAACACCGCCTGTAACGCCGGGACGTGCTGAGATACCCTCTCTCATATGCGCTATTAGATAGACATGCATTATACCCAGTATCAAGCTACCTCTATAACAACAGTCCTCGCCCCCCGCCTTTCGATTTCCTTCAAGACCCTCTACCCCTTTCTAACCGACTCTGACGTCATCAACATGTCGCGTCCTCCATCTCCCTCTACCACCGAGGTTCCTGCTGCCCTTGTTCCTCTCCTTTCGTTCTTATCCTCAATCTTCCTCAATCTCTCCGACCTCTTCCACGGCCTCCCCGGTTCCCCCATCATTGTCCGCTACATCAAATCTTCCTACCAAAACGATCCCTATCGATCACTTCTCGAGGTCCTCCTCATCGCATTCGCAGTTAGAACTCTCCTCAAAGGTCGGACCCGCGGCGAAGGGGAAGGGAAGAATTGGGTCAAGCTCACGGAGAAGGAGATCAATGAGCTGGTTGACGATTTCACACCTCAATCACTGGTGGATATCCCGAGCGATGTGGATGAGATGGTGCTTCCGACCGTCCCGATGATTCATGGACCGAATGGAGTGAGGGTCAAGCTGAGTCCGAATGGGAAGATGGTGTTGAATATGGCGTATCCCGATTGGGTGGGGTTTGCCGAGAATGAAAAGATGAAGATGGTTGCGATCGAGACGTTGAGGAGCTATGGTGTAGGATCATGTGGACCGTCAGGCTTCTACGGGACGATCGGTGAGTTGCGAGACCCTTTCTCGATCCCCTCAGCTCTCGGACCCCGCTGATTGCCTCAGACGTCCACATGAAATTCGAAGCCGAGCTGGCCTCCTTCCTCGGTACAGAAGCCGCCATTATCTACTCTCAAGGCTTCGCCGCCGTCTCCTCGGTCATTCCCGCGTTTGCCAAGAGAGGCGACATCATCTTCGCGGACCGAGGCGTCAACTTTGCCATCCATAAAGGGTTGCAGATCAGTCGGAGTCAGATCAAGTATTATGCACACGGGGATATGAAGGATCTGGAGAGGGTGCTTCAGGCTGTAGAGCGGGATAATAAGCGGAAAGGGGGGAAATTGAAGAGGAGGTTCATTGTGGCTGAGGGCATCTTCGAGAATGACGGAATGATGTTGGATCTCCCGAAAGTGGTGAGTGGTCTGAGCTCGAGCGGAAGAGAATGAGTTGAATCACGTATCAGGTGGAGCTGAAGAAGAGATACAAATGCCGCCTCATGCTTGACGAGAGTCAATCGTTCGGGATGATTGGTTCGCACGGCCGAGGGATCAGCGAGTATTTTGATGTTCCTGTCTGTTGGATGTTACTTGGAGGAGCGATCACTGACGCGCTGGTCCAGGCATCAGAGGTGGACATGCTCATCGGCTCAATGGCTACCGGACTCGCAGCAGGCGGCGGCTTCTGTGCTGGGTCTGCGGTTGTTTGTTCTCATCAGGTCAATCCCATCGAAATCCTACTTGGTCAATGGCTGATTCATGGTGGACTAGCGAATCAACTCCTCCGCATCTGTCTACTCTGCCGCCCTCCCAGCTATGCTCGCCACAACATCTTCCGCAGCACTAGCGATCCTTGCCGCTCAACCCGCTCTCCTCACCGCCTTGCAAGGGAACATCCTCGCCTTCCGGCAACAACTGTCCAAGCTCGAGCCTTTCCCTCTGCCCGCTCTCGTCCACTCGTCATCATCATCCTCTTTACCGTCCGACAGTCCGCCTCTTCCGAAATCACCGCCTCCCCCTAGTTCCCAAGTTCCAAACAAAGACGCGATCATCTCCATCCCCTCCCACCCATCCTCCGCACTGATCCACATATTCCTCCTCAAACCTCCACCCACGCTAGAGCAAGAAGAACGCCTCCTGCAAGAGGTCGTGGACGAGGCGATGGCGAACAGCTCGATCTTGATCACCCGGGCGAGACGATTACGAGGGCAGGAGACGTTTGAGCCGGAACCTAGCTTGAAGGTATGTATCTCCGGGGCGATGACGAGGAAGGAGGTGGAGAAGGCTGGGCAGGGACTGCGCCAAGCGCTGTTGAAGGTATGCGGGAGTGAGTGTCTTGCGAGCGTATGATGGGCTATGCTGACGGCTGTATCGCAGAGAAGCGATAGATTCTGATTGACTTTTAGTCATTTCTGCATACAGACATACTCATAATTCAACCCACCTTATATAAACTAGCCATTGATGACTGCCCTCTTTCTCATTCCGAGGAGTTTTCGGTACTGATGCCGGGATTTATTTGGAAGGGACCGCATCACGCCGGGTCCTGGAAACATATCCTAGAAGTGTTATGCTGCTCAGCCAAGTTGACAACCTGAATCTTCACAATGCTTTCCGCTCGGTTTTATCGTGTCGAGACCAAGATGCGCGGATACTTGTGACGGCAGTCATTCCATGGAACGCCCCCCAAGCTTAGCTTCAATGCTGTGATGCATCATCTATACTGATCTATGATATAAGATCCGCCAACCCATCCCCTTCACCCCTCCTCACCGCCATCCCCACTCTTTCCAACTCCCCCTTAACCTCCCCAATCCCCACCTCCTCCCTATGAAAGATCCCCGCCGCCAACGCCGCTTCCACCCCCGTCTCCCCAAATACCTCGACAAAATCCCCCGAACACCCCGCCCCAGAACTAGCCACCACGGGTATCCCCACGCTCCGCTTCACCAACCTCACAAGATCCAGATCGAACCCTAACCCAGAGCCGTCCCGGTCGACCGAGTTTAGAAGGATCTCGCCTGCTCCGAGAGCCTCGACGCCCTGGGCGAGTTGAATGACGTCGATGTCGAGGGATTGACGGCCGCCGGAGATCGTGCATTGGTACCACCATATCTTGTCTCGCTCCTCCTTCGCTGTTCTTGTAGTAGCCTCGGATCCGCGTATCACGCATGGATGGTGAGCGGGAGAGACCTCTTCGAGAGAGTTCACGTAGACCCGCCGTGGGTCTATGGAGACGACGACTGCTTGAGATCCATACCCCGCTGAATTAGTCTCGATCCCCGTCCGACCAGTAAGCAAGGGTTCCCCCCTCTTCTCCCGCTCCAACATCTCCTCAACAGCTATCACCGCCTCACTCCCGATAGACACTTTATCCGCCCCACTCCGGAAATAAGCCCCCGCCACTTCAAGCGCACTCCGCTTCGTCCCATCCGGGTCGACCGTATCCTTGATCCCACCCCCGACCGTCAATGGCACAAAGACGGTTTCAGCTGCGGCTCGTACGACTTCGAGCATCGGTTGATCGAGGAGTGCGGATGAGCGGAAGGAGGTGATATTGAGGAAACAGATCTCGTCGGCTCCTTGGCCGTAGTACCGCCGAGCCAGCTCCACGGGTTTACCAAGATTTCGCACGCCGCGGGAAAAGTCACTTTCTCGGACATCGTATTGGTCTCCTTTTGTCACGACGAGGTCGCCAGCGTCGTTGGATCGTACATCCAAGCAGGCTACTATTCGATTGGTGAGGCCTGTACCGGTAGACCGTGAGGACGAGGGGTTCGTATCTTGCCAGGTCAAGTCGAAGGGAGGGGTCGTAGAGGAAACAGTAGAGGTTGGCGCTTCGAGCCATCGATTGAGTAGGTCGAGGCCGGCGGGTCCAGATTTCTCCGGATGGAACTGTGTACCGAAGATCTTCCCCTTCCGGACTGACGAGACGAACGTCTCCTCTCCATACCGGGATAGCGTGTACGCGACCTGTCCGAGAGCGGAGCTAGACGGGTCGGAAGGTGGAAGTATCGCAGCGTAGGAATGCACGAAATAGTAATCGTCCTCCTCCCGCATCAATCTCTCCTGATCCCCACCTCTCGCCCGCCACGCACTATTCCACCCCATATGCGGTACGCTCTTGCCCCCTTTGAACCGTGTGATGGGGTAGGGTATGACTCCGAGCCCCTCGGCGGTTGGTGATTCAGTAGACGAGGAGAAGAGGACTTGCATCCCAATACATATCCCGAAATATGGTCGTCCGGAGGCGATGTATCGCTGTAGATGCTGGAGGAGGTGCGAAGTGCGGAGGGAGGTGGTCGCTTGGCCGAAAGAGCCGACGCCCGGAAAGATGAGTTTCTATACAGATCAGACTTGATGAAGTTGAGGATTGAGGGGACTGACTTCAGCTTTGTCAAAGTCGGGGGCCGAGTGGATCCACTCGAACTCGTAACCCAACTTCTTGATAGAATTAGCGAGACTGGACTCATCAGCTTTGTATGCGATAGAAAAGGAGGGAGTCACCTCCTGACATTGCCAGCTCCGTAGTCAAGGACGTATAGCTTTGGTCGAGATGAGGATGCATGGCCAGAAGGCTGGCCGACTGATGGGATGGGAAGGACGGTGTCGGCCATACTGAAGCAGGAGCTACTTCAGCTTAGACGCTCTGATGAGACTCGGACAGATGCAAAGGGATCCCAATTTGGTGACCGACTTTTTGAATTCGGTCCTCAGGCACGATTTTTGGCGGACTCGAGCGAGGGGAACATTGGAGACCAACTGCATCCCATCACACATCATTCGACTATCTCGCATTCTATACATGCATATGCGCAATGTCCAGTCTGGGCACCAGGTGACGACATATTAGCCTTTACCGTTATTTCTCGTTCTGTCTGACTATGTTTACTGACTGATACAGGCTGAAGACAGCAATCGCATTCCGCCTTCTAGTCAGCCCTGTCGCCGACTTTTTGCGAGCGCAGACAGTATTGAGTGGCCGGTACCGCATCATGACACGCCAGAAGCAGACCTCCGTTTACTGAAGCTGTGCACGTTTGCGTCACAAGGGTGAGAAAGGATGAATGACCCATTGATTGTTCGTCACTGACCATGACATCTTTCAAGTCTGCTTCCAATCTATCTTCTTCCCCGACTCTGTCCTGTAATTCTTTCGCGTCATTGCAGGATCCAGACACAAAACTCACATCCCCTAACAAGACAGACGCACCGTAACACGACTGATCATACGAACGCTACCAGATGCTAGTCCCGCTCCGACCCGTTTCTCCCGACACGGAAGTGAGAAGTACCGATGACAGCCCAAGGCCCTTCATGAATCTCTACGCGACCTCAATGCACGAGACAGGACCTTTTGCAACCCCAACAATCCTGTGGCATGTTGCAGGTCATGCCGTACCCACGCGTGACTGGACGATGACTCAGTGGATACCTGCCCAGAACAGGCTCCTATCCGGCCAACAGAAGAGGTATGGGACGCCAACGACCCCTACCTCATGTACCTGCCTGTGGTGGAAATCATCTGCTCCTGATCACTCAGGGGACTCACTGGGGATGCTGCGGCAACGACACTGCATTTCTTCCCGACGGACGTCCAAGATGCTGTGTTTGTCCTTGACAACGCCATCAACATGACTGAAAAGGAGGTTGTGGATTCTTACTTGGATAGGACTGTGGACGGAACCACAGGTATCGACAAGAAATCATTGTTGTATGATGATTACGTTGTTCAGAAGACGAAGCACGATGCTGAAGGAAAGACTCTTGCGGAGGGTTCTTTGCTAATATGACTCGTACCGTTCTCCGAACGTTGATACCTCCGCATGCATATTGCAGCTTGTACATTCTGACTGTGTGATATGAGGATGTCGTGCATCTCTGACGACTTGACCCGTCTCGGAGGATTGAGCAATTGGTTGCGGAAAAGCAGCCTTTAAGTCTGACTGCCGGCCCCTTCGTTGCCATCCTGGGCTTCTAGAGTCACTGAGCCTCTGCGAATAGTGAGAATAAAATTTACGACTACTTGTGCTTCCAGATCCCTCATCATTATTGTGAGGCGTCAGGACAAGGCACATACAACAACAACCGCAAAGATCTAGTTTGCCCAGCCTACCGTGAGTCGTACGATACGGAGAAGACTTCTTGCCTCTCTTTGATAAGCGGCATCACTGTAGACAAGTGGCTACATCACTTGAGATTCTCATCGCATACATAAATATCACCGCACCGCACCGGCGGAGAACAGAAGACAGAAAGCACACGGCAGTGCTCTTCTACTCCAAGCTTCAGCGCCAGACACAAATCAGATCGCTACAATTCAGTGTATCTCTTGGTAGCAGGGCAGCAATCACGATGGATGTTTGGGGGATTGACAAATCATTCATCATCATTGCACCTTCGGAGAAGTCTGGTAGGCACAGCGTCGAGAAGCATCGCGCCCATGCTTGAAGCCTAACGTCGCCCTGAGTCCAGATGCTAAATGAGCGTTGATCGTGTTCCAATTGGACCAGCATCGGTAAGAGGTTGCACCGAAGCCTCAACGCTGGCAGATCTCAGTAGGTCTCACTGGTCAGTCAGGTAGCCGTGACCCGTAAGATTCGATTCCATCTCGCAACTCAGTCTGCCAGAATATCTATCTGTTTCGGGCTTAGCGGTACAGTCCGGTGCTTGTCGATTCGTTTGGTATGCCATCTCGTGGATGGGATTGACCTTTAAAACGGATGGTCTCGCCGAGCCGATAAGTCTGGCAGACGCAAAAAAGGAACGAGATCATAGAAAACAAATCGTATTTCCCCTCGCAGCCTACTCGACCAGCCAACCGGAATCAAGCGCCACCGCGCCAGATATTGGTCATTCACTACCTCGGATCTGGTCATTGTTGCTTGACTCTTGTTGTTCTTGCTTGTCTTCTATATCGTTTCGTGAACAGATATTCCTCTACTCGGCAATTGACTTCGCCTTTTCTGACTTCGACTGGACAATCCGGCCGGTTCGGCTGCCAGACCGCTTGGAGACCTTCCTTTGATCCAACCCCTCACCTCGTCGGAGACCGGTTGACCGCTGGCCATCTCAACCAATATCAACCTCCCCCAGGCAAACTCCCGCTTTGAGCACGAGATTTGACACCTGCTCATCATGGTGCGTGTCGCAATGCTTCAGTGACCTACCAACCGTTGTCGCGTAAAACCGCTTCAGCCTCGCTGACACACCTCTCAGTCCACCGCGGCCAAGCGTCGACTCATCCGGGACTTCAAGCGACTCGCCTCCGACCCTCCCATCGGCATATCGGGCAGTCCCAACCCTGACAACATCATGATATGGAACGCCGTCATCTTCGGTCCCCGTGAGTGTCTATGCTTCCTCTCACACAAGGTTGCCGGTGCTCGGGGGTGATTGATCACACGACCAATCCATCCCCACCCTTAACCCGACCGCACTCCCGCTGACGCGTCTCAGCCGACACACCCTTCGAAGACGGCTCCTTCCGGCTCACCCTAACCTTCTCCGACGCCTACCCCAATAAACCCCCCACGGTCCGGTTCGTGAGCAAGATGTTCCACCCAAACATCTATCACAACGGAGAGCTCTGCCTCGATATCTTGCAGAATCGATGGAGCCCGACTTATGACGTCGCGGCAATCTTGACGAGCGTGCAGAGCTTGCTGAATGATCCGAATCCGAGCAGGTGAGTATGAGAGCGGTTCTGTTGGGTGGAGTGCGGGATGGCGGGTAGGGAGGGGGACAAGGTGGAGATGACGTCGAGAGGAGGACATGGGTCGGGCGGGATGGCGGTGGAGCCGACCGGAGCGCACAGGGGCAGGGCAAAAGTCCGACGGGCGCTGACATTTCCGCGCTAGTCCTGCAAACGTCGAAGCGGCGCAGCTGTATAAGGAGAATATCAAAGAGTATGAGCGGAAGGTCAAGGTGAGCGGTTCTACCCTACCCTCCGCTGGTCGCCTTCGTTCCATCTGCGTCGCCCAAACTGCGCTATGGGATTTTCGGAGTAGCGCTGACGACCCATAGAATACGGTTGAGCTCTCATGGATGGATAGTACGGAAGCCGTCGAGGAGCCCTCCTCATCCGCGTCCGGATCAGCGACAAGAGGCGCGGCGATCCCTGCCGCCTAGACCGCGGCAGTGTCCCCATTCAACCCGGATCTCCTCTTGTTTCCCCGTCTCCTGTCTTCTCCAGGGTTCCCTTGGCGATCTTGAGCGGCTACTTGTATATTCTGTACCGATTCATCATGCTCCGAACCAGGATCCATCCATACCGTATCATCATGCATCATTTTCCCGGACGTCCTGACTAGCAATACAACAGATGCAAGCTGTGAAACACAACAAGAGGGGTATAGGTGTGCAAGGTATAGCAGGTGCCAGGTGGTTTGTTCACGCCACAATTAATACCTCTCCCCGCTCGCCAGCCAGTACGAGTCGGACCTTATCGAATGGTCGAAACATGCCGGTCCCTGCCTTGATCACGGCTCTATCCACCTCGATCCCGTACAACCATGTTCGCAGGCCCAACGCGTATCTCGCATCGCAGTACACCCGTACATGATCGCCAGCGTCCACTCGTGCCGGCGTCGTCCCCTGTTTGCCAGGTGGAGTATGCTGATGGGACACAAGTGGTGGGGGCGGGGTAAGAGCGATGAATGGATCAGGCTTGGGCCCGGATAGGCGGATGGAGATAGCTCCGAATGGCTGATCATCTCTCTGGTGAAGCGGGATGAGGAACGAGGACATGAAGTGTCGAAGCAGTTCGGAAGTCCAAGGTAGTATGGCGGGTTTGCGCTTCTGCTCGGGTGCGGGGAGATGGTCGGATAGATGGCCGCTGGATGGAGTCGGTCCGCCTTTGATGGGCTCGGTCTCCGTGATCGGATCGGACCAGGTTGGAACGATGACTGGACCGTGAATGGGTATGACCCAGTGTACTCTCGCTCCTGGGGTGTGACGGATGTAGTGGGACAGGTCGGGATGGAATGGGTGGGTCGGCGTGGTTGGGGTGGTCGGGGTAGTGAAGAAGCGGGGAAGGATGTAATCTAGGGGAACATCTTTAAGGCGTTTCCGCTTGCCTCGAGCGGCAAAGAGGGGATCATAGCTGTGCGGCTACAAGCTCATCAGCGAGATAGATTACGTGGGAGAGGGGCGCGTACGCGTGGGAGGATGGTGAAGATCTGCCCGAAGGAGGGTGAGGAGCGGATGAGATTCCTCCACCAAGCTTTGCGGCGTTTGCTCTGGGCGACCAGTTCGGAATCGCGGTGCTCCGGTAGTGACGGGACCTCAAGTTGAGGAGTGGATCGATCGAAGTCGGCTGAGAGGATCGGATTCACAGCGAGCTGTAGCCGGATTGAGCCATCTTCTCGCCCCTTGCCCTTCCGACGCCGTCTCGCCTCGACCGACTCAGCGGCTGTCTCGTCCACGCCATGACCATATTCAATAGAAAACAGGCCATCGCAAGATGGATGGCGTCGTCTTCGGCCCCGTCCACAGCCATCTGCTTCCTGCCAAGAATGACCGAAATCTTCGAGCTCGTCCAGGTCAGGATCCAGGTCGACCGGCGGAAGTGCAGGTGACCAGGGTGGGAGATCGTCTCCGAAGCGAGGGATCTGCCTTGGAAAGGGGTGAGCTGGGAGAGGGGTGAGCTGGAAGGAGCAGAGAGGTGGTCGGGCTGGAGTGAAGGCGCAAGGGAATCTTGGTATCTGACCTGCATTGCTATCAGCTGGGACACTTCCGGATCTTGACGAGACCTACAGAGACAAGGGATCCTGAAGCTCGCGGTGAACCACAGTGGACCCCTCTCTACGCCTGGAACCGCACCAGGGGAAGCAAATTCCACTCCACGTCCGACCGGTCTGACTGCCCGTCCGTTCCTCAATTCCTCCTTCCGCTTATCCAGCAATCCTTCCTCCTCTCCAATTCTTCGCCAAGCATCCGACAAGTACTCTTCCCCTCTGACATAATGAGCATGTGCCTCTTTGAGCGACGGCGGGAAGTCGCAAGGCGGAACAGCGAGAGAGATGCGGTACCGTAGCGGTAGAGTCGCGGTTGAGGCCGAAGCGAATGTCTCTCCTTCGGCTTGTTGAGAAGAGGCAGGGAGTAAGGAGGAGTGCGAGAGTACTAGAGATTGAGATTGGGAAACCTGAGATCGGCTGGAAGGAGGCATACCACCATCACCCTCACCTTGACCATGATGAGATCGTGCATGGACCTCGATCATCCATCGCTGAGAACGAAGTCATCCACCAAAACCGCCACGAGGCAGCGGGCCGGACATTAGGGAAACGCGTCAAGTCGCGTCATGAGTGACTTTCTTTCCACTCCTTTCCTCGTCATCAGCATTCGGCTTTCCTCCTCGGCAGCTTCTGGGACAGTCGGATATCAATGTCGTCGCCGTTGAGTGAGGAGGAGCAGCTGGATCTCGAGCCGAGACGAGGTGGACGGGCGAGGAAGGTTGTGGACAGGTTCGTACCAAATGCGAATGCTGGTGAGTCGGGGTCAGGCGGCGGAAGGCCGTTTTCTGAAGGCGCTTGCTGATCCCGAGTCAGGTGCAAGCAATGCCAAAAGGAAGCAAAACGGACCAGATGTAGAGGGTGATGAGCACGCGAGTGCTCGTGTTAGCTATTTCTCCATCAAGCTGATGTGATCGCAGGATGAAGTGGATGAAGAAGAAGAGGATGACGATGAGGAGGAGGCACAACCTCAGCGACGGACAAAGCGGGCTGCCGACGGGACGCAGAAGTCCAAAGCGAATGGTCAGGCGAAACAGGGGACGAAAAGAGTGGCCAACGGACATACCGAAGCTGTAGTCGTGGACGGCGCTGACGGGATCAAGACGGATTGTCCGCTCTTCAGTGAGTTGCTCTCCATCGCCTACGATGGGATTGTTGATCGGTACAGATGCTCTGCTCTCTCCCGACATCGCTCTCCAGCCGCTCATCGAGGACTGGGTCGAGACCTATCAGCAAACCGCAAACGATGAGGTCTCAGAACGCGCATCAGTCCATGAGCTGGTCCTGTTCAGCATCCGATGTTGCGGTTTGAGCTCGGAGATCGAGGAGAGTGAAGCTTTGGATGCGGATGGAGCTAGGGACGTGCTTGAGACGATTCAGGATGAGACCGTCAAAGTGGGCATGAGATCCGAGTATAAGTGATTAAGCTGATCTTCGCAGACGAGTCTCGCGGCCTACCCCCTCATCTCGAAGGCCAAAGTCTTCCGATCCTTCCGAACAAACCTCGCTATCTTCATCCCTCACCTCATCTCGACTCTTTCACTCTGCCCTTGCTTGTACGAAACGTCCGAGTCGACCAATCATTCCATCCCCATCATCCCCCTTCTCTTCAACTGGCTGCACCTCATGTCCTCATCACCCCTCCGCCCGATCCGCCATACCTCGACATACCTTAGTCTCAAGCTCAACTCCGCTCTATGCGATGTTGCAGCCGGAGTAAGCAAGGACCTGAGCCTGAAGCAGCGCCAGCGGGAGGCGGAAGCGAGGAAGGGAGCTACCGGAGCCGCCGCGCATAAGAGGCTGAAGGAAGCGGAGGCGAAGGTCAAAGATGCTCATGAGAAGAAGACACGTTTGGAGGAGTACATGCAGGAGACCTTCGACGTGTGGGTCTGACGGTACAGCATTCCCAGCGCAGCTGACAGAAGGTTAGGGTATTCGTTCACCGAGTACGAGACGCCGACCCTGCCATCCGGACGGATTGTCTGAAAGAGCTAGGAGTCTGGGTCAAGAAGTATCCGGAGAAGTACATCGCTACAGGCTACCTCACATATTTCACTCGAGGCTGCAACGACCCTGTGAGTCGGTTGAACCTCGTTCTGGAATTTGCTGATCGCCGCAGTACTCCCATGCCCGCCTCGAGACTGTCAAAGCGCTATCTAGCCTGTTCGCCAAGGACACCTTCATCAATAATGCCCGCACCGTCACCCTTCGACTGACTCCTCGCATTATCGAGATGGCCCTGCGTGATATTGACTTATCTGTTCGCGTGACTGCGCTGTCCGTGATTGCGGTCATCGACAAGACCGGCATTCTGCAAGACGAGGACGAGGAGCCGCGTGACAAGGTAGCGAGACTGATGTTCGATCACGAGCCGAGAGTGCGGAAGGCTGTTGGCGGTTTCGTTCACGGCATGTGGGAGGAAAAGGCGACGAAGCTCAAGACGGACTGGGCTGGCGCGAGAGGTAGCAAGAAGAAGCGCGGGGCCGGCATCGTGGAGGGGGAGATGAACGCGATGCTCGAGTGGAAGGCTCTCGCCACCTTGCTCGTCGACACCGCGAATGCTCTTGAAGGTCCCGCAGCCGAGGCTAGCACGTCGAAGCAGTCATCACTGGTTCCTGCATCAAGTCAATCGATGACTCGTGCGACTGCGGCAGTCGAGGCGATCTGGGAGCGATTTGAGGCACTGCAGGAGTGGGAGAAGCTTGTCGACTATCTCTTGCTCGACCATTCCACGGCGGAACAAGACATGTGGCTTCTGAATGACGACGAGGAGGACTTCGTGATCCAGGTGGTAATCGCTTGCATCAAGAAGGAGGACAAGGTGAGCTTAAGCGAACCGAGCGTTATGGACCGCGCTGAACCGTACAAGGAGGACCAACTTGACGCTCGCACTAAGACGCTTATGAAGATACTCCCTCGCCTCTTCACCAAGCATCAAGCAGACACCGCTCGGATGGCTGGGATCCTTTCCATTCCTGAGCATATGAATTTGGGAGTGTACCTTGATATGCGGAAAAGCTCGGTGAGTCTTGCAGCACTTGGTTTAAGTTTCTGTTGACATCCTTCAGGCATACGACTCGCTCTGGGATGACGTGATTAAGCAGTTCCTTCAACATACGGAATCCACGGTCCTTTCTGCGGCGATCCAAGCGATCAATCATCTGTGCAATAACTCGTCTATGGCTGGGTCAAACGGCACCAAGCTCGCAGAGCTCGAAGAAACCCTGTTCACATCCCTTCGTGATGCTATTGACGGGGAAGACGTTTTCACCATGTCGTTGGACGAGGATCGGCTGGCGGGCCTCGAGAGCATACTTCTGCGTGTGGTGCTTCTCGAGCGGAGTCGCGATATGGTCGAGGTGATGGAGGATGTGGAAGGGGGCCAGAGCAGCGGTTGGGACATCATATGCGCATTTGCGGAGCGAGGCGATGTGGGATATAAGGAGGAAGCCAAGGTGAGTATTCCCAATGAGGCTTGGCTGATAGCAGATGGTCGAATACGCCCTGCAAATCGTCTTCCTGCATATGACTTGGCTCTTCAAGCGGTTCACCGCGAATGATGCCGATGACGAAGGGAAGAAGACTGTGTTGGCGGAAAAGAGGGATCGTGCTGTCGAGATCTACCAAAAGCTCTCCTTGCGGGAAAGGACGAATGCGGCAGAGACGGTCCGACGACAGGTCAGTGTTGCCCGACTACCGCTGTATCGCCATTGACATTTTCCGAATAGGCCTTCATTTCCTTCATCAACATGCACGTTCTCTTCTCGAAGCGTTCAAATGCTGCTGCAGCCCAGGCATGTCCTATGGCAATGGCCGACGAGATCCAACATCGTCTAGGTGGAGCGTTCCAAGCTGGAGTGGAGCGATATGCGTTGGACCTCGAAGACGCAGATCTCGATTTTGAGGACGGTGCTCCGGCGAGTGGTAGGCCCCGTGACATTCTCCTTATCCGCACTTATGATGCGCAGACGAGGCATCCCTGCAAAAAGCTCAGCAGGAGTTCGTCTTCCTTCAGCTTGTCTCTGTTTTCGTCGGCGCGGTCCGTTGCGGTGTCCTGGAGGTGGAGCATGCGAAGGAACCGCTTGCACACATTGGACGATTCAGCGCGACGTACGATGCGGTGGCAAAGAAGCTCATCGATGTTCTGCGAGATGAGGGGATCTATAACAAGGAGGCGATCACCGTGCAGCATGTTGCGGCATCAGCTGTCCAAACTGTCAGTATCTGTAGTTGTCAGAAGCTTGCGCTTATTCCGCAAATAGTCTTTCAGCACATTCCTCGACACCGACGCCGAGGAGCCTTCCGCTACCATGTCCTTGGCTAAGGTCATCGCTTCAGCCTTCATCGTTCACGGAACGCATTTCTCCGTCCTCAAGCAGATTCACCCCTCCGACGTTTACGACTTCCACATCACCGCTCTTGATTACATCGCTCGCAAGATATTAGGCTTTGTCAAGCAGGAGAAATCGACTAAGAGCAAGGACTCGAAAGCTCGAGCGATGAAGAAGCGATTCCAAGCGCTCAGCTTTTTCCGAGTCCTGTTGCTCCTCTTGGGCCCGGTGACCGGCAAGGATGCGCTGCGGATCAAGAGCCATCTCGAGGAGGCGATCACGAGCACAGAGGCGCCAATCAGCGTGAACAAGAGCTGGGACGCATATAGGGTGTACGAGAAGAGGCTGTTGATGATCGCAAGTAAGGATCCGAACGTCAAGACTGCGAGTAAGAGGGTCGCAGCGGAAGCGGAGGACGAGGATGGGTCGCCGGCACCGGCTCTGGCGAGGAAGTCGGTCCGCCAGCCCGTCTTGGAGCATGCTGTCGAGGAAGAGGAGGACGACGACGACGACGAGGCATCTCCCGCTCCGACAGCGACAACGAGAACAAAGGTTCGTCAACCGGCAGCCGCAGCGGCAGAGGCAGAGGAGGAGGATGGAGAAGAGGAACTCGGAATCGGGGAGGATGACTCGGTATCGCCCGCGCCTACGACACCAGCCAAACGTCCGCTCGTCATCGACGACGAACCCATCTTCGAGCCCATGGCGGACGTGGATATGAACGTGGAAATGGACTTCGACCTGGATCTCTCTCTCGCAGGATCCCAAGAGTCAAGGGCGAGAAGCGTGAGCATTGAGCCTACAGCGAAGAAGAGGAGGACGGTCAAGCGGTTTTGACGGATGCGCGGGGAAGGTGCAGGATGGGGTCTATCTCTTTGTTCATTAGGGGTCGGAAGGTCTTCGATTTCGCTCAAGCATGCTGTGCGTACATTTACCGATACCGTCGGCAAATTTGCACAGACGGAGCCGATCCACTGATTGCACATGTCCAATCGATTAGGTTCAGCCGGAACCACGCGAGTCAGGGAAATCCATCTGAGCTACATCGGAAAGCGAGGGGTGTTGCCCGCCTGCTGAATATGGTGGAGCGGAGGGCAAATTTGCCGGACTCCTTGACATCCGTCCCAATTGTGCTGAATTCAGCACGACTTGAATTTCCAAACTGGGTCGCGGATCGCAACACGTCGAAGCTTTTCCGCTCTTATCGACCCGCCGAAACGAGCTTGATACCGAGCACGAGAACGAGACCGAGCCCGAGCTCGGGGAGAGAGAGTACTTCCTCACTACCGACGCTGTAAGACGGAGTGCGCAACGGGGGAGCAAGTTGCCAGCCATGGGGTTCTTTGATACTCAGAGGGTGGGACAAGTTTAAGGTCTACCGATATGTCATCCTTCTCGCACTCAGTCTCTCGGGGGATGGATGGTATGTTCCCCGTCATGATCGTGGTGGGAGCTGATACAGCCGGTGGATCAGGTCGTATGAGTCAGGTGTGATTGCTTCGATCATCCAGCTTCCTGCATGGGTCGCCCAGCTAGGCTACACCGACGGTACCATTCCGGAGTACGCCTGACCCTCCCGCTCAAACCAATACTCATGGTATCCGCAGTTCCAAGAACCAATGGATCGGACCGGTCTACTCGCTAGGCCAGCTAAGCGGTGGTCTGATGGCCGCATTCGTTCTCGACACATTCGGTCGCAAGCCCACCATCTTCGTCGGGACTTTGTGCATGGAGCTCAGCACGGCGCTCCTCGTCTGGAGTCCGAGCTTCGGGGTTGTCATTGCCGCTAGGGTCATTGAGGGGGTGTCCATCGGGTTCCTCCTGCTCGGATACCAGGTGGGTCCAGCTCACTCACTCGGCGCGTGATGTGATGCTTATGGCTGGGCTTGATAGATTTATGCGGTGGAGATTGCCGCGAAGGAAGACAGGGGTTTCGTCTCGAGTTTCAGTCTCATGACGGGCAATTTCTTCGGTCTTCTCGCGGTGCGTCCTTTCCAACCCGCGTACTTGGCAGATTGGATCACGACTGATTAGGCCGGGATCATCTACGGTATCTCCTACTCGACCGGTAATGCAGGTTGGCGTGGCGCCCTTGGAGTTACATTCGTCCCAGCGACTGTCCTCCTCATGGTCCTCCCCTTCATCCCGGAGTCTCGTACGTCCCTTCCTCAATTACAGAACCAGTGATCTGACCGTCGGGTAGCGCGATACCTCTTCGAGAAGGGGAAAGAGGACGAGTGCCGCCGGGTGCTTGGTCGACTTCATGGTTGTCATCTCGAGGATGGACAGCTCATTCTGAGTGAGCAGGCGGAGACCGAGTTCAGGGCTATGCAAGCTGGTGCGTCGCCTCACACGACCAAGGACCTCCTTTGATGAGTGTCCCAGCGATTTCGTGGGATCAGGCCCACGGACAGGACAAGTGGGCCGCACTTTGGAACTCCAAAGCCGCGCGATACCGCTCTTTCGTCGCCTTCTCCAGCCAAAGCTGGTGGGGTCAGTACATTCCCCCTCGATCAACGTTTCTTGTGATTGATGCTTTCTTCAGCATGGAACGGCGGCTCCATCTTCACCTACTACTACACCCTCGTCTTCACCGCCGCGGGTATCACCGACCCACACGTCCAATTCGGAATTTCAGGCGTACAGAACGCCACATGGTGTATCGGGGGTATGGTCGGTGGTTACCTCCTCGATATATGGGGGAGACGGACAAACTACCTTATCGGGACGGGTCAGGCTGCTTTCTGCCTCGTCATTCAGGGTGGATTGGCGATTGGGATATTCGATAAGGGGATCGTCAATCATGCCGCTGGAGCGGGTTTCGTCTCGGTTTATATCATTCAGTGGTTCCTATGGGTCATGTTCTTCTCGCCAGGTAGGTCTTTCTCCCGCTTTCCAGTCAGTTGTGAGTTGATGATGTATTCCCTACAAGTCGTCAATATGCTTCCCGCCGAGATCTACTCCGCCGGCCTGCGGGCGAGGGGTTACGCTATCGCCAACGTCTTCTCGATGGGCGTCGGGTTCGCTACCCAATACTCAGCACTACCCATGTGAGCGACAATCCACCTCGCTTATGGTGCTTGGGGGTGACCCTCTCGTCAGGTACCGAAAGATGAACGGTTGGGTCTGGATCTTCTTCGCGGGCTGTATGCTCATCGCATTCCTCACCATCTACTTCACCTACCCCGAGACCAAGGGGGTGAGTATCTTCATCTCCGGCTTCTAGGCAACGTGACTGACGGAAGCAGTTGACGCTCGAGGAGGTCGAGGTTGTATTTGGTACAGGAGCTGGACAGAGGGTGAAAGAGGCTCTTGGGAAGGCATCGCCTGTGGACCCAAAGACTCCGTACGTCCGTCGCTCACGACGAGAAAGTGGTATTCATGGTGTGACAGGATCCATTACCGGGCTAAGGAGGACATCGATGCGATGGATGATGAAAATAACGGTAAGGCTGTGGGCAACTGGTACAACTTGGCCGAATTGTAGGCTGGACGAAGGCGAGAGAAAGAAATTGGGTCGTCGGAGATGGACGAGTTATGGTGCAGGTATCAGAATTAGTCTCGTAAAATTACCTTAGAATGTCCTCGACGTCGGGTGCAGGGAGTTCGACGGCTATCCAAAAGTGCTTGCACGCGTCCAAGACAGATGTAGTGAAGCAATCCCCAATTGAAATTCCGGGTTCAGGTGAAATCCCGTGCTCAACTCAGTGACCGATCAGATTGCTATTGACCAGTGACCCATTGACGTTTCTAACTGAAAGTGCATTTACGAAGGTTGTAACAATAGTCTCCTACAGATATCATGCGATGTCCAGAGGTGGTTGAAACATCTCCGGAAAACAGGCAACAGTCTCACTTCAATTGTCAAGTGGTTTCTGAGAGTACTCAGGAAGTGGATCATCGGATGGCCACTGGCTGCTTGCAGTTGATCTCTGAGGTGGTTCCGTTCCTGGCAAAGTCCCATTCAGTATCTCCCGATACAAAATATCATCAAGGACCTTCGTAAGATCCGATACAACATAATCCTCGATGTAAGTGTTGTCGACAGGAAATCCACGGTGGAGATGCCACCCAGGGGTCACCCTTGAGCGCTGTAAGACCAGCGAATAGAGATGGGCACCAGCAGCACGCTTCGTTTCGCCGTCTTGTTGCCTGTGTTCCTGCGTCAGATCGCTCAGACTGCCGGGAGGTGGACAGAGGATGGACCGGAGGGTCCGGTCTTGGAACTGAATTGGGCTTGTGCTGACTCCCCGCGAAGTAACGAGTGGGCGAGTCTCGACAAGTCTCAGCATCCAGTCGGCGAGTATATCGCTGCGTGGATGTAAGAAGAGCATAAGGTCGTCGACCTGCCCGTTGATGGCGGTGACATGAGTACCATGTAACAGCTGGAGAGGGAGAGTCCTCCTGAGTCTCTCATCCTGATACGTACGCATCATGCTGGCAGCTTCCTTGAGGCGGCACGACCAGCGAAGTGGATGCCCAAGGCAGATGTCACAGTCACGTGCGTCTGTGGACGGATGATACCTCATCAAGCAAGCTCCAGTGTCTCGAAAGCCGTCATCATAGTCCTCGACGGCATTGAAGAGGATGGCGGATCTGTATGAAGAGAGAACCGAATACTCTAGCTGGCGTGCTTGACTGACCGTTCCGCGGAGCTCTGTGAGATCAGCCAGGCACCGTGAACTCGTAAGAAAATGGACTGACATCGAAGCCAAGGTGTTCTTGAAGGCATGAAGAGGAGTCGAGCTGAAGCCTGCCGGTCTGGAATCTTTAGTTTCGATCATGACAACGACTGGTACACTCACCGAGGTTCCGGCTGAGTCGATTCGCCGATGCCGACGTGGTAGATGCACTGAGCCGTAATTTGTGGTTTCGGTACATGTTGGGTTCTCCCGTGGTGATGACGGCATCGACGCGCTGACACAGTAAGTAAGTCAGCAGACTGTGTCGGCGCGTCAATGCCCTTACTTACTGTGTCAGCGCGTCAATGCCAAGGAAAAGAAAGAAGAATGAGCAATGAAGTGTATTCGAAGAACCGCCCGAAGAAGGTGAGAGGCGTGATTTATAGCTCGTCGGCGGGGCCAACGCCTCGAAAGAAGGCTGAAGCTGTAATCAAAGGGTCAATCCCTTCACGCCCTTCGAGACGATAAAAGTAGGGATCAAAGGTGATCTCATTGACCTCCTCGGCGCACGTAGAAGGTGCTTGCAATGCTTGAGACACAAGACTCGGTCAAAGGTTGACTCTTTGAGACCCTGGTTCAAGGAAGCGCTCGGGGCGCTCCCAAGGATCGTCCATGCCCCCCATTGGCGTGTTCTGTCGTAGGACTCTGCCCTATACCGTTATGAGAATAGGGATTGACGACTGTTGGGACGATATAGCAAAATGAAACGATCGTGGGTGTATATATGATGGGATCAGATGTACCAGTATCTCGAGACCGCTGCTCCCCTTTGCACATCCTCGAGCTGTCAAGATATGTTGAGCGTCCGACATGTTGAGCATCCGATATGTCGAGCATCCGATATGCTGAGCATAAGATGACCCAAACAACGAGGCATCGAGCACGTCCTCACACGGTACCCACTCCATCACTGGGGCCGGCATCCCACTATCACCATTCCGCTTAAGCCTTCTTCGTCTTCTCCTTCCTCCCGCCCTCCAATCCCGCCCGTCCCTTCCCTTTCTTCCCCTTGCTCTTCCCCTTATTCCCATCTTTTTCTTTCCACTTATCCTTGATCCCCAATCTCTTACTTTGCCTGGCCCCGGCCTTTTCAGCGATGATGTCGTTCCGCTTCTTCACTGCGACCGCATCTCCCTTCTCCAGCGTCTTCTTCCTCTCCGCCCTAGACTCATTCGTCAGCCACACTCTACCACTCGACGTCAAAGCCGCCCCGCCTCTCCAGGTAGCGCAGCTTTCCCCAGTTTCATTCCTGCATCACACCTTTCAGAACCTCTTCTAAACACCTACCAAAAGGTCGTTTCATGTCAATATTGGATTGTCCAACATGCTAGCCGGGATACCCGGACGGATGGCGAAGCGATCGATCAGCGGATCTGGAAGATTTCCAAGATTCCCGCACTGCTGAGGTTTCTCTTGGCGCTGCGGCTCCATCTCGTGATCCCTCAGTCCCCTTCATTGAGTGAGATCCTCTCGGGATTTGCGTATCTCCGCCTGACGGTGTGCGCCAAAAGACCCCAGACCACCGAGAGGCGGGGTAACCGGTGGTATACCAAGACGACACGACATGGTGGAGAGGTCAAGGTCGCCAAGCCTTGGCATTCGGTTGTGGTCTAACCGGCGAATACCGTACCTCCTGATGGTATACTGACCGGCAACTCCCATGATCCCCTTGCATTTCCCCCTCCCCACTCCTCCCCCTCAAGCACTTGCTTCCTCGCGTCAATATGAACACCCATTTCATTACCAACCAGGGCCAGAACGCACACCTCGATCATGTCAAGGAGGCCGAACTGAATAAGGCCCCGGACGAACGCGTCGAATACGCTCACGATATCAAGGTCATACTCTTTATTTACTGCATTGTGCTCTAATTTTCCTAGGTGCCCCGGGGATTCTAGCTCTATTGTGCGAGAACTAGCTGTAATATCTAAGATCCATCGAACAACCTCGATACTGCACCAGATGCAAGAGTAGAATACAAGGAATGCGATTCAGGCATCAAAACCTCTTTTCGAGCTGTTTTGAGCTGTTCGGGACCGTTCCCAACTCGCCGAGAAGGCAAGTTTGATCCCGTTTGATCCCGTTTCGCTCGCTTTGTATTTGATTCCGTTTCCTTGTACTCTTGATATCGTCATCAAATCGGTAAATCACGGCTAGTTCTCGCACAAGTAGAATCCCCGGGGCACCTAGGAATTAAATCATATCCACACGTGGCGAAGGATGTTTCGTTAACTTTTGCAGACGAATTTACTGGTCATATTTGCTCCAGACCTGCTTGTAACTCCTCCAGGCACATCATCGCCATGACCACCCTCACCCCCCGATCCGAGCTCCTCATCTCCCTCGAGAGACACAATGCAACGTTCACGACACTCCTCTCCCTCATCCCGCCCCGATATTATATAACCCCGACCCCGGAGGAGGTATGTCCCACCCTCAACCCTTCGAAGGTTGGGTTGAGCCAGGCTGATGATTGGATGACGGTCCAGGCGGATAATCGGTGGATGAAGAGTAAGAAGAGGAAGACTGGAGAGGAGTTGAAGGAGCATAAACGGAGGGTCAAACTTGACAAGGTGGGATTCATGACCATCCATGCTTTCCCTAGACAAGATACCGGTCGACTGATCTCAAATCACAGCTCGACCCGGCCAACAACCTCACTACCGATCAGATCCTCGCCTCCACCGCCCCTACGACCCAAATCACAGCTGGACCCTCGAGTAGGACCATCCAACCGCTACCTCCTGCCGCCTCAATCTCCGAACTTCGAGCGAAACTCCAGTCCAAACTCGATTCCTTCCGCAGGGATCGGGGACTCGACGACGATACCGAACCGCAGAGCAGGGATACGCTCGAGGCTTCTAGGCGGGCCAAGAGGGGGGAGGTGAGGGATCGCCGGAGGAAGGAAAGGAAGAAGGAGCGGGGTGTTGGTCAGCCTGCAAAGGTCCGCTTTTCACACAATCCCGCACTCGGCACCAGCTGATGGTGTCAAAGACTCAATTATTGTTGCCCGAATTACCGAGGGAGGGCGACTCTCTCTCTTTTCCGGCCGTATCACTCCCTTCCAGCTCGTCAAAACCCAATGCCCCGCTGAAGAACCTCTCCAACCCGTCCCAGGCGCTTGCCCACCTGACCAAACACAACGCTCAACTCGCGTCCCTTCCCGAAGACCGTCGACGAGTCGCGGAGGAGAGGGAACGATGGGCGAAAGCGGAAGAGCGGGCGAGCGGGGGGAAAGTGGCCGATCAGGAAGGGGTACTTAGGAAGGCGGTGAAGAGGGCTGAGAAGGGGAAATTCAAGTCGGGTAAAGAGTGGTACATCCCTTCCTCCCCTACCTTGACTGATCGTCGTGTGTCTGATGGATGATTTTGGTAGGGCTGAGAGGAAGAAGACGTTGGACAAGGGACGGGAGGTGGCGGTCAAGAAACGGAATGACAATATCGCGCTGAGAGCGGAGGCGAGGCGGAACAAGAGGATGGGGATCAAGGATAAGGGAAAGAAGGATGGGGGTCAGGGCAAGGGGAAGAAGGGGAAGGGGAAGGGGAGACCAGGTTTTGAGGGTGGGAGGAAGGAGAAGACTCGAAAAGCTTAGACTGAGACTGAGCGAAATGTGGGATACTGCATGTCACAAGATTCTGACGATCTCCATCACGAAGAATCTAACGGCAGGCTTACATCTAGCAGGGTTTATGAAGAACCGTCAAGTAAGCCCATAATACTCCGCCCACGGATCATCTCCCGCCTGCGACGCCCTACACGAACGCTCAGCTTCAACGAGCGTCCTGTCAAGGACTGAACTCGAAACCTACGTAACCTCGAGGATCCCGAGCAGCTCATGGGTGATCGCCCCAACCTGGTCCGGGGGGACCTGCAAGCTCACGAGATGCCGGATGAACGCGGCGGCCATGTCGATACCGGCGGTCACGCCTGAGCTCGTCCAGAACCGATGCGACACCACCCCAGCTGTCCCCCGGTTAATATCAAAGTCATGATGTATCAAGGATGGTCTTACCGAGCTTTGGGGCCCCATTCGACGCCGGTGTCGAGTGTTCTTGCCTTAATCCATCATTATCGGAGTCACCCACGTGCATGGATTGGACCTGCCATATACGTCTTGTAGGCAGCCTTGTTGGTCGTCGCCCTCTCTCCACTCAAACAACCACTCCTAGCCAACAAAAGAATTCCCGTACAAACTAGCTCATCACCCATCACCCTTAACCCGATGCCCATCCTAATCTGAACTTACCAGAGAGGACGAATCGACAGTCGGGAACGACCCTTCTCAGAAACTCAATCGTCCGATCCTTGCCCGGCATCTCCGGCCGCACCCCTCTCCCACCAGGAACCAAGACCGCATCCCACTTCTCCCCCTCCTTCTCGGCCGCATCGTACGTCATGTCGGGGACGACGACGAGTCCGCTATCGCACTGCACGGGTTCGAGGGTGGTGGATAGGATGATACAGGTGATCTGAAACGGTGGGTCTGGGTCTGAGTCGGAGGAAGGGTAACGGAGAGTGGAATTGAAGATGTCGAGGGGACCGATGAAGTCGAGGGGTTGGGCTAAAGGGAAGAGTGTGCGCGCATACTCGTCGTGACGATGGCAGATATAAACAAGCACGAACAAATCTATGGAATCACATGCGGGTATTCGGGAATCGACATGAACGATCGTCTAGGCTCGTGAAAGTGTATCACAGGGCTGGGCATTGATCGAAGACGCGGCACGTACAGACTGCATGAGATGATCGACCGTTTCTAGCGCGATATGGAGGGGAGAAGGAGTCGAAAGGAGGTGAACGACCCGGGACCGGACCGGCGAGATGTTTGTTGGAAGCGGGTCAAAGGATGATATTCGTCAAACCCAGCCAGATCCAGACGATCGTCCCGGACAAGATCGGCAGTGTAAGATTGTCGTCCAGTCCGAGATCTACTCCCATCAGCGCTATCCTCTTTGTTCCCATAGACGACTCACCGAGAGCCTCCGCGACTGCCCCTCCCAGCCCCACCACCACGGCTGTGAGCCAAAGCCCCAAGCCCGCATGACCATTAAGCACGCTCCATCTCCCTGCACTCCCATTCCACCAGAAACCGATGCAAATCATCATCCCGGTGAAGGTGGCTGCTAAGAAGCCCGCCAAGGATTTTCGAGGCGCGAAGCGAAGGGCTCTGATCCCCGGGAAATTTGAGGGTAAGGGAGGGGTATGTCGGCCCCATAATCGCCCAATCGTCGAGGCAGTTGTATCTGACCACGCAAGACTACCTCCTGTCAGCAAAAGCTTGGAAGACGGGCAATGCGAACGCACGTGAGTACAGAAACCACGGCGACATCCCGCGGATACAACCCGAGCACGGTGATGACCCCCACAAGATACCAGACCACGCCATTGATTTTGCCGCGTTCAGATTCCCGCATCAGGAACCCAAAGTATAGCTCCCAAGACTCGGCGAAGGTTGGGAAGTTGAGGCGGAAGAAGTCGGCGGTGAGGACGGCGACCAGCATGGATGAGAGGACTATCAGGAGGGGGCGAATGGTTGGGGGATCGAGGTAGTTGAGGAGAAGGGTGACGATACCTGCTGAGTGTCAGCGACAATACTGCAGATCTCGAGCTGCTCTATCCGGGAGGTCAAGGACTCCACAGTCGGGTATCACAATGGACGACAACAAAGGCGTGATGCACTCAGAATACCCTTACCGATGGAGGAATGCAATGTCTTTCTCGGAATCTCCCAATCGACGACCTTCGTAGGCTTCACTCCCGGACTAGGTTTCCGCTTTATACTACTCGACCGCCTCTTCCTCGTCACTGGTCGTTCCGGCGTATTCTTCGCCATAGCCGCCGACTGTGCCGGTGGCGGAGGTTTGGCATTGTTATTGCTATTACTGGTGCTCGAACTTGCCTCATCTTCGGAGTCGGGGATCGTGGATAGAGTTGGGAGACCGTCGTAAGCCGGCGACTTGGTCGGTCTTGTCCGTCGAGGTCGAGGTACACCATCGGTATCATCTGAGAGCTCGCGCGATCCATCGCGCCATGTCCTACCCCCTCCGTTGCCCATTTCCTTCTCCTCTGACACGGGGAGCTTCCCGTTCGCTTTCTTCGATAGCCGAGAAGCTGACATCTCAGCGTACCCATACATCTGGACCGGAAGCGGCTCGACGTTCTCTTTAGATTCGCCGCTTGATCGGGGTTTGGCGAGTGATCGTCGTGGGGACGCGCGGGATGGGGGAGGAGGGGAGACGGATGCAGAGGCTGAGGGGGACGAGCGGGATGGTCGAGGGGAGACGGTGCGAAAGCGTATAGGGTGTAGGGTCGCTACCATTGGACTCCAATCCAAAACTTGCGGGACGCTATCACTTGGGACAGAAACGGGTTTGAGCTGTGGATGCAGGGAAATGTCGAGTGAGGATATCGTGTGAGACGAGGTTCTTTCTCCGCAAACTCCGAACATGTCACTGCTCCTTCCTTGCGTTACGTAATAGAACTCACAATGGGAGTAGGACTTCCCACGATTCTGCCTTCAAACATCCCTCTAAACTTCTCAGAATGGCAGTCACGACTGCTCAGCCTTTGGCAGAAGCCTCGTCCACCACAGCTGGCCCATCATCTTCCGCAGCTGTATTTAAACGCCTTCACCCCTCCCAATACCTCTCCCGCTTCCTCGCAAAGGACTATCGACCCGACGGGCGAAAGAGTCGGGCATGGCGAGACGTGAGCGTCAACGCAGGTGCGTCAGCTCTCACTTTATGCTCAGCCGTAAACGGACAAGTCGAGAAGGGGCCAAGCGCTGACGGGAATGCAGGGTCGATCTCGACAGCGGACGGCTCGGCATTGGTGAGGATGGGGGACACGACGATGGTGTGCGGGATCAAAGCGGAGGTTGCGGAGCCGGATATGGTGAAACCCGACGAGGGGTTCCTTGGTGGGTCAGCTCTCTCCCATTCCTCATTACTATGACATGGTCGTCCCTGGACCGACCGGGAGGGAAGTGAGCTGATACCGTGGTCTGCAGTACCTAATATCGACCTTCCAGCCCTGTGCTCCCCGCGATTCAAGCCTGGTCCACCTAGTGACGAGGCGCAAACACTCTCAAATTGGCTAAACGACCTCCTCGTCTCGTATGTCTGATCCGTTTTCGCCTGCCCAGCGCTTCCTCCCCGCTTCTTCCGACATGTGTCAAGCTGAAATGGATTTCCAGATCTCGAACATTTCCTCCCGAACGACTTTGCATCTCCCCCGGCAAGTCAGTATGGGCCCTTTACATCGACGTCGTATGCATAAACTACGACGGTAACGCCTTCGACGCGGCGGTCCTGGCCGTGATGGCCGCGCTACGGAATAGTGGGTTGACCTTTTAGAACCCATGCGACAAGCACTAAATTTGGATCAGCAAGATTACCGCGAGCGAACTTCGATGAGGAGACGGGTCGGACGACGTGTTCAAGAGATGAGATGTACCCGTTACCGCTTGGACGGATACCGCTGGTCGCTTCGTTTGGGATCTTTCAATCGTACGTTCACGTCCCCTGACGCACGTTCTCAGGTGGATTTGAGGGTTGATCTTCCGATTTGTAGCACCCACCTGTTGCCTGACCCGACATCCTTCGAAACACCATTACTACCCACGACAATCACCATAGCGCTCGACGAGGACGATCGAGGATGCCTGGTGCGTCATGAAGGTCTCGGCGGGATCACCGGGCTCAGCGGGCAGGCAGTCATCGGTGAAGCATGGGGTCTGGCCGAAGAACGAATACACCAGCTACGGAAAATACTGTCCGATCCCTAAATTATGCAATGCCATGCAGTCATAACGGTCGTTGTCATCAACATCGTTACGTATCCAACCCTTCCCATCCCCTCTTGACGCCCACGCTCACCTCCCCGCCACCCCCACTCTTGACCGCCCCATTGACCTTCCCCCATACCATCTTGGTCACCTCCAACACGTCCCTATCGCTAACATCAGGATGAACATGCACCATGAGCGTCACGACCATCGGTGCCTCCGTGCCCTTGTCCAGACCATACGGCGAAGGGTAAGTCGATGGACGCATGTCAAACTCCGCTTGCGTGGGCGAAGTACCTGGGGAACTGAAGTTAGGCGTCCGAGGACTAGAGCTCACCGAGCCAGATGGCGTATGGGTGATAGACGGCGTATGGGGCTCAGGCTGGACGAGGGCAGGGGTGATGCACCAGCACCGCATCGTGCCAAGACCGAGGATGCGACGATCGAGAGTGACGTCCTTGAGGACACGGCGGAGGGAGCGCATCTGGGGAGCGGAGGGGGAAGGGGCGGTCTGGAGGAGGACGTGGGCGAAAGCGAGGGTCGGCGGGTGGGAGAGAGCAGCGGTGAGGAGGGTGAGGACGAGGGAAAGAGCGGAGTCGAGCGAGTGAAGGGATGACCTAGCGAATGCTGAGCCGAAGTTTATCGTGGCGAAATGACGATTGGACTCACGGTGGTACGATGATGCTTCCCAACAGGATTCCAGCACTCGAGCCAGCCACGGTCAGAGTGAAAGGATTGGCAAGCAGCGGTGCGAAAGTCTCTACAATCGGCAACGCGATGAATCGCGCGGGGAGGAAGAGCGGTCCCACAGCTGAACCCTCTGTGAGCTCGAAGCATCGCAAGTACAGAGTAAGACACCCACCTGCTACGAGCTTGCTGTGATTACCCGGGACACCACCGGAACAGATACTCGTCACCGCTGCGCAGAGGAGTAGGAAGTGCGGGAAGGGACTGTATAGCGTCAGCTGTGCCCCATCTATAGGTAGGAGGTGGACAGACCGCTCGTCGCCATCAATGATCGCCTCGCCGTGTCCGTGGGATCCGCCTACGGCGTGCTCATGGGCGGCTGAACCGAGGATGACCTGCTCGATCGATTCCTTGGCGATGTAGACCGCCGCAAAGACGAGGAAAAGGGATTGAGCGAAGCTGAGCAGCGCCATCAGGCGGGGTGCGCTAATAGCTCATAAGTCAGATCCGTTCGAACGAAGACGACAAAGGAGACCCACCCGTATGGTCTTCTCAGACTCCTCGCCCCTTCGCCCGGTTCTCCGCCAACGAGTTTCACTCCCAAACCTATCGCATCGAAGACTACGAGATACCCCACGCCAGCTAGGCATCGCCAACCCGACATTTGGCCTTCCACCCATAGTCCGGCGCCGATGAGGAACTCCAGCACACCAAGCGAGAGGAGGAGGTGGCGTTTCGGATCCGATTTGGGCGGCGGCAGAGGGGAGAGGGAGGGAATGGAGAGCGGCATCGGGACTGGTTGAGGCTTGGCGGATGGGCCTGGGGAAGGGATAGGAGAAGTAACAAGGGACGGGTCGGTCTGGGTCGGATCGAGGAAGGAGAAGAAATTGTGGGACAGGGAGTGTTTGTGCTAGGGATCAACCACATCAGCGCGTTAGGTCTTGTGGATGGGAGAAGCCATACGTGGTGACCACGCCGCTGGCTCCGCTTGGCCCCGGCAGGCGGTTCCAGAACCGCCGAGCCCCCTCCATTGGACTTGCCGAATTTCCAATCGCCGTTCCCGCTAAACGCCGTCGTCCCCTCAATCATCACCGCCTCCTGTACCTCCTCCGGCGAGCGGAACAGCGGTGTCCCAGGAGTGTTCACCCCGGTCGCAGCTTCTCCAGGTTGGGGGAAGAAGAGCGAAAGGTTCCGCGAATGCAGGCCGTGCATTGGGGTGGGCTCGAAGCGTTTCGGTCCGAGCGGAGACAACGGAGGTCGAGCGACATCTAGACTTCCACGTCCGGGTGGTCGGGGCGACGGGGAGGGTCTTGGCCGATTCGGAGTGGGCCATGGCCCTTCGAGACTTTGCCAAGCGGGTGAAGCGGGTACGGAAGCCCCATTACCGAACGCCGTCCGTCGAGGTGTCGGGATGAGTTCGGCTAGTGAGTCCGCCGCTTCGCTTAGCTCGGGCAGACCGGAGATGTTGAGGCCTCGACTGCGGGGACTCCCGCTTGAGATACCGTTGGGTATGGGGACTTCAACGATGGTGGATCCTAGGTCGGTGGGACGCCGGACGAGTATCGGCGGAGGTGGCGGTGCGCGGGTGGATGAGGATGGTGGAAGGGTGGCGCTTCGCCGGGTTAGGGGACTTGGGGAGGTGACAGAAGGAATTATGAGGGGTACGGGTCGATGGTCAGCGGGAGGTGAGACGGAGGGCGGTCGAGCAAGGGTTGGCGGCATTCCGGAGGCGGTGAAGACATCCTCGACAGTCTTCGGTCCATCGGGTACGTCAAGAAGCTCGAGGCTTGGCGAGGCGAGCGATCCTCGTCGGCTCGTATATGGTAAGTCAGGAGTAGGGAGGGCGCTCTCGGGGTTTGAGATGGTGGAGGAAGGGGAGGTATTGGAAGACGGGGAGGTGCTGAGTGTCGTCATGATGACGAGATGCTGCACCACTCCACGCGGATCGAGGCACCAGCTTATGCTATAGTACACAATCCAAGATCAGCCTTCCGTTTGAAAGGGAGTCGAAAGACCCACGTTCGAGTCCTTTGCGCAGTTTGATCATCAAAAGGTGGATATCTCGTCACTGTATGGTTCTCAAAAGGTTACAGCCAAAGATAGTAGTCGTCAAGCGAGTCTAAGGGAGTTTGACCGTAGCAGCTTTCCGACGCGTTCTTTGTATCAACTCACTTCCTGCTGAGGGAGAAATAACACGTACTTGAACCTTATAGGCCATTTGCGGGGATTTCGACGTCAGGCACGAGCTCGTTTGAAACTCTATTCTTCCGCTTGATTGGTTGGACAGGCGATGAAACGTCGATTACGGATGTGGGGTAATACCGGGGTGTATCACGATATGACCACGACGTAGTCATCGAACTAGGTTGTTGCGGGACCGGATGACACATGACGAGGCGCTGCGATATAAAAACGTCGTCGACGTGTGAGCCTGCCTCTCTCCACGCATGACATCATCCGAGATTGATATGACCTGATTTCTCTCGCAGGGATGGGAATGCCTGGTCTGCTCGATTCAAGCGTCTCCTAACGTCTGGCTCGTTGATCTTCAAGAGCACCATCATTCGTGAGTCCACGCCTCGCTTCTTCGTTGTATAAATTCTGATATTGGGCACAGCCGAGTGGTGGACAGACAGGATCCAACCATGGGTGCACTACGCTCCCGTTCAACTCGACTACTCTGACCTCTACAACGCGCTCGTCTTCGTAAGTCCCCTTTGCCCTCTCAATTCTCGTACAAGAACAGAGCTGACGTTTCACCACTTCCTAGGCGGACCAAATGGAAAGGGCGGTGAAATCGACCTCGCACGGGAGATCGCCAATGCGGGCCGGGATTGGTCACTCACTCATTGGAGGAAGGAGGATATGACGGCGTATGTCTTCAGGCTCTACCTGGAATGGGCGAGGTTGGTCGCGGATCGGAGATCGACGATGGACTTTGTGCTGGATGATGGGATTTAGCGCGTCCGGGGAACGGGGATTACAGGAGTCATCGTGCATGTCCTTTAGATCATACCCATGGGACTGGATTCATCATGCATTCTTCCCTACATCATTGCCAGGGATTGATGATGGCTTCCGTTAATTCGGGAATCGTTTGTTACATGCGGATTGGAATGGATACGAGTACAACGGGGTATGATTGTGCGGGGTATCAAAGTGGTGGTAAACTCCTCTTACATAAAGGACAGATCGTCTGTGCCCCATCAGCGACGTTCCACGCGTTTGACGAGCAGGGAAGCGAACCCCACCTTGACGGCCATCCATTGTGCCAGACATTTGGTATGAAATAGATGATGACACGGGGCCAAGGCATATGCCCTCCGGAGATTGATGCCGAGTAGCACCTCGCCAGACGGGCCGGGACGGGTATCCACCGGGTCCATGCAGATCGAGCATGTCTCCTCGGCAGATGGAGGCGGGTTCTCGGGATCCGATGGGGGAAGGAGAGGGTGATAGTTATAGGATTCGGCTGGGGCGAGCTGGGAAACCAACGTCAGCACGTTACTAGATCATTCGAACAGAGTGTGTCAGCTTACGCTTTTGGGTAAACTGAACAAATCGTCAGCGATAGCAGCGTTATAGCTTGGCAGGAACCCCACAAGAATGCCGGGCCAAATCGCTCTTGAGCGAACAGCATGAGGATCTGCGCCCACTGCCACGCCACCAATCCCCAGACCCCGTCCTGCCGCTTGAAGAAGAACACGTTATCCGGGCAAGCGAACACGTCTGGTCCGGTCAATCAGCTGAAACCGGGCGATATTTGGATGACGTACAGAGGGGTAGGGCGAGGCGTCCGACAGACGTCCCGATGACGAAGCTGTGATCTAGAGCATTCGAAGTGCCGCGGCGGGCGTTCCGCCAGACTTGAGGGAGCCAAAAGGAGTACATGGCGAAGAGGAAGAACGGGATGAGCGGAGGGAGGACTGCGAGCTGGAAGACGATGAAGAAGAGCGCGGAACCGACGAGCCCTGAGTTGTCAGCTTATTACGAACAGTGACATGCTCACATTTGAGGATGGGGTACTCTTGCACGAGGTTCTGCAGACGTTCTACCGGGGGTTGATAAGGCTCCTCTGGTCGTGTCGTCGCCGGGGGAGAAGGTGACCCTCCCGCCGAACCCGCTGGTGGACTGGGTCTTGGCGGGCTGGGGGAGATGACCCTCTCCGGCGCTTGTATGCGATGTAGCAGTACCGCATATCGCTACACTCAGCTTCGTCGCCGTGGTCTCACTCACAGGTCCAAACACTACAGCCGAACACAGGAACAGGAAGGCCGGAACCAGCATAGGCATCGAAGTCCTGTTGTCCGACATGATACCAATGACCGCGTGTGCCGAGAAGATCCAGGAATCGGCGATGAACATCATCGCGATCGTCCACAGGGAGACTTTGGCGAGAGTCGAAGGTGTCCGGGTGGATTCCATTTGCCGGACAAGGAGGACGAGCACGAGGAGTTGAGAGGCGGTAGCCATTGCCGCGTCTAGGAATTTCAGCACATATCTAAGCGAGCGGTCTAGACGTACAGTTGACCGACTTCCGCCAGAAGTCATCGATCTTCACGCCCGTTCCGCCCTCGATCCCGAAAGCCCATCCACATTCATCCACCACGACGACCCCACCCAATCCCAACCCTTCCCAATATCCCGGCGGTTTCTCGAGACTCGTCGCGATACCAGACGGGTGCTGAAGCTCGTTCTCGTACAACGCGACAGCATCGGCCGACACACCTGGCGGAAGGGGTGGTACGGTAAGGTAAACCAGCAACGGACAAGTCGTCTCCGTTCGGTCTGCCATCAGCTCGGCTCACTGAGGCAAGCTCACCATCCGGCTTGAGTTCCGATAGCATCAGATTGTCCTGCAGACCCCTCAACTCTTTCTCCAGCTCGACCAGTATGATCTGGCTCGTGATATTGTGGTGTTCCGGATAGAGCCTGGGTATGTCCCGGAAATCGATTCTCACCCCATCAGGCCGCGCGAAGAGGTTGTATGTCCCATTCGGGAGGTGATGCAAGCCATAGAAGCTGTACTCGATGCTGTCGTCCACCGAACCGAGGGTAGCCCCTCCCTTGACCCATGTCCAGTCTGTGTAATTCCCCTCGATAGTCCGTTCTCTCAGGTTCATGCTCCATGTCGTCAATCCCGTCCAGTTCACAGCACCCCTCATCTCCTCGGCTCTTGTCTCATTGAACGCAGACGTATTGAGATCGAGTAGGTGGACGTATTGGAAGAAATGTGAATCGGAAGGATGGGAAAGGAGGTTGACGGGATGGACGTTAGCCTCGCGGTAGAAGCCGGTGATGTTGGTGAAGAAGTCTTGGGGCTGGTGATCATATTCCGGAGGTATCAACCTGAAAGCCTGAATGGTTGGCTCGACAGGCTTTCATCAGTCTGAGTCTCCAAGATGCACTCACCTCTGACCAATTCCCAGTCCCATGAATCCACCCTTTATACTCCTCCACCGTCGTCCTCGCCAAATCCAACTCGGTGACTCTCGGCTGAACTTCCCCATTCGGACCCATGACAATCTGCTGCTCCGGGATATTGTTCCCTCCTGACATGAAGAAGAAGAATGCCGTGAGGAAGAGCATGGAGGAGAGGGATGGTCGAGGTGCGGGAGGGGGAGCTCCGAGGTCGACGAGCGTACCTGGCGGAAGGGATGGGGCGATCTCGACACGGGGTGGACCGGGTCGAGGGGATCGTGGGGAGGTAGGTCGAGGGTCGGACATGATGCGAGAGCGTCGAAAGGCGCGAGGTGAAATGATGGAGCTGTCGATGGATGGAAGAGAGGTGAGCCGGAACGGTGGCGGTCTCCTTCGTGGCAGTTTGGCAGTAGACATTGCGTGGACAGTAAAATACGTATATTGTAATCAATCCTCTGATCACGAGACGTCGCAGCTTGATTCCACTCCATCGAAGCTGATAATTCAAGGCCTCTTCACTCTCATCGACTATGCGAAGGTGGAGAGAACACCCTGGATGTCATTCATGTCACAGAGCTTGAAGCCCTCGCCTTTGGTGTTGTCTGAGTCATGCAGTTCCTCCACAAGACGGGGTCGCAGCAGCAAGGATATACTTGTGAGCCCTTGATCGCAGCATTGTACGGTGATTCTGCCGGTGAATGTTGGCTGAGTAAATATCGTCATGTACATGGTCTTGAGAATACGCTCGTGAAGCTGCTCGAGAGAAGGTGGTTTCCCTTTGGTCCAGTACTGCATACAGACCATCGAGGGAATTATTCTGAAACTCGTTTTGAAATACTTGCCGTCCCGGTGACTAGCAATACAGTGGGTGGATACTGCATCCGACAATTCCAGACAAGTGTTTGCACAATACCGTGCCGCCAACCTCGTATGGGCTAGGGCCGACTGCAAGGATATATTCGGCTGTTGCCTGGAACGTGGGATTCTTCCTGCTGTCCAGGGAATTGCAGCCACTGCATAGGCGTCCGCTTGTAACGTCATCATATATGACAGACGGTTGAAACTTGATGAATTCCCTAGGAATGGCGGAGTCTTTGTCCTGTTGAATAACCAGGTTCATATGCAAAAGTAAAAACGCATGACTACTAAGATGTATTCATATAAACGCGAACGCGCGAAACGCCTGTACCCTGAACCAGCCATCTTTAACACTCCCACTCAGTCGTG